>Ga0302169_10000056_pt1 | contig 35626 bp, 37 predicted proteins | sample I_Fen_N1_3_FD_193493 | JGI IMG/M metagenome (GOLD analysis project Ga0302169, IMG submission 193493) | Peat permafrost microbial communities from Stordalen Mire near Abisko, Sweden - I_Fen_N1_3 | ecosystem: Environmental > Terrestrial > Soil > Wetlands > Permafrost | place: Sweden: Abisko...
TCGAAGGTTTGAATTCTAAGACGGGGACGGCGCCCAAGAGCGATCGCTCCACTTTTATTCAGCTGGTGTTCAGACATCACTGAAGCATCCTGATTGAGGTTTTACTGCCATGGTCCGTCGCACCAAAGAGGAAGCTCAAGAAACCCGCGCCCAGATACTCGAAGCGGCAGAGAAAGCCTTTTATGAAAGGGGCGTGGCGCGCACGACACTGGCGGACATCGCGACCCTGGCCGGCGTGACTCGCGGTGCCATCTATTGGCATTTCAGCAACAAGGCCGATCTGGTACAGGCCATGCTGGATACCTTGCATGAGCCGCTTGATGAGATGGCCAGGGCCAGTGAAAGCGAAGAGGAACTCGACCCGCTCGGCTGCATGCGCAAGCTGCTGATTCATTTGTTTCATCAAGTTGCACTGGACCCGAAAACCCGACGCATTAATGAGATTTTGTTTCATAAGTGCGAATTCACCGATGAAATGTGCGATCTGCGCCAACAGCGCCTGACGGCCAGCCTTGATTGCAAGGTGCGAATCGGCCTGGCCCTGCGTAATGCCGTGAATCGGGGGCAAATGCCCGAAGACCTCGACACGGCGCGCGCGGCTATCAGCCTGCACGCGTATATCGATGGCATGCTCTACCAGTGGTTGCTGGCCCCCGACAGCTTTCAATTGCACACCGAAGCCGAACGTTGGGTCGAGACTGGGCTGGACATGCTGCGCTTGAGCCCAAGCCTGCGCAATTGAAACAAAATGCGTAATTGGCTTCGCCCGTGTCAACTTTCGGCGCGGGTGCCGATTCCATGGGGTGCTTTTATATACGCACGCTCGGCAGGATGACAGGTAGCAAGCAGCGTATTTTGTAGGGATTTTGTGTCTTGCGTGTGAATGTGTGTGATCACGCCACTTTTAAAACCAAAAAGCCCCGGCTCTCACGAGTCGGGGCTTTTTGCATTTCAGTGACTGATGCTTACAGCGCCGGGTAGTCGATGTAACCGACCGGGCCTTTTGCGTAGAACAGTTCTGGACGTGCTTCGTTCAACGGCGCATCAGCCTTCAAGCGGGCCGGCAAGTCCGGGTTGGCAATGAACGGCACGCCGAAGGCGACCGCATCGGCCTTGCCGCTGGCCAGCCAGGCGTTGGCGCTGTCCTTGGTGAAGCGTTCGTTGACGATGTACGGGCCGCCGAAGGCTTCTTTCAGTTGTGGGCCGAGGCTGTCGCCGGCTTCTTTTTCGCGGGAGCAGATGAAGGCGATGCCACGCTTGCCCAGTTCGCGAGCGACGTAGGTGAAGGTTTCGGCCAGGTTGTCGTCGCCCATGTCATGGGAGTCAGCGCGCGGTGCCAGGTGCACACCGACGCGGCCGGCGCCCCAGACTTCGATGGCAGCGTCGGTCACTTCCAGCAGCAGGCGTGCACGGTTTTCCAGGGAGCCGCCATAATTGTCGGTGCGTTGGTTGGTGCTGCTTTGCAGGAACTGGTCGAGCAGGTAACCATTGGCGCCGTGGATTTCCACGCCGTCAAAACCGGCGGCCTTGGCGTTCTCGGCACCGGTGCGGTAAGCGTCGATGATGTCGGCGATCTCGGCGGTTTCCAGGGCACGCGGCGTTGGATAGTCGGCCAACGGGCGAACCAGGCTGACGTGACCTTTAGGCTGGATGGCGCTCGGTGCGACCGGCGCTTCGCCGTTCAGGTACGAGGTGTGGGACACCCGGCCGACGTGCCACAGTTGCAGGAAGATCTTGCCACCCGCGCCGTGGATCGCTTTGGTCACGTTAGCCCAGCCGCGGACCTGGTCGTTGGACCAGATGCCCGGGGTGTCCGGGTAGCCGACGCCCATTGGCGTGACCGACGTGGCTTCGCTGAGGATCAGGCCGGCGGAAGCGCGCTGGACGTAGTACTCGGCCATCAGCGCGTTTGGCACGCGGCCTTCGTCGGCGCGGCAACGGGTCAGCGGCGCCATGATGATGCGGTTGGCCAACTCGATGTCGCCCAGTTTGATCGGATCGAAAATAGTCGTCATGAAATCACCCTCGTGAGGTTTAAGTGGATTAGTGAGTCGCTGGAGCCAGTTCGGGATTGCCGCTCTGGCGGAAAGTAATCAGGGTCACCAGCAGGGCGAGTACCGCCAGTGCGGCAGCCGCGAGAGGTACGCTGGTCAGGCCGAAGCCGTGGGCGATGACGCTGCCCCCGACCCAGGCACCGAGTGCGTTGCCGATGTTGAAAGCGCCGATGTTCAAGGTCGACACCAGGTTCGGTGCCGCTTTGCCAAAGGTCACCACGTTCACTTGCAGGGCAGGCACGGCGGCAAAACACGCGGTGGCCCAGAGGAACAAGGTGATTTCGGTCGGGATCAGCGCAACGCTGGTCCACGTCAGGACGGTGGACACCACGGCCATGCTGATGAACACACCGATCAACGTTGCGGCCATGCCTTTGTCCGCCAGTTTGCCGCCGATGATGTTGCCAACCGTCAGGCCCAGGCCGATGAGCATCAGGGTCCAGGTCACGCCACGTGGCGAGACACCGGTGACTTCGCCCAGCAGCGGCGCGACGTAAGTGAAGAGGGTGAAGACCGAGGCAGCGAACAGCGCAGTCATGCTCAGGGACAACCAGATCCCGGCGCCTTTGAGCGCGGCCAGTTCGGCGCGCATGTCGAGTTTTTCTTCATCGCGCTTGGCCGGCAGGAAGCGGATCAGGCCAATCAGGGCGATCACACCAATCACGGTCACGGCCCAGAAGGTCGAACGCCAGCCGGCCTGTTGGCCGAGTGCGGTGCCCAGAGGCACGCCGAGCACGTTGGCCAGGGTCAGGCCGGTGAACATCAAGGCCACGGCCGAAGCGCGTTTGTTGGCCGGCACCAGGCCTGCCGCCACCACCGAACCGATACCGAAGAAGGCACCGTGGCAGAGGGCCGTGACGACGCGTGCAAACATCAACACGTTGTAATCACTGGCCAGGGCGCAGAGCAAGTTGCCGATGATGAAGATCCCCATCAACGCCACCAGTGCGGCCTTGCGCGGCAGTCGGGCGGTGGCCAGCGCCATGAATGGCGCGCCGATGGCCACGCCCAGGGCGTAACCGGTCACCAACCAGCCAGCGCCGGGGATCGACACACCGAGGTCCGCCGCCACATCGGGCAGCAGGCCCATGATGACGAACTCGGTGGTGCCGATGGCGAAGGCGCTCAAGGCCAAGATAAGGAGCGAGAGGGGCATTGTTTAATTCCTTTTCGGCTGACTGACGTAAAGGGTCAGAGCTCGTTGCTGAAGGTCTTGAGGAATTCCTGAATGGTTTCCTCATTACGTTTGAAAAAATGCCACTGGCCGACTTTGCGACTGCTGATCAGGCCGGCGCGTTGCAGGGTCGCCAGGTGCGCGGACACCGTGGACTGCGATAAGCCGCAACGTTGATCGATCTGCCCGGCGCAAACACCGTGTTCATTGCTGTGTGACTGGTCCGGGAATTCAACGGTTGGGTCTTTGAGCCAGTGCAGGATTTCTCGCCGTACTGGGTGTGCCAGGGCTTTTATTATTTCGTCGAGATTAATGGTCATGGGGGTGAGCTCGTGATGGTTAAAACGCTATATCGCGATGAAGCGAACTTTAAATCGGTATTTCGCGATATACAAATATGATTTAGCTCTGAGCCGCTAACAATTCGGTATATCGAGTTATAACGATACGTGGGATGTAAAGATCCAAAGGTGCAGTGCTAAGCTGCGCCCATGAACTATCTCGCACATCTTCACCTCGGTGGCCAGCGTCCGGGCCAATGGCTCGGCAGTCTCTATGGCGATTTCGTCAAAGGACGGCTGCAAGGGCAATACGCGCCGGAGATCGAGGCGGCCATCCAGCTGCACCGCAGCATCGACGTCTTTACCGACCGCCATCCGTTGGTGGATGTTGCGTTGTCGCGGTTCTCCACCACGCGCCGGCGTTACGCCGGGATCGTGCTCGACGTGTTTTTCGACCACTGCCTGGCACGGGACTGGACGTTGTACGCCGACCGGCCACTGGAACTGTTCACGTCGGATGTGTACAGGGTGCTGGCGGCCGAGCCGCAGTTGCCGGAACGCCTGGCGAGAATCGCGCCGCACATGGTGGCGAATGACTGGTTGGGGTCGTATCAGGAGTTCGAGGTGCTGGAGCAGGTGCTGCGGGGGATTTCCCGACGGTTGACCCGGCCGGAGGAACTGGCGGGGGCGATGAAGGAATTGCGGTTGTTGTATGAACCGTTGAGTGAAGACTTCCGGTTGTTCTACCCGCAGCTTCAACTATTCGCCCAAAACTACCCAACAACATAAACCCAATGTAGGAGTGAGCCTGCTCGCGATAGCGGTATAACATTCACCGATGATGTGAATGTTATACCGCTATCGCGAGCAGGCTCACTCTTACAGGGATGCGTGTTTATGCAGCAATGGCTGGGCGTATCGGCGCTTGCTGCTTCTGCGGAATCGCCCCAAATAACGCTTTCTGCACCGCTTGCTGCGCTTCGAACGCCAGCGCCGCACGCTCGCGTCCTTCGCAAGCAATCGGCTTGAGCAGGTGAATCTCCACATCCCCCCGGTCGTTGGCAAACAAGCGCATCAAGTGCGACAGCAGATCATCATCGCCAATGAACGGCGCCAGGGTGTCGAGCTGACCATCACGCAGGTAACGAATCGCCACTGGTTGCAGTTGCACCTCTGAATCAATCGCCGCCGACAGCAAGCGCCCATGAAAGGTGCGCAGCGAACGGCCATCGGTGGTGGTGCCTTCCGGGAACATCAGCAGCGGATGCTCCTGTTCCAGGTGGCGGGTCATTTGTTTGCGGATCAACTGACTGTCGCCCGCCCCACGACGGATAAACAGGCTGCCAGCCTTGGCCGCCAACCAACCCGCCACCGGCCAGGTGCGCACTTCGGCCTTGGACAGAAACGACATTGGCGTGAGCATGCCCAACAGCGGGATGTCGGTCCAGGACACGTGATTGCTGACCCACAACATCGGTTGCTTGGGCAACTCACCCTGAACGGTGACCTGGAAGGGCAGGGCATTGCTCAGCCGCGCCATGAAAAACCGCGACCAGCGTTGGCGTCGGACCATCGAGTGGGCGATGCCCGTGCGCTCGAACAGCCCGAACAGGCTGGCCATGCTCAAACCGAATGCGACCACCATCAATACTCGCGCAATCCGCGCGTACACGCGCAAGCGGCTCATCACATGGCCGCCTTGAAGTGCTTGGCGTAACGCGGGCAGAGCTCGTCGCGCTTGAGCAGGATGAACACGTCGGCCACCTGGAAATCTTCGTCCCAGCACGGCTCACCGCAGATCTTCGCGCCGAGGCGCATGTAGGCCTTGAGCAGCGGGGGCATTTCGGCGATCACGTTGGAAGGGATATCCAGGGTCGGCAGCGGCTTTTTCGGCTCGGCGCGCAGGTGTTCGGTGCACAGGTAGCGTTCGCGCAGGCGCTGCATGATCGCGTGGGCCTGAATGCCGCCGTCCTGCATTGGAATGCTCGCGCAGCCCATCAAATAGCTGTAGCCGCCCTCATTCAATACTTCGGCCAGTTCACCCCAAAGCACGGCGATGGTGCCGCCGTTGCGGTAGGCCGGGTCGACGCAGGTGCGGCCGATTTCCAGGATCGGGCCTTTGAGATGCACCAGGCCGTGCAGGCTGAATTCTTCTTCGCTGTAGAACTTGCCCAGGCTGCTGGCCGCCGTGTGATCGAGCAAACGGGTGGTCGCCACCAGGCGCCCGGTATTCAAGTCACGCACACCGATGTGGGCGCAATGAACATCATAGTCATCCATGTCCAGACCCAGCTCAGCGCCCTTCAGCCTGGCGTTGAACTCGCCGCTGAACACGTTGAAGCGCAAGGCCTGGGCTTCCTGCAAGGCTTGGCTGCCGATCAGGCGTTCGGCTTGCAGGCGGCGGTCGTTGCCGGTGTCGCGGATGCGGGCGATCTGAGTCATGGCGATTCTCCGTGCGGGCTGCTCACCCGTCTTGGGTTACAGCGGATCGACTTTCTTTATGCAGCCGTTTTATGCAAGGTCAGGCTATGTAGCCCCGGTGTCATCGCCATTAAGCTTTGGTGATGCTTATATGACAGCCCACGAGGAGCCTCTTATGCCCTGGCAAAACCTGTTGAACCGCCATGAACGCCTGCCCGCCAACGCGGATCTGGCGGAAGGTTTCGTGACCTTGTTGCACCAGTTGGGCACGGTGACGCCGTTTGAACTGGCCGTGGCGGGCGGGCGTTTGATGGCCACGCCGGGGCTGGCGTTTCTGGTGGGGTATCAGGCGGCGTTGCGCATGCTCTGGCCGAGCGCACCGCTGAGCCTCGGCGCGCTGTGTGCGACCGAGCAGCGCAGCCTGCGACCGGCGGACATGCAAACCCGCCTCACCGATTTACGGCTGAGCGGGCGCAAGGATTTCGTCACCGCCGGTGATGCCGCCGAATGGCTGCTGATCGCGGCCCGCAGTGAAGCGCCCGGCGACCCTGTACGCCTGAGCCTGGCGGTGGTCTATCCCGATGAACCCGGTGTACGCCTGGAAAAACTGCCGGCGATCGCGCTGATGCCGGACATCAGTCACGGCCGGTTATTTCTCGACAATGCCCAGTGCGAGTTGTTGGCGGGGGATGGTTGGGATGCCTATGTCAAACCGTTCCGCACCCTTGAAGATGTTTACGTTTTGAGCGCGATGACGGCGTGGCTGTATGGCGTTGGTCAGGACAGTGGCTGGCCGCAAGCATTGCAGTTGCGGTTACTGGCGTTGTTGGCCGGGTGCGCTGAAGTCAGCCGTCAGGCACCGAACAATGCGGCCGGGCATGTGTTGCTGGGTGGGTTGTTTGCGCAGTTCGAGGGGCTCAAGGTTGAGATCGATCAGGCGCTGGCCGATGGGCCGCCGCATTGGGCGGCGATGTGGCAGCGGGATCAGGCGGTGATGGAGTTGGCGGCTGGGGCTCGGGGGAAGCGGTTGGCCAAGGCATTGTTGTCGATCTGACGGGCCTCATCGTCGGAACGCCGCCCGGAGCAAGCTCGGCTCCTACAGTTTGAAATGCATTCCCCTGTAGGAGCCGAGCTTGCTCCGGGCGGCGTTCCGACGATGGCGGCCGCCCAGGCAACACAAATCCAAAAACTGTCATCAACCTCAACTAGGCTCAGCAAGTTAATCCTCCCGAGCCCACGCCATGTTCAAAGGCTTGTCCCTGATTGTCATGCTGCTGCTCAGCCTCCCGGCCCACGCCGAAAACTGGCCAGCCGAGCAATGGTCAACCGGTCCGGTCATCACTGGGCCAGCGCTTCAAGCCCTGGAAACCTACGCCTTCCCACCTCGCGATGACAGCACCCGAACAGGCGTGCGCACCGACGCCTTGCTGGTGATCCGCGACGGACAATTGATCTACGAGCGCTACGCCGGCCCGACCACCGCCGACACGCCGCACCTGACCTGGTCCATCAGCAAAAGCTTGATGGCCACGGTGCTGGGAGTGGCGTATGGCGAAGGCCTGTTCAAACTCCAGGACCCGGTGCAGACGTTTTATCCGCCGATGAAAAAACACCCCGACGTGACGATGGCTGACCTGCTGCATTGGGCTTCGGGGCTGGATTGGCAGGAAGACTATGAATACGCCCCGTTAAAGTCCTCGGTGGTGGCGATGCTCTACACCCGCGGACATCAGGACATGGCCGCGTTCACCGCCGAGCATGCCGAGTACGCCAAGCCCGGTCAGGCTTTTCGTTACTCCAGTGGTGACAGTGGTCTGCTGGCTGCCGCCCTCAAAACCATCGTCGGTCCGAAACGTTATCCGGACTATCCCTGGACCGCGCTGTTCGACCCCTTGGGCATTCACCACGCCGTCTGGGAAACCGATGCCACCGGTGTTTTCGTCGCGTCGTCTTACGCCTACCTGACGGCTCGGGATCTGGCGCGAGTCGGTCTGTTGATGGCGCGCGACGGTCGCTGGCAGGGTCGCCAATTGCTGCCTGAAGACTGGGTCGCCTTCAATCGCCAGCCGTTTGCCCACTACAAAGCCCATCAGGATGACGCCGTTCCCGGCGGTCAATGGTGGCTCAATCGCGCGGTGGATGGCGCCGCGCAACCTTGGCCCGATGCCCCCGCCGATACCTACGCCGCACTGGGCCATTGGGGCCAGGCGATGTACGTGATCCCCAGTGAAAACCTGGTGATCGTGCGCTATGGCGATGATCGCGACGAGAGCTACCAGCACAACGAATTGCTCAAGCTCGCGCTCAAGGCGTTTGCTCAGAAGGTGCAGCCATGAGTGTTCTTCGACGTAGACCGTTCAGCGCGTTGTTCCTGGTATTGCTGGTCGCGTTGCTCGGCTGGATCTGGCAGGAGCGCGAGGCGCTGTGGGCGTTCCCCGACATCATCAGCGCCTACACCGCCAAGGAATATTGCTCGTGTCGGTATGTGATGAACAACGAGGCCGGGTATTGCCACAGCTACGTAAAGCAGTGGCTGCCCACCAGCAGCTTTGTCGATGACCCCGTCAGCAAACGCGTGACGGTCAGCGGTATGGGCCGCAGCAACAGCGCTGTGTGGATGGGTGAACGCCAAGGCTGCCGCCTGCAATAGTGATTTGTGCTGAAGCTCCCTCGCCACAAAAGCGCGGTGGCAGTGACGGACAGTTTGCATCTTGCTCACGGGCGGTTAAGGTTCGTGCAGGTTTATCTGCACACGAGTCTCTATGTTCAACCGCTCCCTCTCTAAAACCCTCGCGTTCCTGCTGTTGGCCGGTGCCACGTTGTCGGCCCATGCCGATTGGTATCTGGACGGCGAGTCCTCGCGGTTGTCATTCATCAGCACCAAAAACGCCAACCTCTCCGAAGTGCAGCGTTTTCTGGTGCTGCACGGCAAGGTCGACGCCAAGGGCCTGGCCGAGGTGGAAGTCGAGCTGGAGTCGGTGAACAGCGGCATCCCGTTGCGCGATGAACGCATGCGCAAGGAGCTGTTCGAGATCCAGACCTTTCCCGAAGCGTTGATCACCGCGCAGATTGATCTGCGCCCGATCAACGACCTCGCGCCCGGCGCACAGTTGGAGTTGCGCTTGCCGCTGACGGTCAACCTGCATGGCAAGCAACATCAATACAACGCCGAACTGCTAGCGACGCGTCTCGATGACCGACGCTTTCAAGTGGTAACGCTGGAGCCGCTGGTGATCAATGCCGAAGATTTTAATCTGGCCCCAGGGCTGGAAGTGTTGCGTAAGGTCGCCGATTTGTCGGCCATCAGCCTGTCGGTACCGGTGGGTGCGGTACTGATTTTCACGGCACGCTGACATGGCCGGCGCAATCTTTCCCTGGCGTGAAGGTAACCACTTTGAGCTGCTGATCGACGGTCCGCAGTTTTTCCCACGCATGCTGGTCGCGATTGCCCGCGCCGAAGAACAGGTCGAGTTGGAGTTGTATCTGGTGGAGGCGGGCGCCTGCGCCGAAGCCATGGTGCAAGCCCTGGTGTCGGCAGCCGAGCGCGGTGTGCGCGTGCGCTGCCTGTTCGATGACTATGGCAGCCTGGCGTTCACCCTGACCTTGCGTCAGCGCCTGACGGCGGCCGGGGTCGAACTGCGTTTCTACAATCGCCTGAACTGGCGGCGCTGGGTCGGCAACTTCTATCGCGATCACCGCAAGCTGTTGCTGGTCGATCAAAGTCTTGCGGTGGTCGGTGGCACGGGCGTCACCGATGAGTTCTGGACACCGGGTGAAGACACCAGCGAATGGCACGAGGTGATGGTGGAAATCACCGGGCCTTTGGTCATTGACTGGCAGTTGCTGTTCGACCGCCAATGGATCGCCAACCGCCATCGGCGCGCCTGGAAACCGGCTTCGCATTTCGGCTTGCCGCGCCTGCCGCGAGTACCGTCGATGGGTGAAGGTATGGGCCGGGTGGCGTATGCCGACGCGCGTCAGCACCGCGACATTCTGCAATCGCTGGTTCGCGCGTTGAACAGCGGCCAGCAACGTATCTGGCTGGCGACCCCGTACTTCCTGCCGACCTGGAAAGTCCGCCGCTCGTTGCGCCGGGCCGCCGCCCGGGGTGTTGACGTACGCCTGTTGTTGACCGGGCCACGCACCGATCACCCGTCGGTGCGCTACGCCGGGCATCGCTACTACCCGCGCCTGCTCAAGGCCGGGGTGAAGATTTTTGAATACCAGCCGTGTTTCCTGCACCTGAAAATGGTCCTGATCGATGATTGGGTGAGCATCGGCTCGTGCAATTTCGATCACTGGAACCTGCGCTTCAACCTGGAAGCCAACCTTGAAGCGCTGGACCCAGGGCTGACGCTGGCAGTGGCGGGGAGTTTCGAACGGGACTTTGCGCAGAGTCAGGAAGTCAGCCTCGAAGAATGGCAACGCCGGCCATTGTGGAAGCGGGTCAAGCAACGGATCTGGGGCTGGGTGGATCGGCTGGTGGTGAACCTGCTGGATCGCCGCGGATAGCCACCACACCGCAAAACCCCTGTAGGAGCCGAGCTTGCTCGCGATGGCGGTGTAACAGTCAACTTAGATGCTGAATGTCAGGGCCTCATCGCGAGCAAGCTCGGCTCCCACAGGGGTACAGCGGCGATCACAAAGTTTGTATGCAACCCCAATCAAATGTGGGAGCGGGCTAGCTCGCGAAGGGGGCGTGTCAGTCAACGATGATGTCGACTGACACTCCGCTTTCGCGAGCAAGCCCGCTCCCACATGGGTGATGTGTTGCCTGGGGGATTACAGCAACTCAAAGCTCTGCTGCGTCACGTCCTGGGAGTCCAGGCCGATCTGCACGTTGAACTTGCCCGGCTCGGCAGCGAACTTGAGCTGGGTGTTGTAGAACTTCAGGTCGTCCTCGGTGATGGTGAAGTGCACGACTTTCTGTTCGCCGGCCTTGAGCATGACTTTCTGGAAGTTCTTCAGTTCCTTGAGCGGTCGGATCATCGAGCCGGTGACGTCCTGGATGTACAACTGCACCACGGTTTCGCCGTCACGCTTGCCGGTGTTTTTCAACGTGACGCTGGCGTCGAGCTTGCCGGTCTTGTTCAGCGTGGTCGACGACAGGGCCATGTCGCTCAGGCTGAAATCGGTGTAGCTCAGACCGAAACCAAACGGGAACAGGGGACCTGTGGTGTCATCGAAATACTGCGAGGTGTAGTTGCCCGGTTTGCCCGGCGTGAACGGCCGGCCAATGCTCAGGTGATTGTAGTAGGTCGGAATCTGACCCACCGAGCGCGGGATGGTGATCGGCAGTTTGCCCGACGGGTTGTAGTCGCCGAACAGCACGTCGGCGATGGCATTGCCGCCTTCTGTGCCGGTGAACCAGGTTTCCAGAATCGCGTCAGCCTGTTCTTTCTCTTCGAGAATCGACAGCGGACGGCCGTTCATCAACACCAGCACCAGTGGCTTGCCGGTGGCTTTCAAGGCGCGGATCAGTTCACGCTGGTTTTGCGGAATGTTGATGTCCGTGCGGCTCGACGATTCGTGCGACATGCCACGGGATTCGCCAACCGCTGCCACCACTATGTCAGCGTCCTTGGCCGCTTTCACCGCTTCGTCGATCAACACGTTGGCCGGACGCGGATCATCCACCACTTCCGGGGCGTCGAAATTGAGGAAGTTCAGGTAATCCAGCATCTTCTTGTCGCTGGTTATGTTGGCGCCACGGGCGTAGATCAGTGTCGATTGCGAACCCAGTGCAGCGGTCATGCCGTCGAACAGCGTGACCGATTGCGCAGGGCGACCGTTGGCGGCCCAACTGCCCATCATGTCGATCGGAGCCTTGGCCAGCGGACCGACCAAGGCGATTTTTGCGGTTTTCTTCAGCGGCAGGGTTTCGCCCTGGTTCTTCAGCAACACCATGCTGCGGCGCGCGACATCGCGGGCCTCGGCGCGGTGCAGACGGCTATCGGCGTTGGTGTCGACCGGATCATCTTCAGCCTTGCCGATGCGCAGGTACGGGTCCTTGAACAGGCCCATGTCGTACTTGGCAGCGAGCACTTCACGCACGGCGTTGTCGATGTCGCTTTGCTCGATCTCGCCTGCCTTCAACAGCCCCGGCAGCTCTTTGCCATACAGGGTGTCGTTCATGCTCATGTCGATGCCGGCCTTGATCGCCAGCTTCGCGGCTTCGCGACCGTCAGCGGCCACACCGTGTTTGATCAGCTCGAAAATCGCCCCGTGGTCGCTGACCGCCAGGCCTTTGAAGCCCCATTCCTTGCGCAACAGGTCATTCATCAGCCAGGTGTTGGCGGTGGCCGGCACGCCGTTGATCGAGTTCAGGGCAACCATCACCCCGCCGGCACCGGCGTCAATCGCCGCGCGGTACGGTGGCAGGTAGTCCTGGTACATCTTGACCGGGCTCATGTCGACGACGTTGTAGTCGCGACCGCCCTCGACCGCGCCGTACAAGGCAAAGTGCTTGACGCTGGCCATGATGCTGTCGGCCGAGTTGGCGCCTGAGCCCTGGAAAGCTCTGACCATCACGCCGGCAATGCGCGACACCAGATAAGTGTCCTCACCGAAGCCTTCGGACGTACGGCCCCAACGCGGGTCGCGGGAGATGTCGACCATCGGCGCGAAGGTGAGGTCGACACCGTCCGATGAGGCTTCCTTGGCAGCGATGCGCCCGGACAGGCCAATGGCGTCCATGTCCCAGCTCGAGGCCAGGGCCAGCGGGATCGGGAAAATGGTGCGGTGGCCGTGGATCACGTCGTAGGCGAAGAACATCGGGATCTTCAACCGGCTGCGCATGGCCGCGTCCTGCATCGGACGGTTTTCCGGGCGGGTGATCGAGTTGAACGTGCCACCGATGTTGCCGGCCGCGATTTCCTTGCGGATCAGTTCGCGTGGCATTTCCGGGCCGATGCTGATCAGGCGCAATTGGCCGATCTTTTCATCGAGGGTCATCTGCTTCATCAGGTTGCTGATGAAAGCGTCCTTGTTCTCCAGAGGTGCGGGTGTCGTGGCGGCCAATACGTTATGACTGGCCAGGCTGACGAACAGGCCCAGCAAACACAGCTTCTTCATGAATAGTTTTCTCAAAAGCCTAAACGGCCGTGAATACGCGCCGGTCAGCCAAAAGTTAGGGAGCGACTATTGTTGTTCAGGTAAATGCAGCACACTTCTACGTGTTTTTTGTGCAGGGGCATCTTTTAGCCCATTGGCTCGATGCAATCCAGTGGCGGCGGCAGATTATGCCCCAAGTGCCCGGTCAGAAGGGTGTGATTGGTTTTTCAACGGAATGTGCCAGGGAGTGACCCAGATGAATGCAAGACACCACTATCGCTCGAGCCTGCAGGTTGCAGCCTTGATGTTGCTGACCACGTTGCTCGCGGGCTGCGGCATCAACACGATTCCGACCCTTGATGAGCAGGCCAAAGCCGCGTGGGGCCAGGTGCAGAACCAGTACCAGCGCCGCGCCGATTTGATCCCCAACCTGGTGGAAACCGTCAAAGGCTATGCCAAGCATGAAGAAGAAACCCTGACTGCGGTGATCGAGGCACGGGCCAAGGCAACGTCGATCCAGGTGGACGCCAAGACCCTGGACAACCCGGAAAAACTCAAGCAGTTCCAGCAGGCCCAGGATCAACTGACCGGTGCCCTGAGCCGTTTGATGGTGGTGTCCGAGCGGTACCCGGACCTCAAGGCCAACCAGAATTTCCTCGCCCTGCAGTCGCAACTTGAGGGCACCGAGAACCGTATCGCCGTGGCCCGTCGCGATTTCATCCTCGCGGTGCAGAAGTACAACACGGAAATTCGCACCTTTCCCGGCCGTCTGTGGCACAGCGTGATGTACAGCGATTTGCCGATTCGCGAAACCTTCGAGGCGACCACGCCGGATGCCGATAAGGCGCCCCAGGTGAAATTTTGATCGGCTAAAGTGCTGACCGGCTAAAAGCATCACCACGGATGAGGTTGCCAATGCGCGTGTTGAAAGTGGGGCTGATGCTGTTGCTCTGGGTGTGTGCCCTGACGGCGCAGGCCGAGTTGAAGTTTCCGCCGTTGACCGGGCGGGTGGTCGATAACGCCCAGATGATCGAGCCGTCGGTGCGCGAGCAACTGTCGCAGCAACTTCAGGCCCATGAAAGCGCCACCGGCGAGCAGTTGGTGGTGGTCACGTTGCCGGATTTGCAAGGCACCGACATCGCGGACTTCGGCTACCAACTCGGGCGTGCCTGGGGCATCGGCCAGAAAGATAAAAATAACGGCGCGCTGCTGATCGTTGCGCGTGATGAGCGTAAATTGCGCATCGAAGTCGGCTATGGCCTCGAAGACCGCCTGACCGACGCGCAAAGTTCGGTGATCATCAATCAGGTCATCACCCCCGCGTTCAAGGCCGGCAACTTCAGCAAAGGCATCAGCGACGGGGTCGCGGCGATACTGGTGGTATTGGGCGGCAACCCGCTGGATGAACCCTCGACGGTCTATGAGCCGCGCGCTGATGAGGACAGCGACTTCGTGGCGCGCCATCCCGGCGTCTTCGTGTTCCTGGTGATGCTGTTCATCCTGACGATTTTTGTGTTGCAGATGCTCGGGCTTCTGCCCGCCGGCCGAGGGGGCTCGGGTGGTTCGGGCGGTGGTTTTGGCGGCGGTGGTTTTGGTGGTGGCGGCGGTGGAGGCGGGGGCTTCAGCGGCGGCGGGGGCAGTTTCGGGGGCGGCGGTTCGTCGGGCGGCTGGTGATAACAATAATGAGCAGGCACTTTTCAACATGGCATTACTGACTGAACACGAACAACGCAAAGTCGCCGAGGCGATTGCCCGGGTCGAGCGCGACACCGACGCCGAACTGGTGACCGTGCTCGCCGCCCGCGCCGATGACTACGCGTACATTCCGCTGCTGTGGGCCAGCCTGCTGGCGCTGATGGTGCCGGGGATCATGCATTACCTGACCGGCTGGCTGACCTTGCACAGTTTACTGCTGGTGCAATGGATCACTTTTGTTGTGCTGTGTCTGGTGTTCCGTCTCCCGAAAGTCACCACGCACCTGGTCCCGCGCTCAGTACGGCACTGGCGCGCCTCGAACCTGGCGCGCCGGCAATTCCTGGAGCAGAACCTGCACCACACGGTCGGCAGCACCGGGATGCTGATTTTTGTCTGCGAAGCGGAGCGCTATGTGGAAATCCTCGTGGATGAAGGGATTTCCAAACGGCTGGACAACAAGAACTGGGATTCGATTGTGGCGGCGTTCACCCAGCAGGTGAAACAGGGGCAGACGTTGCAAGGGTTCGTGACGTGCATCGAGGCGTGTGGCGAGTTGCTCAAAGTGCACGTGCCGGTGACGCAGGTGCGCAATGAACTGCCGAACCGGTTGGTGGTTTTAGGCTGATTGCATCTATCGAATTGAAACACCCTTTGTGGCAAGTGAGCTCTTGTGGCAAGTGGGCTTTTGTGGCGAGGGGGCTTGCCCCCGTTCGGCTGCGAAGCAGTCGCAAGATCTGAGAACTCGGTTTATTGAAATACTCGAATTGGGGGCCACTGCGCGACCCAACGGGGGCAAGCCCCCTCGCCACAAAAGACCCCTCACCACACCTGGCCACAGTGAACCTCATTTGCCCAGGATTCGTGCCGTTCGGGAAATTACCCGTGCCCTGCATCGACATCCCCCCTAAAATACCCGCCATTCCCCGATTCGCTCCGCCCGAGGCCGTTTTGCCCATGTCCGTCACCGCCACTCCCGCCAGCCTCGCGCCGGATCACCATGCCCAGTTCATCGACCTGCTGCAAACCAGCCTCGACGCCAACGCCTTTATCAAACTGGTGCTGGCCAAGTACGTCGGCGCCGAAACCGATTTGCAGCGCCTGATCATCAAGCAACTGACGGTCAAGGATCAGCCTTGCCTGTCCTTCGTCTACCGCTACAAAACCCGCGACATCACCAAGAACCTGCCGCTGGCCGAAGGCGTCGCGACCCTCGCCGCGCTGCTGCCAGCCTCGTTCAAAAATGCGCATTTGCTGTCATTGACCGACGAAGCCCAGCTCGAATACAGCAAAAAGGGCAAATCTTCGCTGTTCAAGAGTAAGCCTCAGCAATTGCGTGAAGTGCCGTCCGCCGAGCATAACCGCGAAAAAAACCGCTTCCTCGATTTGAGCCGGCCGTTCCTCGCCGACCTTGGCGTGACCAACAGCAAGCACGAGCTGATCCCGGCGATGTCGCGCAAGTGGAAGCAGATCAACAAGTTCATCGAAGTCTTCAGCCATGCGCTGACCACCTCACCGCTGGCGCTGGACAAACCGGTGCAGGTGGCGGATTTCGGTTCGGGCAAGGGTTATCTGACGTTCGCCATCCACGACTACCTGCGCAACACCTTGAACGCCGAAGGCGTGGTGACGGGTGTCGAGCTGCGCGAAGAAATGGTCAACCTGTGCAACGCCGCTGCGGCAAAACTCGAGCACCCGGGGCTGGTGTTCAAGTGCGGTGACGTGCGCAGCGTGGCGCCGAGCGAGTTGGACGTGATGATTGCGCTGCATGCCTGCGACATCGCCACCGACTACGCGATCCACACCGGCATCCGTTCCGGCGCTTCGATCATCATGTGCTCGCCGTGCTGCCACAAACAGATCCGCCTGCAGATCCAGAGCCCGGCACTGCTCAAGCCGATGCTGCAATACGGTTTGCATTTGGGCCAGCAAGCGGAAATGGTCACCGACAGCTTGCGCGCGTTGTTCCTCGAAGCCTGCGGTTATGAAACCAAGGTGTTTGAGTTCATCTCGCTGGACCACACCAACAAGAACAAGATGATCCTGGCGGTCAAACGCGCCGAGCCGGTGGACCCGGCCCAGCTGTTGGTGAAGATTCAGGAACTGAAAGCGTTCTATCAGATCACTGAACACTGCCTCGAAACCCTGCTCCGAGCTGACGGCTATCTCTGATCCCTGTGGGAGCCCGGCTTGCCTGTGATGGCGATTTCAAAGGCGCCATCGCCAGCAAGCTGTGCTCCTACGGATTAGGTTGTGGCCACTCGCGCTGGTTTGACTGCGGTCTTGCGACCTAGCATCACCGTCACGATCACCCCGGCAGCAAACAGCCAGGTGATCGGCTCGATGTGTTCACCAAAGAACAACGCCGAAAACGCAATCGTGAAGAAAATCTGCAGCAACTGAATCTGACTGACCCGGGCTATGCCGCCCATCGCCAGACCGGCGTACCAGGCAAAGAAGCCGATGAACTGCGAAAACAGCGAGACATAACCAAACGCCCACCAGGTCTTCGCCGAAATCTCGCCCTGATGTTGTATCGCCAGGTACACCACCGGCCCGATCAACAGCGGCGTCGACAGCACCAGCGCCCAGCAGATCACCTGCCAACCGCCCATCTCCTTGGCCAATCGACCGCCCTCGGCATAACCCAGACCACCCACCGCAATCGCCCCGAGCATCAACAAGTCACCGGCCTGAATGCTGCCGGCACCGCTGATCAGCGCGTAACCCAACACCAACGCACTGCCCAACGCTGCGCAGGCCCAGAAGGCTTTCGACGGTCGCTCATGGGAAAGCCATGCGGCGTACAGCGCCACGCACAGCGGTTGCAGGCCGTTGACCAAGGCACCGTGGGACGCCGGCAAGGTTTGCATGGCCCACGCCGACAACACCGGAAAACCAAGAATGACCCCGGCGATCACCAGGGTCAGGCCTTTGACCTGTTTCCAGGTGGGCCATTTCTCCCGTCGCCACAGCAACAGGATCGCCGCCGGTACCGCCGCAAACAGTGCCCGGCCGAGACCATTGAGCAGGGGATGCAATTCCTGCACGACGATTCGCGTGAAGGGCAGGGTGAGGCTGAAAATCACAACGCCGAGCAGGCCGAGGGCCATGCCGGTGTTTTCGCGCGAGGACATGATGGGGACCAGGATTCAGGGTGGTGGGAAGAGTCATCATCTAGCCACAAACCGTGGCGGCTGCGCTGTTACAGCTAGGCGCAGAGTTATCCGTACAGTTTGAGGACGCCATCGCGGGCAAGCCACGCTCCCACAGTTGACCGAGTCGTCCATGGGAATGCGATCAACTGTGGGAGCGTGGCTTGCCCGCGATGAACGATGACGCGGTCCATCAGGTAGTAGCTGGTTATTACCCGACCCTCTGGATTCGGACTACCTTGAATACTCCTGCCAATGTTCCCCAGAGGAGTCCTCCCCATGGCTGCCAAGAAAATCCTGATGCTGGTCGGCGATTACGTCGAAGACTATGAAGTGATGGTGCCGTTCCAGGCGCTGCTGATGGTCGGTCACACCGTCCACGCCGTGTGCCCGGACAAAACCGCTGGCCAGACTGTGCGTACGGCGATCCACGACTTCGAAGGCGACCAGACCTACAGCGAAAAACCCGGCCACCTGTTCGCCCTGAACTTCGACTTCGCCAACGTCGCTGAGTCTGACTACGACGCGCTGCTGATCCCCGGCGGCCGTGCACCGGAATACCTGCGCCTGAACGAAAAAGTCCTGGACCTGGTGCGCGCCTTCGACAAGGCCGGCAAGCCGATTGCTGCCGTGTGTCATGGCGCGCAACTGCTGGCAGCGGCTGGTGTTCTGGAAGGTCGCGAGTGCAGTGCTTACCCGGCCTGCGCTCCGGAAGTGCGCTTGGCCGGCGGTACGTTCATCGACATCCCGGTGACGCAGGGCCATGTTCAAGGCAATCTGGCCACTGCCCCGGCCTGGCCGGCACACCCGAACTGGCTCGCCGGTTTCCTCGGGTTGCTGGGCACCAAAATCACGTTGTAACGAGGGACCTGTCCATGTGCGAGCTTTACGTCAAAGCCGATCCGATCCTCTACGAATCGCGCTCCCGCTCGCTGCGCATCTGCGGGGTGGTCACCACCCTGCGGCTGGAGAATCAGTTCTGGGACATCCTCAGCGAAATCGCCGAAGTCGATGGCATGACCACCAACCAACTGATCGCCAAGCTGTATGAAGAGGTGATGGACTACCGAGGGGAAGTGGTGAATTTCGCGTCGTTTTTGCGGGTGAGCTGTATGCGGTATCTGAGTCAGCGGCGGGTGGCTGGGCCGGAATTGTCGGTGGTTCGGGCGATGGCTAAGTAGCGAATACCGCGTCGACTCATTCGCGAGCAAGCCCGCTCCCACATTTAATCGCATTCTCATGAGCGACTCGGTCAAGTGTGGGAGCGGGCTTGCTCCGGGCGGCGTTCCGACGAAGGGGCCGCTACAGGCGACAGAATCAGCAGGCTGGTCTTTACTCTGAAGCGCGAAACCTCTCAATCGCCAAGGAGAAAGAGCATGTCCGGATGGTACGAAGTGAGCAAAAGCAGCAGTGGCCAGTTCAGGTTTGTCCTCAAGGCCGCCAACGCCGAAACCATTCTGACCAGTGAGCTGTACACCACCCGCGCCGCTGCCGACAAAGGCATTGCATCGGTTCAGTCCAACAGCCCGCTGGATGAGCGCTACGAAAAAAAGACCACCAAGGATGGCCATCCTTATTTCAACCTCAAGGCCGGTAACCACGAGATTATTGGCAGCAGCGAGTCTTACTCCACCGCTGCCGCGATGGATAAGGGCATTGCCAGCGTGAAAGCCAACGGACCGACCACGGTGATCAAGGACAAGACCTTGCCGGTGCTCTAACTAGCGCCGACAACCAAATGTGGGAGCGGGCTTGCTCGCGAAGACGGCTTAATATTCAACGATGATGTTGAATGTCAGACCGCTTTTGCGAGCAAGCCCGCTCCCACATTAGATCTGCGGTGTACACATCCCCTGTGGGAGCGAGCTTGTCTCCGGGCGGCGTTCCGACGATGGCGTCAGTGGTTTCGCCACTAAACCTCGACCGGAACCGTAAGCTTCGGATTCCCCAACGCATGCGTCTTCGAATCAAAAAACCGCAGCTCTGATCCCGTCCCCTCAAACACCTTCGCGTAATGGCGCTTCTGATGCTGGATAAATGCCTTGCTGCGCGGATAAATCGAGATCGCCACCACCGACGGTTTCGCCTGGCGCAACGCATGGACGATATGACTGTCCTGCTCGCCCAGTGCATGCCCAAAGACGCACAATCCATCGCCATGCCCCAATAACTGGTCATAACAAAACGACAGGTAATCCGAGCTGCGAATGGTCTTGAGCTTGTCCTGCGCCGGCCCTTCGTTCACGAACAGCGGCACGTCATCCAGGGTCTTGATCGTGTTGTTGATCGCGAAACTGCCGAGCAGCGTGCCCTCGGTCGACATCAGTTTGCGCGCCGTGCCGTCCTGATTGCGCACCAGGTGCAAACCACCGTGCAGGTACAGCAAACGGGTTTTATCGGTCGCCGTGGCGCTCAGGTCAAAGCCCGGCTCGGCGCCCTGGAACAGGTCGGTGATCGCGTCAGGCTGCTGCTGGATGGACCAGTAATTGAGCAAGTCATAGTTGGTGGTAAACACCGTCCGATAGTGGCCCAGTTCCGCACGGAGGGTCGCCAGGGTCGAGGGCACCACCAGTCGCCACGGAATATGCACCGCGTGCACGGTGTTGATCAGCGCTTCCTTGATCGCGTAGTAGCGATTACGCGGTGCGGCGGAGCTGACGGCCAACGCCTTGTTCACGCGGCTGGTGGTTTTCAGCGCGCTCAGCACCTGTTCGAAACTGCGCGTCTGCATCGCCTCGAACACGCTTAGCTCGGACTGGCTCAGCGGTTTTTCTTCGACAGTGCGCGCATTCTCGAACAGCGAGTCGTAGCCAAAATCGTCCCACACCGCACGGCTGGCGCCATTGCCCACCAGCAGGCCGCTGAACGAGGCGGTGGCGCGCAAGGCGTTCCAGTCTTCAAGTTGGGCATCAACATCCTGGAAATCGGTCATTGCGGTCAAAGTCTCAAAGCAAAAGTTCTGATAGGCGGTGACTTTATCACGACCATGACTTGAGCCAGATCAAGTTACGGTGTGAGCGAAGGGTCGATGCTGTGGGCGTCCCGCTGGATCGGCGTCGCCGATTCGGCCCAGCCAGGATAGTCGCTCATGAGCAGCACGTTTTTCATTCCCGCGGTAAACATCATGGGCACCGGTTGCCTCGACGAAGCCATGGACACCATTGGCAAGTACGGCTTTCGCAAAGCGCTGATTGTCACCGATGTTGGGCTGGCCAAGGCCGGCGTAGCGAAAATGATTGCGGGAAAACTGGCAGTGCAGGACATCGACTCGGTGATCTTCGACGGCGCCAAACCCAACCCGAACATGGCCAACGTCGAGCTCGGCCTGGGCTTGTTGAAGGAAAATCGCTGCGATTTTGTGGTGTCTCTCGGGGGTGGTTCGCCCCACGACTGCGCCAAGGGCATCGCGTTATGTGCAACCAATGGCGGGCAGATCCGCGATTATGAAGGTGTAGATCAATCGAGCAAACCACAGCTGCCGCTGATCGCGATCAACACCACTGCCGGCACCGCCAGCGAGATGACACGTTTTTGCATCATCACCGACGAATCGCGCCACGTGAAAATGGCCATTGTCGATCGCAACGTCACGCCGTTGCTGTCGGTCAACGACCCGGCGCTGATGGTCGCCATGCCTCAGGGGCTGACGGCAGCCACCGGCATGGACGCATTGACCCACGCCATCGAAGCGTACGTCTCCACGGCCGCCAACCCGATCACAGATGCCTGCGCACTGAAGGCGATCACGTTGATCAGCAACAACCTGCGGCTGGCCGTGCGCGACGGCAGTGACATGGCCGCGCGGGAAAACATGGCCTATGCACAGTTCCTGGCTGGCATGGCGTTCAATAACGCGTCGCTGGGTTATGTCCACGCCATGGCTCACCAATTGGGCGGGTTCTACGATTTGCCTCATGGCGTCTGCAACGCGGTACTGCTGCCCCACGTTCAAAGCTTCAACGCTCAGGTTTGCGCCCCGCGCCTGACCGACGTGGCTCATGCGATGGGCGCCGATATTCGTGGCCTCAGCCCTGAAGAAGGAGCTCAATCGGCTATTGCAGCGATCCGTCGACTGTCCAGTGATGTGGACATCCCTGCCGGATTACGTGAGCTCGGCGCCAGACTCAACGACGTCCCGATGCTTGCCACCAATGCGCTGAAAGACGCTTGCGGGTTTACCAATCCGCGGGCGGCGGATCAGCGTCAGATTGAGGAGATTTTCCGTAGCGCCTTTTAGACCGTTTTGTGACCGGGCGCGAGCATCACACACAGCATCGCGCCCAACGCCAGCAAGGTGCAGAGCAACGACAACGGCCATGCCTGTTCACTGGCGATCAGGCTGGCAATTGCGCCAATGACCGCCGCCATCAGTTGATGAATGAAACCGCTCAACGCCATCGCGTAGGCCCCACCGACCGGTGAACCGTCGTTGGCCAGCGACAGGCTGATCGGGTACGTCAACGACTGCCCGAACACCGCGACGCAATAGGGCAGCCAGAACAGCAGCGCAATGGAGGTGCCGACGAGGCTGCCCAGCAACATCACCGCGCTGCCGGCCAGCACCAGACCGACGCCCGCCGTCATCAATCGGCGTTGACCGGTGCGCAGTACCAAGGCATTGACTCCCAGTGCCCCCAGAAAATAAGCCGCGCTGATCGGCCAGCCCAGCAAGCCGTATTCCACGGCCGACCAGTTGAACGGGCCCTGCAGAATCAGCGGTGCGGCGGTGTTGAAGGCGATGATCACCCCATAACCGAGGCCACCTGTGAGGGCCGGCAGCAAGAAGGCACGATCGCGCAGAATGCGCCAGTAACTGGGCCACGCAGACGACTGAATGTTGTCCTCGGCCAGCACCGCAAAAGAAACCCGCGCCACGACTGTTGCCATCAACAGGCTCACGCCGCCCAGCAGATAGAAAATCGCCGGCCAGCCCAGTGCCACCTGGATCACCGACCCCAGGTACTGGCCGATGCCCAGCGCAATCACGAACGAAATCGAAATCCACGACAACGCCTTGGCCAACAGGTCACCGCGGAAACTGTCGCGGATCAACACCCGTGCCATGACTGAAATCCCGCTGGCACCAATGCCTTGAAGTAGCCGAAAAAACAGAAACGCTTCAAGCGTCTGGCCCAGTGGCAGTGCAAGGTTGGCCAAGCCATAAATGCTTAGCGCCGCGAGCAGCACCGGTTTGCGGCCGATGCGCTGGCCGAGGCTGCCCCAGAATAACATCGGCAGCGCCATGCCGATCAGATACACCGCCAGTCCCCAGGACACCTGCGAAGCGTCGGCAGACAGGTGCCGAGCCATCTCCGGCAGCGCCGGCAGGTAAATGCTCATGCCTAATTGCGCGAGGAAAACCGTGCTGCAGGTGACGAGGAGGGTGGTGCTGCTCTTCATGGAATCATCCCTGGATGTCTAGCGGGCGTCCCCGGTGCATGTGCACAAAAGCTCGGTGACGAGTTCACAAAAATGTCGAATCAGCGTCGGCTCCATGTCGGCGCGCAGCGTGATTCTGATCGCGGCCTTGCCTTGTGCAACCGCGGGAAAAAACACGGCCGAGGTAAAGAAGCCGAGGTTGGATAACTTGATTGCAATGCGGTTGGCCAGCCTCGCTTCACCGCAGTGGATCAAGCGAATCGCCATGTTGCTGCCGTGTTGTGCGGTTCGAATCAGGCTGTCGAAGAGGCGGATATTAACCTGAAGTTTTTCCTGTAACGCAGTAAATGCAGGCGTGTGATGCAGCTGGATGGACGCTCTACCCGCACCGATGGACGCGCTGTTCAGGCTTTGCGACCAATTGCTGGGGCCGCCGTAGCGTTGAATGAGCTTTTTCTGCCGTTCATTGCCCAGCATCACCAGCCCGCCGCTGGCGCCAAATGACTTGGCCAATGAGGCGACAATCAAGGCGTCATCCTCCAGGGCCTGCAACCTGGGGCGCACGAGGCCCGCACCGAAAGTGCCAACAGCGGACAACGCGTGGGAGTCGTCGAGGTAAAGAAACAGGCCATAGCGGTCCTTCAGGTACAACAGGCTGTCCAGGTCGGCGACCCCGCCCATGCTGTACGCGCCGTCGGCCACATACGCGACCCTGGTATGTTGCTGGCACTGCGTTTCCAGAAAATCCATGTCGTTGTGCGGGCTGGTCACGACCCTGGTTTCGTCGGCGCAGGCGGCTTTGAGGTGACTCATCGAGTAGTGCGCCAAGCGGTCGAATACCATCACCGGCGGCCGGTTTTCGGTGAACACGCCGCTGGCCAGCAGCGGCAGGATGCCGGCACTCGCTGCGCTGCACGACAAGGTGCTCAGGCACGTGGCGTCGAACAACGCTGACAGCTCGGTCTCGTACTGATCGAGGATCGCCAGTTTGCAGCGGTTTTTCGAGTTGGCGATGCGCAGGGTGCCGGTTTCCCACAAGGTGGTCATGGCGCCGTCGAGCAGATCGGGGTGGTGATCCAGGCCGAGGTAGGAGGTGGTACAGAAGTGATGAAAGGCGCGTCCGTGCTGGTCAACCATGCGGTTGCTGCTTCTGATGTCGACGTTCAGCCCCGCAACCTTTCCGGCTTCTGCGGTTTCCCAGTCGTGGTCGGCCAGCGAGATCAGTTTTCGATAGTTGGTGAAGGTGTTTGCCGCGTGTGTTGTCTGGTCCATGTGACGTGTCTGTCCTTGAGTGATGTAACTGTCCGTGTGTTTCCAGACTTTACAGCGTGCGGTGTAGACACTGAATCGGCCGTTTCCTGTTTGGTTGAGTGTTACAAGAGATTTACGTGTAGGGCGATGGCGTGTGAGGTTGTGGGCCAAAACCGGGCTATCCTGCCGACTCAGCCGAACTGAAGCCATCGAGCCCTCCATGCTGCAAAAAAGCCTGATCCGCCGTCTCGACCTGATCACCCTCCAGTTGTTTGTTGCCGTCCACGAAGAAGGCACGTTGACCCGCGCCGCCACGCGTGAAGCCATCGCGGTGTCGGCGGCCAGCAAACGCTTGATGGAACTGGAAGAGGCGCTGGGGATCAGTCTGTTCGTGCGCCAGGCCAAAGGCATGACCCTGACGCCAGCGGGTGAAACGCTGCTGCACCACGCCCGGCAGATGCTGTTCAACGTTGAGAAAATGGGCCTGGAGCTGGGTGAGCACAGCCACGGCATTCGCGGTTATGTGCGGATGCTCGCCAACCTGTCTGCGATCATTCAGTTTTTGCCCGAGGACTTGCGCGACTTTTCCGAGCGCCATCCGCAGGTCAAGACCGACCTCGAAGAACGCCCCAGCAGCGGGGTGATCCAGGGGGTGCTGGATGGGGTGGCGGACCTGGGCATTTGCTCCATCGACAGCGACACCAAAGGTTTGCACAGCGTGCTGTACCGGCAGGACAAGTTGGTGGTGTTGATGCTGCCCGATCATCCGTTGGCCAGCCGTTCGAGCCTGGCCTTTGCCGACACGCTGGACAGCGATTACGTGGGGCTGCATTCGGCCAGTTCGATCAACATGCGCACCCATGCGGCGGCGCGTCAGGCGGGCAAGGTGCTGCGGTTGCGCATTCATGTGCCGGGTTTTGATGCGATGTGCCGGATGGTCCAGGCCAACATGGGCATCGGGATTTTGCCGCAGAAGGCTTATGAATTGTTTGGCCGGGCGCTGGGGCTGCATGCGGTGCCGTTGACGGATGAGTGGTCGGATCGGGCGTTGATCATTGTGGCGCGGGATGAGGCGGGGTTGTCGCCGGTGAGCCGGATGTTGTTTGAGCAGTTGCGTGGGGCGCTCTGATTATTCATTGGTGGATGGGCCGGCCTCATCGCGGGCAAGTCGAATCGTCGCACCGCCGGCTCCCACACTGAATCTGTGTCGCGCCAGAGAACCCTGTGGGAGCGGGCTTGCCCGCGATGGCGGACCTGAGGTCGCGGCAAACTTCCGGAGCGTTCGCGTTTCACGAACGCCCGTTGCCAACTGAAGGTTGGATTCCTTGACCCCTGCTCCTCTAGCCTTGGCACCTATTCCAAGAACAAGAGGTACCCCCGCGATGACTGCCCCGTTAAGTGCAATCAAAGTGATCGAGATCGGCACGCTGATCGCCGCCCCCTTCGCCGCGCGCATGCTCGCCGAGTTCGGCGCCGACGTGATCAAGATCGAAGCCTTGGGCCAGGGCGATCCCCTGCGCAAATGGCGCAAGCTGCACGAAGGCACGTCGCTGTGGTGGTACCTGCAATCGCGCAACAAGAAGTCCCTGGCGCTCAACCTCAAGTCCCCCGAAGGCATCGAACTGGTCAAGCAACTGGCAACCAGCGCCGACGTACTCATCGAAAACCTGCGCCCCGGCGCCCTGGAAAAACTCGGGCTGGGTTGGGATGTGTTGCACGCCCTCAATCCCAACCTGACGCTGGTACGGATTTCCGGTTACGGCCAGACCGGCCCGTACCGTGATCGTCCGGGTTTCGGGGCCATCGGCGAGGCCATGGGCGGGATTCGTTACACCACCGGCACCCCCGGCTCACCGCCAGCGCGGGTGGGCGTTAGCCTCGGCGACTCCCTCGCCTCGCTGCACGCAGTGATCGGTGCCTTGATGTCGTTGCTGCGGGTCAAGACCGGGCAGGGCGGCGGGCAAGTGGTCGATGTATCACTGGCCGAAAGCGTATTTAACGTCATGGAAAGCCTGGTGCCGGAATACGACATGCTCGGCCATGTCCGTGAGCGCAGCGGCGGTGCCTTGCCGGGCATCGCCCCGTCCAATACCTACCTGACGGCCGATGGCGCTTATGTGGTGATCGCCGGTAACAGCGACCCGATCTACAAGCGTTTGATGGAGGTCATCGGCCGGCGCGATCTGGCGGATGCACCGGAGTTTGCCCATAACGACGGCCGTGCGTTGAAAAGCAATGTGCTCGACGCCGCGATCACCCACTGGACCAGCAGTCTGCCAATCGACGCCGTGCTGTCGGCATTGGAAGCGGCTGAAGTCCCGGTCGGGCGCATCTATTCGGTGGCCGACATCGTCGCCGACCCGCATTATCAGGCGCGGGACATGCTGCTCAGCGCCGACCTGCCGGGCGGCGCCACCGTGAAGATGCCGGGCATCGTGCCGAAACTCTCCGAAACGCCGGGTGGCGTGAACTGGTCGGGACCGAGCCTGGGTCAGCACACTGACGGCATTCTCGCCGGGCTGGGCCTGACGGGCGCCGATATCGAACGCCTGAAAACCGAAGGGGTGGTGCAATGATCACTGACTTTTCCCAGACCCTGATCGTCCAGGAAGTCTCGCCGCGCGACGGTTTGCAGATCGAGCCGACCTGGGTCGAAACCGTCGACAAGATTGCCCTGATCGATCAGCTGTCGCTGGCCGGGTTCAGCCGTATCGAAGCCGGCTCGTTCGTGTCGCCCAAGGCTATTCCGGCATTGCGCGATGGCGAGTCGGTATTCAAGGGCATCACCCGCCAACCGGGGGTGATCTACGTCGCGTTGATCCCCAATCTCAAGGGCGCGCAACGGGCATTGGCGACGGGGGCCGATGAGCTGAACCTGGTGATGTCCGCCAGCCAGACCCATAACCTGGCGAACATGCGCATGCGCTGCGAAGACTCGCTGGCGGCGTTCGGCGAGATCGTGCAGTACGTCGGCGGCACGCAGGTGCGGCTCAATGGCAGCATCGCCACCACGTTTGGTTGCCCGTTCGAAGGCAAGATCGATGAGGATCGCGTGCTGCACATCGTCGAGGCCTATCAGGAACTCGGGATTCAAGGGATTACCCTGGCCGACACGACTGGCATGGCCAATCCGCGACAGGTCGACAGGTTGGTACGACGGGTGTTGCAACGGGTATCGCCCGCGGATTTGACCCTGCATTTCCACAACACCCGCGGTCTCGGTTTGTGCAACGTGCTGGCCGCTTATGAGGCCGGTGCCCGACGCTTTGATGCCGCGCTCGGCGGGCTTGGCGGTTGCCCGTTTGCGCCGGGTGCCTCGGGCAATATCTGTACCGAAGACTTGGTCAACCTGTGCGATGAAATCGGCATTCACACCGGCATCGACTTGCCGCTGCTGCTGCGATTGTCCCGAGGGTTGCCCGCGCTGCTGGGCCACGAAGTGCCGGGTCAACTGGCCAAGGCCGGCCGCAATTGCGACCTGCACCCGACGCCCTCCTGACCACACCGACCCCGTGTAGGAGCCGAGCTTGCTCGCGATGACAGAGTCACATCCAACATGGATGTCGACTGAACCGCCGCTATCGCGAGCAAGCTCGGCTCCTACAAAAAAGCATTTCAACCAGACAACAAAAACAATCGGACACCCACGGGAAGTCCGCCTGGAGAACCACCATGAGCCTCAATGTACTGGAGGCGGGCGCGAGCCCGTCCGTTAGCCACGACGAAGAAAAAGCCCTGGTCAGCAAGGTCGCCTGGCGCCTGATGCCGCTGATCATGGTCTGCTACCTGTTCGCGTTTTTCGACCGCATCAACATCAGTTTCGCCAAGTTCCAGCTACAGACCGACCTGAGCCTGAGCGACACCGCTTACGGCCTCGGTGCCGGGTTGTTTGTGGTCGGCTACGTGCTGTTCGAAGTGCCGAGCAACATGATGCTGTACAAGGTCGGCGCGCGGCGCTGGATCGCCCGGATCATGATGTCCTGGGGCCTCGCCACCGCCGCCATGGTCTTCGTCAACAGCGAATGGCAGTTCTACGCGCTACGCTTTGTGATCGGCGCGATGGAAGCCGGTTTTGCACCGGGCGTGTTGTATTACCTGACGCTGTGGTTCCCCCAGCACTATCGCGGTCGCATCACCTCGATGCTGTTTCTGTCGTCGGCGTTTGCCGGTCTGGTCGGCGCACCGTTCTCCGGGCTGGTGCTGCAACACCTCGACGGTTTCCTCGACATGCGCGGCTGGCACTGGCTGTTTCTGCTCGGCGGCGTGCCGTGCATCGGCCTCGGTTTGCTGGTGCTGACCTTGCTCAAGGACCGCATTGAAGACGCCCATTGGCTGACCGCTTCCGAGAAGACCCTGCTGGCCAGCCGCATCGCGCACCATGAACCGCACAAGAGTGGCGGCTCGCTGCTCGCCGCGCTGCGCATTCCGGGATTCCTGACACTGGGGCTGATCTACTTCCTGATTCAAGTGGCGTCCTACGGCTTGAATTTCTGGGCCCCGCAACTGATCCGCAGTGCCGGCACCGAAAGCCCGGTGATGATCGGTTTGCTTACCGCCATCCCTTACATCTGCGGCGCGATCAGCATGGTGGTGATCGGGCGCTTGTCCGACTCGACCGGTGAGCGGCGCAAGTTTGTCGCAGGCTTGGTGGCCGTGGGCGCGGTAGGGTTCTTCTGCGCCGGGATCTTCGCTGATCACACGACCTTCCTGATTGTTGCGCTGGGCTTGCTTGGCGCCGGGATCATCGCGTCGATCCCGAGCTTCTGGACCCTGCCGCCAAAACTGCTGGCCGGTGCCGGCGCAGGGGCGGCGGGCGGGATTGCGGTGATCAACACCCTGGGCCAGTTTGGCGGGATCGTCAGTCCGGTGATGGTCGGGCGGATCAAGGACCTGACCGGCAGCACGACGCCGGCGCTGTATGTGATCGGCGTCGCAGCTTTGATCGCGGTGGCGCTGCTGATGTGGGGGCTGCCGCAGAAGCTTCGCACGCTCGACAAGTTCTAAAATCTGCGGTGCTGCACAGGCCGCCATCGCGAGCAAGCTCGCTCCCACACTCGATCTGCTCCACGCCGCCGATCAAATGTGGGAGCGAGCTTGCTCGCGATGGCGGCCTGACAGTCAACGCTTACTGCCGGCTCAACTCGCGGTCACCAACCCCTTGGCCTGCGCTCCACTGAACTGAATCAACGCCACCCCCGCCACCAACAACACCGCCCCCAACACCCGCGGCAAGGTCATGTGCCGCTCCACCAACCCAAACAGCCCGAAGTGATCCAGCACCAGCGAAGCCACCACTTGCCCCGCCAACGCCAGCGCAACAAACCCCGACGCCCCAAGCTTCGGCACCAGCATCAACGCCAACGCAACAAAACACACCCCAAACGCCCCTCCAGCCCACATCCACAGCGGCGCCTTGCTGATAAACCCCAGCGATGGCAACGGCAATCGCAGCGCCAACATAACCGGCAACAACACCACAATACTCACCAGCAACGACGCCAGCGTCGCCCACAACGGATGCCCCAGACCGCGCGTGAGGTTGGCATTGATCGCACTCTGAAAAGGTACGACCGCCCCGGCTATCACGGCCAGCAGTAACAATCCGGCCCAATGCAACGTACTCATGATCCATCTCCAATAGGTTTTGCTGGACTCTAGAGTATTCGTCGCGCAGATTTAAATTCCTAATTGCTATCCAGAACATGCATCAGATGAATGATCTACGGCGCATCGACCTCAACCTGCTGGTGATCCTCGACGCCTTGCTCAGCGAGCAGCACGTAACCCGCGCCGCCGAGCGCCTGCACCTTAGTCAACCGGCGGTCAGCCACGCCCTGGCGCGGTTGCGGGACATGCTCGGCGATCCATTGCTGGTGCGTGCGGGCGCGGGTCTGGTCGCCACGCCGCGAGCGTTGGAGTTAATGGCACCACTGGCCGAAGCGCTGGCCCAGGTGCAATCGCTGCTGGCACCAAACGCGTTCGATCCGGCCACCGCCAAGCGCACCTTTCGCCTGGCGATGTCGGATTACGGCGCCACTATTGTCTTGCCAGGGCTGATTCGAACCTTGCGCCGGGAAGCGCCGGGGATCGACCTGCAAATCACTCACGCCAGCCGCGAGGGAATGCTTGATGGCGTGCTCAACGGTGACATCGACGTGGCGGCGGGCGTATTCCCGGAAATGCCGAACGAACTGCGCAGCACCTCGTTGTTCGAAGAGCACTACGCCTGCCTCATCGACCGCAACAGCCTGCCCGCCAACGGCACCCTCGACCTGCCAACCTACCTCGCCCGCCCGCATGTCCTGCTGGAAATGCGCGGCAGCGGCACGCCAGAAATCGAACGGGCGCTGACCGCGTTGCGCGAGCGCCGTCGCGTGGCCGTCAGCCTGCCGCACTGGAGCGTTGCGCCAGAATTCATCAGTGGTACGGACTTGATTTTGACGGTGGCTTCGCGAGGTTTGCTCAACATCGATCAGCAGTCGCTGATTGTCGTCCCGCCACCGTTTCATATTCCGTCGTTTACGTTCGTGTTGGTGTGGCACAAACGGCGGGGAGGAGATCAGGCGTTGAATTGGTTGAATGGGCGGATTGAGGAGGGGCTTATTGACGATGGCCCTATACCGGAATGAAGTTCTTCGACGATCAGTAATTTCACGCGCAAGGACCTGAGATAGACTGGCGCCCATTCACCAGACAGTTCAATAGGATTTCCTGATGACCCCATCGCTGCTAATGGCTGTGCTCGCCTCGGGCTTTATCTACGGCATCACGCCGGGGCCGGGTGTGTTGGCGGTGTTCGGCATTGGCGCGGCGCGTGGTCGGCGGGCGGGGGCGGGGTTCTTGTGCGGGCATCTGCTGGGCGATGTTGTCTGGTGCAGCACCGCATTGATTGCGATTGTCGGCGCGCGGGAAATCGGTAGCACGGCGTTCGATGTGTTGGGCGTGTTCAGCGGGTTGTATTTGTTCTGGCTCGGTGTGCGTGCCGTGCGGGCGAAACGCAGGAGTGCCGAGGCACCTCAAGGCCCGGCTCGCCAACCGTTCTGGCATGGCATTCTGTTCGGCCTGACCAATCCCAAGGCTTACCCGGTGGCAGTGGCGACCTTCACGGCGCTGTTGTCGAGCCGCGCGGAGTTGCTGCATTGGTCGATGCTGCCGTGGTTGATTGTGCTGAGCTTCGTCGGTGGCCTGATCGCTTACGCTATTCTCATCGGCATCGTCGGTGCGCGGCAGGTTCGGACTCTGTATCAACGCCACGAACTGGCGATCACACGGTTGTGCGGGGTCATGTTTATCGGTTTTGCCATTAATGCCCTGGCGCATGCGTTGCCGGGGCTGGTCACGAACAAGGCTTGAGGCCATATGCAGGACACCATGGCATCCAGAAATTCCGCGCCGTTGGCGAGCTACATCGATCTGTTGCTGGACGCCGTTTGTGCGGTGGACAAGCAAGGTCGCTTCGTTTTTGTCAGTGCGGCGTGCGAGCGCATTTTTGGCTATACCCCCGATGAACTGATCGGCCAGCCAATGATCGACATGGTGCATCCCGGCGACCGCCAGCGCACCCTCGACGCCGCGCGGGAAATCATGGGTGGTGAGCCCAAACTCAATTTCGAAAACCGTTACCTGCGCAAGGACGGTCAGGTGGTGCACATCCTCTGGTCGGCACGCTGGTCGGAAGTTGATCAATTGCGCATTGCTGTGGCCCGGGACATCACCGAACGCAAGCAGGCCGAGTCCCGGCAAGCGGCGTTGTATGCGATTTCCGAGGCGGCCCACGCGGCGGAAGACTTGCTGGCGCTGTTCAAGCGCATCCACTTGATCATCGGCGAATGGCTGCCCGCGCTGAATTTCTCCGTGGCACTGTATGACGAACACTGCGCGCAACTGAATTTTCCCTATCACGTCAACGACCACGAACTGCAACCCGAACAGCCAGGCACCATCACCGGGCGCCTGTGTGCGGAAGTGATCCGCAGCGGCCTGCCGATTTTGCTGACCCCGGACCAGGGCCATTCGCCCGCAGGTTTTGAGACGTTGGTCGAGGGGCCGAATTCACCGTGCTGGCTGGGCGTACCCCTGAACTCGCAAAACGGCACCATCGGCGCGCTCATCGTCAAAAGCGTTCCGGGTGGCGAGCGCTACACCGAGCGGGACAAGGAACTGCTGCAATACGTCTGCGCCCAGGTCGCGACAGCCATCGAGCGCAAACAATTGCATGCCCGGTTGCAGCGAATGGCGCAGTACGACCAGCTGACTCAACTGCCCAATCGCGAGCTGCTGCGTGATCGTCTCAAGGCTTCGCTGGCGTTGGCCCGGGCCGATGGCGGGCGCATGGCGTTGCTGTACGTCGACCTCGACCGTTTCAAGGACGTCAATGACACCCACGGCCATGCGGTGGGCGACATGCTGTTGCAAGCGGTGGCCAATCGGATCAAGGGTTGCGTGCGCGAAACCGATACCGTGGCGCGTATCGGCGGGGACGAGTTTGTGGTGTTGTTGCACAGCATCCACGGCCTGGAAGACGCCGACAGCGTGGCGGAAAAAATCCTTCAGATCCTCGCTCAGCCGCTGCGTCTGGACGGGCATAACCTGAACATCCACACCAGTATCGGCGTCGCTCATTACCCCGAGCATGGCACCGAAGAAAAGCAGTTGTTCAGGCATGCCGACGAGGCCATGTACGCCGCCAAACGCCAGCATCACCTGCGACTCGACGTCTGATATTTCGCCGCCGTTCGTCGCGGCGTTTTCAGGTTTTCTAAACCTTTTGGGGCTCGTTCATTCTGAATTTATGCGAGCTGTTGCTCGCCTGGATCATTTACCAAGAGGTAGAGAATCATGCCTAACTCAAGAAACTCGAACTCGGGAAACTTCGCCAACGATCGAACGAAGGCGTCTGAAGCCGGTCGCAAAGGTGGGAAAACCACCACAACGACTGTTGATAAAGACTCTACGAAACCCGAAATGGGCCGCAAAGGTCCTCAGAAGTCCAAGTGATTGAAGGTGGTTTTGATCGAGAGGCGGGGGCGCAAGCTCCCGCTTGAATTTTTTCAGAAGGAGGGCGCGACCATGAGCCGGATGGCCACCCGAATACGTCACGCAGGTTTTGCCACGCTGCTGGGATTGTTCGCCAGCAGTGCCTTTGCCCAGTCCCCCGCCGAATTCATCAACGATGCCTCGGCCCAAGGCATGGCCGACATCGAAGCCAGTCGCCTGGCGCACCAGAAAACCGAATCCAAAGAGGTCAAGGATTACACCATCGTCGTCATCAACGACCGCACCACCGCCAACCAGCACCTGGCGAAAATCGCCAAACAACTGGATCTGCCGGTGGCCCCGCGCGAAGAAGTGGTGGACAAGGCCAAAGCCTTGATGCCGCAAACGATGGACGGTGCAACCTTCGATCAGGCCTACGCCGCCAGTCAGGTGAAAACCACTCAGGAAGCCATCGAGCAACTCCAGCAGGAAGCGCAAACCACGGACATCCCGCAAATCAAAGCGTTCGCTGAAGAAACCCTGCCCAAACTGCAAAACCATCTGCAAATGGCCAGGGCACTGCAGGCCGGTCTATAACCTGGTTTTTACGACGTCTAAAGCAAACGGCGCGTGATTCCCATCACGCGCCGTTTTGTTTGTGTTCAGCACTTGTTCAAGCCCTGTTCGCGCTGGCTCGTCGTCGCCAGCCCCGCCAGGTCATGCACATCTTTTTCTCCCATAGCCCGATAGTGCCTGCGCAGCGCCTCCAGCTGCTTGAGGTCCAGCAACTCCAGGCCCAACATCGCGTTCTGCGCCTCCTTGTTCACCCGCAGCAACTCGTCGATTTTCAAATGCAAGATGTCGGTGTCGCGGTTCTGCGTGTTCTGGATCAGGAACACCATCAGGAACGTGATGATCGTGGTTGAGGTGTTGATGACCAATTGCCAGGTGTCGTTGAAACCAAAAATCGGCCCGCTCAGGGCCCACAGAACAATAAGAGTAAACGCGCCCATGAATGTCATGGGGCTGCCGGCCCACAGGGCGAGTTTCTGCGAGATTTTTGCGAATTTCATTGCCGTGTTCCTTATTGGGATGCGCCTGAATTTCAGACAGCGACGGCGTGTTGAAAATTCGACTTACATGTGCGGATTCAGCGGCGACGCAACTGAACAACGATTGCGCTGGCCAAAGGTGGGATAGGGCAGACAGCGCCTGCCGAGGTATCGTATCGGACCGGTTGTCTGCCTCTGGCCCACAACGCACCGACAGGAGAACGCAATGAGTTGGTCCGCCAAACAATACGTCACTTTTGAAGATGAACGCACTCGCCCGGCGCGAGACCTGCTCGCCGCCATCCCGCCGGTGGACGCGCGCTCGGCCATCGACATCGGCTGCGGTCCTGGCAATTCGACCGAGTTGCTGGTCGAACGCTTCACCGGCGCCACGGTGCGTGGCGTCGACAGTTCGACCGACATGATCGAGGCCGCTCGCCAGCGCTTGCCAAACGTGCAGTTCGACACCGTTGATATCGGAAACTGGAACGATAGCGGCCCGTTCGACGTGATCTTCGCCAACGCCGTGTTGCAATGGCTGCCCGATCACGCGACGTTACTGCCGTCGCTGGCCGCCCGGCTGACCGAGGGCGGCAGCCTGGCCATTCAGATGCCCGACAACCTCAACGAACCGTCCCATCGCCTGATGCGCGAAGTAGCCGCCGAGGGCCCGTGGGCCAGCAAACTGGCGGACGCCGCCGGGCAACGCACAGAGATGGCCAGTGCCAGCGATTACTACTCGATGTTGCGACCACACTGCGCGCGCGTCGATGTGTGGCGCACCACTTACCATCATCCGCTGGTGGGTGGCGCGTCGGGTGTCGTCGAGTGGTTCAAGGGCAGTGGTTTGCGGCCGTTTCTCGAACAGCTGGATGATGCGGAAAAGGCGCAATACTTAAAGCAATATCACGCTGCGATCGAGCAGGCTTACCCGGCGTTGAGCGATGGTTCGGTGCTGTTGCCGTTTCCGCGGTTGTTTATTGTCGCGACTCGGTAAAAGGGCATATCAAACTGTGGCGAGGGAGGCCCCGCGCCGTCTTCGACGCCGCGCTGTCGCGCAGCAAACAGGTTCATCGTAAAGTTTGAAGAACGCGCGCGGGGCAAAGGCCGTAACCAGCACTGGTGTGTCCGCACCCGA
>Ga0302169_10000057_pt1 | contig 34988 bp, 31 predicted proteins | sample I_Fen_N1_3_FD_193493 | JGI IMG/M metagenome (GOLD analysis project Ga0302169, IMG submission 193493) | Peat permafrost microbial communities from Stordalen Mire near Abisko, Sweden - I_Fen_N1_3 | ecosystem: Environmental > Terrestrial > Soil > Wetlands > Permafrost | place: Sweden: Abisko...
TCGTGATCTGCGGTCACTCAGACTGCGGAGCGATGGGCGCGATTTCACGCTGCACGTGTCTGGATCATCTTCCGGCGGTCGCTAACTGGCTACGTCACTCGGACGCCGCGAAAGCGATTAACGCGGCGCATGAGTTCGACACGCCCCGCGCGAAGCTCGATGGCCTCGTGCGCGAAAACGTGATCGCGCAACTGGCGAATTTGCGAACGCATCCATCGGTGGCCCTCGCGCTCGAGCAGGGGCGCATGAATCTGCACGGCTGGGTCTATGACATCGAGGCGGGTTGCATCGATGCGCTTGATGGCGCGACACGACAATTCGTTCCACTTGCTGATTCGCCGACCACCGTTGCGATCGCTGCGCGTAACGGCAGACAGATATAATGGCGACAGACAAGTGAGGGTGGCCGCATAACTTGCGGAATTCTTTCGCTGACCTTGGCTGGCGCGAAAGTATTGCGCAAGTTGATTTGTTCCTGTCATGGGGCGGTGAGTGGGGACTCGACAAAGAGATTCGTCTATGTCCCCGCTTCCAGATCATACGGGTCTCATCTATATCCACTTGGACAGGTGGCAGGGTGTTTATGTGGTCGCCTTACAGCAATGATATCGGGTAGCTGATGAAGAGCCGGTTTTCGTCAAATTCGTTGGTGCTGAAGTTTTTCCGAATACTGGAGTTTCTCCATTTGACGCTCAGGTTTTTCAGGGCGCCAGACTGAACCACATAAGCCAGCTCCGACTCGCGTCCCCATTCCTTGCCATCGGTGATAGCACCCGTGTGTACATTGTCGCCACTGATGTAGCGGTTCATCATGGTCAGCCCCGGGACACCCACGGCGACGAAGTTGAAGTCATGGCGAACCTGCCAGGAATGTTCCTGCGCATTGTCGTAGCTGGAGTTGTAGCTGTCGTTCGCCAGTGTGCCGCCACTGCTACCATTGACCCGCATCCAGGCGTTATCTCCGGTGAGTTTTTGCAGGCCCACATAGAACGTGTTGGCCCCCAGTTTGGCGGAGAACAGGCCGAAGGCGGTCTTGTTGTCCAAATCGCCGGCCAGGCTGGCGCCGTTTTCCTTACCCGAGAAAAATCCCATATTGGCGCCCAGTGTCCAGTCACCCACGGGTTGACTGTGGTTGAGGCTGAAATATTGCTGCTGATAGATGTCTTTTAGTTCGTCGTACCAGAGCCCAACCGTGGTGCGCTTCTCGTTGAAGGTGTATTCACCGCCACCGAAGTTGAATCGGTCGGACGTGAACGCAGGTTTCCCGTTCATGGACATGTCTTCCATGCTGGCATCATTACGCGGGCTGTTCTGCTGGAACTGGCCGCCATACAGCGTCAACCCACCGACCTCCTGGGAGGTGACCTGAGCACCACGAAAGGTCTGCGGCAACGAGCGGCCGTCATCCGAACGCAGAATCGGCAGTGTACTGACCCATTCGCCTACTTTAACGACTGTTTTTGAAACCTTGGCCTTGGCGGCAACCCCCAGGCGTCCAAAATTGTCAGCTGGACGTCCATCGCCATCGATTGGCAACAGTTGCGTGCCGCCAGTGCCTTTGCCCCCGTCGAGTTTCTGCGAGTAAAGGCCCAGTACATCAACACCGAAACCTACCGGCCCTTGGGTATAGCCGGAGCGGGCATCGAGGATAAAGTTTTGCGTCCATTCCTCAGCTTTATTTTGTGGCGCGGCCGCATTCGGGTAGGCGGGATTGACGAAGTTGCGATTGATGTAGGCGTTGCGCAGATTGAGGGTGGCAGTAGCGCCTTCGATAAAGCCGCTATTTTCATCGGCGTGAACGACAGTTGCCGAGCCGGTACTGAATGCCAGGGCCAGACCGATCAATGAGTAGTGTGCGGGCACGTTACGGCGAAAATGAGTGTGGCGCATGGTGGTTGTCTCGCGATGAATTATTATTTTTTTCGGCAATGTTTCGCTGCCGGCGACTGAATTTCAGGTGCAGGCGGTCCTGGCAACAATCTGCCAAGAGACCGCCGTGCAAGCGTCTGGAGAAGAGGCGTATTAGTGTTGGTCAACCTGACGACGCAGCAGGTCATCAATGGCCCTGATGGCTAGGGGATAACCGTCGGCGCCCATGCCGCAGATCACCGCATTGACCACGCCGGACATGATCGAGTGGCGATGCAGTTCATCGCGGGCATGGATATTCGACAGGTGCAGTTCGATCAGCGGTGTGTCGAGCAGCTTCAGGGCATCGAGTACCGGAATCGAGTGAAACGAAAAGCCGGCCGGGTTGATGATCAGTGCCGCGCCTTGTTCGAAAGCCTCCTGAATCCAGTCGACCATCACGCCTTCGTGGTTGGTCTGGCGAAAGTCGCATACCAGGTCAAGTTCCTCGGCCAGCCTTTCACTTGTCTGGCGAATCTGATCAAGCGTGGTGTGGCCGTAAATGTGCGGCTCGCGGCGACCCAGCAGATTCAGGTTAGGGCCGTTGAGGATGAAGACGGTGCGGTTCATGGTCGTCCTGCTGTGTTATTTGGAAAGAATGGCTGAAGCACGAGCGTCGACGGCGTCGTCTTTGGCGACGGCGTTAAGGTCGATGCCGCGGGTTTCCGGGCCGATGACGATCATGGCCAGCGAGATCAGGTTGATCACCGCGCAAAGTGTCACCAGAGGCCACGGCGAGTTGTTTGACTGGCTCATCAACCACACGGCGATCATCGGCATAGGGCCACCAATCACCAGGTTGGCGCCGGTGTAGGCCAGTGCCGAGCCCGAGTAACGAACCTGGGTCGGGAATGCTTCGGCGAAGGCCACCGGCTGAATGCCGCTCTGGAACTGGGTGAAGCCCAGGAACAGCCCCATGATTGCCATGATGGCGGGGACGTTCAGCGTGTTGAGGATCGGGAAGTAGACGAACAGGATCAGCAAGGTCATGCATGAACCCAGGGCCAGCGCCTTCTTGCGGCCCCAGCGATCCGACAGATAACCACCGGCCAGCGCACCGAAAATGGCGCAGACGTTAGCCACCATCAGCGACATGAAGCCTGTCGACTGGCTGAAGCCCAGGTGCTTGGTCAGGTAGCTGAGGGAAAAAATCACGATCAGGTAGAACAGCGCAGCGGGCGAGCAGAAGAACAACATCAAGCGCAGGATGGTCTTGTAGTGGCTGCCGACGGCGGATTTGAGCGGGCTTTTTTCCTGCTTGACCGGGGTCTTTTTCAAGGCAACGAAGGCCGGGGTTTCATCGACTTTCAGGCGGATGAAGATCGCAACTACCACCAATACGAAGCTCAGGAGGAAGGGAATTCGCCAGCCAAAGCTTTCGAATTGCTCGCTTGAAAGTGTCGCTGCCAGGCCCATCAACACACCATTGGCCAATATCTGGCTCAGTGGTGAGCACAAGCCGAGCATGCCCGAATAACGCCCGCGGCGATCGGGGGATGCGTGCTCCAGCGCCATCAGTTGCGCCCCGGTGGACTCGCCGCCCAGGGCGAAACCTTGAATGATCCGCAGCATGACCAGAAGGATCGGCGCCCAGATCCCCACCTGGCTGTAGGTGGGCAACAAGCCCATCATTACCGAAGCCAGGCCCATCATGGTCACGGTGGCCAACATCAGGTTGCGCCGGCCGAGTTTGTCGCCGAGGTAACCACAAGTAATGGCACCCAATGGCCGCGCGGCCAGGCCAACGCCAAAGGTCGCTAGCGAAGCGAGCAGGCCGGCAGTCGGTTCCATCGCCGGGAAAAACAGCTTGGGCAGAATGGTCGCCGACACGGCGCCATAGAGTGTGAAGTCAAACCATTCCAGGGCGGTGCCTATGGTCGCGGCGGTCACCGCTTTGCGAGGCATGCGCAAATCATGAGTCTCGTGACTGGTTGTGCTCATTGAGGTGCTCGTCATTTTTTATGGTTATGGGGTACCCCTACGATCCAGCCCGGGCGAGGGCGCCAGCAGAAACGTCGAAGTGAGTAGACGTTAACCCATACTGCTTGCAGAATAATTATCGAAATCCAGACAAATAGATAAGCTAGCCTTATGGGTGGGGATTATGGAACTGCGTCACCTGAAAGCCTTTGTGGTCGCGGCCGATCTGCAACATTTTAGTCGTGCGGCCGAGCAACTGGGCATTGCGCAACCGGCGCTCAGTCAATTGATGCGCACGCTCGAGTCCGAGCTGGGGCTGGTATTGTTCCGCCGGGAAAACCGTGGGGTGGCGTTGACCGCTGCCGGCGAGGCGTTTCTACCCCATGCGCGGCAGTCCATCGAGTCCAGCGAACTGGCAATAGCCGCTGCCCGGCGTGCCAGGCGGGGGGAAGTGGGCGAGATCAACATCGGCTACCACTCGGCATTGTTCGAGGCCAATTTGCCGCAATTGCTCCGGCATTACTTCAGCACTTTCCCCGAGGTCAAGGTATCGCTGGTGGACGCCGGTATTCGCGCACAGTTCGACATGTTGCTCGACCACAAGCTCGACCTGGCATTTGCCAGGGTATTCAAGGATCACTTGCCGGACCGTCTGCGCACCCATCATTTCAGCCAGTCCAGACTCGTCCTGCTGATCCCGGACAACCATGAACTGGTCGACAGCTTCAGCGGAGACCTGGCGATGCTGCGCCATGAGAAATTCGTGTTCCTGCAAGACAGCGCCGGCATCGGCCTGACCTCCCATACCCTACAGGCGTGCCGGCAGAACCAGTTGCACCCGCAGAACATCATGTATGTGCCGTCGCTGATGAGCATTCCAGGGTTAGTGGCCGCCGGCATCGGCCTGAGCATCGTGCCGGAAACCATGACCCGCCTGACCATGCCGGGCATACGCATTGTGCCCCTGGCTCAAGCGGAAATGGTCAGTGAGCTGTCGCTGATTTCACGGATTGACGAGCGTTCCAGTGCGGTGCTGCACTTTATCGAAGAAGCTCATGGGTGGGGATAACCTTGCCCGCGTTTCGATAGTAGCGCGTCGAGTCATGTCGTAACTCCACAGGGATGACCGATGTCTCAACGTCGCTCAACATTAAAGTACGCGCCTGAGACAGATAGCCACGCCGTTTGATCAATCCTCTGCAGGTATCGAACCAGGAGAGGGGGAAGATGCCAGTTTTACTCAGCCCGCGCCAGAATCCGGCGAGCGCCTCGACGCCATCGGAATCGGGCCTCGCGGCAAAGTAGGCACCGTTGATAGCGCCTACCGAAGCACCCACCACTATGTCGAATCGAACATTGGCTTCGACCAGGGCCCGCAACATTCCCACCTGCACCGCACCCAAACTGCTGCCGCCAGCGAATACGATTGCGGTTTTGGTCGCCATGGCGGAAGTCTCTGTGCGCAAATGTATCGAATGAGTGTAGCTGGCGGGTCGGCATTAATGCCGGCAGCCCGCCACACGATCGATATATCGCAAGCCTGGAGTTGCGGACCATGCCGAATCCCAACGGAAACGGGATGAATGCGTCACATTTCTTACCAGGCGGATAAGCGATCTTCTCGACATTGTCGTGGTCATTGAACGTCAACCTGAGCGGCAGCATGGACACGAGATTGCGGTTGGCCGGGTTGTCATAGAGCTCCACCACCGCCTCATGTCCATACCCCATGCACTGAGCGTTTCCTGATCTCGTCAGGCTGTCGCGTTCGACTCGGGGAGATGAACTTCAGCGGCACTGCGACCCGCTAGCCAAGCGAGCACCGACGCGGCGACCAGCACGGTTGCGCTTAGCTCGAATGTGGCTTTGTAACCGCTTAGATCAAATGCCAGGCCGCCGATAATTGCCCCTGCTGCGATAGCCAGCTGGACAATGGCCACGAGCAAGCCTCCCCCGGCTTCAGCATCATCAGGGAGCGTTTGGGCCAGCCATGTCCACCATCCAACGGGAGCAGCAGTAGCGACCAGACCCCATAGTCCGAGCAACACAGCGGTCAGCAACGGCGATGCGCCGAAGTTCACCAGAGCCAGCGCTATGACAGCCATTATCAGAGGTATAACCGTCAGCGTGCGGTAGAGGCCATTCCCGATAAATCTTTCGATCAGAAAGGTCCCGATGAAACCTGCAAGTCCCAGACCCAGCAGCATAAAGGACAATGTTGAAACGCTGACGCCGGTGACGACCTCAAGGAATGGGCGCAGGTAAGTGAACAGCATGAACTGCCCCATGAAAAATACGCTGACGGCTACCATTCCCAATGCAACCGGCAACTGTTTCATTAGCCGCAGGGCGTTGCCGCTACCTGTCCGGTGCTCGGCCTTGAAGGACGGAAGACTTATCAGCAGCCACACGGCCGCAAGCGCTGCGACTGGAACGACACAGAAGAATGCGCCGCGCCAGCCTATTAGCGAACCAAGGAAGCTGCCCGCCGGGGCAGCGATTACCGTAGCCAGAGCGTTACCACCATTGACAATGGCCAGTGCTCGGGAAACTTGATCAGGCGGCACCAGACGCATCGCGGTCGCCGCCGACAATGACCAGAAACCGCCGATAGCTATGCCAATCAAGGCACGCCCAAACATGAATGAGGGGTAGCCTGGAGCAAGCGCGACGACCGTACCTGACACGATCATCAGCAAGGTCAGACACAGGAGCAGCTTCTTGCGTTCGACGCGAGCGGCGATCGCTGCAATAACCAGGCTTGTGACCAATGCGAATGCACCTGACACGGAAATACCCTGGCCTGCCTGGCCTTCCGTGATGTGCAGTTCTACCGCAATGGGAGTCAGCAGGCTGACGGGCATGAATTCTGAAGCGACCAAGGCGAATGCGGCCAGCGACATGGCCAGCACGGCGCTCCAGCCGCGTTTTTCTGTAGAGCGAGAAGTCATTGGATCTACCTGTGGTGCGAAAAGCGTGTTGGTTTTGCGTGCTGACAAACGAGGCAGGAGTCGTTCGCTTCGGTTCACGCGAGCTGCCGAAGTCGATGCACGTCCGGGCGATTGCCCGGACGCGCCGTCTTTCACTCCGCCAGCGTCGCGTTGTCGATCACGAAACGGTATTTGACATCGCCTTGGAGCATCCGCTCGTAAGCCTCATTGATTTGCTCTGCACGTATCCGGCGAGCACCTGGTGCAGGTCCGAGTGGCAGATACCGCAATAAGCAATCTCGATCAGCACATCTTCCGGGCCGGGATCGCGACGAGTGATGCGCAGGGGTGTCGCCCGCATGGGCGCCATAAGCGAAGACTTGCATTGAGGCTCTCCTGTAACAGTTCGACACATTCTCCCGGTCGATCCGCCTCTGCCCTAGTGCATTCCGCTTGAATGCTTGCCTAATCCTATGGAGATGCAGGGTGGTGGATAGGAAACGCCTGTTCAGCGGATTAGAGTTCGGTCAACAGGAGCGACCCGACATGATCCATACCACCCTGCGCCATGAGTCACCTTTGGCGTTGAACATTGACCCGCGCGTGAGCGTACCGGGTGACTTCGCCACGTCCATACCCGGCCTGTCGCTGTTTCGTCGCGACCAGCCGGCGCCCCCCGCCGTGTGCATGGTTGAGCCGAGCCTGATTCTGGTGGGACGTGGGGAGAAGCGGTTGTGGGTCGGTGGTGAGGGTTACAGCTACGACCATTCGCGGTTTCTGGTTACGTCACTGGATCTGCCAGCCAACTCTGAAGTGATTCTTGCCAGTCCCGAGCAGCCCTGTGTCGGGTTGGTGCTGAAACTGGATGTCAGCATGCTTGCCGAGGTCATCACCAAGGGTGGCTTGCCTGCAACGCGTCTTCGATCTGTGGGTACAGGCGCTGGCATTGGCAACATGTCGTCCGCCCTGGAAGGCGCGCTCGATCGCCTGCTGGCATTGCTCGATGAACCTGAGGCGATCCCGGTGCTGGCGCCGCTGATTTTGCGGGAAATCCACTATCGGCTGCTCAATACCGATCAAGGGGCACGGCTGCGGCAGATCACTGCCGTCGACGGCCAGGGTTATCGCATCGCGAAAGCCATCGACTGGCTCAAGGTCAACTACACCGCTGCGCTGCGCATTGATGAGCTGGCGGCGCGGGTGCAGATGAGCGCACCCACCTTTCACCATCATTTCCGCCAGCTCACCGGCATGAGCCCGCTGCAGTACCAGAAGTGGCTGCGCCTGAACGAGGCTCGTCGGCTGATGTTGATGGAGCGCCTGGATGTCTCGCGGGCGGCGTTCGCCGTCGGGTATGAAAGCCCCTCGCAGTTCAGCCGCGAATATGGCCGCCTGTTCGGTACCGCGCCCAGTCGTGACATTGCACTGCTGCGTGGACAGCCATTCGAGGCAGAAGCGCTCGGCAACGCGGCAGGTTGAGTGAAGGGCAAGCTTTGCCGGTGACGCGCCTTGCTGTGTGTCACCACGTCGTAGTCGTGCAATACGCTCTCGAAGTTCTGCCGCTTGTAGTCGATCACCACGTCGGCCCCCAGCGCCTTTACCCATTCAACATTCGAGGTGCGTTGCTGACCCTGGGACTGATTCCGGCACCGTGCCGCACGGTGTGGAAGGCGGCGAAGCAGATCCTGCGCATCACCCCGTCCAGGCTGGACGGCGAAATCGCCGGACTGATGACGGGAATGAGCCAGCGCTACGGCTTCGAGAGCTTTTCCCACTGTGTCAGCCGGATCGGCCGGGGCCTGTTTGTCGAGATCCATATCCTCCTGCCGAAGTCGATGAACCACTGGCCGGTCAGCGAGCTGGACAGCGTACGCGCCGAAATTGCCGCCGCCATCGGCAGCGAAGGCCCTAACCGCTGGCTGGTGATCGGCTTTACCCGTGACAAGCGCTGGCTCTGAAAGGCATCGGCGCTATCAGTAAATTTTTCTAAGTGACGTGGTGCGCTGCCGGTGGGCAGTGCACTCGGGAGCGAGTGCCATGTGGTTTTCCAATGCTGATACGAAATGGGCAACTGAACTGTCCGCGTTGGTTGGCGCGCTACTGGGGGGGAAGGCAGTAGATCTGGAGGCAATCACCGTCCTGTCCAAACAGCCGCAATTGCGTCAGGCATTCGAACAACTGAGTCAGTATTTAACGCGATGCAAGTTAGCGCAGGCCGCGCAAGTTGAACGCGGCAGCGCCGAGCAAGTGACTGCCCTAGGCGTTCAATTGGAGGAAAGCAATCGTGAGCAGTTACGCCTGCAGCAATGGCTGAAGGATGCTCGGCAGGCGTTGGCAGACCAACAAGTCCGCCTGGCTGAATGGGAGCAGGAGCATCAAGTCTGGGAGCTGACCCGACAGAACCTCACCGAAGGTTGCTGGGAGCTGCTGGTCATCGACGGCGACCCGGAGCACCCACACAGTCGAATGCGCTGGACTGACCAGTTCCTCGCCTTGCTCGGCTACAGCCGCCAGGAGCTTCCGGATGGTTGGGATAGCTACAACCGCATTGCCCATCCAGATGATATCAAGCACGTCATGCGTAATTTTGATGAGCTGATGCGTAGCCACGACAGCCACTTGGCCTACGTGGTCGAGTACCGCATGCGCCACAAGAGTCGTGGCGACATTTGGTTTCGCGAACGCGGCCGTTGCCTGCGTAACGAGCAGGGAGTGCTCCAATGGGTTATCGGAGCAGTGCGTGATATCAGTGATGAAAAGCAGGCAGAAGCGGCACGTGATCGGGAGCTGGCGGCCATTCAGGCCACCTACGAGCAGATCGCTCAAGTGGTAGGCGTAATCAAGGCAATCGCCGAGCAAACAAACCTGCTGGCTCTTAATGCGGCTATCGAGGCGGCGCGGGCCGGCGAAGTGGGCCGCGGCTTCTCAGTGGTCGCTGACGAGGTGAAAAACCTGGCTCGGCGTACCCGCGATGCCACTCATGAGATCCAGGAGATGCTCAAGAGGCACTAGTTGGTGGGCACGGTACAGCGAAAGATAATTTCGCGAAGAGAAGACTGGAGGATGGAGAGTTAGTCGCAGAGAGGTTCTGTGCCTGACGGCTTCTCCAGGGGGGTCTACTCCTGAAGCCGGGACCTTTCCCGTAAACGCCACTTTCCCGGGGCAATCCCCAATTTCCTGGAGAACATTCTGGTGAAATGGGATTGATCAACAAACCCGCACTCCAAGCCTACTTGGGAAATGGAAAAATCAGTTTGCTCAAGCAGTTCTTGCGCTCGGGTTAATCTTGCAAGCTGAAGCCAATCACGTGGGGAGTAGCCCGTAGCCTTCTTGAAAGCCCGGGAGAAATGACTTCGTGACAAGGAACACTCTTTGGCTACGGTCGAAATCTGAATGCCGCAATCTAGGTTTTCCATCATGACTTCCTTTGCTTTTCGCTCCTGCCAGTAACTCAGTCTGGTCCGCTCGCTACTGGTCGCTTTAAGTCGCAGATAGGCGAATGCCATCGTCATGATCGGCTTGGCGCCAAGCCCGGCGACATCGCTAGCGATGGATGCCCGATTGTCCTCGCCCCGCCTGGACTTGAAAACTTCTAAAACGTCCATGTCGCGCATTGTGACCTCTGAATATTGGAGACGAGGTCTATTGTGGCCAGCATCCATTTGGCGAAAGCGCTTGATCGGGCCGTGCATGCGCCCGTTTGGGCCAGATCGTTAGCGGGGTTTGCGCAGCTCGCTTGGGGTTAGACCCAGGTAGCGCTTGAACAGTCGGGCAAGGTAAGAAGGGGAGTCCAGGCCTACCGCGAGGCTGACTTCGAGGATCGATAGTGAAGTGCATGAAACAAGCCGGGCGGCCGTTTCCACTCGGGTACGATTGGTGAAATCCAGCAGGGTTTCACCCGTAATGGCTTTGAATATACGAGTAAGGTGTCGCCGTGACAGGTGAAACTCATGCCCAATCGACTCAATATTCAACTCGGTTGCCAGATTCTCCCGAACGTATCGCTGTATGTCGTGCACCAGCGTCGCCTGCTGCTGATGTTCACTCGGCTGCGGCCGTGTCTGCTGACAAGCGATCACCCGCGCGCACTCCTCGAAGAGCAGGTGATTGAGATGGGGTAATTGGCACTCAAAGGCCTGCGCAGATGTGCTGCCTTGCAGTTGGTCGTGCAGGCGCAAGATACTGTCCAGCGCCTCGGTTCCTTGCCAGATCCCCGATCGATCTACCTGTTTGGCGAAACCTCGATAACCGTACATCTGTCCCTGGCGTTTGACGTAAGAGGGGTCGACATACAAAGTCATGTGTTTTTCCCGACCCGGAGCCGCGTGGGTTGCGTGGGCAAAGTCTGCTGGCACAAAGGAAAACGACTGGCGCGAAACGTGAGAGGTCTGGCTGCTTTCGGTCGACAGAAATAATCCACCCTGGCGTGGTAACAGCAGCATATGACAGTCGTGGGCATGCCAATCCACGGCATAGCCACTGGTGTCGCTAGTTTCCAGGTGAAACACTTCGGGCGACTTGCCACTGAGCTTTGGCGAAAAATAGGCCACTAAGAATCCCTTGATATCAGTGACAGCTGCAATAGCACTCGTCGGTGCGGTTCCGGGCGGCGGACAGGGACTGTCGCTAACAATAATGTACATCATTATCATACATGCGCTGCCTGCGTGACACGACCAGGCTAGAGCGATCCTGCCCTACGGTTGATTTTCAGTCCATGCAAGCGTCCCACGGTCACTCAGGCAACCCAACGCCAGCGACACCGATGAAAAGACGCTCGTCACCCCGATCAAGAAGTGAGCCGATCGACGCGCTCATCAACGCTCGGAAGGCCAGGGTGGCAAGAAAATCGCTTTCCTGTATGAGAGGCGGTCAACGCCAAGATAATCAGCTATACCCAATGCTATTTGATAGTTGCAATTATCCGAGGTGCAAAGGGGGGGGCCTCTTGCCAGCAAGGAGAGCATATGTCGCGCGCGTATTTATACCCAATGCTGTTGCCGGCCACAGTTATCGTTATGCAAAGTAGTATTTTACGGGCTGAGGATTCTGCGCAATTGGCCAAGGCAGCACTCAACCCTGTGGCCGCGATGTATAGCCTTCCAGTGCAATACAACTGGGACCAGAAGATGGGGCCAACCGGTAATGGCATGCACAGCGTCACCAACATTCAGCCGGTGTTGCCCTTCAGTTTGAACCAGGACTGGAACCTGATCTCACGCACCATCCTGCCAGTTATCGACCAGCACAGCCTGGCACCGAATGGAGCGGCGGATACATCTGGTATCGGCGATGTGACCCAGAGCTTTTTCTTCTCCCCGACAAAACCCACCGCCAGTGGCTGGATCCTGGGTATCGGGCCGGCAATTCTGATTCCTACCGGCAGCAATGATTTGCTGAGTAGCAAGCAGTGGGGCCTCGGCCCGACAGCGGTCGCGCTAAAGCAGTCCAACGGCTGGACCCGTGGCATTCTCGCCAACCATATCTGGGGGCTGGAGAGCAGTCCGCCGGACAACAAGGAAAAGGTCAACCAGACTTTCCTGCAACCGTTCCTCTCGTACACCACTGATACCTACACGACATATGGAGTGAACACCGAGTCGACCTACAACTGGCAAACCCATGAGTGGTCGGTGCCGATCAACTTGACGGTCACTCAGCTGCTGAAAGTCAGCGGTCAACCTCTGACGATCCAGGCCGGCCCGCGCTATTGGGCCGATAGCCCGGAAGACGGTGCGCAAGGCTGGGGTTTTCGTGTGGCCCTGACTTTGCTGTTTCCGCGCTGAGTCGTTGTGCTCGGTTCTACGATGACCGCCCATCAGCTGGATTCCGCGCCCGGAACAGGCCACTAAACTTCACAGGGGGGATGAAATCAACGCACCTCGAATCAGGAGATCTGTAATGAACAGAAAATCTTGGCTGGCGTTGGTAGTTGCGGTAGGGACGATTTCAGGTTGCGCAAGCAGAACCGCGATTGTCGATGTCCCCCTCAATGCTACCCCGCAAAACGCAGAGCATATTGCTCGAGCCACCCTCAGCCCGGTGGGCAACCAAACCAGCATCTGGCTCACCGTCGGTGGTGTCCCTCACGACCTGGCCGTACCTGGCCGCCTCGATACTGCTATCTACTCTGGCTCGTGTCAGCAGTTGAGTGCACAACCGGTGTACAAGACCCGTCAGGCCAACAGCGTCGAGTATCCATCGCTGGCCCCGCGTACCCAGCATTGGGCCCAGGCACCGGTGGCGCTGAGCGAACTGGCCAAGGGTAACTATGTCTTGCTCGTTCGCACCAGCCCAGCGGACGGTAGCCGCCCCCTTTTCTGCGGCAACATCAGCGCGAGCTAGGGGCGCATCAAGCAAGTCGTTCGGTACCGTGGCCTGCGCAAATCTACCAGGCCGCGGTGACGCCTTCACCCGTTCTGCCGCCAATACTGAGGTACCACGAGCCGAAAGGTCCACGCTCGCCGCCAGGCTGCTGCCACCTGGGACCGTCGCAGTGGATGCCCAGGCTTGAGTCTGTTGCGCCTTTTCAATGGCATCATCCATATCTGGCGATGCTGTCCAAATGAGTCTCTGAGAACTGTTGTAGGGTGTACTATCAATTTCTGTCCATCGGAAATCAGTTAGCCATGTCCGCGCTAAGCGAAGAGAGCCGCCAGATCGTAGTAGCTGCTCTGGCGCACCGGGTTGGCACCAACGCTGATATTGCGACGATCGCGCAAGCGATTGTTTCAACCCTGCAGGGTATGGACGCAGCCCTCACGCCCATCATTGGTCAACAAGGGGGGGCCGCGCTTTATCGGCGCAGCCTTCAATTGTGCACCTCCCGAGATCCGCGCCTGGCCGGTACCTATGATCGAGCGCAGGCTGCGTTCGATCTGACTGCTCTCAAGCACATACTCCTTGAACAAGACGAAGCCGATGCATTGTTCTTCGGTGAAGTGATGCTGACCACCTTCTACGAGTTATTGACCACACTGATCGGGCCCTCGCTCACCGCGCGGTTGCTTCGTGAGGTGTGGGAACCTCCTTTGAGCGACACCCCCTCGCAGGAACATTCGCCATGAGCACCAAAGTGACTATCAACCGCCTGGCCACCGGCGTGCCAGGATTGGACGAGGTGCTGGGCGGAGGTTTGCCGGAGTTTTCGTTCAACCTGATTGCCGGCCCGCCTGGCTGCGGCAAGACCACCCTGGCACATCAAATGATGTTTGCCCTGGCGACGCCTGAGCGTCCGGCGCTGTTCTTTACGGTGCTCGGCGAGCCGCCGCTGAAGATGCTGCGTTATCAGCAGCAGTTCGATTTTTTCGACAGCGAAGCGATCAACCACTCGATCCGCTACATCAACCTGGTTGACGATACGCTGGCCGGGGATCTGGACGAAGTGCTGCGCCGGATCGTCAGCGAGGTGGAGATTCATTCACCGGCGCTGGTGTTTGTCGACTCGTTCCGTTCAGTGGTGCTGGCCAGCCAGACCCAGGACAACCCCAACAACAACCTGCCGCAGTTCATTCAGCAACTGGGTATGCTGATGACTACGTGGCACGCGACGACCTTCCTGATTGGCGAGTACTTTACCGAAACCGAGACCAACCCGATTTTCACCGTGGCCGATGGCCTGATCTGGCTGCGCCAGAGTGTTCAGCGCAACTCCATGGTGCGCAAGATGGAAATCATGAAGATGCGTGGCCAGCCGACCCTGCCAGGGCTGCACACCTTCCGCATCGCCACCTCTGGCATCAAGATCTTTGCGCCGGCGGTACTCAACCCTGTTGAAGCGCCGCTGGAGTTTCCGCTCCAGCGCCTGAAAATGGGCGTGCCGCCGCTCGACGAGATGCTGGGTGGCGGTCTGCCTCGGGGTTACTCATTGCTGGTGGCCGGGCCGTCAGGGTCGGGTAAAAGCATTCTGGGTGCATCCTTCCTCGCGGAAGGTGCGCGCAACGGCGAAACCGGGGTGATTGCGGTGTTCGAGCAACGGCCCAATCACTCGCAGAACGCTACCCTCGCTACACTGATTCAGAGCGGTCAGGTCGGCCTGGTGGATAGCCGTGCCCCCGATTTGTCCATCGATGAAATTGTGCAGTTGCTGTTGAGCGAAATTAGCCGATTGAAAGCGACCCGCGTGGTCATCGATTCGCTATCGGGGTTCGAGCTGGCGCTGGCACCGACGTTCCGCGAAGATTTCCGCGAATCGCTGTCGCGTATGGTCACTGCGCTTACGAGCGTTGGCGTCAGTGTGCTGATGACCTCGGAGCTCGAAGATCGCTATACCGACCTGCGTTTCAGTCCCTACGGCACGGCCTTTCTCACCGATGCCATCATCGTTCAGCGCTATATTGAAGTGCAAAGCCGTTTGTTGCGCATCATGGCCGTCGTCAAAGTGCGTGCCAGCGCTCATTCGGATGAACTACGGCTGTACCGAATTGACGATAACGGTTTACAGATTGGCGACATGTTGTCGGATCAGGAAGGCTTGCTCGGCGGACGGCCTACCAGGCGGCGTTTGGGCAAAGACGACAGGTGAATAAACCATCATGAATGAGGCCAATGGCAAGAACGAGCAGACGATGGTCACCGCCGCTCGTGAATTGTTCCTGATTGGCCAGAAAACCGTCGAGGCGCGCGCGGTGCTTGCGGCGTTGCATAAGGAACTGAGCGACGCCAATGCCCAGCTCGCCGACAACCAGCAGGTCGAACAACTGATTGAGGCCAATCAGCAATTGGTCCTGGCGATCCTGTTGGCGCAGTCCGATGCGGAAAAACCAAAACGAACACAGCAAGAGCAACGGTTGTACCTGGAAATGCGCGAAGCCAATGAGCAATTGGTGATCGCCGCGCTCAGCGCTCAACACCTGCAAGCGGCTGCCGAGCACGCGCTGGAGCAGCAACGCAAAGTCCTCACGATGGTGGCCCACGAGTTGCGCAATCCGCTGACGCCCATCAGCATGATTGCCGGTCGACTCGTGCGGGTGCCCAGTGAGGAACTGCCGCGCATGCAGAAGCTGATCGAAGGCCAGGTGCAGCACATGTCTCGATTGGTCGAGGATTTGCTCGACGTCGCCCGCGCCAGCACCGGCAAGTTTCACCTCGATAACTGCATTGTCGATATGGTTCAGATCATCCATGAGTCGATCGACATCTGTACCCCGGTCATGATCGCTCACCAGTTGCATTTCAGCGCAGAACTGCCTGAGTGCGCGTTGGCGGTGAACGGCGACCCTTTGCGGTTGACTCAGATTCTCGGCAACTTGCTGGGCAATGCAGCCAAGTACACCCCGGCGGGCGGCACGGTCAGCCTTGCAGTTACCGCCGAGGATGGCGTATTGGAGATAAGAATCCGCGATACCGGCATCGGTATTACCGCCCAGGCACTGCCGTTCATCTTTGAGCCATTTGTGCAGGACGCTCACGCGGTGGGATTTAACGGGACGGGTTTGGGCATTGGTCTGACGGTGGTACGAGAGTTGGTCGAAGCCCACGGTGGCACCGTGACTGGCAATAGTGCCGGGGATGGCAAGGGCAGCGAGTTTGTGGTGACGCTACCGCTGGTGAGTCATTGATGCTTTTTGGCTACTGGCCAACTGTCGCTGATCCCTGAAATTGCGCAACGCTGTTTCCAGCTTTGATGGTTTTCAGCGATATTTTTGGCCTTTTTGGCCACTCATGCGCCATAACAGGCGGCTATGACAATCAGCGCGAGAAAACAGGCCAGCTGAATGCTGAAGAAGGTAAACCGGATCGCCACGAACCTGTTGGTTTGCACATGGGATACGTGTACCAGAGACTGACACACGCGGGCGACCAGGACGAGTATGGACAAGTCGTTCACCGCGGGGCCGGTGATATCCAGGGCTGAAATCACGAATACGATAACGCCAAACACAGGCAGGTTTTCCACACAGTTGGCGTGTGCTCTTGTCCCGCGCCGATACCAATCCTGGCCTTCAAGCCGATCGCTGTGGAAAGAGGCAATCGGAACATTCGAGAACAGGATGGCGACCCAGCGATAAACCCCGACGGTTGCCATCAACAGCAGCAAGGTCCAGGCCGCAAAGCCGAGCAACATCCACATCGGTATCGTCATGGCCGCCATCCTCTACGGATCATTTTCAGCGCGTCAGCCCGCCGCGCGGGACCGGCGGGTAGCCGGTCGCACGCTGTCGATCAATGGCTCATGATGGGGGCCAGTGCGGTCTGAATCCTGGACATCTGTGCTGGCGTGGTCATGCGCCTCAGCAGCCGGGCGAAGTGTGGATGCTGCACGCCCGAGATGATGTATTGCCAGCGGTAGGCACTCAGCACGCAGGCTTTGATTTGCGTTGTCTGGTCGACACTGAGCGATCGTGAAAGATTTGCAGTGAAGTAGTCGGCGTCAACTGCCGATTGTGCCTGCAGGATTGCATCGACAGCCGCCACCAGCGCAATCAGATCGCTCACCGCCTGGTCGCATTGGGCTGGGGAGAGTTTCGCGTGCTCCGCCTTCCACTCCAGTTCATCGAGTACGACGTGCCGGCTTTCATCCATCCAGTGAAACTTGAAGACATCCTTGAACAGCGGGCACAAATCCTCGCGCGGGGCGATGCTTTGCGCGTAGTGGGTTTGAACGAACAGCTCGATATGGCAGGTCAGCGCCAGTACCGACCAGGTGCTGGCCGAAAGTACCGCACGCGCCACCTCGTTGGGATCGGCAACTTGACGATACCCGGCAGGCAATTGCGCACCCATCATCGTCTCGATGCGCCGGAACAGCTCCTGGTGCTTGATTTCGTCGTTGGAAAAACGCACCAGCGCTTCAAGTGCAAGCTGATCGTCAAAGACATGGGCGCGACCTTGATCGAGCATTTTGGCGCTGATAAAGCGTTCGACCAGGCCGAAGAGGTACGCATAGGTTCGGCCCTGAATCTGACTGAGCAGGCGTGCTTCGTCCTCGGCGAGAAAGGTCAGGCGGTCGATCCGCGACAGCCCGTCGGGCAAGAATTTGCGCGAAAAGTCGAAACGCCGGTCCCGCAACAGATCGCGGTCGATCTGCCATTCGGCTTTTTTCGATGATTTGACCATTTGCGCATAACGGGCGGCGTTGCCCGACTCTGAGCCGGGTAGGGTAACGACGGTATTCATACGAATCTCCTGCTGCCTTCGTCGAGTTGGAATGGGGCCATTACTGTGGCTTGCGCGGCCCGTGACCCGGGGTGATGCACCTGGGGACAGTCTCGATCAGCGGGTCCGCGTTGGTGCTAATCTAGGCTTCGCGGTCCAGGCGGTTAATGATCCGTCCGCCTGATTACTTGCTCGGGACTCCGGAAAGGAGGGCTGGCCATTGCTGGATGCGTTTTCTGATGTCTTGCGTGTGCTTCGGCTGTCGGGTGGGGTCTTCCTTGAGGCGGAGTTCACGGCGCCCTGGTGCATCAACGGCAGAATCTCTGCGGACGCTTGCAAACCGTTCCTGGCGGCACCTCGACATATCATTGCCTCGCACTTTGTCGTCTCGGGGCACATGCAGTTATGTATCGACGGTGATGCCACCATCGACGTGCGGGCAGGCGAACTCATTCTGCTTGCGCGCAATGACGCTCATACCTTTGGCAGTGACCTGAGCATTGCGCCCATGCCGGCGGGCGACATCATTCAACCGCCAGAAACCGGCAGCATTTCACGAATCAAGTACGGCGGGGGCGGGCAGGCCACGCAGTTGTTGTGCGGATTCCTGGGCTCTGAAACAGCCTTCAGCCCGCTGCTTTCGTCGTTGCCATCCTTATTGAAACTGGACCTGCGCGCGACGGCTTCGGGCGCCTGGATTGAAAGCTCATTCCGTTTTGCCGTCAGTGAGATCGCGACCGGGCGCGTCGGCTCGACCACGGTCATCGCCAAGCTTTCGGAATTGTTGTTCGTCGAAGCCGTCAGCCAGTATGTGGCCAGCCTGCCGGCTGAGCGGCGCGGGTGGCTGGCGGGTTTGCGAGATCCGCATATCGGACGCGCCCTGGCGCTGTTGCATGCGCGTCCGGTCGAGGACTGGACGGCAGAAGCGCTGGCGCTTGAAGTGGGCATGTCGCGTTCGGTGTTCGCGGAGCGATTCACGGCATTGGTCGGACAGCCACCGATGCAATATCTGACACTCTGGCGTATGCACCTGGCGGCGCAACAGCTGCGCGAAGGTCGCGGTAATGTGGCGCAAATCGGCTTCGCCGTTGGCTACGAATCCGAAGCCGCGTTCAGTCGCGCATTCAAACGCCAGTTCGGCACATCCCCCGGCACCTGGCGCAAACAATCAGCCTGAGAAGACACAGGTTTGATGCACGACCTGAACAGTGCACGCCAGTGCCAGGCAAGGATCAGGAAGCTGGAAAGCGCCGACATTTGAAGTGCGCTGATCGGAGTCGATGTTAATAAATGTTATTTTAAAAAAATACTTCACATAATCTGATCATTGGTGGATTATCTGCTCAATCGGTACGACAACCTGATAACGCGACAAAAACAGCAAGGTGCTGATCCTGTCTGCCGAAGCCCTGTCTACAACGCGGCCAATGTCTGCGTCTTGCAGGCGTTAATGCCGTCGCTGCTTTCCTCTGGAGTACCCCATGAATAACAAGAATGTCGGTGTTGTCGGTCTGGGCGCGATGGGGCTGGGCATTGCCCGCTCGTTGCTGCGCAGCGGTTTCAATGTGCATGCCTGTGATGTGCGCACTGCCGTAACAGAGCAGTTTGCCGGGGAGGGCGGCGTGGCGTGCCCGTCACCGTCGCAGATGGCGGCTGAGTGTGACGTGATCATTACCGTGGTGGTCAACGCCGAGCAGACCGAGACCGTATTGTTTGGCGAGGGTGGTGCCGTGGCCTCTCTGCGGCCGGGCAGCCTGGTGATCGGCTGCGCCACAGTCGCTCCGACTTACGCCGTGGATCTGGGGCAGCGCCTGGCTGCGTTGGGCCTGCTGTACCTGGATGCGCCGATTTCCGGCGGCGCGGCCAAGGCCGCCGCTGGCGAGATGACCATGATGACTTCGGGCCCGGCCGACGCCTATGCCAAGGCTGAGTCGATCCTGGCGGGCATGGCCGGCAAGGTATATCGCCTGGGAGACGTTCACGGCCTGGGTTCAAAGGTCAAGATCATCAACCAGCTCCTCGCCGGGGTGCATATAGCCGCTTCTGCCGAAGCCATGGCGTTGGGCCTGCGTGAAGGGGTCGATGCCGATGCATTGTATGAAGTGATCACCCACAGCGCCGGTAACTCCTGGATGTTTGAAAACCGCGTGCCGCACATTCTCAAGGCTGATTACACGCCATTGTCCGCGGTGGATATTTTCGTCAAGGACCTGGGCCTGGTGCTGGATACCGCCCGGGCCAGCAAATTCCCGCTGCCGCTGTCGGCCACCGCTCACCAGATGTTCATGCAGGCATCCAGTGCCGGCTTCGGCCGTGAGGACGACTCGGCAGTGATCAAGATTTTCCCGGGCATCGAATTGCCGACTGCCAAGCCTGAGTCTGTTTGAGGAACACCCCATGACTACCTCCACCGCACGCCCGCTGCTGGGCTGCATCGCCGACGATTTCACCGGCGCCACGGACCTGGCCAACATGCTGGTGCGCGGCGGTATGCGCACCGTACAAAGTATCGGCATCCCGAGCGCGGAAGTGGCCGCCGGACTCGACGCCGATGCGATCGTCATTGCCCTGAAATCGCGCACCACGCCGGTCGCTGAAGCCGTCGAGCAGTCCCTCGCCGCGCTGGCCTGGTTGCGCGAGCAAGGCTGCGAGCAGATCTTTTTCAAATATTGCTCGACGTTCGACTCCACCACGGCCGGCAATATCGGCCAGGTCAGCGAAGCGCTACTGGCCGCACTGGGTAGCGACTTTACCCTTGCCTGCCCGGCGTTCCCGGAAAATGGCCGGACGATCTTTCGCGGCCACTTGTTTGTGCAGGATCAACTGCTCAGCGAGTCGGGCATGCAAAACCACCCGCTGACGCCGATGACCGATGCCAACCTGGTTCGGGTCCTGCAATCGCAAACCGGCCTGAATGTCGGCCTGTTGCGTTACGACACCATTGCCCGTGGCGCTGATCAGGTGCGGGCACGAATCGAGGAGCTAAGGGCTCAAGGCGTCGGCATGGCCATCGCAGATGCCTTGTCGGACAGCGATCTGTACACCCTCGGTACCGCGTGTGCTGATTTGCCGTTGTTGACCGGTGGTTCGGGGCTGGCCTTGGGCCTGCCGGAAAATTTCCGTCGCGCCGGCAAGTTGCGCGACCTCGACGCCTCGAAGCTCCCGGCCGTGCTCGGCGGGGAAGTGGTGCTGGCCGGCAGTGCTTCGATCGCCACCAATGGACAGGTGGCTGCCTGGCTCGAAGCCGGCCGGCCAGCTTTGCGCATTGATCCATTGGCCCTGGCGGCAGGTGAACCGGTGGTGGCGCAAGCCCTGGCCTTTGCCCGGGATCACGAACAAACCGTATTGATCTACGCCACCAGCTCACCGGATGAGGTCAAGTGGGTGCAACAACAACTGGGCGTCGAGCAGGCCGGTAGCCTGGTGGAAAACGCCTTTGGCGAAATTGCCCAAGGTCTGCGCCAGAGCGGTGTACGCCGTTTCGTGATCGCCGGCGGAGAAACTTCGGGCGCTGTGGTCCAGGCGCTGGGTGTACAGCTGTTGCAGATCGGCGCGCAGATTGATCCGGGTGTTCCGGCGACCGTCAGCAGTACCGACGAACCTTTGGCGCTGGCCCTTAAATCGGGCAACTTCGGTGGCCGCGACTTCTTCAGCAAGGCCTTGAATCAACTCGCCCAGGCCGGAGGTTCGCAATGAGCGTCGCAGTGAGTAACGAAAACGCCCTGCGCGACGAAATCTGTGAAGTTGGCCGCAGCCTTTACCAGCGCGGCTACACCGTCGGCAGTGCCGGTAATATCAGCGCGCGGCTGGACGATGGTTGGTTGATCACGCCGACCGACGTTTGCCTCGGACGCCTCGATCCGGCAACCATCGCCAAGGTCAACCTGGCGGGCGAATGGGTGTCTGGTGACAAGCCTTCAAAGACCCTGGCGCTGCATCGCCAGGTCTACGACCGCAACCCGAATGTCGGCGGCGTGGTGCACACCCACTCCACCCATCTGGTGGCATTGACGCTGGCCGGTGTCTGGCAGGCAGACGACATTCTGCCGCCACTGACGCCTTATCAGGTCATGAAAGTCGGGCATATCCCGTTGATTGGCTACCAGCGCCCCGGTTCGCCGAAGGTTGCCGAGCAGGTCGCCCGGCTGGCCAACAGCGTTCGCGGCGTGATGCTCGAACGGCTGGGCCCGGTGGTCTGGGAGAGTTCGGTATCCAAGGCCAGCTACGCCCTTGAAGAGCTCGAGGAAACCGCACGGCTATGGTTGATGAGCCATCCCAAGCCGGAACCGCTCGATCAGGCGGCGCTGGACGAGCTGCGAGCAACCTTTGGTGCGCACTGGTAAAGCGCTGGCTTGACCCGACAGATCGATAACGCAGGCTTTGCCCGGAAGGCGCACAGCAACTTCCGACGGCCCCGGCTTGCCTGAAAAAACAATAACAACAGGAAATCCAAGCATGATTCACCTTCACTGCGGCATGTGCAGATCCATTGGCAGTACCCTTTCATTGACCCGGCGTGGAGGGTTGTTGAAATGAGCCCGTTAATCCTGATGATTACCGCCGGGACCGGCATCGCTCTGTTGTTGTTCCTGGTGCTCAAGTACAAGTTCCAGCCCTTCGTGGCCTTGATGCTGGTGAGCATTCTGGTGGCGCTGGTGGCCGGGGTGAAACCAGCCGATCTGGTCGCCACCATTGAAGGCGGCATGGGCAAGACCCTGGGCCATATCGCGATCATCATTGCCCTGGGCGCGATGATCGGGCGGATCATCGAGCTCTCCGGCGGTGCCGAGGCACTGGCCAAGACGCTGATTAGCCGATTTGGCAACCGGCGTACGCCCCTGGCGCTGACGGTTGCCGGCTTCATGGTCGGGGTGCCGGTGTTCTTCGAGGTCGGCGTGATCATCCTCATGCCGCTGGCCTATGGTATTGCCCGGCGCGCGCGCAAGCCGCTGTTGGTGTTCGCGTTGCCGATGTGCGCGGCCTTGTTGACCGTACACGCCTTCCTGCCGCCGCACCCCGGCGCAGTGGCCGCTGCCAGTCAGTTGGGCGCGGACCTGGGCCGCGTGCTGATGTTCGGGTTGCCGCTCACCGCGCTGCTTTGCTATGTCGGCTACCGCGTCGCCGGGCGCATGACCCGTCGGGCGTACCCGATGACCGACGATATTCGTGCCGAGGTCTACGGCCCGCATGTCACCAACGAGGATCTGGTCGCCTGGACCAATGGCAACGACAGCAACCCTGAGCGTGCGGCACAAGCCGTATCGCACATGGGCCTGGAAGAGTCGACCAGCAGCATCGTGTCCAAATTGCCGCCGGCACCGGCGCCGGGTTTTGGTCTGATCGTCAGCCTGATCCTGCTGCCCATCATTCTGATTCTGCTGGGGACGCTGTCCACCTCGTTGCTGCCTGCCGAATCGACGCTGCGCGGCATCATGACCGTGCTCGGCGCACCACTGGTAGCGCTGCTGATCGACACCTTGTTGTGTGCCTGGCTGCTGGGTTCGCGTCGGGGCTGGAGCCGCACTCAAGTGTCTGACGTGATCGGTTCGGCCTTGCCCGGTGTCGCCATGGTGATTCTGATTGCCGGTGCCGGTGGCGTGTTTGGCAAGGTACTGGTGGACACCGGAATCGGCGCCGTGGTCTCCGATTTGCTGCGCACGACCGGTCTGCCGGTACTGGCGCTGGGCTTTCTGCTGACCATGCTGTTGCGTGCGGTACAGGGCTCGACCACGGTGGCGCTGGTGACCACTGCCGGTATCATCAGTCCGCTGATTGCGACCCTCAACCTGACCCCGAACCACATGGCCCTGCTGTGTCTGGCCATGGGCGGTGGCGGGTTGGCCATGTCCCATATCAATGATGCCGGTTACTGGATCTTCACCAAGCTGTCCGGGTTGAACGTGGGCGACGGCCTGCGCACCTGGACGGTACTGACCACTTTGCTCGGCACCTTGGGTTTCTGTATTACCCTGCTGATCTGGCCCTTTGTCTAACCAACTGTCGAGCTGCAGGAATACGGCTTGCCGGCGATGGCGTCCTTGAGATCGCTATCGCCAGCAAGCCAGGCTCCTGCAAAGCCATATATAGGAGCTACCATGCCTCGTTTTGCTGCCAACCTCAGCATGCTCTACCCGGAACATGAGTTTCTCGATCGCTTTGCCGCCGCGGCTGCCGATGGTTTCGAAGCGGTTGAATACCTGTTCCCCTACGACTACAGCGCTGAAGAGCTCAAGCAACGCCTGAGCGACAATGGCCTGGTACAGGCACTGTTCAACGCTCCGCCCGGTGACTGGGCAGCGGGCGAGCGGGGCATAGTGTCGTTGCCGGGCCGGGAGAGTGAATTTCGTAGCGGTTTTGATCGCGCCCTGGAATACGCCAGCGTGCTGGGCAATTCACGCATCCATGTCATGGCCGGGCTGCTGCCCTGCGAGAGTGACCGGGCACGGCATCACGGCGTGTACCTGGAAAACCTCGCCTACGCTGCCGCTCAGGCGGCCAAGGTCGGCGTCACAGTATTGCTTGAACCAATCAATACGCGGGACATGCCGGGCTTTTTCCTCAACCGGCAAGATCAGGCCCAGGCCATCTGCAAGGAAGTGGGCGCCAGTAACCTGAAGGTCCAGTTTGACTGCTACCACTGCCAGATCGTCGAAGGCGACCTGGCCACCAAGTTGCGTCGGGACTTCGAGGGTATCGGCCACATCCAGATCGCCGGCGTGCCGGACCGGCATGAACCGGACCTGGGGGAAGTCAACTATCCCTATCTGTTCGAGCTGATCGATCAGCTGGGTTATGACGGCTGGGTAGGGTGCGAGTACCGGCCGCGTGGCAATACATCTGCCGGCTTGCAGTGGTTGCGCGACTGGAAGGCGCGCTAAGAAACCTGTAGGAGCGAGCTTGCTCGCGATGGACGTTAACGATAACGCGTGTTTGCGGGTTAAACGCGTCACCCTCTGCTCCATCGCCAGCTAGCTCGCGCCTACAAGTCAGGCCAGGAGCCCGTCGTTTCAGGCCGAAGCAATGTCCGACGGCAGCAGCAGCTCGACACCCTGCTTGCGGATTCCATCGGCCGCCGCAGGGGCCAACGCGTCATCGCTGAGGATCATGTCGAACTGCTCGAGCCCGGCGATCTTGTACATGCTGAAGGTGCCGTATTTCGAACTGCTGGCCACCAACACCACTTGCGAAGCCGATTGCATCGCGGCTTGCTTGACTTCCACCTTCAGCGCCGAAGGTGTGGTGAGTCCGCGGCGCAAATCCCATGAGCTGGTCGAGATGAACGCGATGTCGGTGACGACCTGGCGCAATGTGGCAACCGCCAGGCTGCCCACGCACGATTGATTGGAGTGATCCAGTTGCCCGCCGGTATGAATCACCGTGACATGGGGCGCTTCGATCAGGGCCTGGACAATGCCGAAATCGTTGGTCACCACGGTCATGCCGGACAGCGCCTTGATGTACGGGACAATTTCCAGCGTGCTGGTGCCCGCATCCAGGTAAATCGTCATATCGGCATGCAATAGTCGCGAGGCAAGCTTGGCCATCGCCTGCTTCTGCGGCAACTCCACCACCGCCTTGAGCTGATGGCTGGGCTCACTGTGGAGCTGGCTGGCGATTCGAACCCCACCCGTTACCGAATAAGCACGACCTTCCTGCTCCAGCAACGCGATGTCGCGGCGGATGGTCATGTGCGAACAGTCGAACATTTCCATCAATTGATGAACGCTCAGCACCTGATGCTTGCGCAACTGTCGCAGCATCGATTCACGGCGCTGTTCGGGGATCATCGGTGCGACGCTTTCGGCGGCGATGTCCTTTTGACTAGGCATTCGGGCTCCAGAATGAAGAAATTCGCAGACAAGGAAGGCGGGCAATCATAGTAGCGAATCTGCGACCGCTTCAGTAGTACGACGAGGTGATCGCGCCTTGCGCTGTGGTTGCTCACGGCTGATTACAGGCCTCTTCATGCACCTCATCGCGTTGCAGTTTCCTGGCGGTGGCATCGCGCTCCTTGCGGCCCCTGCCAGGGGAGTGGCTGATGCCTATCGCATTAAAAAAGGCGATCGCTGCGAAGTCACTAGAATCAAGGGGACGCAGTGACAAGGCACGCTGATACGCAGCTGGCATTTTTGCAAAGCGCAATCAATGGCGTATCCCCTTTGAGGAACCCACGACGATGTCCAACAAGTGGCTGGATCCGGCGCTATTGCTGCTGACAACCCTGTCACTGCTGGTGGGTGGCATTGCGCACGTTGCCCAGAAGCCTGATTGGGCGGCGATGTGCTGGCTCTCCGGGAGCCTGGTAATGGCCCTGGTGCTGCTGGTGGAGATCGTCAGGCGCCTGGCCCGGCGTGAGGCCGGTGTGGACTTGATCGCTCTGCTGTCGATCGGCGCGGCCCTGGTGTTTGAGCAGATGCTGGTGGCGGCGGTCATTGCCTTGATGCTGGCTTCCGGGCGTACCCTGGAGTATTTCACCGCGCAACGCGCCGAACGCGAACTACGTGCACTGGTCGACCGGGCGCCACGCTTCGCCTGGCTGCAGGAACCGAACGAATTGCGCCAGATACCGGTTGAGCAGATCCAGCCAGGTCAGACACTGCTTGTACGCATGGGTGAGGTGGTCCCCGTCGACGGCCGGCTACTGAGCCCCACGGCAACGCTGGACGAGTCGGCGCTCAGTGGTGAGTCGTTGCCAGTCACCCGTCGGGAAGGCGAGCAGCTGCGCAGTGGCGTTGCCAATGCCGGCGCACCGCTCCAGTTAATGGCGACGCAGACGGCGGCGCAGAGTACTTACGCCGGGGTCGTGCGGCTGGCCGAGGCTGCCCGACGCTCGCGCGCGCCTTTCGTGCGTCTGGCCGACCGTTATGCCTTGCTCTTCATTCCGCTGACGCTGCTGATGGCCGCACTGGCCTGGCAATTGAGTGCAGACCCATTGCGAGCCCTGGCGGTTCTGGTGGTGGCCACGCCCTGTCCTTTGATCCTGGCGGTGCCGATCGCCATCATGTCAGGTATCTCCAAGGCGGCGCGACGCGGCATCCTCATCAAGGACGGCGCCACCCTGGAAGCGCTGGCAGGGGCCAAACAGCTGTTTCTCGACAAGACCGGCACCCTGACCAGTGGTCACGCCCGCCTACAGTCGGTGGAGGTCAATGGCCAGGTCGATCCACAGCATCTGCTGGGCCTGGCCGCTTCGCTGGCGCAGGCCTCGGTGCACCCCATCTCCCAGGCCATAGTCGAAGCGGCGCGCCAGCGCCGATTGCCACTCAGCACCCCGCAGGAGGTTGAAGAAAGCCCGGGCTCGGGTCTTTGCGGGCTGATCGAGGGTCAGCGAGTGCGTCTCGGCACACTGTCTTTTGCTCATACCGGGGCGTCTGCCAGCGATTGGGCCACGGCGATGCTGCGCCATATGGACTACCTGGCCTGCGGTGGAAGCTTCATTGAAGTGGATGGGGCCCTCTGCGGCCTGCTGGTTTTCTCGGACAGCCTGCGTCGGGAAACCCCGCAAACCCTACGGCGCCTGCGCAACAGCGGTATCGAACGGATTGTCATGCTCACCGGTGATCGCCTGGAAACGGCCGAAATGATTGCTCTGTCTGCCGGCATCGACGAGCTGCGTGCCGGGTTGACCCCGCAGGACAAGGTGCGTGCTGTACAGGAGGGCTGCACGCGCGCCAGCACGCTGATGGTCGGCGACGGCATCAACGATGCGCCCGCACTGGCAGCGGCCACCGTCGGCGTGGCCATGGGGGCCAGTGGTGCCACCGCCTCTGCGCAAGCGGCGGGTGTTGTGCTGCTGGTGGATCGCCTGGACCGTCTGGTCGAGGCACTGGAGATTGCCCGCCGTACCCGCCAAATCGCCCGGCAAGGCGTGCTGGCCGGCATGGGGCTGTCGCTGCTGGCCATGACAGTGGCCGCCCTCGGTTATCTGCCGCCACTCGCCGGCGCCGTGGTTCAGGAAGTCATAGACGTCGTGATCATCATTAATGCTTTGCGTGCATTGGCACCGTCGCCAGGACCGCGCCTGCGACGAATGGCCGGCGAGCATATTGATCGACTGCAAGACGAACACCGCCAACTCACTACTGTGCTGAGTGATCTGCACCAACTGGCCGGCGATTTCGCCCGGCGTCCGCTTGAGCAAGCGCGGACCGATCTGCTGGAACTGGTCAACAAACTGCAAGCCTCGCTGGCCAGCCATGAACGGGACGATGAAAACACGCTATACCCGCTGCTGACCCTAAGCATGCCGGGCGAAGACCCCTTGGCGGCATTGAGCCACGGACACCGGGAGATTTTTCGCTGCATCCATTTGCTGGCGCGCATGAGCAGCGATCTCAGTGCCGACTCGAGCACTGTTCCTGCCGAAGAGATTCAGCATCAGTTAATTCGCCTCGATACCCTGGTGCAACTGCACTTCGACCAGGAGGAGGAACTGTTCCGCTACCTGGATAGGCGTTGATGGGCTTGCCGGAGATTTTTCAAATGACTGCCGAGCAATCTTGATAATCCTTGAACCGGGCATTTCCCACTGCTTAGCCTGGGCCCAGTCCTTTTTTCGCAAGACTCTGGCTTGCCTTGTTGAGCTATGGCGAAGCCAAGCAAGAGGGACGCTTACCTGGCGCCTAATCTGTTGCTGCAGCGATTTGTCACTGCTTGTATCCTTGTTCAGGACAAGGGCAAACGGCTGCCGTTATTGCCTTGGTCCAATAGTAGCTGTAACGGAAAACCGGACTTTCCATAAGGTAGTGATGTGAAGCGTGATACCCACCTGGTTGTGCTTTTGCTTTTGGTTATCGGCTGTTCCCTGGCCTCACTGACAGTCTGGAAGGTGCTGGCCTCCAGGGATCGAGCGCTGGAGGAAGTCGATATCCACGGGTTGAACCTTACCCAGGCGCTCGTTACCTACTCCGAAGGGATTGTCCGGCAAAGTTCGCTGCTCTTGCTCGGGCTCGTCGAGCGCCTGGAAACTGAAGGCAGTGGCCCCATACAGATCCAGCGGCTAAGTGCATTGGTCAACCGCCAGCAACCCCTGATGCCACAGCTCAGTGGTATCACCATCTACGATAATCAGGGACGCTGGTTGATGTCCTCCAATGGGCCGATCCCGAGTGGGGCGAACAGCAGTGATCGCGCGTATTTCATTCATCATCGCGACGATCCCTCCAGTGAAATCTTTATCGGTCCACCCATCCAAAGCCGCTCTAATCAGGAGTGGGTGATCACCGTCAGCCGGCGTTTCAATGATGCTCGCGGAGCGTTTGCCGGGGTGGTGGCGGTAACCTTGGGGATAGAAAACTTTCTACGCCTGTTTGGAACGATCGACGTGGGACAGGAGGGGGCCATCGGCTTGTCCTACACCGATGGTACGTTGCTGGTTCGCTATCCCTTCCGCGAGCAGGACATGGGCCGCAATTTTTCGCAGTCGCCGATCTATGCAAAGTATCTTGTTGATCGATCAGTCGGCACCGCATCGTTTACCTCCAGCCTGGACGGCGTGGAGCGCCTCTACGCCTTCCGAAAGAGTGACCGGCTGCCGTTGGTGACGACCGTTGCACTCGGCAAGCGCGAAGCCCTCGCTGCGTGGCGAATGGAGGCATTGCTGTCGGCAGTGGTGGTGACAGGCCTGCTGGGGCTTACCGGTCTCATCGGTTGGTTGTTGATCCTGGATATCCGCCGACGAACCCAGGTAGAGGGTCAGTTGCGGGGTACTCAGCAGCAGTTGCTCTCATCGAATCGCCAGCTTGAGTTGCTCGCGATGAAGGATGCCCTGACCGGTCTGGCAAACAGGCGCTGCTTTGATGAGAGCCTTGCCATGGAAGCGCGGCGAGCAAAGCGTGACGGCGTGTCGTTGGCATTGCTGATGATTGATATCGACTACTTCAAGCTGTTTAACGACTCGCTCGGGCATGTGGCCGGAGACGCTTGCCTGCAGACGGTTGGCAGCATTTTCGTGGAGTGCGTAAGGCGACCGTCGGATCTGGTGGCACGTTATGGTGGAGAAGAGATGAGCGTCATCATGCCTGACACCGACAGTGATGGTGCGGCGGTGGTGGCGCAACTTATCCTCGACCGCTTGAAACAAGAGAACATCGCGCACAAATCCAGCCCGTTCGGACGGGTAAGTGTAAGCATCGGGATCGCTACGGCCACTGGCTCGGAACTGGATAACCTGCAAGGGTTGATCGAGGCGGCAGATCAGGCGCTGTACAACGCCAAGGCGCAGGGTCGAAACCAGTTTGTGAGGGGATGTTGGTGATCTGCGTTGCAAACGTGCTTGCTGTCAAATTGAAAATTTACTGATTGTTCCACAATTTTTTGCTTCTCACGTAATCGCCGGCGCGGTGGTTGCGGAAGTCATAGACGTCGTTATCATCATTAATGCGTTGCGTGCATTGGCACGGTCGCCAGGACCGCGCCTTCGCTGAACACCGCCAACTCAGCACGGTGTTGAGTGATCTGCACCAGTTGGCCGGCGATTTCGCCCGGCGTCCGCCTGAGCCAGCGCGGACCGATCATGTCGGGCTTTAAACCTGATCCATAGCCTCGGTTACTCCCAGGTCCTCACCCAGGAACCCGCCACTCTGATGGTGCCAGAGCCGCGCATAGATGCCGTTCCTGGCGAGCAATTGGGCGTGGGTGCCCTGTTCGATGATGCGTCCATCATCCATGACAATAAGTCGATCCATCGCCGCAATCGTGGACAGCCGATGGGCGATTGCGATGACGGTTTTGCCCTCCATCATTTCATCGAGGCTTTCCTGAATGGCCACTTCGACTTCCGAATCCAGCGCGCTGGTAGCCTCGTCAAGTAGCAGGATAGGGGCGTTCTTGAGCATGACTCGAGCAATCGCGACGCGCTGGCGCTGGCCGCCCGAAAGCTTGATGCCGCGCTCCCCCACCAAGGTGTCGTAGCCAGTGTGACCTTGCCGGTCGCTCAGTTGGCTGATGAATGCGTCGGCTTGGGCATTGGCCGCGGCACTACGGATTTGTGCGTCGCTTGCATCGGGTCGGCCGTAGGCGATGTTGTCGCCAATGGAACGGTGCAGCAGGGAAGTATCCTGGGTGACCATGCCGATGGCGCTGCGCAGGCTGTCTTGCGTCACATGCGCAATGTCTTGACCGTCAATGCGAATCTGCCCGCTGTCGACGTCATAGAAGCGCAGCAGCAAGTTGATGAGCGTGGATTTTCCCGCGCCGGAGCGGCCTACCAGGCCGATTTTTTCGCCCGGACGAATGTTCAGGCTCAGGCCATCGAGCACTTGGCGTTCGCCATTGTAGTTGAAGCTCACGTTGTCGAAGGCCACCGCCCCGCCGGAGGTCACCAGGACGCCCGCGTCCGGCGCATCCTGAACCTTTGGGCCGCGAGTAAGCGTTGTCATGCCGTCCTGCACGGTGCCGATGTTCTCGAACAGCGAAGTCATTTGCCACATGATCCAGTGCGACATGCCGTTGATACGCAACGCCATGGCGGTAATCGCCGCCACCGCACCTGTGCCGACTTCACCCAGGTGCCACAGCCAAAGCGCATAACCGCCTGCTGCCATGATTAACGCCACCACCAACGCTTGGTTGACGATCTCGAATTGGCTGACCAGGCGCATCTGGCGAAAGCCGGTCTGCTTGAAGTCCTCCATGGCCGCGCGCGCGAAGTGCGCTTCACGATTGGAATGGGAGAACAGCTTCACTGTCGTGATGTTGGTGTAGGCGTCCGAGATACGTCCAGTCATCGATGAGCGAGCATGGGCCTGTTCCTGTCCGACTTTGCCCAAGCGGGGGACGAAGTAAAGCATGGCCAGCCCGAACAACAGGATCCAGGCAACGAAGGGCAGCATCAGTTTTAGTGCGAAACCGCCGGCCAGTGCGATGAGCGCGATGAAATACACCCCGATTCCGGGTGCGATCTCGATAAGGGTGAACAGCACGTCGCGCACGGCCAGCGCAGTCTGCATCACTTTGGTGGTTACTCGGCCGGAAAACTCATCGGAGAAAAACGAAAGGCTTTGCCGCAGCATCAGCCGATGGAAGTCCCAGCGCAGTCGCAACGGCAAGTTAATCGCTAATATCTGGTGCTGCACCATGGTGCGCAAGGCCACCAGCCCGACACTGGATACCATTACGATACCCATGCCCCACAACACGCGGCTTTCTTGCGCTGCCGCATCACCGCCTGCCCGCCAGGTCGAGAGCAGGTCCACGACCTGGCCGAGGAAGGAAAACAGCCAGGCTTCGTAAATCGACACACCGGCACTGAGCAGCGCAAGTGCAAGGATGTAACCGCGGGCTCCCCGCGTACAGGCCCACAGGAAGCGAGCCAGGCCGTCGGGAAGCGGTGGTACCTCGTCAGGAGGAAAAGGGTCGAGCCTTCGTTCAAACGCACGAAGCATGGTGTTCTCCAAAACGATCAAGTTAAGGAGATTCTGCCATTTAAAGGTGACCTTGGGGGTTCGGCGAACTAAGCGTTAACGGCCAAAGTTTTTTGCCGACGATACAGAACCGTCGTCGCCGTGAACCCGCACACCGCCGCGAACATCAGCCAGTAGGCAGGTGATGCCTTATCGCCCGTGGCCTGGACAAGCAGCGTCGAGATTGCCGGGGTAAAACCGCCAAACACCGCGGTGGCCAAACTGAAGGCCAGTGAGAACCCGACTACCCGCACGTTCTGTGGCATGACTTCGGTCAGTGCCGCGACCATGGCGCCGTTGTAGATGCCAAAGAAGAATGAGAAGTACAGCAGGACAGCGAGCAGTCGTTCGAAACTCGCCGCCTCTGCCAGCCAGTGCATGGCGGGATAGGCGGTGAAGATGCACAGCAACGATATCGCCAGCAACAGTGGCCGACGGCCAATGCGGTCGGAGAGGGCGCCGCCGATAGGCAGCCAGATAAAGTTGCTGATGCCGACCAGCAGTGTGACCACCAGGCTGTCGGTGGTGCTCAGGTTCAGTACTGTCCTGCCAAACGTCGGCGTGTAGACCGTAATCAGGTAGAACGTGGTGGTGGTCATGGACGCCAGCAAGCCGCCCGCCAGTACGGTGCGCCAGTTGTCACGCATCGAGCGAAAAACTTCGCGAGTTGTTGGACGATGGCTGCGAGCAGTGAAGGCAGCGGTTTCTTCCAGTGAGCGGCGAATAATGAAAATGAACGGGATGATCACGCAGCCAATGAAGAACGGAATACGCCAGCCCCAATCGGCGATTTCAGCGGCTTGCATCGTGGCATTGATCGTGTAGCCCAACGCGGCCGCGACGACGATCGCCACCTGTTGGCTGGCCGATTGCCAACTGGTGTAGAAACCGGTGTGACCGGGGGTGGAAATTTCCGCCAGATACACCGAAACACCACCCATTTCCGCGCCGGCGGAGAAGCCCTGTAGCAGCCTGCCCAACAACACCAGGATCGGTGCCGCCACGCCGATGGCGGCATAGCCCGGCACCAGGGCGATCAATACGGTACCGGCGGCCATGATCGACAGCGTCACGATCAGCCCCTTGCGACGGCCCACCTTGTCAATGTACGCCCCCAGCACAATGGCGCCTAACGGACGCATCAGGAATCCGGAGCCGAATACCGCGAAGGTCATCATCAGCGACGCAAACTCGCTGGTGGCTGGAAAGAAGGTCTGGGAGATGTAGGTCGCGTAGAACCCGAACAGAAAGAAGTCGAACTGCTCGAGAAAATTACCGCTGGTGACCCGCAAAATAGCGCCCAATTTGGAGCCCTTGGCTCGGGTTGTTGCCGTTGTCGTTTTCATGGCTACGGTTATGCTCACTATTGTTTTTGGAATGAGTGTTTTAATCGTCAGTCGCTGCCGGCGTTGATCGGGTTGGGTTGACGCTTCTCGATGGCGTGTTTGAGCAGCGCTGCGCTGCGGAATATTCCATGGGCGAATTTGCCGTAGGGCATGGTCAGGAAAAACGCCATGACCAGGCCGAGATGGATAGCCAGCATCAAGCCCAAGGCGCTGGTTTCACGCAAAGCCAATAGCGCCAGGCCGCTTGCGCTGACCAGAAACAGCAGCGCGATGAAGCCGCGATCCATGGGTTTCTGGTTCTCATCGCCGTGCGCAGGGTTGCGACGCAGGTTCAGCCAAAGAAGACCCGCCGGGCCTATCAGCAAGCCGATGCCACCGGCAATACCCAACATCACCGGCAAGCTGAAGATCGGATAAGGCGCCGACCACTTCAGCAGATAGTGAAAGAGCGTGGCGACACCGGTGGCGGCGAAGCACAGCATGAAGCCGTAGAAGGTGAGGTGGTGGAATCGGCGTCGCCACAAGGTGAATTGATCGTCGGCATTGTTGCAGCCTTCGCCATGGCCGCCGTCCAGGTATTTGAGCTTCGCGACGTTGGCCGTAGCCTCCAGTGCAGCGGACGTTTTCAGAGGCAGTGGCGCTGCGACCGGTGAAACGTTGCGCCAGAAGCGCCGTACACCCATGGTCAGGGCAAGCACCGCAAAGCCGAACACTGAGCCGAACATCAGCGCCAGGGTGTTATGCGGGAAAATCTTGTAGAAGTTGCCTCCGGGAATGGCCGTGAACAGGTTGCCCATGAGCATCAGGGTCAGGCATAAAAACAAGGCCAGTCCGCCGCCGGATGCCAGTGCCAGGGTCAGGCCGTTGCGCTGATACAACCTGCCCATCGCTTGCGGCCAGGCGTATTCGGCGTAAGTATCCAGGCGCACTTTGGCCATGGCCTTGGGTATGTTGACCTCGAATTCGTGTGGGGCGGCGTACTGACAGGCGTGCAGGCACGCGCCGCAGTTATGGCACAAGTTCGCCAGGTAATGGATGTCGGCCTGGGTGAATTCCAGGCGCCGGGTCATCGCCGGAAATACCGCGCAAAAGCCTTCGCAATACCGGCAGGCATTGCAGATGGTCATCTGCCGCTGGACTTCACTTTCGTCAAGATTCAACACCGGGATCAACCCGCCCGACGCTTGGGGATCAAACAGTTGCATGTCGAGACTCCGTGTTTGCAGATGAAACGCCAAAGCCCACCGAAGCGGCCGCCTGCACGCCGGCGATGCGGCCAAACGCAGTACCGATGGCCATGCCGATGCCGGCGGTGTAGCCCTTGCCCAGAACATTGCCGGCCATCATTTCTCCGGCGACGAACAGGTTGGGGCTCGCTTTGCCGT
>Ga0302169_10000058_pt1 | contig 34807 bp, 33 predicted proteins | sample I_Fen_N1_3_FD_193493 | JGI IMG/M metagenome (GOLD analysis project Ga0302169, IMG submission 193493) | Peat permafrost microbial communities from Stordalen Mire near Abisko, Sweden - I_Fen_N1_3 | ecosystem: Environmental > Terrestrial > Soil > Wetlands > Permafrost | place: Sweden: Abisko...
CTAACCACCAGGCTTAATAGCTTGTAATCGTTGCTTGCTGTCATGGAAAAACCGCACTGCCATCACGGCGTGCGGTTTTTTCTTTAGGCCTGATGCAAAGTCGTCATTTGAAAAAAGGAGAGTGCTGTGTCGCGTAGACGCGTCGTAGTCACCGGTATGGGTATGTTGTCGCCACTGGGCACGGATGTGCCGAGCAGTTGGCAGGGCATTCTGGCTGGCCGCAGTGGCATTGGTCTGATCGAACACACCGACCTTTCTGCCTATTCCACCCGTTTTGGCGGCTCGGTAAAGGGCTTCAATGTCGAGGAATACCTGTCGGTCAAGGAAGCGCGCAAGCTCGACCTGTTCATTCAATACGGTCTGGCCGCAGGTTTTCAGGCTGTGCGTAACTCGGGGCTGGAAGTCACTGACGCCAACCGCGAGCGAATCGGCGTGGCCATGGGTTCGGGTATTGGCGGACTGACCAATATCGAAGAAACCAGCCGCACCCTGCATGATTCCGGCCCACGGCGGATCTCTCCGTTTTTCGTGCCAGGCTCGATCATCAATATGATTTCCGGTTTCCTGTCCATCCACCTGGGTGCACAGGGACCTAACTACGCCATCGCCACCGCGTGTACCACCGGTACGCACTGCATCGGCATGGCGGCCCGCAACATCATGTACGACGAAGCCGACGTGATGATTGCCGGCGGCGCCGAAATGGCCGCCTGCGGTCTGGGCATGGGCGGCTTCGGTGCCTCCCGCGCGCTGTCGACCCGCAACGATGAGCCGACCCGTGCCAGCCGTCCGTGGGACAAGGGCCGTGATGGCTTCGTATTGTCCGATGGTGCCGGTGCTCTGGTTCTCGAAGAGCTGGAACACGCCAAGGCGCGCGGCGCGACCATCTATGCCGAGCTGATCGGCTTCGGCACCAGTGGCGACGCTTACCACATGACTTCGCCACCGGCGGACGGTGCAGGTGCTGCACGTTGCATCACCAACGCCCTGCGCGATGCCAAGGTCAACGTTGATCAGGTTCAATACATCAACGCCCACGGTACCTCGACCTCGGCTGGGGACCTCGCCGAAGCCTGTGCGATCAAGTCGGTATTCGGCGATCACGCCTACAAGCTGGCCGTCAGTTCGACCAAATCCATGACCGGTCACCTGTTGGGTGCTGCGGGCGCGGTCGAAGCGATCTTCAGCGTCCTGGCGATCAACAGCCAGGTCGCGCCGCCGACCATCAACCTTGATGAGCCCGACGAAGGCTGCGACCTCGACTTCGTACCGCACACGGCGCGCAACATGGACATCGATGTGGTGTTGTCGAACTCCTTCGGGTTTGGCGGGACCAACGGCTCGCTGGTGTTCCGCCGGTTCGCTGACTGATGGACAGCTGGGTCGACGGTCAGCCGGCTGACGCTTTGTCGCTGAAAGATCGCGGCCTGGCTTACGGTGATGGTCTGTTCGAGACCATTGCCGTACGCGGCGGGCAGCCGCTGTTGCTGGAGCGGCACCTGTCACGTCTGGCGCACGGCTGTTCGCGCCTGGCGATCACTGCGGATCAAGAACTGGTTCGCGACGAATTGCTGGCCTATGCCGCAGCGCTTGGTGAGGGTGTGCTCAAGCTCATCCTCACGCGCGGCGACAGTCTGCGCGGTTATGCTGCCGATCCTTCGGCGCAAGCCCGACGCATTCTACAAGGCAATCCGCCCGCGGCTTATCCAGCTGCGCACGCCGAGCAGGGCGTTCGATTGTTCCCCTGTACCACACGACTTTCAAAGCAACCCTTGCTTGCCGGGCTCAAACACTTGAACCGACTTGAGCAAGTGATTGCCCGCGCCGAATGGCAAGACACCGAACATGCCGAAGGCTTGATGCTCGATCAGGCCGGTCGCGTGATCGAAGGTGTGTTCAGTAATCTGTTCCTCGTGCGCGATGGCGTGCTGATCACCGCCGATTTGAAACGCTGCGGGGTGGCCGGGGTGATGCGTGCCGAATTATTGTTTCAAGCCGAATCATCGGGAATCCCCACGCAAGTGAGCGATATCACGCTCGAACAGCTGCAATGGGCCGATGAAGTCTTTGTTTGCAACAGCGTGTATGGCGTTTGGCCCGTGCGCGCCTATGCTGCGCTGAGCTGGCCGGTTGGGCCGCTCACCCGTAAACTCCAAACCATTGCCCGCGCGCTACTGGATGCTTGATACGTGAGACGTAAATTCTTGCTGCTGCTGGAAACCGGATTGGTACTGGCGGGGCTGTGTCTGGGCGCTTCTGCCTGGAAAATCCATACGGCGCTGGAACAGCCGCTGAACATCACCCAGGAAGAGCTGCTGGACGTGCCCAAAGGCACGACACCCACCCGCACCTTCTATCGACTCGAAGCCGACGGCGTCATCAAGGACGCGTTCTGGCTGCGCGTTTACTGGCGCTTCAATCTGCCCAAGCAACCGTTGCACAGCGGCGAATACCGCATGCTGCCGGGCATGACGGTTGAAGGGTTGATCGACCTGTGGAAGCGCGGCGAAATGGTTCAGTACAGCGTGACGCTGGTCGAAGGCTGGAACTTCCGTCAGGTCCGCGCCGCCCTGGCCAAAGACGAAAAGCTCGAGCAGACCCTTGAAGGTTTGAGCGACAGCCAGGTCATGGAGAAACTCGGTCATCGCGGGATTTTCCCGGAAGGGCGTTTCTTCCCCGACACCTATCGTTTTGTGCGTGGCATGAGCGATGCCGATCTGCTGAAAAAAGCCTATGACCGCCTCGATGAAGTCCTCGCCAAAGAGTGGGATCAACGTTCTGCTGATGCACCGTACACCGACCCCTATCAGGCGCTGATCATGGCCTCGCTGGTGGAGAAGGAAACCGGCGTGCCGCAAGAGCGCGGGCAGATTGCCGGGGTCTTTGTTCGACGTATGGCGATCGGCATGTTGCTGCAGACCGACCCGACGGTGATCTACGGCTTGGGCGATCGCTACAGCGGCAAATTGACCCGCGCCCACCTCAAGGAAGCGACCCCGTACAACACTTACGTGATCTCGGGCCTGCCACCGACGCCGATTGCCATGGTCGGCCGCGAAGCCATCCATGCCGCGTTGAACCCGGTGGCCGGCAACAGCCTGTACTTCGTCGCGCGCGGCGATGGCAGCCACGTGTTCTCCGATGATCTGGATGCCCATAACAACGCGGTGCGCGAGTTTCAGCTCAAGCGTCGCGCCGATTATCGTTCCAGCCCGGCGCCGATCCCTGCACCAGCGACGGCGAATGGTGAATCGCTGGATCCCGAAGCACCGATCCCGGCGGCTTCGCCTGACCCTGATCCCGAAGCTTTGCCATCGGTGGTGCCACAAGAACCGCCGCAAGAGCCGGCGCCTGCACCGACGCCTGAGCCTGAGCCCGCGCCGGAAGCTGGCGCTGCGCAAAGCGCGCAATAATTTCTGATAAGGACTGCCTGTGACTGGCTTGTTTATTACCCTGGAAGGCCCGGAAGGTGCCGGAAAAAGCACTAATCGCGAATACCTCGCCGAGCGCCTGCGCGCCGCCGGTATCGAAGTGGTGCTGACCCGCGAACCGGGTGGTACGCCGTTGGCCGAGCGGATTCGCGAAGTGCTGCTGGCGCCGGTTGATGAGGTCATGAACGCTGACGCCGAATTGTTGCTGGTGTTTGCCGCGCGCGCCCAGCACTTGGCCGAGGTGATTCGCCCGGCGCTGGCTCGTGGTGCGGTGGTGTTGTGTGATCGATTCACGGATTCCACTTACGCCTATCAGGGCGGCGGTCGCGGTTTGTCGCTGGAGCGTATCGCAACGCTCGAAACCTTCGTCCAGGGCGATCTGCGCCCGGACCTGACGCTGATCTTCGACCTGCCGGTGGAAGTGGGCCTGGCCCGTGCCAGCGCTCGGGGGCGTCTGGACCGTTTCGAACTCGAAGGCCGTACCTTTTTTGATGCGGTGCGCAGTGCGTTCCTCACGCGCGCTAAAGCGGCCCCGGCGCGGTATGTGCTGGTCGATGCTGCCCAGCCGCTAACGCAGGTTCAGCAATCGCTGGACGCCTTGTTGCCGCGTTTGCTGGAGTTGGCCCGTGGCTGAAGCCTATCCGTGGCAGGACAGTCTCTGGCAGCAGTTGGCCGGTCGTAAGCAACACGCTCACGCCTATTTGCTGCACGGTCCGGCCGGGATCGGCAAGCGCGCGCTGGCGGAGCGCTTGATGGCCAGTCTGCTGTGCCAGCGGCCAACCGCGCAGGACGCCTGCGGTGAATGCAAATCCTGCCTGTTGCTCAAGGCTGGCAGCCATCCCGATAACTACATCCTCGAACCGGAAGAGGCCGACAAGGCGATCAAGGTCGATCAGGTGCGCGATCTGGTCAGCTTCGTGGTGCAGACCTCGCAAATGGGCGGGCGCAAAGTCGTGTTGATCGAGCCGGTCGAGTCGATGAACGTCAACGCCGCCAATGCCTTGCTCAAAAGCCTCGAAGAGCCGTCGGGCGATACCGTTTTGCTGTTGGTCAGCCACCAGACCAGTCGCCTGTTGCCGACCATCAAGAGCCGCTGCGTGCAGCAGGCCTGTCCACTGCCAAGCGAAGCGATGAGCCTTGCGTGGCTGGCGAAGGCCTTGCCGGACAGCTCGGAAGAAGAGCGCGTCGAACTGCTGACGCTGGCCGCCGGTTCGCCGCTGGGCGCGGTCAAGTTGCAGAATCAGGGCGTGCGCGAACAGCGGGCGCTGGTGGTCGACGGCGTGAAGAAGTTGCTCAAGCAACAGCAATCGCCGACGCAATTGGCTGAAGAATGGAAAACCATTCCGCAGTTGCTGTTGTTTGATTGGTTCTGCGACTGGTCGAGCCTGATCCTGCGCTATCAGCTGACCCAGGATGAAGAAGGTCTGGGATTGACGGACATGCGTAAGGTGATTCAGTACCTGGCGCAGAAAGCCGCTCAGGATAAAGTGCTGACCATCCAGGACTGGATCCTTGCCCAGCGTCAGAAGGTGATGAGCAAGGCCAACCTCAATCCGGCGTTGTTGCTGGAAGCGCTGCTGGTGCAATGGGCCTCGTTGCCTACCCAGAAGTGATCGTCTGCGCCTAGACTCTGTGCATCAGCAGTGGAGGTCAGCATGAATGAACTCGTCAACCCGGGGCCGCGTAACGGCATTTTGTCCCTGACCATCAAGGACAAATCCGTGCTGTACGCGGCCTACATGCCCTTCATCAAGAACGGCGGCCTGTTTATCCCGACCAACAAAAGCTACAAGTTGGGCGATGAGGTCTTCATGTTGCTGAGCCTGATGGACGAAGCCGAAAAGATTCCGGTCGCGGGCAAAGTCACCTGGGTCACCCCCAAAGGCGCTCAAGGCAACCGCGCCGCCGGCGTCGGCGTACAGTTCAACGACGGCGACAACACGGCGCGCAGTCGAATCGAAAACCACCTGGCCGGAGCCCTCAAATCCGACCGTCCCACTCATACGATGTAAGTTGCAGCCCTTTTATGCTCGTAGATTCCCATTGTCACCTTGATCGTCTCGACCTCGCAGCCCACGACGGCTCCCTGGATGCAGCACTCGATGCTGCCCGTCAGCGCGGGGTAGGGCACTTCCTGTGCATCGGCGTCAGCGTCGACAACGCCGCCGACGTCAAAGCCCTGGCCGAACGTTATGACGACGTCGACTGTTCAGTCGGCGTGCATCCGCTGGACGTGCAACCGGGCGCTGCGCCGGCGCTGGACTGGTTGTTGCGCGAACTCAATCACCCGCGCGTCGTCGCGATTGGTGAAACCGGTCTGGATTATCACTACGAACCGCAAGCGGCCGAGTTGCAGCAGGAGTCGTTTCGCCTGCACCTGCAAGCGGCCCAGCAGACGGGCAAACCGGTGATCATCCACACCCGCGGCGCCCGTGCCGATACGTTAAGTTTGCTGCGTGAGGCGGCACTGCCACAGGCTGGCGTGCTGCATTGCTTCACCGAAGACTGGGACATGGCCAAGGCCGCGCTGGACATGGGCTATTACATTTCCTTGTCCGGTATTGTCACTTTCCGCAATGCCGACGCGCTGCGCGATGTGGCCAGCAAGGTGCCCGCCGACCGCTTGCTGGTGGAAACCGACTCGCCGTACCTCGCGCCGATCCCGTATCGCGGCAAGCCGAACCTGCCGCAGTACGTCAGGGAAGTCGCGGAATTTCTGGCCATGTTGCGTGGTGAGCCTTACGAGCGATTTGCCGAGCAGACCACCGAGAATTTCAAGCGGCTGTTCCCTTTGGCGCATGTGAAGCCGGTTTAGGGGGCATAGCTGCCTAAGCGAGCAAACTCGCTCCACAGGGTCAAATCGCAGGCAAAAAAAACCCGGGTTCTGGGGGGGGAATCCGGGTTAAGACCATTAGGAGTAAAACAATGGTACGCGGTCCGTTGGTACCAATATCGGCGCAACACTTGGGGGAGATGTCTCGCCGACATTTCAAGTATTGATCACTATTGCGCCTCGTCCAGTTTATGGGCTCAGGTTTTTAAACAATTTTGGAATACGCCCGCTTCGGAAGAGTTCTCATCAATGAGCGAGCCTGCGGGAAATCATCAAGAAACACAGATATGGTCGGATGATCCGTGCATTTTTGCGTAAGTTAGGCATAATACGCGGCTTCGAATTTTGACCCCCAACAGACCTTTTCTTATGCATAAAGAACCTCGTAAGGTCCGTGAGTTTCGTCGCCGCGAGCAAGAAATTCTCGATACCGCGCTCAAGCTGTTCCTCGACCAAGGTGAAGACAGTGTCACCGTCGAGATGATTGCTGATGCCGTCGGTATCGGCAAAGGCACGATCTACAAGCACTTCAAATCCAAGGCGGAGATTTATCTGCGCCTGATGCTCGATTACGAGCGTGATTTGAACGAGCTGTTGCATTCGGCCGATGTCGACAAGGACAAGGAAGCGTTGTCCCGGGCCTACTTCGAATTCCGCATGCGCGATCCGCAACGTTATCGGTTGTTCGACCGCCTGGAAGAGAAGGTGGTCAAGGGCAATCAAGTGCCGGAAATGGTCGAGGAGCTGCACAAGATCCGCGCCTCGAATTTCGAACGTCTGACCCTGCTGATCAAAGGCCGGATCAGCGAAGGCAAGCTCGAAGACGTGCCGCCGTACTTCCATTACTGCGCATCCTGGGCGCTGGTGCATGGCGCTGTGGCGCTGTATCACTCGCCGTTCTGGAGCAATGTGCTGGAAGATCAGGAAGGCTTCTTCCAGTTCCTGATGGACATCGGCGTGCGCATGGGCAACAAGCGCAAGCGTGATACCGACACTCCGAGCAGCTGAACCATTCAGCAGCCTGATTGCGCCATGATTTCGCTATATGGCGCAGTACCGCAGGAATATACTCAGGCTTGGGACTTGCCAAAACTTGAATTCTTAGTCAAGTTTTGCGCGTTCCAATCTTCCATCGCCGGAGTAATCCATGATCGTTGACCGTCAAGGCAGGCGTTTTCACAATTTGCGGATCAGTCTGACCTCCGCCTGCAATTACGCGTGTACCTACTGCGTGCCCAACGGCAAGCGGCTGGTGGCTGCGCAGGATGAATTGTCGGCTGAGGCCATGGCGCGCGGCGTGGCGTATTTGATCGAAGCGGCCGGCATCGAGCGGTTGCGCATCACCGGTGGCGAGCCGCTGGTCAGCCCAAAACTCGAAGCCTTCATGACCGCCGTCGGCCAGATGGGCCTGGAAGACATCAGCCTGACCACCAATGGTCAGTTGCTGGCGAAAAAACTTCCGCTGCTGGTGGACGCCGGCATTCGTCGAATTAACGTTTCCCTCGATACCCTGGACGCCAGCGCTTTTCGCAGCATCGCGCGCGGCGGCGATCTGGCGACCGTGCTCGACGGCATGGATCAGGCCAGCGCGGCAGGCATGAAGATCAAGGTCAACATGGTGCCGTTGCGCGGACAGAACCTTGATCAGGTGATGCCGCTGCTCGATTACTGCCTTGAGCGTGGCTATGAATTGCGCTTCATCGAGCTGATGCGCATGGGCCACTTGGCCACCGATTCCAATGCGTTCCTGCAACAGTTCGTCAGCCTCCAGCAGTTGCTGAGCCTGATTGGCGAGCGTTATGAGTATTTGCAGGCCGATGCGCCGGTCGATGCCACTGCGGTGCGCTACGAGATTCCGGGGCAGGGGCACTTCGGTGTGATCGCCAATGAAAGCGTTCCGTTCTGTCGTACCTGTTCGCGACTGCGTCTTTCGTCCACGGGCTGGCTGCATGGCTGCCTGTCGTCGAGCAATCGCCATTATGTCGGCGACTTGCTCGACAAGCCTCGTCATCAAGCGCTGCCGGCGTTGCAGCGGCTGCTGGTGAAGGCCTTGGGTGACAAGCAGGAAGTGGCGTTCTCCGGCGGTGCGACAATTATGAAGATTATTGGCGGCTGATCCGGCCTCATCGCGGGCAAGCCATGCTCCTACAGGAAATCTACTGGGCCCTGTGGGAGCGTGGCTTGCCCGCGATTGCGATCTATAAAGCGACAATGAACTTGAGCTGGCGCGGAAGCTGCATCCCATGGCCATTCGCCGGTTTTCCGTCACCGGCCTCTGGAGGGTAGGATGCGTAGCCTGGTTTTGCTGCTGGCCGTTTTGGCGCTTGGTGGCTGCATGAATGTCAGCGACATGGCTGAAGGGACTCGCTACCAGATGAGCGACGCGGGGCTGCTGGATCACAGCGACAGCCGTCGGGTGAACAACCTGCGGATTCAGCCGGACTCGTTCATCTACATCGCCCAAGGTGCTTTTTCGCCGCCGGGCTATCCTAATCCGCGTCAAAACGTGGTGGCCGAAGAAGCCTTCAACGGCTTTATCGAATACTTTCCCATGGTACGCCGCGCCCGCGCACCCGAAGGTCTCGACCAAGCCATGGCTGAAGCTCGTGCGGCCGGTGCCCATTACCTGCTGTACACGCGGTTTGCCAAGGCTGACGACCGCATCGGCAACTCCGATGAGTGGCTCGATCAGGAATACGTGGACCGCCTCGGCATCGACAGCGGCGTGATTCAAATCATGTTGATCGAGACCAGCACCCAGTATTTGATTGATACTGCAACCATCAAGAGTCGTGGCGGTTTACTGACGTTCCATGACAACTCGCCAGCAGATCTGATCGGCCCACCCCTGCAGCAATACGCGCGCAGCCTGATCGGGATCAGCGACCAGTAATTTAAAGGAGAACACCATGAGTGGCCCGCAAAAAGCCAACGACTTGTTGGGGCAAATCCCCAAGACCAAAGGCTTGCCACCGGTCCACCTGTGGAACCCCGATTTCTGTGGCGACATCGACATGCGCATCGCCCGTGACGGCACCTGGTATTACCTGGGCACGCCGATCGGGCGCAAGCCGATGGTCAAATTGTTCTCGACCATCATTCGTCGCGATGGCGACGATTACTTCCTGATCACTCCAGTCGAGAAGGTCGGGATCAAGGTCGACGATGCACCGTTCGTGGCGATTGCCGTCGATGTGGAAGGCGAGGGCGAGGCTCAGCTCCTGCGGTTCACCACCAATGTGGATGAAACGGCCGAGGCAGGCACGGAGCACCCGATTCGGGTGGTCATCGATCCGGTCACTCAAGAGCCCGCGCCCTATGTGCATGTGCGGACCAATCTTGAAGCCCTGATCCACCGTAATGTGTTCTACCAACTGGTGGAACTGGCCGTGACCCGTGAAATCGACGGGCAGCGCTGGCTTGGCGTGTGGAGTGGCGGCGAGTTCTTTCCCATCGGTCTCGAACCCTAATACATACCCCTTGTAGGAGTGAGCCTGCTCCGGGCGGCGTTCCGACGATGGCGGTGTAACAGTCAACATTGATGTTGGATGTTATGGCCTTATCGCGAGCAGGCTCACTCCTACAATTGACCTCCACAGTTCCCGAAGAATCCAATTGACACCCAATCATATGATGATTAGCGTGTTGCTCCATCGTGCGCGGTTTTGAGGTTTCCATGTCCAGCAGTTTTCACGCCTCAACGGTCGATTGGCTGGGTTGCTGGATTGCCGCTGGCCAGGTGAAGCCCGGCGAAACCCTTAAGGTCGAAGCTGACCTGGGCGAGCAGCTCGGTGTCAGCCGCACGGTCATCCGCGAAGCCATCAAGACCCTGGTCGCCAAAGGCATGCTCGAAGTCGGGCCGAAAGTCGGCACACGGGTGTTGCCGGTGCGCCGCTGGAACCTCTTCGATCCGCAAGTCGTCGGTTGGCTGTCACGCAGCGGCTTGCCGGAAAACTTCGTTGACGATTTGCTCGACCTGCGCCGTACCATCGAACCGATGGCGGTGCGCTGGGCTTGTGAGCGAGCAACGGTCGAGCAACTGCAGGCCATCCTCCTGGCCTACAACGCGCTGGAGCGGGCCGTGGACAGTGGCGTCGATTACAACCGCGCCGACCGGGTGTTCCACGAGTGCATCCTTGCCGCGAGCCACAATCAATTCATCGAACAAATGGTCCCGGCGCTCGGCGCGCTGCTGGCGGTGTCGTTCGAAGTGTCCGCCGCCGACCCCGACGAACTGCGGCGTACGCTGCCCATCCACAAAGACATGGCCGACGCCATCGCCGCCCGCGACGCTGCGCGCGGGGTGTGGGCGTGCATGACCCTGATCGATAACGCAGACCTGGCGATCAAACGCTTCTACCCCCAGGTCATGGCCGACAAAAAACCGGCTGACCACCCACATTCCCCATAAAAACAAAAACAAGGCAGGAGGTTTCATGACGTTGAAAACGCTGACCCAGCACCGGGCGCGGCTCGGCGAAGGCCCGTTCTGGGATACCCCGACACAGGCGCTGTACTGGGTCGACATCGCCGGCAAACAAGCCCTCCGGCTGATCGGCGCCAACGTCCAGATCTGGGAAATGCCGGAACACATCTCCGCCTTCATCCCTTGTGAAAGCGGGGATGCGCTGGTCGCGCTGAGCAGCGGCGTCTATCGTCTGGACCTCGACTCCCCAGGGCTTGAGCCGCGTCTGACCTTGCTCTGCATGGCCGACCCGCAACCCGGCAACCGCCCCAACGAAGCCCGTTGCGATGCGCAAGGGCGGCTCTGGCTTGGCACTATGCAGAACAACATCGGCGAAAACGGCGAAGACTTGCCGGTCACCCGGCGCTCCGGTGGTCTGTTTCGCATCGACCGCGATGCCCGGGTCACGCCGCTGCTTCGCGGACTGGGAATTCCCAACACGCTGCTGTGGAGCGAAGACGCCACCACGCTGTTTTTCGCCGACAGCCTCGACGCCACGCTGTACCGCTACTTCATTCACGCCGACGGCAATCTGGACACCGCTTACGTCTGGTTCGGCCCCGACAAACGTGGGGTCCCCGATGGCTCGGCCATGGACGCCGAAGGTTACATCTGGAACGCCCGCTGGGATGGCAGTTGCCTGATTAGACTGACCCCGGACGGTCATGGCGATCGAGTCATCGAACTGCCTGTCAGCCGTCCCACCAGTTGCGTATTCGGCGGCGAAGACCTGAAAACCCTGTACATCACCAGTGCGGCGAGCCCGCTCAACCATCCGCTGGACGGCGCGGTGTTGTCACTTCGAGTGGATGTCGCCGGAAAACCGTGTACACGCTTCGCTGGGTGAATCCCAAAATATGGGATGTAAAATTATATATTGAGATTATTTGCCCGGCAGGTTTATAGTCGGCCATCAGTTACACGCACTCACACTTAAAAAAACAAAACAGGTGAAGTGATGCAGCGATTTTCCAGACAGTCTTTTGACCGGACATCGACAGATGCCCGGTTGTTGTCGTGCCCGCGAAAGGAATCCTGATTCATGACTGAATCTCTTTCCTTGCCACCGGTGCCGGAGCCGCCCAAAGGCGAGCGCCTGAAAGACAAAGTAGTGTTGCTGACCGGCGCTGCCCAAGGCATCGGCGAGGCCATCGTCGCGACGTTCGCGTCCCAGCAGGCCAAGCTGATCATCAGTGACATCCAGGCTGAAAAAGTCGAGAAAGTTGCGGCGCATTGGCGTGAACAAGGGGCGGACGTGGTAGCGATCAAGACTGACGTCTCGCACCAGCAAGACCTGCACGCCATGGCCCGCCTGGCGATCGACCTGCACGGCCGCATCGACGTCCTGGTCAACTGCGCCGGGGTCAACGTGTTCCGCGATCCGCTGGAAATGAGCGAAGAGGATTGGCGTCGCTGCTTCGCCATCGACCTAGACGGCGCCTGGTACGGCTGCAAGGCTGTGCTGCCGCAAATGATCGAACAGGGTATCGGCAGCATTATCAACATTGCGTCGACCCACTCCAGCCACATCATTCCAGGCTGCTTCCCGTACCCGGTGGCCAAGCACGGTTTGCTCGGCCTGACCCGCGCACTCGGCATCGAATACGCGGCCAAAGGCATTCGCGTGAACGCCATCGCACCGGGCTACATCGAAACCCAACTGAACGTGGATTACTGGAACGGGTTTGCCGACCCGCATGCCGAGCGTCAGCGCGCCCTGGATTTGCATCCGCCGCGTCGTATCGGTCAACCGATGGAAGTGGCCATGACTGCCGTGTTCCTGGCCAGCGATGAAGCCCCGTTCATCAATGCTTCGTGCATCACCATCGATGGTGGGCGCTCGGTGATGTACCACGACTGAATACAACCGCTTTCAGGCGCAATTCTCCGTCTGAAAGCCAATCATCATACGATATGACTATTGGCTTCAAAGTGTTCACCGGCTTTCAAATCATGCTCAAAAAAAATAACAAGGAGTCAGCTTATGAATCGTCGTCGTGGGATCCGTTCCCTGTGGTGTGCCGCTCTGGCGGTCACCGCGGTTAGCCTGAGCAGTACGCTGCTGGCGGCCGAGGAAGTGAAAATCGGTTTTCTGGTCAAGCAAGCGGAGGAGCCCTGGTTCCAGACCGAGTGGGCCTTCGCTGAAAAGGCCGGTAAAGACAAAGGTTTCACCGTCATCAAGATCGCCGTGCCAGACGGCGAGAAAACCCTGTCTGCCATCGACAGTCTTGCGGCCAACGGCGCCAAGGGTTTTGTGATCTGCCCGCCGGACGTCGGTCTGGGCCCTGCCATCGTGGCCAAGGCCAAGGCCAATGGTTTGAAAGTCATGGCCGTCGATGACCGTTTTGTCGATGCCAACGGCAAGTTCATGGAAGACGTGCCTTACCTCGGCATGGCCGCGTTTGAAGTCGGCCAGAAACAGGGCGCGGCGATGGCCACCGAAGCGAAGAAACGCGGTTGGGACTGGAAAGACACCTACGCGGTGATCAACACGTTCAACGAACTCGACACCGGCAAGAAGCGCACCGACGGTTCGGTCAAGGCGCTGGAAGACGCGGGCTTCCCGAAAGACCACATTCTGTTCACGGCGCAGAAAACCCTCGACGTCCCGGGCAGCATGGACGCCACCAACTCTGCGTTGGTGAAACTGCCAAGTGGCGCGAAAAACCTGATCATCGGCGGCATGAACGACAACACTGTGCTGGGCGGCGTGCGCGCTACCGAAACCGCCGGATTTGCAGCCGCCAACGTGATCGGCATCGGCATTAACGGTACGGACGCTATCGGCGAACTGAAAAAGCCCAACAGCGGTTTCTTTGGTTCGATGCTGCCAAGCCCGCACATTGAAGGCTACAACACCGCCAGCATGATGTTTGACTGGGTCACCACCGGCAAAGAACCACCCAAATTCACCGCGATGGACGACGTCACGCTGATCACGCGTGAGAACTTCAAGCAAGAACTGGAAAAGATCGGCCTCTGGAACTGAGGCGCGGTTGATTTCAACGGCGGCCCTGGCGACGGGGCTGCCTGATCTGTGAAGAGGTGGTTTATGCACGCGCAAGTACAGACACATGAGCACAGCGTCGGCGGCAGCCTGCGCTTCAACGGGATCGGCAAGACCTTTCCCGGCGTGAAGGCGCTGGATGCCATCAGCTTCGTCGCGCACCCGGGGCAGGTTCATGCCTTGATGGGCGAGAACGGCGCCGGCAAATCGACCCTGCTGAAAATCCTCGGCGGCGCCTACACGCCGAGCAGTGGCGACCTGCAGATCGGCGAGCAGACGATGGCGTTCAAATCCACCGCCGACAGCATCGCCAGTGGCGTCGCGGTGATCCATCAGGAATTGCACCTGGTCCCCGAGATGACCGTGGCGGAGAACCTGTTCCTCGGGCACCTGCCGGCCAGTTTCGGCCTGATCAATCGCAGCGCCTTGCGTCAACAGGCATTGGCTTGCCTCAAAGGCCTGGCCGATGAAATCGATCCGCAAGAAAAAGTCGGGCGCTTGTCCCTCGGGCAGCGGCAACTGGTGGAGATCGCCAAGGCGTTGTCCCGTGGTGCGCATGTGATTGCGTTCGACGAACCCACCAGCAGCCTGTCAGCGCGCGAGATCGATCGCTTGATGGCGATCATCGGACGCCTGCGCGACGAAGGCAAAGTGGTGCTCTACGTCTCCCATCGCATGGAAGAAGTATTCCGCATCTGCAACGCGGTGACGGTGTTCAAGGACGGCCGCTACGTGCGCACCTTCGAGGACATGAGCGAGCTGACTCACGACCAATTGGTGACGTGCATGGTCGGTCGCGACATTCAGGACATCTACGATTACCGCGCTCGGCAACGTGGCGCGGTGGCGCTCAAGGTCGATGGACTGCTTGGTCCTGGCTTGCGCGAGCCGGTGAGTTTCGAGGCGCACAAAGGCGAGATTCTCGGGTTGTTCGGGCTGGTCGGTGCCGGGCGCACGGAGCTGTTCCGTCTGCTCAGCGGCTTGGAACGCAACACGGCCGGGCGCCTGGAATTGCGCGGCCATGAACTGAAACTGCGCTCACCGCGCGATGCGATTGCGGCCGGGATTCTGCTGTGCCCCGAGGACCGCAAGAAGGAGGGCATTATCCCGCTCGCCAGTGTCGCCGAGAACATCAACATCAGCGCACGCGGCGCGCATTCGACCTTCGGCTGCCTGTTGCGTGGCCTGTGGGAAAAGGGCAATGCCGACAAACATATCAAGGCGCTGAAGGTGAAGACGCCCAGCGCCGAACAGAAAATCATGTACCTGTCCGGCGGCAATCAGCAGAAGGCCATTCTCGGTCGCTGGCTGTCGATGCCGATGAAAGTCCTGTTACTCGACGAACCGACTCGCGGCATCGACATCGGGGCCAAGGCCGAGATTTACCAGATCATCCATAACCTGGCCGAAAGCGGCATCGCGGTGATCGTGGTGTCCAGCGACCTGATGGAAGTGATGGGTATTTCCGACCGCATTCTGGTGCTCTGCGAAGGCGCGATGCGCGGCGAGTTGTCTCGCGCCGAGGCCAATGAATCCAACCTGCTGCAACTGGCTTTGCCGCGCCAACGCGCTGACGGCGTGGCGAACTGAGAGGTGACTATGATGACAACCCAAAACAACGCGCTGCCTACCGAGCGCAAACCCCTGGACCTGCGGCGCTTTCTCGATGACTGGGTGATGCTGCTGGCGGCCGTCGGGATCTTCGTGCTTTGCACCTTGCTGATCGACAACTTCCTCTCGCCCTTGAACATGCGGGGTCTGGGCCTGGCGATTTCCACCACAGGGATTGCGGCGTGCACCATGTTGTATTGCCTGGCGTCCGGGCATTTCGACTTGTCGGTGGGTTCGGTGATTGCCTGCGCCGGCGTGGTCGCGGCGGTGGTGATGCGCGACACCGACAGCGTGTTCCTCGGCGTGAGTGCCGCGCTGGTGATGGGGCTGATTGTCGGGCTGATTAACGGGATCGTGATTGCCAAGCTGCGGGTCAACGCGTTGATCACTACGCTGGCGACCATGCAAATCGTGCGCGGTCTGGCTTACATTTTTGCCAACGGCAAAGCGGTCGGCGTCTCGCAAGAACAGTTCTTCGTCTTCGGCAATGGCCAGTTATTTGGCGTGCCGGTGCCGATCCTGATCACTATCGTCTGCTTCCTGTTTTTCGGCTGGCTGCTGAACTACACGACTTACGGGCGCAACACCATGGCCATCGGCGGCAACCAGGAAGCGGCGTTGCTGGCCGGGGTTAACGTTGACCGGACCAAGATCCTCATCTTCGCCGTGCATGGCGTGATCGGTGCGTTGGCCGGGGTGATCCTGGCGTCGCGCATGACCTCCGGGCAGCCGATGATTGGCCAGGGTTTCGAGCTGACGGTAATCTCGGCTTGCGTGCTGGGCGGGGTGTCGTTGAGCGGCGGGATCGGGATGATCCGGCATGTGATTGCCGGGGTGTTGATTCTGGCGATTATTGAAAATGCGATGAACCTGAAGAACATCGACACGTTTTACCAGTACGTGATTCGTGGTTCGATCTTGTTGCTGGCTGTCGTGATCGACCGCTTGAAACAGCGCTGACTGATCCGACGTCATCGCGAGCAAGCTCGGCTCCCACAGGATCTGTGGGAGCCGAGCTTGCTCGCGATGGCGGCGTATCTGAATCACGTCTCTATCGCATACAACCGCATCCTCCCGTCACCTTCCTCTAAATTTTCCTTGCTCGCACCAACCCGTTTCGGGTATCTCTTTGTACATGATTAGACAGGTACGATTTGACAAGAAACAACGGGTGGTCGACGAACTCATCCGGCGCATCGAAAGCGGCCTCATGGAGGACGGCTTTCTGCTGCCGGGCGAGCATCAGTTGGCTCAAGAATTCAAAGTCAGCCGAGGCACGCTGCGTGAAGCACTCGCCGAGTTGAAACGGCGCAACTACATCGCGACGCAAAGCGGTGTCGGTTCCATCGTTACGTTCGACGGTGTGGTGCTCGATCAGCGCAGCGGCTGGGCCCAGGCGCTGGCCGACAGCGGAGCGCTGATCAATACCGAAGTGCTGCGGCTGGAAGCGGTGACGCGTCCGGACCTGTTGCCGCGTTTCGGCACCGACCAATTCATCACCCTCGACCGTCGTCGTCGCTCCAACGACGGCACGCTGGTCTCCCTCGAACGCTCATTGATGCCCGCGACCGGCGGCCTGGAAAGCTTGCCGCGTGTAGGCCTGATCGACAATTCCCTGACCATCACCCTGGCCGCCTACGGCTACATCGGCGAACGCGGCGATCAATGGATCGGCGCCGAACCTCTGAATGCCGAAGACGCCGAATTGCTCGGACGTCCGGTGGGCACCGTTTTCCTCAAGGCGCTGCGGACCACCTACGACCGGCAAAACCGCTTCATGGAGCAAGTCGAAAGCTTTCTCGATCCTGTGCACTTTCGTTTGCACCTGCAATTTGGAACCCCGAAATGACGGCGCTCAATCGTGCCTTGGGCGCGTTCTACGGACTGGCCCTGGGCGATGCGCTGGGCATGCCGACCCAATCCCTGAGCCGCGCCGAGATCAAGGCGCGCTTCGGCGAAATCACCGATCTGGAAGACGCCGGCCCCGATCAACCGATCGCCGCCAACATGCCCAAGGGCTCGATCACCGACGACACCGAACAAGCGATTCTGGTCGGTCAGTTGCTGATTGAAGGGGAGGGAAGGATCGAACCGTCGGTACTGGCGCAACGGCTGATCGAATGGGAAGCCGAAATGCAGGCCAAGGGCTCGCAGGACTTGCTCGGGCCTTCGACCAAACGAGCAATCGAGATGATCCTCGCCGGTCATTCGCCGGAGGAGGCGGGGCGTTACGGCACCACCAATGGCGCGGCGATGCGTATTACGCCGGTCGGCATTGCAGCAGATGTCGCCGACCCTGAGCGTTTCATCAAAGCGGTGGTGCAAGCCTGTCAGGTCACCCACAACACCACGCTGGGCATCTCCAGCGCGGCGGCGGTGGCGGCGGTGATTTCCGCCGGGATCAATGGCATGGATCTGGGCGAAGCGCTGAACCTTGGCCAGCACATCGCGCAACAGGCCGAAGGTCATGGCCACTGGGTGGCGGGCGGGCGGATTGCCTCGCGCATCAGCTGGGCGCGCAGTATCAGCGTCGACAGCGACAAGGCGCTGCTGGCGGATGTGATGTACGACGTGATCGGCACCTCGGTGGCCTCGCAGGAATCGGTGGTGGTCTCGTTTGCCCTGGCGCAGCAAGTGGCCATTGGCGAAATGAGTGCCTTCGAAGCGGTGTGCATGGCTGCGGGATTGGGCGGTGACACCGATACGATTGCAGCGATTCTCGGCGCGATGCTGGGGGCCTGCCTGGGCCTTGAGAGTTGGCCAGTGGCGATGATCGATAAGGTCAAAGCCGTCAACGATCTACAGCTGGAGCCTTTAGTAAAAGGACTTTTAGCCTTGCGTTAACCGGACTGGCCTCTTCGCGGGCAAGCCCGCTCCCACAGGACAGGTGCAAGCCTCAAGGTACATGCCGTACCTGTGGGAGCGGGCTTGCCCGCGATGGACGCGCCGCCTAATCGAATTGATAACCCCGCAATGGAAAGCACGAATACGGCCAGGACCGCCGGGATGTTGTGTCGACTTCCGCAATTGCCCACAACCACAAAAATGGCAACAGGAGTATTTTCATGAGTTCGTCTAACGCCGGGCAAAGCGCCGGGCAACTGGAAACACGCGGCATCGAGCCGGTGCCGGAAGCGGAGTGCAACGGGCATCCGCTGCAACTGTTCTGGGTCTGGTTCGCCGCCAACATTTCCATCCTCGGCCTGCCCCTGGGCGCCACGCTAGTGGCGTTTCGTGGCCTGGCGATCTGGCAGGCAATCATCGTTGCGATCCTCGGTGCCGCCGGTTCCTTCGCGGTGGTCGGGATCATCTCCATCGCCGGTCGTCGTGGCCGTGCGCCAAGCCTGACGCTGTCGCGCGCAATCTTCGGTGTACGCGGCAATATCGGCCCGACCCTTGTTTCGCTGATGTCGCGCCTGGGCTGGGAAACGGTGAACACCACCACGGCTGCGTTCGTGTTGCTGTCGCTGTGCTCGATCCTCTTTGGTTCGCCGGTAGAAGCCAAAAGCGCGCCGGTCCTGACGTTGCTGTTTATTGCGATTTTCGTGCTGCTGACGTTGTCGGTGTCCGGCCTCGGTCACGCTACGTTGCTGGTGATTCAAAAGTGGGCGACCTGCGTGTTCGGCGCGCTGAACATTGTGGTCGGCGGTTTCCTCTGCGCCACCATCGACTGGAGCGCCGTGTTCAACGCCACGCCTGCACCGCTGAGCGCGATGATCATCGGCGTCGGCACCATGGCCGCCGGCACCGGGATCGGTTGGGCCAATGCCGGTGCCGACATGTCGCGCTACCAGCATCGCAGTGTCAAAGCCGTGCGCCTGGTGGCGTCGGCAGCGTTCGGTGCGGGAATTCCACTGGTGTTGCTGATCACCCTCGGCGGCTTGCTGTCGGTGGGTAACAATGACCTGGCTTCCGCCACTGACCCGATCATCGCAATCCGCGACATGCTGCCGACCTGGATGGCTGTGCCGTACCTGATCACCGCGTTCGGCGGCTTGTTGCTGTCGAACAACCTGTCGGTGTACTCGGCTGGCCTGACCACGCTGACCCTCGGTTTGAAGGTCAAGCGCGTGTACGCGGTGGTGGTCGATATCGTCGCGATCTTCGCCGGTTCGATCTACTTCATGCTGATCGCCGACAGCTTCTACGGTCCGTTCATTACCTTCATTTCCTTGCTGGCGGTGCCGATCACCGCGTGGGTCGGGATCTTCGTCGTCGACCTGATTCACCGTCATTACTACAGCCCCAAAGACCTGCTGGACGTCAGCCCGAGCAGCGCTTACTGGTACAGCGGCGGTATCGAATGGCGCGCCTTCGGTGCGTGGGCGGTGGCGATTGTGCTGGGCTTCAGTTTCACCACCATCGGCACCACCGAACAGACGGTGTGGTTCCGTGGTTTCCTGTCCGACTCGTGGCTGGGTCACAACGGCCTGGGCTGGGTCGTGACGTTCCTGGTGGCCGGCGGGATTTATTGTGTACTCGGTGGCGCCAAGGATCGCCGCGCCGCCCTGACTGAGAATGCTCATGCCTAATTTGCTGCACACTGGCCAGGTCATCATCGACCTGGTCATGGCCGTGGATAAATTGCCTAAAACCGGCGGCGACGTGCTGGCGAAGTCCGCCAGTTTCGAAGCCGGCGGCGGCTTCAATGTGATGGCCGCGGCCCAACGTAATGGCTTGCCCGTGGTGTACCTCGGGCGCCATGGCACCGGGCGTTTCGGCGATCTGGCGCGGGAGGCGATGCAGGCGGAAGGCATCCGGATCGGCATCGCCCACCGTGCCGAACGGGACACGGGTTTATGCGTGGCGGTGACGGATGCCTCGGCCGAACGCAGCTTCATTTCGTACATCGGCGCCGAAGGTGAACTGACCGCAGACGATCTGGCCAGTGTGCCGGTCGAGGCGGGCGACTTTGTCTACGTCACTGGCTACAGCTTGCTGCAGGTCGGCAAGGCGCAGGCGCTGGTGGATTGGGTGTTGGAGTTGCCCAAAGGCATTAGCGTGATATTCGATCCGGGGCCGCTGGTGGAGTCGCCGGATGAGCCCTTGATGCAAGCCTTGCTGGCGCGCATCGATATCTGGACCAGCAACAGTGTCGAGGTGCTGCGGTTTACCGGTGCGTCAGACATTGCGCAGGCGCTGGATCGTTTGGTCGATCACTTGCCCGCCGAGGTGTTGATGGTGGTGCGCGATGGCCCGCAAGGGTGCTGGATCAGCCAGCATGGCGAGCGTCAGCATGTGCCGGGTTTCAAGGTGACGGCGGTGGACAGCAACGGCGCGGGCGATGCGCATGCCGGGGTATTTGTGGCTGGGATGGCGCACGGGTTGTCGGCGATTGAGGCGGCGCGACGGGCGAATGCAGCGGCGGCGTTGGCAGTCACTCGGTGGGGGCCGGCGACTTCGCCGGGGAGTGCTGAGGTGGATGAGTTGATCCGTGAGATTGATGGCGTCTGAACGATAGCCTTCGCGAGCAAGCCCGCTCCCACATTTGACCGCGTTGTCTGAACTGACTCGGTTAAATGTGGGAGCGGGCTTGCTCGCGAAAGGGCCGGTCAATTCAACAATAATCCGCGGCCTTACTCAGCAATCCAGCCTGCGCGCCGCCTCGACACCCGCAGCACTCAGTTTGATCGGCAGGTTCAGCGAATGCTCACCCGCTTCGTTGCACGTCACATGACCGTGTTGAATCAGCCCGCGGTCCTGCAGGGCGGCGAGGGCGCTGGCCACGACTTTCTCGCCCCGATAATTATCCAGGACCTCCTTGCCCAAGCCACTTGGGTGGGCGTGCAGCAGGCGGGTCAGGACTTCTTTTTCCAGGTTGTTATCGTCGTTCATGTTTACCTCTTGAGGGTGGTGGTGAGGTTGCTCGCGTCGGCGAGCTATTGACTGGTACCGCCTTCGGAACCCGAGCCACCGGTGGTGGTTTTCGAGCCGATGCCGCTGCCGGCGTTATCGGGCATGTGGGTGTCTGGCAGGTTCAGTCCGCCTTGACGGCCGGCGTCGTTGCCCTGATTCCGTGGGTCAGTGCCCGTGGCGGGCGGCAGGCTGTTATCGATGCCGGAGCCGTTAGTGTTCATGCCGGGGGCGCTCTGGATGGCGGGCGCTTTCGGGCTCTCGACGGGGTTGGTTGGGCCGGTCCCTTCAGCGAGGGTGGCGGCGAATGCGGCAGAGGACAGCAGCGTGGTGAGGGCGAGGGCGGTCAACCTGGACATGAACATGGCGTCGTCTCCGTTTAATAGAGTCCTTACCTGATGTTGGTCCGCCCGCGATTGGCATTGGTGCCTGATGAACGACGAACGGTCTAGGCCTGCTGCGCGGCTTTAACCGGCGCGAACCGACGCCAGATCAACCGGCCCACGGTGATCAGCCAGTTCAGGGCAGCCACGGCCAACACGGTCAGCAGCAGCGCATGCATCCCGTGTTCAACGATGATTTTCCCTGCAAGCAAGGGAAATCCAAACACGCCGATGAAGTAGGCGAGGCTGAACAACAGCAAGGCTTGCGAGGTCGTGCCATGCGGTGCTTCGTTGGCCGCCAGGCCATTGATCACTGAATAGGTCAGCCCGTATCCAACGCCGAGCATCATGGCCGCCAGTACATAGCTGAACCCGCTGTCGACCACGAATCCAAACAGCACGATCGAGCCCACCATCAGCCCCGACAACAGGCAGGAGGCGCGCAGCGGATCGCGCTTGACCACGATGCCGGCGATCAGCATGCGACTGCTGATCGCCGCGCCCATGAAGCCGAAAAAGAACAGTGAGTAGTCCAGCGAGCGGGACGCGGCGTAACTGGTCTGGAAGCTCGACAGGCCACCGAACACGCAGCCGCCCAGGCCAACCATGATGATCGCAAACACCGCTTGGGATGACAGCACTTGAGACGTTGTGCGCCAGGAAATTCGCGCAACCGAGGTGGCGGGCGTTTTCTTTAGGTGTGCGTCCAGTCGCCAGAACAGTAAAACGCCGATCAGGCTGGCCAGCGCGGCGAGGTAAAACGCCGCGGTCACCGGATAACCGAGGGCACTGGCAGCACGGCCCAGCAAGGGGCCGCTGCCGATCCCGGTCATCATGCTGCCCGACAGCAACGCGAAGTATTTGGCGCGTTGGGCCGGCGTCACCAGGCTGGCCACGATGATCGGCCCGAGGGTGTAGAACACGCCCCAACCCAGCCCCAGCAACAGTCCGAAAAACAGCAGCAGGTTGCCGAAGCCCGGGGTCAGGGCGAAGCCGAGACTGGCCGCCACCAGCAGGACGCCGAACAAAGCAATCGAGCGCGCGGCACCGAGCACGTCAGACAGGTGCCCAGAGACGATCACCGCGGCGAAGGTGCTGAGCATGGCCGCCGAAATCACACTGCCGGCATCGTGTTCATTGCCGCCGCGTGAGCCGATCAGCAACGACAGTAAAAAGGTCGCGCCATAGGACAGCGACAACAAATAGCTGGCGAGGCAGAACAGGCCGAACAATCGGCTGGAGACTGGGGGTGTTGCGCTGGACATGACGCGGTTCCTTGACCCGATAGACGTGAGCGTTATCTATCTATCACGGAGCGCGCCGATGTTAGGTCTGTGGTTACTGATTTCAGGATCAGGGCTGACCGGAGTATCGCCTTCAGCAGAGGCCGATCTCTTCCTCGAATTGCTCCATGAAGCTCTTCAGGCGCTCATGCCGGATCTGCGCCATGTGTCGACCGGTTGGGGTCTGGAAGCCGTCCGCCAGGTGCAACAGCTTGGTCTGGAAATGGTCGAGGCAAAAGCGTTTGTCGTCGTAGTCGCGATGCTGTGCCTGCGGGTCCAGCGGGTCGTACAACGCGCTGCCCATGCGCCCGGCAACGTAGAACGTGCGCGCGACACCGAGCAGGCCGAGGGAATCGAGGCGGTCAGCGTCCTGCATGATCTGCGCTTCGAGCGAGGTAGCGGGAATGTTCGCGGAGAAGCTGTGAGCTTCAATGGCGTGGGCCACTGCGCTGATGTTGGCGCCTGACCAATTCAGGTCGGCCAACACCGCAGACGCCTTCTCGGCGGCCAGTCGTGATGCCTGCGAACACAGCGGCGAGTTCTTCTCCACGGCCACGCAATCATGCAAAAGCACTGCGGCCAGCAACACCTCAAGATCGCCGCCTTCCTGCGCGTGAATCGTGCGCGCGTTGTGCCAGACCCGCTGCAAGTGCGACAGGTCATGGGCGCCGTCCTCTGAAGGCTCCAGCGCGTGGGGCAGCAAGTCAGCGGCGAGGGTTTGCAGAGGTGCAAAAGCATCAATAGTCATGACAGTCCTTTGAAGTGAACACGTTTTTTGTGGCGAGGGAGCTTCTGTGGCGAGGGGGCTTGTCGGAACGCCGCATCGCCCCGTTGGACTGCGAAGCAGTCCTGAACTGGTCAAGAAATCCCGGCTCCCTTTAAAGTCTACGGTGCCTCGAATGGGGTTGCTTCGCAACCCAACGGGGGCAAGCCCCCTCACCACAAAAGCGCTCACCATAGGATTTCCTATGTGGCTCGTGGCAACTTAGTATGGCGTTTTCAACCTTTGACGAAGGCACGTCCCCATGACGATCGAGATCCGCCCGGCGACCCCCAGCGATGCACCGCAAATCCTCGGGTTCATCACTGAACTGGCCGACTACGAACGTGCCCGCCACGAAGTCATCGCCAGCGTCGCCGACATCGAGCGCAGCCTGTTCAGCGAAGGCGCCACCGCCCACGGCCTGATCTGCCTGCGCGACGGCCTGCCGATCGGCTTCGCCGTATTCTTCTTCAGCTACTCCACCTGGCTCGGCAGCAACTGCCTGTACCTCGAAGACCTTTACATCACCCCCGAACAACGCGGCGGCGGCGCGGGCAAAACCTTGCTGCGCCACCTGGCGAAAATCGCCTGCGCCAATGATTGCGGACGGTTTGAGTGGAGCGTGCTGGATTGGAACAAACCGGCGATCGAATTTTATAAATCGCTGGGCGCGCAGCCGCAGGAAGAGTGGGTGCGGTATCGGATGGATGGGGCGGTGTTGCGCGAGTTTGCCGAGGGCAATTGATCGTCAGCCTTGTCGTTTAAAAGGTCGCAGCCATGAGCTGCGATTTTTTTTGTTTTTATCCCAATATATGGGAGTGATATTTATATATTGAGATTATGTCGCCTCCGGGTTTATAGTCCTGCTCACTCACTGCCAATAAACAAAACAGGTGGAGCGATGCTGGCGCAATTGATCGCGCTCGATTGGGGGACAACCTCATTACGTGCTTACAAACTCGCCGCGGGTGGCCAGGTGCTCGAACAGCGTTCGCTGTCGTCGGGGATCATGCAACTGCCGCGCACGCCGCGAATCATCAACGGCCAGGAATGCGCCGACGGTTTTGAACTGGCCTTCGATGAAGCGTGCGGTGACTGGCTCGACGCGCAGCCGGATTTGCCGGTGATTGCCTGTGGCATGGTCGGCAGCGCCCAGGGTTGGCGTGAAGCGGCTTACCGCGATACCCCGGCGAACGTCGCCACTCTCGGAACTTCCCTGCAAACAGTTCGCAGTCTTCGCGGTGTCGATGTACACATCGTGCCGGGTGTGATTCAACGTTCGCGTTTGCCGAACGTCATGCGCGGCGAAGAAACCCAAGTGCTGGGCGTTCTGCAAAATCTTCAGGGCGAGGCGGGCGGCGATCTGTTGATCGGTCTGCCCGGCAGTCATTCGAAATGGGTGGAAGTGGCCGACGGCTGCATCGTGCATTTCGATACCTTCATGACCGGCGAAATCTTCGCCGTGCTCAGTGAACACAGCATTCTGGGGCGCACTCAGCAGCAGAGCGCGTCCTTCGATGGCCAGGCTTTTGATCGTGGTGTGCACGTGGCGTTGTCGGCAGACGGCGAAATCGGCCCGTTGTCGACCGTGTTCAGTGCCCGCAGCCTCGGGCTGACCGGTGAACTGAGCGCCACGGCCCAGGCGGATTATCTGTCGGGCTTGTTGATCGGTCATGAGCTGTCGGCGCTGGCGACGGCCCAGCGGCGTCGGCGCAATAGCGTGCACCTGCCTTCGATCATCCTCATCGGTAATACCCAACTCTGTGCCCGCTACGGCCGGGCCCTCGACGCCTGCGGCTTTGCCCGGGTGACGCTGGCCGAACAAGCCACCGAACACGGGTTGTGGCAGTTGGCGCTCGCCGCCGGACTGATCACTTCCAACCCATCCCGTTAAACCTGACTGGAGGTCTGACATGCTCAAACACGCCTTGGCGCAAAACGGCCTGATTGCGATCCTGCGTGGCCTGCGCCCGGAAGAAGCGGCGGCCATCGGCGAAGTCCTGTACGCCGCCGGATTTCGCGTTATCGAAGTGCCGCTCAATTCCCCTGAACCGTACGAAAGCATCCGCATCCTGCGCAGCACCTTGCCCGCCGATTGCCTGATCGGCGCCGGCACGGTGCTGACGCCGGAGCAGGTCGAGCAAGTGAAAGCCGCCGGCGGCCAAGTGATCGTCATGCCGCACAGCGATCCGAAAGTGTTGCGCGCTGCGAAAGCGGCGGGGTTGTTCCTGTCGCCGGGTGTGGCGACACCGACCGAAGCGTTCGCCGCACTGGCCGAAGGCGCGGACGTGCTGAAGATGTTCCCCGCCGAGCAGATGGGCCCGGCGGTCGTCAAAGCCTGGCTCGCGGTGCTGCCGGCCGGAACCATTCTGGCGCCGGTCGGCGGGATTACACCGGACAACATGCAGGTGTTTATCGACGCGGGCGTCAAAGGTTTCGGCCTCGGTTCCGGGTTGTTCAAACCGGGCATGACCCCGCAAGAAGTGGCAGTCAACGCCAAGGCGTATGTCGCTGCATGGAACGCTCTGCGTTAAGACTTTTTTGGCGCCGAGCGCGCTGCATCTAATAAGAGCTGCATCTACAAAAAGAGAGCACAGATGAAAATCACCAAACTCACCACCTTCATCGTTCCGCCGCGCTGGTGCTTCCTCAAGATAGAAACCGACGAGGGCGTAACCGGTTGGGGCGAGCCCGTGGTCGAAGGCCGCGCGCACACTGTGGCGGCTGCCGTTGAAGAATTGTCCGACTACCTGATCGGCAAAGACCCACGCAACATCGAGGACATCTGGACCGTGCTCTATCGCGGCGGCTTCTACCGCGGCGGCGCGATCCACATGAGCGCGCTGGCCGGCATCGACCAGGCGTTGTGGGACATCAAGGGCAAGGCCCTGGGGGTGTCGGTCAGCGATCTGCTCGGTGGTCAGGTGCGGGACAAGATTCGCGTCTATTCATGGATCGGCGGCGACCGCCCGGCAGACACCGCTCGTGCGGCGAAAGAGGCGGTCGAGCGTGGTTTCACCGCCGTGAAAATGAACGGCACCGAAGAGCTGCAATTCCTCGACTCCTTCGAGAAAGTCGACCTCGCCCTGGCCAACGTTGCCGCCGTGCGTGACGCGGTCGGCCCGAACGTCGGCATCGGCGTGGACTTCCATGGCCGGGTGCACAAGCCTATGGCCAAGGTGCTGATGAAGGAGCTCGACCCGTACAAGTTGATGTTCATCGAAGAGCCGGTGCTCAGTGAAAACTATGAAGCGCTGAAGGAACTGGCGCCGCTGACCAGTACTCCGATTGCCCTCGGCGAGCGCTTGTTCTCGCGCTGGGATTTCAAGCGTGTGCTCAGCGAAGGTTACGTCGACATCATCCAGCCGGACGCGTCGCACGCCGGTGGCATCACCGAAACCCGCAAGATTGCCAACATGGCCGAAGCCTACGACGTGGCATTGGCGCTGCATTGCCCGCTGGGCCCGATCGCGCTGGCGGCGTGCCTGCAACTGGACGCGGTTTGCTACAACGCGTTCATCCAGGAGCAGAGCCTGGGCATTCACTACAACGAGAGCAATGACCTGCTGGATTACGTCAAGGATCCGCGGGTGTTCGACTATGACAAAGGCTTCGTGAAGATCCCGAATGGCCCAGGCCTGGGCATCGAGATCAACGAAGAGTACGTGATCGAACGTGCGGCGGTCGGCCACCGCTGGCGCAACCCGATCTGGCGTCATGCCGATGGCAGCTTTGCCGAGTGGTGAGTTCCTTCTGACCCCATACCCCCCTGTAGGAGCATGGCTTGCCTGCGATGGCGTTATTACTGACGCCGCTGACCATCAGCTAGACCGTATGGACCCAATCGCGGGCAAGCCTTGCTCCTACAGGGTTATGTTGCGCCCACTGACCTCAATAAACATAAGAAGAGGCACTCCTCATGCAACCGCAAACCCTCACCGGGCAAGCGTCGTTGGTGACGCCCAGTCGCAAGCGATTTTTCATCATGGTCCTGCTGTTCATCACCGTGGTGATCAACTACCTGGACCGCAGCAACCTGTCCATCGCCGCCCCGGCGCTGACCAGCGAACTGGGCATCGACCCGATTCACGTCGGGCTGATCTTCTCGGCGTTCGGCTGGACCTACGCCGCCATGCAGATCCCCGGCGGCTGGCTGGTGGACCGTGTGCCGCCGCGCATTCTCTATAGCGTCGCCTTGCTGTTGTGGTCGATCGCCACCGTGATGCTGGGTTTCGCCGCCAGCTTCATCGCGCTGTTTGTCTTGCGCATGGCGGTCGGTGCCCTGGAAGCGCCGGCGTACCCGATCAACAGCCGCGTGGTCACCACTTGGTTTCCCGAGCGCGAACGTGCCACCGCCATCGGTTTCTACACCTCCGGGCAGTTTGTCGGCCTAGCCTTCCTGACGCCGGTACTGGCTTGGCTTCAGCACGAGTTCGGCTGGCACATGGTGTTTGTCAGCACGGGTGCGGTGGGCATTCTGTGGGCGGTGATCTGGTACGCGGTGTACCGCGAGCCGCGGGATTTCAAAGGCGCCAACGACGCTGAAATCGACCTGATCCGCGAGGGCGGCGGGTTGGTGGATATCCAGGCCGAGCAAGCCAAGGTCAAAGCGAAATTCAGCTGGACCGACCTCGGGATTGTCCTGAGCAAACGCAAACTGTGGGGCATCTACCTCGGCCAGTTCTGCCTCAACTCGACGTTGTGGTTTTTCCTGACGTGGTTCCCGACCTACCTGGTGAAATATCGCGGCATGGACTTCATCAAGTCCGGCCTGCTGGCGTCGCTGCCGTTTCTCGCCGCCTTCGTCGGTGTGCTGTGTTCGGGGTTCTTCTCCGACTTCCTGATCCGTCGCGGTTACACGGTAGGTTTTGCTCGCAAGTTGCCGATCATTGGCGGTCTGCTGATCTCCACCTCGATCATCGGCGCCAACTTCGTGGAATCGACGCCGCTGGTGATCGCGTTCCTCGCACTGGCGTTCTTCGGCAACGGGCTGGCGTCGATCACCTGGTCGCTGGTTTCAACGTTGGCACCGGCGCGTTTACTGGGACTGACCGGCGGGGTGTTCAACTTCATTGGCAACCTGTCGGCAATTACCACGCCGATTGTCATCGGTTTCCTGGCGACCGGTGATTCGTTTGCCCCGGCGATTACCTACATCTCGGTGCTGGCGTTGATGGGCGCGCTTTCTTACATCTTGCTGGTCGGCAAAGTCGAGCGTATCAAGTTGTAGTCGCAGGCATCGGGCGACCATAATGCCGCCCGTTCACTCGCTCAACGGTAAAGGCTGGATATGCAGGAAGACGCCCCAAAAATCGCCAAGGACGCCGCGCCGACCGGCACCCAGACCTTGCTTCGTGGTCTGGGTGTGGTTCAGGCCGTGGCCAGTGGCGCCCGCGATCTCAAGGAAATCGCCCGGCTGATCGGCACGACGCGCAGCACCACCCATCGTCTGGCCAGTTGCCTGGTGGACGAGCGTTACCTGCGTGTGGTGCCACAAGTCGGTTATCTGTTGGGGCCGAAGCTGATCGAGCTGGGTTTCCAGGCGCGCGAAGAGTTGCCGCTGGTGACCTTGGCCGGGCCGTACCTGGATGAGCTGTCGGCGTTGACCGGCGACACCATTCACCTGGCAATCCGTGAAGGTGACGAGGTGCTGTACCTGCACAAGAATCCGGGGCGCAACGGCCCGGAAATGCGTTCGCGGGTCGGCCATCGCATGCCGTTGGCGCGCACAGGGATCGGCAAGGCCTTGATGCTCGATGACTCGCAGGAAGAATGGCAACGGCTGTACGAAGTCAGCTTGCCGGCGGGTGGGAAAAATCTGTTTTGGCCGCAGCACCCGGAGCAATCCTGGGAGCAGTTTCAGCAGCGCATGGTCGAGTATGTCGCGGGCGGTTACGCCTTTGATCTGGAAGACAACGAACCGTCGATCCGCTGTGTGGCGGCGCCGATCCGTGATGCCAGCAAGCGCATCGTCGCCGGCATCAGCATCGCCAGCACCGTGCCGTACATGCCGCTGGAAAAAATGGCCGAGCTGATTCCCCTGATCAAAGGGGTCACAGCCCGGCTCTCGGCAGAGCTTGGCTTGAAGATAGCTTGAAGGATCAGACCTTCAGCGTTGCCATGTCGATCACGAAGCGGTACTTCACATCACCGGCAATCATACGGGCGTAAGCCTCGTTGATCTGGCGGATGTCGAGCATTTCGATGTCGCAGGTGATGTTGTGCTCGGCGCAGAAATCCAGCACTTCCTGGGTTTCTGCAATGCCGCCGATCAGCGAACCGGCCAACACGCGACGTCCCAACACCAATTTTGCTGCGTGGACCGGTGGGTCGATCGGTTCGATCAGGCCCACCAGAATGTGCACGCCGTCGAAACGCAGGGTGTCAAGGTACGGATTGAGATCGTGCTGCACCGGAATGGTGTCGAGCAGGAAGTCGAAGTAGCCGGCAGCAGCTTTCATCTGGTCGGCATCGGTGGACACGATCACGTGGTCCGCACCCTGGCGACGACCTTCTTCGGCCTTGCTCGCCGAGCGGGTGAACAACGTCACTTCGGCGCCCATTGCCTTGGCGAACTTGATGCCCATGTGGCCGAGGCCACCCATGCCGAGGATCCCGACCTTGTCACCGGCCTTGACCCCGTAATGCTTGAGCGGCGAGTAGGTGGTGATGCCCGCACAGAGGATCGGCGCGGCGCTGGCCAGCGCGAGTTTTTCCGGGATGCGCACGACAAAGTGTTCGCTGACCACGATGCTGTCGGAGTAGCCGCCCATGGTGTTGCTGCCATCGACCCGGTCCGGGGTGGCGTAGGTCATGGTCGGACCTTCGAGGCAGTATTGCTCGAGGTTGGACTGGCAGGCTTCGCAGCTGCGGCAGGAATCGACCATGCAACCGACGCCGACCAGATCGCCGATTTTATGTTTAGTAACGTTCGCACCGATGGCGGTGACTTTGCCGACGATCTCGTGGCCGGGCATCAGCGGGTAAACGGCAATGCCCCACTCGTTGCGGGCCTGGTGGATGTCGGAGTGGCAGACGCCGCAGTAGAGAATCTCGATGGCCACGTCATCGGCCCGAGGGCTGCGGCGTTCGAATTTCACGGGGGCGAGGGGAGTGGTGGCCGACTGGGCGGCGTATCCGATGGCGGTGTACATGAGGAACCTCGCAAAAGCAGTGACAGGTGAGGCGGTGCATTCTGGGCGCCGCATCTGGCACCGGCCATGGCGATTCCTCCGGGTGTCATGCCTATTCCTCCGGCATCCACGCTGGATTGATCAAATGCACGATCAGACCTGCGAAGATGCTTTCATCCCTTATTCCGCGACATTTTTGTGAAGAGCTCCCATGTTGTTGACCCGTCATCTCGATGCCAATGCCACGCTGGTTTCGTTGATTCAGCCGCTGACCACCCGCGACGGTTTTGCGCCCACCGCATTGCCGGGTGTGCAGGTGTTACGCGCCAGTTGCGATGTGGCCCGTGGTCCGCAGATCTATGAACCGAGCCTGGTCATCATCGTCCAGGGCAGCAAATTGGCGTACCTGGGGCCGCGCACGCTGGAGTACGGCGCCGGGCATTATCTGATTCAGGCGTTGCCCGTGCCGTTCGAGTGCGAAACCTTTGCCGCGCCGGAGGGGCCGATGCTGGGGATTTCCATTGCGATCGACCGGACGTTGCTCGGCGAATTGGTGTTGGCCATGGGGCTGGTGGCGGGGCGCAGTGTTGCGGCGCAGACGCTGGAGTCGATGACCTCGACGGTGCTCGACGACGCGATGCGCGGATGCGTGGAACGGTTGCTGCGTTGCCTGCACGATCCGCTGGAATGCCAGGTGATGGGGCCGGCGCGTTTGCGTGAGTTGTTGTTCGTCGCATTGCGCGGGCCGCAAGCTGATGTGTTGCGCGCACTGGTGGAGCAGCAGGGGCAATTCGCGAGAGTCGCGGCCTCGCTCAGTCATCTGCATGCGCATTACACCGAGCCGCTGAATGTCGAGACGCTGGCCAGTTGCGCGAACATGAGTGCGTCGACGTTTCATGAACATTTCAAACGCAGTACGTTGTTGTCGCCGGTGCAGTACCTGAAGCGCTTGCGCTTGCTCAAGGCGCAGCAGTTGTTGCTGTCCGAGGGCTTGGGCGTGGCGCAGGTGGCGCATCGGGTGGGGTATCAGAGCACGTCGCAGTTCAGTCGGGAGTACAAGCGCTACTTTGAGCGTAATCCTGGCGATGAACGCGCAGCCTGATTCACCGGTGATCCCCTGTAGGAGCCGAGCTTGCTCGCGATAGCGGCGTGTCAGCCAACATCACGGTCGTCTGACACACCGCTATCGCGAGCAAGCTCGGCTCCTGCAAAAGCGGGAATCGCGGGCAACAAAAAGGCCCCCATTTCGGGAGCCTTGATGTTCAGGCGTTCGGCTTACATGTTCGGGTAAGTCGGGCCGCCGGCACCTTCCGGTGTCACCCAGGTGATGTTCTGTGCAGGATCCTTGATGTCGCAGGTCTTGCAGTGAACGCAGTTCTGGGCGTTGATCTGGAAGCGCTTCTCGCCGTCTTCCTTGGTGATCACTTCGTACACGCCGGCCGGGCAGTAGCGCTGGGCAGGTTCATCGTACAGCGGCAGGTTTTTGCTGATCGGGATGCTCGGGTCGGTCAGCTTCAAGTGGCAAGGCTGTTCTTCTTCGTGGTTGGTACCGGAGATGAACACCGAGCTGAGTTTGTCGAAGCTGATCTTGCCGTCGGGTTTCGGGTAGTCGATCTTCTTGCAGTCCGCCGCCAGCTTCAGGCAAGCGTAATCCGGCTTGGTGTCATGCAAGGTGAACGGCAGTTTGCCGCCGAAGATGTTCTGGTCCAGCCAGTTGAAACCACCGCCGACGATGGCGCCGAACTTGTGGATCGCCGGGCCGAAGTTGCGGCTGGCGAACAGTTCGTCGTAGAGCCAGCTCTTCTTGAACGCTTCGACGTAAGTGGTCAGCTCTTCGGTGCCGTCTTTCTCGGCGAACAGCGCCTCGGCCACGGATTCAGCGGCAAGCATGCCGGACTTCATCGCGGTGTGGCTGCCTTTGATTTTGGCGAAGTTCAGGGTGCCGAGGTCGCAACCGATCAGCGCGCCGCCCTTGAAGACCATTTTCGGCAGCGAATTCAGGCCGCCCTTGCATATGGCGCGAGCGCCGTAGCTGATGCGCTTGCCGCCTTCCAGGTACTGTTTGAGCACCGGGTGATGCTTGAGGCGCTGGAACTCGTCGAACGGCGACAGGTAGGTGTTGCTGTAGGACAAATCGACGATCAGGCCGACGACCACCTGGTTGTTTTCCAAGTGATAGAGGAACGAGCCACCGGTGTTCTCGGTGCCCATGATGTCCAGCGGCCAGCCGGCGGTGTGAACCACCAAACCTGGCTGGTGCTTGGCCGGGTCGATTTCCCAGATTTCTTTCAGGCCGATGCCGTAGTGCTGGGCGTCGGCTTCGCTGTCGAGGTTGTAGCGTTTGATCAGTTGCTTGCCGATGTGGCCACGGCAGCCTTCGGCGAACAGCGTGTATTTGCCACGCAGTTCCATGCCCGGGGTGTACAGGCCTTCTTTTGGATGGCCTTCACGGTCAACGCCCAGGTCGCCGGTGATGATCCCGCGAACCACGCCGTTTTCGTCGATCAGCGCTTCCTGGGCAGCGAAGCCCGGGTAGATTTCTACGCCCAGGTTCTCGGCCTGCTGAGCCAGCCAGCGGCACAGGTTGCCCAGGGAGATGATGTAGTTGCCTTCGTTGTGCATGGTCTTGGGCACAAAGAGGTCTGGAATCTTTTGCGCGCTTTCAGCGTTCTTGAGAACGAAGATGTCATCGCGGGTAACCGGCGTGTTCAGCGGGGCGCCGAGTTCTTTCCAGTCCGGGAACAGTTCGTTCAGGGCGCGTGGTTCGAACACGGCACCAGACAGGATGTGAGCACCGACTTCGGAGCCTTTTTCGACCACGCAGACGCTGATTTCCTTACCGGCTTCAGCAGCCTTCTGCTTCAAGCGGCAGGCAGCGGAAAGACCAGCGGGGCCGGCACCGACGATGACGACGTCGAATTCCATGTATTCGCGTTCCACAGGTTATCTCCTACTCAAGGCTCAACAGTTTTTTTTTCTAATTTTGGAGGTTTGGTGTCGCATCCATGAATCCCAGCACAATGCTGCGAGGAGACAATCGATTAGTCACCTTTCTCTCTGGGTGGCGCATTATATCTACACCACTCCTAGCGTCCAATACAAACGTTTGTTTGAATTGGCTCAAAGCCAGAGAAATCAAAGTCACGCGGCTTACGAACGGCCATTTTGCCGTATTGACCGGAATAGGCGTTCCGGTCAAGATACGGTCGGTTTTGCGCTCGCCGTAGGCTGACTGTTGGTTTCAAGAGCACCTCTAAAGACAGGGCGATGGCAGTGGAAAGTGATGCGTAGCGCAGGTTCGGCTCGCAGTTTACACGCCGCGATATGGAATGACTCGTTGGTCACCACTGACGAACGGTCATCCACTTCATGAGCGAGGGTCACTTGACACGTTTGCCGGCGTTTTTAGAGGTGCCCTTGCGCCCGATGAGCATCAACCGCCAGGTTCGCCTAGGCGACTTTCTTTTCACCGGAGAGTAACGAGGAATCCATGAAGGTTCTTGTAGCTGTCAAACGCGTTGTGGATCTTGCCAACGTCAAGATGTCGATGAACCCGTTCTGCGAAATCGCAGTGGAAGAAGCCGTACGCCTGAAAGAGAAAGGCGTTGCGACTGAAATCGTCGTCGTCTCCGTCGGCCCGTCTACCGCTCAAGAGCAACTGCGCACTGCGCTGGCTCTGGGTGCCGACCGCGCCATCCTCGTCGAATCCGCCGAAGACCTGACTTCGCTGGCCGTTGCCAAACTGTTGAAAGCTGTTGTCGACAAGGAACAGCCTCAGCTGGTGATCCTTGGCAAACAAGCCATCGACAGCGATAACAACCAGACTGGCCAGATGCTCGCTGCATTGAGCGGTTACGGTCAGGGCACGTTCGCTTCGAAAGTCGAAATCAGCGGCGACAGCGTTGCCGTGACTCGCGAAGTCGACGGCGGCGCGCAGACAGTTTCCCTGAAACTGCCGGCCATCGTCACCACCGACCTGCGTTTGAACGAGCCGCGTTATGCGTCCCTGCCAAACATCATGAAAGCCAAGAAGAAGCCTCTCGAA
>Ga0302169_10000059_pt1 | contig 34720 bp, 29 predicted proteins | sample I_Fen_N1_3_FD_193493 | JGI IMG/M metagenome (GOLD analysis project Ga0302169, IMG submission 193493) | Peat permafrost microbial communities from Stordalen Mire near Abisko, Sweden - I_Fen_N1_3 | ecosystem: Environmental > Terrestrial > Soil > Wetlands > Permafrost | place: Sweden: Abisko...
GTGTGGCCTTGGCCGGAACATTATCGGCGACTGCTTCTGCCATGACTCAATCTCGTCCTTAAACCGGCATCTGCATGATGTCTTGGTAAGCCTGAACCAGCTTGTTACGCACTTGGGTCAATGCTTGGAAAGACACGCTGGCCTTTTGCGAGGAAATCATCACATCCGTCAGGTCGACGCCGCTCTTGCCGATCTCGAAGGCGTTAGCCAACTGGTTGGAAGCCTGCTGAGTGTCGTTCACTTTATTGACGGCCTGGCCGAGCATGTCGGAAAAGCTGCTGCCACCCATTTCAGGGACTGCGGCAGTCGATTTCGGCGCAGACATGGCATCCATTTGCATGGCGCGCATATCCAGCATCAACCGATTGAATTCAATACCTTGGCTCATGGTTTCTCTCTTTGACGAACTACGTCGTTGGCGTCCCGCAATTTTTTTGACACTCGCTCGGCGGATAGTGAGGTATTAGCAACAAGGGTGCCAGCTCCGTGACTGCGCCCAACAAAAGCTATCCCTGGCCCCCGAGCCGAACATCGCCCTGTAGGCGCGAGCCTGCTCGCGATGAACTCAAGAGCACCGCGTTTATCCTGAAATCCCGAGTAATCGTTATCGACCGTCGCGTGCAGGCTCGCGCCTGCACAAGCAAGCGTTCAGGTGGCGAACAGATAGGCTTCCACATCCATTCCCGCATCGCGCATTTGCGCCAACTTGTAGCGCAAGGTACGCGGGCTGATGCCCAGGCGCTCGGCGGCTTCCTTGCGGCGGCCACGCTCGGCACGCAGGGTATCGATAATCATCTGGAACTCGCGGCGCCGCAGGTCATCGCCTAGCGCTCCGCCAGACTCGACCTCGACCTCTACGGTACGCACAGGCACTGGCGCGAGGGAAGGTAATGGCGCACAGGCGACCGGGCCACTCAGGCAGAAATCCTGAGGCTCAATCAAACCGCCCTGCTGCAGGATCAGCGCACGCTGAATCGCGTTATCGAGCTCACGCACATTTCCCGGCCACGGATAACCGACCAGGCAAGCTTGCGCCTCGGGCGACAGTCGCGCCGCGGCGTGCTTCATTTTATTGACGTGCTTGGCCAGAAGCCGCTCGGCCAATGGCAAGATGTCAGCGGTGCGCTCGCGCAGAGGACGCCAGGCCAACGGAAACACCGACAAACGATAGTAAAGGTCTTCACGGAAACGCCCCGCCGCGACCTCTGCGGCCAGATCACGGTTAGTGGTCGCCACGACACGAATGTCCAGGGTGATCGGCTTGCGCGCACCTACCCGTTCCACTTCGCGCTCTTGCAGTACCCGCAGCAATTTTGCCTGAAGCCCCAGAGGCATCTCGGAAATTTCATCAAGCAGCAGGGTCCCGCCGTCGGCCTGTTCGAACTTGCCGGCCTGCGCCGCTATGGCACCGGTGAACGAGCCTTTTTCATGCCCGAACAGCGTGGCCTCCAACATGTTGTCCGGGATCGCCGCACAGTTGATTGCAATGAATGGCTGACTGGCACGATGGGAATGCCGGTGAATGTAGCGCGCCAGCACCTCCTTGCCCGTCCCCGACTCACCGGAAATCAACACAGTGGAATCACTGCGTGCAACCCGCGCAGCCAGTTCGAGCAATTGCGCACTGGCCGGCTCGAACGCTACAGGCCCTTCATTCTCGGTCGCGCCGAGACAGCCCAAGGCATGACGGGCGACCAGATCGAGCAAGGCCTTGGGCTCGAACGGCTTGACCAGGTAATCCGCAGCGCCCTGACGCATCGCATCGACCGCCCGCTCCACGGCACCATGCGCCGTCATCAGCAACACCGGCAGTTGCGGCTGACGCGTGCGCAGCAAGCCGAGCAACTGATGGCCGTCCATGCCCGGCATGTTGACGTCACTGAGCACCAGGTTGAACGCCTCGACCCCAACGGCGACCAGTGCCTCTTCTGCCGAACCGACGGCCTTGTAATCGTGCCCCGCGAGCACCAGCGTGTCAGCCAGTGCCTCGCGCAGCGCGCGGTCATCCTCGACCAGCAGAACCTTGATACGCATGACCTTTACTCGACTTCCTGAGCACTGGATTGCTCAGCGCAAAAAAGCGGCAGAATCACCTGCGCACAGGTGCCGCGCCCCAGCCGCGAGCGCAATTGCAATTCGCCCTGATGGGCCCGCGCAACCGCCTTGACCACGGTCAGGCCGAGGCCGGTGCCGGTGGATTTGGTGGTAAAAAAAGGCTCGCCCAAACGCGCCAGTACGGCGTCATCGATACCGCTGCCGCTATCGCTGACACACAGGCGCAAGGTGTTTGCACGGCTGTACAGATGAACCTTCAGGCGAACATCAGCGCCGCTGGCCTGAATGGCGTTTTCGATGAGATTGAGAATGGCCCCGACCAGGGTGTCGCGACTGCACAGCAACTCCCCGGCATGACTGTCGCACTGCCAGCGGATCGGCAGGTCCTGCACATGGGTCAATGCCGCCGCTTGCAGCGACTGCATCAGTTGTCCAGGGGTTACACGATCGGTCAACGGCAGTTCGCCACGGGCAAACACCAGCATATCGCGCACTTGATGTTCCAGCTCATGCAGGCGCTCCTTGAGGCGGCCGGCGAAACGTTGCTGGGTCTCGACCGGCAACGCCTGCTCGGTCAGGTGGCTGGCATACAGCAACGCGGCAGACAAGGGCGTACGAATCTGATGAGCCAGCGACGCGACCATTCGCCCCAGGGACGACAGACGTTCGTGGCGGGCCAGCTGATCTTGCAGATGACGGGTTTCAGTGAGGTCGGTGAGCAGCACCAATTGACCGGGCTCGGCATCCAGCGAGCGCGTGGCAATCGACAAACGCCGGCCATCCTTGAGGGAAACTTCATGACCGTCGTCTTCGCGGGGCGCAAAGCACCGCGCAATGACATGTCGCCACAGCTCGCCCTCGAGGGGCAGGCCGAGCAGTTCGCTGGCCGCCGGGTTGGCTTCGCGCACGATGCCCTGAGCGTCAATGACGATGACACCACCGGGCAACAGATCGAGGAGGTTTTGCAGGCGGTTGGCCAGGCGTTCTTTTTCCGCCAGCTCCTGCATGCGCTGGGCACTGACCACCGCCAGCTCACCCTTGAGCTCGGTGACCCGGGCCTCGAGCATGCTGTAGGAATCGGTCAACTGGCTCGACATCTGGTTGAACAGGGCAAAAGCCTGTTCAAGACCCAGCCGGCTTGCCTGCTCTACGGACGACGGTTGCCCCTGGGCATCCCCAAAAGCATCTGAGACAGGAGACATCTGGGCGATTTGGGGCATCGTGCTCTCTCGCTTGGCTGACCGTCAGTGAAACGGAACGTTGCGAGGGACTTAGCAATACCCGTGCCTAAAAAGTTGATGTCGTAATTGTGGGGAAAAGGGATAAGGCAGAACCTGTTTGCTGGCGATGTTAGTCCCGCGCATATCCAGTCCAGGCAGGTCATTGTCAACGACCATCGCCGGCAAGCCGGCGCCTACAGAACAGGCGTCAATCATCCGCCTGTTCATCACCATCACGACGACTCATGCCGTACTTGCGCATCTTTTCCACCAGCGTGGTGCGCCGGATACGCAAGCGCTCGGCAGCGCGCGCAACAATGCCATTGGCATCGTCCAGCGCCTGCTGAATCAAGCCTTGCTCCAGACCTCCAAGGTAGTCCTTGAGGTCCAGGCCTTCCGGCGGCAGCATGGCATTGGCGCTGAAGTCAGGAGCATGACCGTTGATAGCCACCCGCTCCTCCAGATCGGTGCGCAGGCTGTCGACCAGTTGCTCGTCTTCATCGTCGACGTAGCGGAATTTTTTCGGCAACTCGACCACGCCGATCACACCGTACGGATGCATGATCGCCATGCGCTCCACCAGGTTCGCCAGCTCGCGGACGTTACCCGGCCAGCCGTGACGGCACAGCGACATGATGGCGGCAGAGTTGAAACGGATCGAACCACGCTTTTCGTGCTCCATGCGCGAGATCAACTCGTTCATCAACAGCGGAATGTCTTCGACACGTTCACGCAGCGGCGCCATCTCGATCGGGAACACATTCAAGCGGTAATACAGGTCTTCGCGGAAAGTGCCAATCTCGATCATGCTTTCGAGATTCTTGTGGGTCGCGGCGATGATGCGCACATCGACACTCTGGGTCTTGTTGCTGCCCACGCGCTCGAAGGTGCGCTCCTGCAGGACGCGCAGCAATTTGACCTGCATCGGCAACGGCATGTCGCCGATCTCGTCGAGGAACAGGGTGCCGCCATTGGCCAGCTCGAAACGCCCGGCACGACTGGTGATCGCGCCAGTGAAGGCGCCCTTCTCATGGCCGAACAATTCGCTTTCCAGCAGCTCTGCGGGGATCGCCCCGCAGTTGACCGGCACGAACGGTGCCTCACGGCGCTTGGAGTGGTAATGCAGGTTACGCGCAACCACTTCCTTGCCGGTCCCCGACTCACCGAGGATCAGTACACTGGCATCGGTATCGGCGACTTGCTGCATCATCTGACGGACGTGTTGAATCGCCCGGCTGGTGCCGACAAGGCTGCGAAAAAGATTGGGCTCGCGATGACGACCGCGCTCGCGGGCCTGGTCGTACATCTCGCGATAGACCTGGGCACGGTGCAGGGAGTCGAGCAATTTGCTGTAGCTGGGTGGCATTTCGAGGGTCGAAAGCACTCGGCGACGCTGGTCTTCCGGCAGGTCAACGGAAGAATTATCGCCCATCAACAAAACCGGAAGGAACTCATCCCAGTTCGCCAGTGTCTTTAACATGCCCACCAGTGCGCCAGGAGCATTGACCGTCCCGATGAGGACACAGATTACTTCACGACTTGACGACAAAGAGCCGACAGCCTGCTGCCAGTCGTGGCTACCGCAGGGTAAATTTTCTTCGCCCAGAAAATTTAAAATCACCGCCAGGTCGCGGCGGCGGACGCTATCGTCATCAATCAGCAGAATTTTGGTTTCACGCCACATGCAATAGCAACTTCCCTAGTCAACTCAATGCCCAAAATGCTGGGGCAAGCTAGACGCTTGCAGGCACGCTATGCCTGAAGACGACTGAAATCTGGAACCAGCCACTAGTTAAGTCAAAAAACCGTGCACAGTCAAATTTATGGCGCACTATGATTGGATTAACCGAGGATTAATTAACCAAACAGATGGTAAACCTTTGCCGCGTTTCGTGCTTGCTGGATCTGAGACATTTCGTCGACTATCGCCTGTCTCTCCCCCATAGCCACCTCAAGCAGCTGCTTGTAGACATACAGCAGCTCTTCAAGATTGCTGCGAAGAACCTCCTCGTCCAGCGAAGCCTCACTCAAGACGTCTTCCATGCAGGAACGGCAATCCAGGTCCAGCTGACCGATAGCCTCCCAGTTGCGCTCGGCAAGAGCATCGACCAGCGCTTCACGAGTGTGTTCTATTCGCTGCAATACAAGACTCATGGCGATCTCCCTAGAACTGCGGACCTGGCGTAGCAATACCATCCCAGCCTTCTTTCACCGTACGAAGCAACCCGGCAACTTCATCGAGAATCTTCGGATCGCTGCTGATGTTCGCCTCGGCCAGGCGCTTCATCATGTAAATGTAGAGGCTGTCGAGTTCGCCCACGGCATCGGCGCAGTTTTCAAGATCCAGGCCTTCACGCAAACCACCGATGATGCCGATCGCCTTGCTGATCGACACGCACTTGCCGGGAATGTCCTTGCGCTCCAGGGCGCCTTTGGCCTGGGCGATACGGTCCAGGCCACCTTCCATGAGCATTTGCACCAAACGATGCGGACTCGCTTCGGACGTCTGGGCGTGCGCGCCCACTTTCTGATACTGCCGAAGGGCTAACATTGGATTCATGTTCTACCTCATTACCACAATGACTCGTATGACCAGTGTATCGTCAGCGGGCCGGAAAACTTTAGATCAAAAGACAAAAACCCGGCGCACGCCTAAACGCGAAGCCGGGTTTTTGTCGTTCATTCATGACTAGTTGTTGGACTTCTGCGCGTTCAACGTCGCGAAGAAGCCTGTGATGCTGCTTGCCGTTGCTTTCATTTGCCCGACCAGCAAGTCCATGGCGTTATATTTGGCAGTCAGCGTCGCCGTCATATTGGTGACTCGCAGATCCAGTGCAGCCTGCTGCTCGGTGAGGTTCTTGCTCACAGTCTGCAGGTTGGAATTGCGCTGGTCGAGCAAGCCGCCGGTCTGTACATACGGCGTGATGGCCTTGCCCATGCGCGCCAGCAGCCCATTGGTCGCGTCGGTACCGCTGAACAACTGCTGCACCTGACCACTCATGCCGCCGGTGGACATCGTCTTGCTGAACGCGGCAGTGTCGAACGCCAGGTTGCCGGTGTTGCGGTCCGTCATCACGCCAATCTGCGACAGCACCGCCAACGGACCGCCCGCCCCGGGAGCGGTCAGCACGCCACGAATATCGGAAATCAGCGAACGCGGCATCGAGTCACCGGTAAACGCCGCCTGAACCGTGAGTTTGCCGTTGGCATCCGCTGTCGCCTTGGACAGGCTGTTGATGGTGTTCATCAGGGTGTTGTAGGAGTCGACGAACGACTGGATCGATGTCTGCAGGCCCGTGGTGTTGGTCGCCACCGTGACGGTGGCCGCAGCCGGGGGAGTACCCGTGCTCACGGACGCCAGGTTCAGGGTCAAGCCGCTGACTGCGCCGGTCACCGTGTTGCTCTTGCTGGTCACGGCCAGACCATCGATAGTCAGCGATGCATCCGTGGCAACTCCGTTGACAGCCCCTGAAGCAGAGGCCGAAGGATTGATCCCCATCGGTTGAGTGCCATCGATTGCAAGACCCGCGATACCACTGACAGTAAGGTCAGAGCCCGAGCCGGTCTTGCTGGAACTGATCACCAGACGCGACGCACCGCTGCTGTCGGTCACGATGTTGGCGGAAATGCCATTGCTCGACTGCGCCGAGTTGATTGCATCCCGAGTGGACTGCAAGGTCGCATTGGCTGGAATCGTGACATCGTAATCAGTGCCATTCTGACTGATTTTCAGAGTACCACTCGGAATGGCACTGGCGGCACCGCCGGCAAAAGAAGCACTGGCTACTTTCGAGCTGGTGGCCAGGTTATTCACAACAACGCTGTATGAACCGGCAACGGCTGTGTTATCGGAGGCTGCAGTGAGGATCGATGCAGTACCCGAAGTCGCCGTAAAGCCGGAAAACGCAGGATTGGTCTTGCTGCCAAGGTTGGTCAGCGCGGTCTGGAAAGCTGTCAGTGCACTTTTCAATGAACCGACGCCAGAAATCTTCAGCGTGTTGGTTTTGGTCTGGGTATTGATCTGCGTTTGCTTGGCCGACTTGTCGGCATTGACCAGTGCCGTGACGATCGAACCGATGTCCAGGCCCGAACCCAGGCCCGAACCCGGTAAAATTGGACTTGCCATGTTGTGTCTCCCTTCAAGTTGCAGCCAGTCTTTTGACCCTTACCCGCGCCCAAAGAACGTACAAACACTATTCATGCCAGCTATCAGACTTTGGCGTCGAACAATACGTGACTGGCATTGTTCAAGCTGTCTGCCAGCTTCAGCGCTTCTGCGGAGGGGATCTGTCGAACGACCTCGCCCGTCTCGCTTGCAATCACCTTGACGATGACCTTTCCGGATTGCTCATCTATCGAGAACTCCAGATTGCGCTTGATCGACTGGACAAATTTCTCGATCTGCTGCACCGCATGCTTCAGGTTGGCGCCATCGGAATCCACGTCTTTCTCCGCCAGTGGAACTTCACTGGCGGGTTTAGGCTTTTCTGGCTGCTTATCCGAAACGGCACTCGCTGACTGGGGAGCCGGATAAGACACGTTAAGCTTTACGCTCATGTCCATGCCCATCACCTCTTAACGTAAAAAGCGAGAGAGCATGACCAGCACGCCCCCTCGCCTAAACTCATTCCGAAATTACTGAAGCAGTTTCAGTACAGCGGAAGGCAGTTGGTTGGCTTGAGCCAGAACCGAGGTAGAAGCTTGTTGCAGGGTTTGCTGCTTGGTCAGGTTCGCGGTTTCTGCGGCGAAGTCGGTGTCTTGTACACGACCTTGGGCAGCAGTGGTGTTTTCCACGATATTCTGCAGGTTGGAGATGGTGCTGGTCAGACGGTTCTGCGAAGCACCCAGGTTTGCGCGGGTGGCGTTGATCGATGCCAGAGCAGCGTCGATCGCGGTGATCGCGTTGTCGATGTTTGCCGACAGGGTAGCGGAGGTCGCACCGGTCAGAACAACAGTACCGCTGCCTACGGACAGGGAAACGGCGTCGAACTTGGAGCTCAGTACCAGGTCGATGCGGTTGGCCGAACCAGTGTTGGCGCCTACCTGCAGTTGCATGGTACCAGCCGAACCGTCCAGCAGGTTCTTGCCGTTCAGGTTGGTGGAAGCGGAGATACGAGTGATCTCGTCAGACATCTGAGCGAATTCGGAGTTGGTAGCGGTCTGGTCAGCAGTGCTGTTGGTACCGTTACGTGCTTTAACAGCCAGTTCACGCATACGCTGCAGAATGTCGGTCGAAGCTTGCAGCGCGCCTTCAGCGGTCTGGGCAACGGAGATACCGTCGTTGGCGTTCTGTACTGCCTGGTTGCCACCACGAATCTGTGCAGCCATGCGGGTTGCGATCTGCAGGCCAGCGGCGTCGTCTTTGGCGCTGTTGATTTTCAAGCCGGAAGACAGGCGAGCCATCGAAGTCGACAGAGCGTCGGTAGCACGGTTCAGGTTCTTCTGAACGTTCAACGACGTGGTGTTGGTGTTTACTGTTAAAGCCATGACGAATTCCTGGTTGGGTACTGCGGCTTCCGGCCCTGGCAACCGCCGGGTATGGCCTAGAGAACCTTCGTAATAGTTATCGTCGGGTTGGCAGGTTGCTTGAGGGCTTTTTAAAAAAAAATTGCCATCACACTGCCACCCCCGAGAAAACAAGGGCTTAGCGCCCCTCAACCGCAAAAAAATGGCGCCATGAAATCAACCCTGACGCAAACCCGCGCGCCAGCGCGCTCGGCCAACCTCAGGCTGGAACGGATTCCAGCAGTTCCAACAACTCGTACTCCAGAAAGTCGGCAAGCCCCAACCAATCCTGGCGCTCCTGGCAGGCCAGCATTTGCGTCAACACACAGGTCCACGACTGCTGCACATCCCCAGACGCGGACAACACCAATGCCTGCGCCTCATCGAACACATCGACCATGGCCAGCGCCGCTTCGACATCTCGCCCCAAACGGAACAATTGGGCGCACTGACGGCATCCACTGAGGCATTTCAACCTGGCATTCATTGCACGAAATCCGTATTGAACTGTGTCCCGGCAATCATCGCCCCCGCCCGACTGCTGTTGAAGAAGCCCACCTGTGGGTGCTCGGCGATATAGCGCTCGAGCACGCACAGGTAGCTGCGGAAATTCAGCTGTGTCCTGACGCGCTCACCCTGCCCGTCCAGCACCCAGTGCCGCGCCTGACTGACTGCGGGCCCAAGGTCACCGTCATTCCATCCGGCATGGGTCTTGTTCATCGGAAAGGCAAAATCAGCGCCGAACAATGTAATGCGCGCGGCCCCCATTTTCACCGCCAGGTCCACCGCCGGGTGGATCACACTGCCACCCACATGCAACTGTCCCCTTGGGTGCTGCTGGCGCAATTGCGCATAAATCGGGCTCAGGGAATAACTGCCATAGCGCTTGCCCCTCCAGGCTCTCAGCACTTGCGGATCACTCATGGGCATGTATACCAGCGGAATGTCATCGGACTCCGCGAAGGGCAAATGCCGAAAACCGATGCGCTGGTCGATACTCACCACCAGATCCGCTGCGATCCCGTTCTCGCGCAAGGGTCGATACGCCGTATCGACACAAATGAACAGCGGCCGCTCGGCTTGCCCGCGCACCGCTGCCAGGCGCTCAAAATGCCCTTCGAGTGTCGGCCCGGTGCCGATCACATAGACTTCCCGACCGACACAGGTGCCAAACAACTGCGCCACGTCGGCGTCGCCGAGCAACACCTCCAGGCAATCCTGCAGGCGCTGTTGAATGAACGGTGACTGCGGATCGAACTCGCGATTGTTGAAGCTCAAATGCACTTCACTGACCAGTCGGTCACGAATCTTCGCATTGAAATCGTCCGCCAGCAGCATTTCGGCCGGCAACGCAAAAAATGGCGTGCAAATGTCCGGCAGATCGCCGGCGAACAGCAGCTCCACTCGCGGATGATCAAGCCATTGCTGGTGATCAAGCACTTGCAGCACCAGCTTGAACAGCGCGCCATTGAGGATGTGTACATACAACTTCTCAAGCCCGGGACGCTCCAGCAACACTCGAGGCAGATCCCCGAGACCAGTGCCGTAGACGTGCAGCTGTGGCTTGTCGAGCGGCAGGCTGGCCGCCTGAATACGGGCTTCGTGAAGACGATCATGTCGACTGGTGAGCTGGATGCCATCCACGCTCAGCGTCGAGTCCAGGCCTTTGAGCAGCTCGACCTGGACCTCACCAACCTCCATCAACAGTCGCGAATACAGCGCCGGCCAGCGCCGCTGTATTACCTGAGCATTGTCTTCAAACCATTCGCTCATGCAGCCTCGCATTCCTTCCAAGCAAAAAAAGCGTCCAAGGTTACCCCTTGAACGCTTTTTTTGTATCGGTCTTTTTTATGAAAAGACTTTCACTCAGGAACGGTAGATGATCGCCGACCCCCAGGACAGCCCCACACCGAAACCGCTCAGCGCTACGCGCTTCCAGCTTGAATCGAGAACGTGCTTTTCCAGGAGCAACGGAATGCTCGACGACACGGTATTGCCGGTCTCGACCATGTCCTTGATGAACTTCTGCGGCTCGCCTTCGAAGCGTCGCGCCACCGCATCGACAATCGCCGCACTGCCCTGGTGAATACAGAAAGCATCGATATCGTCCGCCGAAAGGCTCGAATCAGCGAGCAATTCATGCAAATGCGCCGGGACTTTGAGCAATGCGAAGTTGAACACCTGACGACCGTTCATGAAGAACACCCCGTCAGTCACCTTCAAGTGCGGCGCGCCGGAACCATCGGTACCGAACTTGGCCTTGCCCAGCGCCCAGACCGGATCCTCGCCCATCCAGGTAGCGGTCGCCGCGTCGCCGAACAGCATGGTGGTGTTGCGATCTTCCGGGTCGACGATCTTCGAGTACGGGTCGGCCGTGATCAACAGGCCATTCTTCAGGCCAGCGGCTTCCATGAAGCCCTTGATCGCATAAATGCCATAGACGTAGCCCGAGCAGCCCAGGGAAATATCGAATGCGGCCACGGTCGTTGGCAGGCCCAGCTTGTCCTGGACGATGGCGGCCGTGTGGGGCAAGCCTTCTTCGTCGCCGTTCTGGGTAACGACGATCAGTGCGTCAATGGATTCGCGTTTCAGATCAGGGTTGTTGGCAAACAGCGCATTGGCCGCCTCAACGCACAGATCTGAAGTTTCCTGGTCAGCACCTTTGCGTGGCAGGAAGGCCGAACCGATCTTGCCCAGGATGAACTCTTCATCCTTTTCGAATTTTGCACCTTGTGCGTAATTGTCCACGCCGGCTACAGGAACGTAGCTCGCAATGCTTTTTATGCCAATCATTACGGCTTCCCAATAATAAACAGCCCAATACCACCGCTCGCAAGGAATCGAGGGGCGCCGACAAACAGAGAAAAACGTCACCCCGAGACGGCGACAACGGGAAGAATAAAAAGGCTATCACTGGGCCAGACAGACCCCAGGCGCCACCTTCCCGATTAATACAATACAGTGAAGATGCGCGTTATGACTCGCAGGTCACGCTATTTTGCCGAATCAGCCCCACGACAGGTTATTCGACCAACGACCAATCCAGCGCTGTTCCACGCTTGATCGCCTTACGGGCGCGGCGCCCCAGAAGGGTTTGGGCGTGTTTGGGGGCAAGTCCCAAGCCTGGACGAATGGCCCGTAGATTGGCGGCGGTGAAGGGCTCGCCGGCTGCCATGTCCTGAGTTACATAGAGCGAACGGCGGTATACCAGGGACTTGCGCTCGGCCTCGGTTACGCCGTAATGCACCTGCCCCATGGACTGCCAGGCCCGCTCGGTTTCGACTACCAGACTGGCCAATTCCGCGGGTTCCAGAGAAAAACTGGCGTCCACACCACCGGCTGAACGGTCGAGGGTGAAATGTTTTTCCACCACCGTAGCCCCCAACGCCACCGCCGCGACGGACACCCCGACGCCCATGGAATGGTCCGACAAGCCCACTTCACAGGCAAACAGTTCGCGCAGATGGGGAATCGTTCGTACATTGCTGTTGGCTGGCGTAGCCGGATAAGTGCTGGTGCACTTGAGCAGCACCAGATCCTTGCAACCGGCCTCCCGGGCGGTGCGTACGGTTTCATCGAGCTCGGCGATGCTGGCCATGCCCGTGGAAATGATCAACGGCTTGCCAGTGGCGGCCACCCGTCGAATCAGCGGCAGATCGGTGTTTTCGAAACTGGCAATTTTGTAGGCCGGCACCTCAAGGCTTTCGAGGAAGTCCACCGCGGTCTCATCGAAGGGGGTCGAGAACGCCAGCATGCCCAGCTCCCTGGCCCGGGCAAAAATCGGCGCGTGCCATTCCCACGGCGTATGCGCCTTCTCATACAGCGCGTACAACGAGGAGCCCGCCCAGAGGCTGTTGGGGTCCTTGATGAAGAACTCACCTTCGCACAAGTCGAGCGTCATGGTCTCGGCGGTGTAGGTTTGCAGTTTCAACGCATGAGCACCGGCCTTGGCGGCAGCTTCGACGATCTGCAGTGCCAGTTCAAGGGACTGGTTATGGTTGCCACTCATCTCGGCAATGATCAATGGCGGCGCTTCGGCACCGATCAGACGCTCGCCAATCTTGAAGCTAGTCATTTCTGTGATCCTTCAATACGCGCGTGAACGCGCAAGCACTCTGGGTGAAACCGGCTTGGCGAAAAACTTTCAGCGATGGCTGGTTGCTGGGCATTACCGTTGCGCTGAGCGTCTGCAGTTGCGGCCAATGGGCCATCACAAAGGCTTCACCCCGCGCCAGTAGCGCCCTGCCCCAGCCCAGGCCAAGCCGGTCTTCGAACAGGTAAATGGACACTTCGGCGCTAATGCCACGCCGGTCATAACGCAACACTCCAACCGGCCCATCATCGGCCTCGGCGATCAATAACAGCCGCTGGGCGTCGCTCAGGCTTGCGCTCAGCCAGTTCTGATGCGCGGACCAATCGATCACACCGCTCTCCAGCGACCAGCGCCGTACCGTCTCGGCATTGCGACCATCGAACAGCAATTGTGCATCTGCCAGGGTCGCCCGACGCAGGTTCAACACAGCGCCAGCCAGCGCCGCCGCTACGCGCCGCGCGCCACGGCCATCGACCAGTTGGCGCGAACGTGCCGCCATGCTCTGGCGCAGGCCCTGATTGTCCACGACAAAAGCGATGGCCAGGCGCAATTGCTCGACGCTGACCTGCTCGCGGGCCCCCATGAACACATGCGCGCCCGCAGCCGCCATCACTTCGCCGTTGGCCTGCTGATTGTTCGACACGCCAATGCAGATCGTCGGCAGCCCCAGGGCCGCTCGCTCCCAACTGGTACCACCGCCAGCACCGATGAACAGGTCCGCTTCAGTCATCAACCGGTAAAAGTCGCTGACAAAAGCATGCAAACGCCAGTGCGGACGATCTGCCACCATGGCCTGCATCTGCGTCCAGGCCGGGTTATCGGCACCGGCAACAAAATCGACTTCCAGCTCATGGAAATCCATCAGCGCCAGCATCGCATGATGAGTCTGCATCGCCGCGTCGAACCCACCGAAATTCACCAGTATGCGCCTGGCCCGAGCTTTGATCTCGATCGGCGGGCAGCAGAACTCCTCACGCAGCAGGGCAAATCGTGGTCCGAACAACGTCGGGCAGGCGGGCGCCAGCAACGACGCGTAAGCCTCTGGTGTACCCGAGAGGTTCTGGTTCAGTAGCAGATCGACGCTGCAGGTTCGGCTGGCCAGGTCATCCACCGCGGCGATCCGTGGCGCCCAGCGGCGGGCGGCGGTCTGCCAGTGATGGTCCAGGGCGTAGTGATCAACGATGACCCAGTCGAACGCCTGATGGCTTTGCAGCACCTGCCCCAGCGCGGCAATATCTGCCTGCCACGGCAACATGGATTCGATCGCCTGCTGCGGGTCCTCACCCTCATAGCACGCGGGGAGCGCGAAGGTTTCGAAGCCTTCAGCCCGCAACGTATCCAGGCGATGCCCCGGCAACAGACGACAGGCGAAGGCCACATGGCTGCCCTGCTGGCGCAATACCCTGGCCAGGGTCAGGCAGCGGGCGATGTGTCCGCTGCCAATGGTGGGCGATGCGTCGGCACGGATCAGCACTCTCATTGCAACTCCCCTCCCGCCTTCAGGGCGGCATAGAGGTATTCGGCGCGTTTCCAGTCTTCAGGGGTGTCGATGTCCTGCACCAGAAAACGCGGCAGGATGATCGGCAGGCTCGCCGGTGAATACAGCACCTCACCGTTCAACCAGGCCTCGCTGCGCCCCCAATAGAACTGCCCGGCGTCTTGATACGCCACCGGCAAATCCTGTGAGCGGGTATCGCGAAACTCGGGGTAAAGCGCGGTCAGGGCACCCTGATCGTCAACGGTCAGGGCTCGCTGTACGGGAAAGCCGAAATCGCATACCGAGAACGCATAGGACTTGTCCGGATGCTGTTGCAGCAGGTGCAGCCCGTGCTTGAGAAAGCGCACCTGCAACAGCGGCGCGGTGGCGTAAATGCAGCAGGCGTAATCAAACAGCTGGCCTAGCTCGCGCAGGGCTTGCAGCGCATGGGCAATCACCGCGGCGGTGCCGGTGAAGTCGTCGGCCAGGGCTGCCGGACGCATGAACGGAACCTGGGCGCCCAGCGAAAGCGCCAGTTCGGCGATTGCTTGATCATCGGTGCTGACCACTACCTGGGAGAACAACCCCGAATCAATGGCGGTTTGAATCGAGCGGGCAATCATCGGCACGCCGTCGAACAGCTTGAGATTCTTGCGCGGTATGCGTTTGCTGCCACCGCGAGCCGGGATGATGGCGACGCTGTTCAAGGGCGTTTTTCCAGAAGAAACCAGGTGACGTCGTCGAGCGCAAATTGCCGATCGCGGTGGTAGCCAAAACCGTAATCGAGCAGTTGCAGGTCGTCATAACGATCGAGCATTTCGCCGGCAAAATCACGCTTGAACAGCTTGCCGCTGTTGCCGCGATACGAGACTTCAACCGGCGAGGGGTTGTAGTACTCGGCGATCAGTATGTAGCGCTGGCTCAACTCATACAGCTGCGCATAAGCGGCCGGCAACAGTTGCGGAGCCAGGTGAATCAGCACGCCCTTGCTCAGGGTCAGGTCATAGCTGCGCTCGCGCGGAAAATCAAACAACGAGCCGTGCCAGATCTGCCCTATGCCCAGCGTCCGTGCCTCGGCGCAGGCACTGGCGTTGATCTCTACGCCGAACAATTGGCATTGCGGCAACAACTGGTGCAATGCCTGCAAGTTGTTGCCGGCATTGGTGCCCAGCTCCAACAGACTTTCAATACGCCCGGCCCGCGTCAACGCCTTGGCAAACAACGCCAGGTTGGCCGCCACCAGCGGTTGCCCGACGTTACGCTCGACGTACTGGTTGCCGAAGTCGCCTTGCCAGAATTTTTCCTGTTCGGTCAGTTCACGCATTGCACATTTTCCATCAGCCGCTGGGTGGAAGTTATTCGGTCAGCCTTCGCAGTTGCTCGACCACATGGTCCTGCTGCTCATCACTGAGTAACGGAAACAGTGGCAGGCTGATGGCTTCGGCGTAGTAGCGTTCGGCTTGTGGGAAGTCACCCTCGGCGAATCCCAGTTCGCGATAGTACGGCTGCAAATGCACGGGAATGTAGTGCAGGTTCACACCGACACCGGCGGCACGCAACCCTTCGAATACTTGTCGATGACTGAGCTTGATACGGTCGAGTTGCAGGCGCACCACGTACAGGTGCCACGCCGATTCAGCGCCGGCCTGTGCACTGGGCAAGGTCAGCGGCAAGTGCGCCAGCAAGCGCTCATAACGTGCCGCCAGCTCGCGCCGGCGCGCGACGAACTGATCAAGCTTGGCCAACTGCGACAAACCCAGGGCCGCTTGCAGATCGGTGATGCGATAGTTGAAACCCAGCTCCACCTGCTGGTAGTACCAGGGGCCGTGGCTGGGCTCGGTCATCTGCGCAGGATCCCGGGTCATACCATGGCTGCGCAAGCGTTGCAGGCGCTCGGCGAGATCCGGGCGGTTGGTCAGGACCATGCCGCCCTCGGCGCTGGTGATGATTTTCACCGGATGGAAGCTGAACACGGTCATCGCCGCGAACTCACCACAGCCCACCGGACGCCCGGCATAAGACGCACCCACCGCATGGGACGCATCTTCGATGACTGTAAAGCCATAACGCTCGGCCAGCCCGGCGATCCTGCGCATGTCGCAGCTCTGCCCGGAGAACGCCACGGCCACCAGCACTTTGGGCAGCGTGCCGTCGCGCTCGGCCCGGGCAAGCCTGGAGGCCAATTGCTCGGCGTCGAGGTTCCAGGTTTGTGGATCGATATCGACAAAATCCACGGTGGCGCCGCAATAGCGACCACAGTTGGCCGAGGCCAGGAAGGTGTTGGGGGTCGTCCACAAACGATCACCCGGCCCCAGATCAGCGGCCAGGCAAGCGATGTGCAAAGCGGCCGTGGCGTTGCACACTGCAACGGCAAAATCAGCCTGGCAACGTTCGGCCATCGCCCGTTCGAAACGCTCGATGGTCGGCCCCTGGGTCAGCCAGTCGGACTGCAATACCTCGACCACCGCGTCGATGTCCGCCTGATCAAGGCTTTGCCGACCGTACGGAATCATGCCGACAACCGAGCGTGCAGATCCGCAATCTGCCCCACCGACAGGAAGTGCGGGTTGGTGTCGGAGCGGTACTCGAAATCTTCGTCTACCGGTTTTCCCCGCTCGCCCAGCTTATCCACGGCGAAATCCACATCGACGCTGGTGAAGCGGATCGATGGCTGGATCGTGTAGTGATCGGCAAACTCCAGGGTCATGCGCGCATCGTCCACCGGCACCATCAACTCGTGGAGTTTCTCCCCCGGACGAATCCCCACGTGTTTATGCGGCAAGTGCTCAGCCATGCCCAAGGCCAGATCGACAATACGTATCGACGGGATCTTCGGCACAAACACTTCGCCGCCATGCATGCGCGCGAAGCTGTCGAGCACGAACTGCACACCGTGATCGAGGGTGATCCAGAACCGGGTCATGCGCTCATCGGTGATTGGCAGCTCTTTGGCGCCCTCGTTGATCAGCTTGCTGAAGAACGGCACCACCGAACCACGCGAACCGGCCACGTTACCGTAGCGAACCACGGCAAAACGGGTCTGCTGTTCGCCGGCAATGTTGTTGGCGGCGACGAACAGTTTGTCCGACAGCAACTTGGTCGCGCCATACAAGTTGATCGGGCTGGCCGCCTTGTCGGTGGACAAGGCGACGACTTGCTTGACGCCGTTGTCGATGGCAGCGCCGATGATGTTTTCCGCACCGTTGACGTTGGTGCGGATGCATTCAGTCGGGTTGTACTCGGCCGCCGGCACTTGCTTCAACGCTGCGGCATGCACCACATAATCGATACCGCGCATGGCCTGGCGCAAACGCTCGGCATCGCGCACATCACCAAGGAAGTAACGCATGCACGGCGCGTTGAACGTTTGCTGCATCTCGTACTGCTTGAGTTCGTCCCGAGAGAACACCACCACTCGCTTGGGCTGGTATTGCTCCAGCAAGCGGCGGATGAAGTTGCGCCCGAACGACCCGGTGCCGCCTGAGATGAAAATCGATTTACCGTTGAACATGCCTTGAATCCTTATACCTGTCCGCCAGGCTTATGCGAGCAACTGCGCCCAGTCCACCGGAGCGCTTTCGCCCAGGGAAAACCCTTTGCCGCTCAAGGCCAGATTGGCGTTGTAGGCCTGATCCTGGATAAAGGCAGCAGGCCATTTTTCACGCAGTGCATCAAGGGCGCCCGGCACCTGTGGTACCTCACCCGGATGAATGACCTGAACCAGCGGGGTCCACACGGTCAGGTAACCGGCCTGAGCAGCCTGAAGGCATAGATCGACCTCACTCAAGCCGTCGGCGAAGGTCACGCTGTCGAGGCCACCCAAGTCGTCAAACAACGCTTTGCGCACCATCAGGCACGCCTTCGATACCGCCGAATAGTTCTGCTCCAGAGCCAACCGGTGCATGTAGCCATTGGCATCTTGTTTTTCACCGACAAAGGCTGAGCCAACCCCACCATTCATACCCAGAATCAGGCCGGCCTGGGTGACCTTGCCATCACGGTCGATCAACTTGGGACCGACCACGCCGACTTCCGGGCGCTGGGCGTGATTGAGCAGCGACTCAAGCCAGTTCGGGTTGACCACTTCACTGTCGGCGGCCAACAGCACCAGGTATTCACCTCGCGCCTGCTGAATGGCGGCGTTGTACAACGCCGGAACGTTCATGAGCTTGTCGCTGCGCAGAATGCTGACTTTCGGATGCTGGTAAGTGCCGAGCCAGTCGTTGACCTCAGCCGACTGACTCTGGTTGACCGCAATCATGACTTCGTACTGGTTGTAGCGGGTGCGCAGCAATACGCCTTGCAGGCATTGTTGCAAGGCCTGCAGATCGTCACCGGCCGGCACGACGATCGAAACCAGTGGGCGCTCGGTGTGACGGTAGTCAATCTGGTAAGTGCCAGGCTGTGCCGAAGTGATCTTGGCCTTGTAGCCACGATTGCCCAGGTGGCGCATTAACGCCAGGCGCTCATCGGCGTTTTCTTCCAGTACCGGTGCCCGGGCAATCAGCAGCGGCTCGTCCAGGTGGGCCAGCCCGTTGAGGCCGCCCTGCTCGATGATGCGCAGCAACAAGTCAAACTCCAGGGCCTTGCTGAAATCGGCCTGGTAGCCACCGACTTCCATGAACACGTCACGACGCACCAACCAGTGACGCGCCATCAAGGCCGGCAGGCTTTGCAGCAGATCCAGATTGAAGCCAGGACGGAACACGTCCACCAGTGCGCCTTCGGCGGTGCGCTGGATTTCGTCGCTGGCGACGGCACGGCAGTCCGCAGCGCAGAGCAATTCCAGGCTGGCACGCAACAGGCCAGCGGCGGTGAACTCGTCACCCGCTTCAGCCAGCAGCAGCCAATCGCAAGGCGACTGACGAGCACTCTGGTTGAGCTTGTCGACGTAGTTGCTTTGAGTGACCCGGACGAAGTGCAGGGTGTTCTGCGCCGTAGTGGCCGCCGGTGCTTCACCGGTGGTGAACACTACAATTTTGAACGCCTTGCTGTGACCTTCGAGCAGGCTGTCGAGGCTGACTTGCAGTTTTTCGATATCGTTGTCCAGATCCAGCAGGAAGATCCCGAACTGTGGACCACCGCCGTTGGCCGCCAGGTGACGGGCAATCGATTCGGCCTCTTGTGCATCGGGCTGACGAGGATCAAGCCACTTGAGCAGTCGACCGGACAGGGTTTTGTCGAACGTCGCGCGATTGCCCTCGACCGACACCGCCTCAAGACGCACAGCCCAGTCACGCAGGGTCTGCGCCTCTTCGTCCTCGCCCAGCAGTTCCAGCTGAGCCGCCAGACGCTTGACCACCGTGCGGTTGAACACGTTGATGTCGTGAGCCTGCCACAAACGATCGACCACACTTTCCGGCGTGTCATTGTTACGCGCCAGCATCAGGTTCTGCTGACGAGTCCATACACCTTCCAGGCCACTGAGCTGAACCCGCCCGGCCGGCATGGCGTGCAACAGGAATTCGAAATGGGTCAATTGATCGAAAAACGCCTGGTTGTAGAACGGCATTTCGACGTATTGCTTGGGGCCGAAACGGCGCACAGGGCCTGACTCGACATTCGTCCAGCCGGACTCGAAAATCAGCTCGGTCGTCAATGCGCGACCCGTGCGCAAGCTATCGGCCAGGGCCTCAAAGCTCTGCAGCGCGAACTGCTTGCCGTGCTCGGGGTCCCGCTCTTGAACCTGAGTCGGTAGCCCGGCGAGAAAAGTCGCATAGGTTTCACGCTCGGCAACCGACTTGGCGTCGTTATGAACCAGAGTGTGAAAAATCTCGGTGTTGTGCTCGGAGTACCCGTAATTCATCTCGCGTACGACATACGGGATTGGCAGAATCCGCGCCTTGGCTCGCGCCAGCATGTAATACGTATGGCCGATTTCCTGCCATTGGAAGGACGCGTCCCGAGGCAAGGCTGCAAACCAGTCCCGTACCAGCTCTGTGCGCTGTACCGCATAGAAAGGCGGGAGGTACTGGTGCATGTATTCCAGTACACGATCCTGGGCAATCTCGGCCGAATAGTCTTCACAGACCTTCTTGTCACGCCGGTAGTAGCTGACGCTGTTGGGCAGCGACAGGTACATCAGGCTGTAACCCTGACACAGGCCGTAGTCGGGATTGGCATCCATGAAGGCAACGGCTTCACGCAGGGCATCATGCACATGGAAGTCATCGTCAGCGGCGAATACCATCAATGGCGTGGTCAATTGTTCCACGCCATAGGCCAGCTTGGCCCGAACGCCCCAGTACCCGTACTGCGGCACATGCTGGTAATCCACGTTGGCAAACTGCCCGGCCATGTCTTGCGGCTGGGCTTGAGTCGAAGAGTCCAGCACCAGAATCCTGCAAGGCAAGTCGCTGTAAAAACGTACTGCCCTGCGCAAAAATGCCGGCCGTTCGTGAGACATCAGCACCACGGTCAATTGTTCGTGAAGTGCTGCACCGTGTTCAGAACTGTATTTGCCTTGCATAAATTTCCCCACAACCGGCCAGTAGCCAAAATAACCCAACGATGTCTTGTCGATTAACGCACGCGACGCAGATAGCCATCCGGCGCAACGGTGATCAGCAATTTGCTGTGAATGGCCTGATCGATTTCAAAATCGCGGTTTTCTTCCAGGTAAGCCCATACCGCGGTTTTCGGGTTGTCGCCCTTGCCCCATGGACGGTCCGGAAACGCGTCTTCCGGCATGTCTTCAACTACGGTGTCCATCACCACGCAGTAACTGCCTACCGAGGTCATCGGCGCATAGGCTCGCAGCTCTTCAAGGACATGTTCGTGGGTATGGTTGGAGTCCAGAACCACCAGCACTGTCTTGCCCTCGATGCGCTGACGGACCTGATCGACGATCGCCGGATCGACGCTTGAGCCCTGGATCATCTGGATCCGCTTGCTCATCGGGTGCGATTCGATTGCCTCACGGTTGTGCTGACGAATGTCGATGTCGACACCCAGCACTTCACCATGACCGATCAGTTCCAGCATCGAGGCGTAAAACACCAGGGAGCCGCCGTGAGCGATACCGGTCTCGACAATGATGTCCGGCCGCAGCGCCCAGATGATCTCCTGCATGGCGACCATGTCCTGGGGAAACTGAATGATCGGGCGCCCCATCCAGCTGAAGTTGTAGGTGTATTTATGCCGGGCGGTCGTGCCCACCCAATCCAGCGACGTGGCTTGCAGGGCTTTGTCCTGTTGCAGGCCTTCGATGTTGTCTTTTACTTCTTCACGAAACAGCTCATGAGGATTCATTACAAACTCTCCAGAATTTAGCCGCGGTGGTTAGTTGAAAACCCGACCGTCTTCAAAGGAAACAGGATTGGTCTTGATGGTCCTGGCGGGATTGCCCACCACAACCGCATAGTCAGGAACGTCTTTGGTCACCACCGCGCCAGCACCGATGGTGACCCAACGGCCGATCCGCAAACGCGGCAGGATCGTTGCGTTGGTGCCGATGAAGGTGCCGTCACCGACCTCGACACAACCGGCGATGCATACACCGGGTGCCATGAACACCGAATGGCCGATCTGACCCTCATGGCCGACCACGCTGCCGGCGCTGATACTGGTGTTATCACCCAGGCTGACTTGCGCCTGCATGATCACGCCCTCTTGCAGGTACGTGCCGACGCCCAGGGTGATCATCGTCAGGTCGATCCCCGGATGGACGAAGTTGCCCAGGGTGCCACCGGCCTCGACAATCTCGCAGGTGGTTCGATAACGCAGCGCCGTGCTGCCGGTAATCAAATTGACAAAGCGGGTGTCGGGACCTTTCAGTTGGGCAACCTTGTCGGTGCCACCCACTACCGGTACGCCATAAAACAGCGTGCCTTGTTTGGCCGGGTCGTTATCAAGAAAGGCGAACTGCAGATCCGGCTGGCAGCGTTGCAGCGTGAGGATCATGCGCACCGCTTCAGGATTGGCCGCCCCCAGCAGGTACACCTTCATAGCAGGGTCCTTTTGAGCACCAGCGTGCGCAATACCTCGATGACCCGGCGCTGATCGTCATCGGTCATATCGTGGTAGCTCGGCAGATTGATCGCGCGTTCCGGCAGCGAGTAGGCCACCGGCGTTTGTGCCGTCAACTCACTGAACATCGGCAACGACGAGAGCGGCCAGAAGAACACCCGCGCGTCGATATCCGCGCCCTGGAAGGCTGCGATCAACATGTCCCGGCTGATCGCCAGTTCGTTGTCAACGACCACGGTGGGCATCCAGTAACCGTTGCGCGAATGTTCCGGCTCGGGATTCATGGACAGGCCCGGCAACTCGAGCAATGCGTCGGCGTAGTTGGCAAAGATCGCCCGCTTGCGCTGGATAAGCTCGTCGATTCGCTCGACCTGCGCACAACCGACGGCCGCTTGCAGGTTGCTCATCTTGTATTTGAAACCGAGGAAATCCGGCCAGAACTGTTTGCTGCTGCCTGCGACCCGGCCATGGTTGGACAGGGTCAGGACTCGCTCATACAAGGCCTTGTCCGACGTCACGAAAATGCCGCCTTCGCCGGTCGTCATGGTCTTGGTGCCATGGAAGGAAAACGCGCCGAACGCCCCCAGCGATCCGGCCGCCTGACCACGCCATTGTGAGCCGATCGCCTCGGCAGCGTCTTCGATGACCGGCAAGCCAAACTCGCGACCGATGGCCAGTAACTCATCCATGTCACAGAGATTGCCGTAAATGTGGACGGCCAGTATCGCCTTGGTCCGCGGGGTGATTGCCTGTCGAACCTGTTGCGGGTCGAGGCACCAGCTGTCCGTCAACACGTCGACCAATACCGGGGTCGCGCCAAGATAGGTCACAGGCGCGGCCGAAGCGATCCAGTTGGTATCGGCCAGGATCACCTCGTCACCGGGGCCGATGCCCAAGGCCGCCATTCCCATGTGCAGCGCTCCAGTGCAACTGGAAGTTGCGATCGCATAGGTTGCGCCCACGTGCTCGGCAAAGGATTTTTCGAAGCGGGTGAGGTACTCGTAGCAGCGTTCACCCCAGCCATGGCGAACGGCGTCGAGTACATAGTCTGCTTCCAGCTCGCCAACACTGGGCTTGGTGTAATGAATTCGGCTCATCGAATAATCAACTCAGGAATGGCGATGACAAAACGACCGTCCCACGCACGAATACCGGCAAAGGCCTGGGTGATCTCATCCAGCAGGTTCCACGGCAGTACCAGCACGTAATCCGGCTTTTCGATTTCGATTTGTGCCGGCGACACGATCGGAATGCGGCTGCCCGGCAGGTACTTGCCCTGCTTGTGCGGGTTGGCATCGGCGACCCAGGCCAGCAGATCCGCCTTGACCCCGGCGTAGTTGAGCAAGGTATTGCCCTTGGCGGCCGCGCCATAACCAACCACGCGCTTGCCCTCGGCCTTGGCCTGCAGCAAAAAGCGCAGCAGTTGGTGTTTGATCTGTTCGGCAGCCGGCGCCAGGGTCGCGTAGTACCCAGGGGTTTTCACACCCGCAACGAGCTCGGCCTGCAACTGCTGTGCAACCGCTGGCTGCACCTCACGAGGCTCGCCATCCAGGCGCTGCACGAACACCCGCAGCGAACCGCCATGGGTCGAAAGTTGACTGACGTCGAACACTTGCAGGCCATTGCGCTCGCACAGGGTCTGCACAGCCGTCAGGGACAGATAGGAATAGTGCTCGTGATACAGCGTGTCGAACTGCTGGCCGGCCATCAGGCTCAGCAGTTGTGGAAACTCGAACGTCGCCACGCCGGTCGGCTTTAGCAGGGTCGCGAAACCGCCGAGGAAATCATTGATGTCCGGCACATGTGCCAGGACATTGTTGGCGGCCATCAGGTCGGCGCCCCAGCCTTCGCCGAGCAACTGCGCTGCGCTGTCGCGACCGAAGAACACTTCGCGAATGTCCAGGCCCTTTTCCCGTGCAGCTTGCGCGGTGCTGCGGGTTGGCTCGACGCCCAGGCAAGGAATGCCGCGCCTGGCCACGTACTGCAACAGGTAACCATCGTTGGCGGCAATTTCCACCACACGGCTGTCGGCACCCAGGCCGAAGCGCTCGACCATCTGGGCCACATACTGTTCGGCATGCGCCAGCCAGGTGCTGGAGAAAGAGCTGAAGTAGGCGTACTCGGCATCGAACAGACTGTCGGCGCTGGTGTAATCCTCGGTCTGCACCAGCCAGCATTGCTGGCACACCGCAACCTTCAACGGCACCCATTGCTCGGCCTGCTCCAGCTGATCGGCGCACACGTAGGCGTTGGACGGCGGTGAGGTGCCGAGGTCAATCAGCGGCAAGGCCAACGGAGTAGCGCAACCACGGCAATTCATAAACGCACTCCGGCGAAGTATTCATCGAGCGCCGGATGGCTGGCATCGCGCGCCGACAGATTATTGACAGGCACTGGCCAGGCTATCGCCAGCCGAGGATCGTTCACTGACAACCCGCCTTCGTGCTCAGGCGTGTAATCGTGGCTATGCAGGTAAAGCAGCTCGGCATCGGCGCTCAGGGTCTGGAAACCGTGAGCGAACCCGGCCGGGATCAGCAGGCTGCGGCCATCGCCGGCGCGCAGATGCTCGGCGTGCCAGTGCAGAAAGGTCTCGGAGTCGGGGCGCAAATCCACCGCCACGTCCCAGACCTCACCGCGCAGACAGGTGATCAACTTGGCTTCCGGCGCCTGGGCGTTCTGATAATGCAGGCCGCGCACAGTGCCGCGTTCGCGGGTGCAGGAATGGTTGATCTGACGGATCTGAAACGCCTGGCCGAAGGCGCTCAGGCTGCCCTCGCAAAATAGCCGGGCGAAGTGCCCGCGCTCATCCTCGAAGCGTTTGTGCTGCACGCTGAACAACCCGTCCAGCGGCAACGCCTTCAACTGAAATTCGCTCACAGCGCGCCTCGGTACAGGTTGAGCTGGTTCAGGGTGACAAGGCGCATGTCGTCACCGTTCTGCCACGCCAGATGCCAATCCAGGGTCTGGGTCAGGCACTGCTGCAACGACCAGCGCGGTTGCCAGGCCAGCAATTGACGGGCACGGCTGCTGTCCAGTCGCAGCAGACCGGCTTCATGCAAGTCACTCGGCTCGATGCGCAAGCCGGGTGCCTGCGGCCAGCGATGGGCGAGCAGCTCGACCACTTCGCCGACGCTGCACATATCCGCCTCACCCGGACCAAAGTTCCACGCCCCGGCGAACTGCGGGCCTTGCTCATAAAGGCCGGCGGCCAATTGCAGATAACCGGCCAGCGGTTCCAGCGCGTGTTGCCACGGACGCACCGCTTGCGGGTAGCGCAAGGTGACAGGCTCGTCTGCCGACCAGGCCCGGAGTACATCGGGTATCAAACGCTCCGGCGCGAAGTCGCCACCGCCCAGCACATTGCCGGCCCGCGCCGTGGCCAGGGCCAGGCCGTGCTCGGCATGTTTTTCAGGCGCAAAGAACGAGGCGGCATAGGATTGCGCCAGCAACTCGCAGCAAGCCTTGCTGCTGCTGTAGGGATCGTGTCCGCCCAGCGCTTCATTCTCGCGGTAGGGCCACAACCATTCCTGATTGGCGTAGACCTTATCGGTGGTCACCAGCACACAAGCGCGCACGCCACCCACCTGACGAATCGCTTCGAGCAGGTTGAGGGTGCCCATGACGTTGCTGGAGTAGGTGCCCAACGGGTCGCGATAACCTTCGCGCACCAGCGGCTGTGCCGCCAGGTGCAGGACGATTTCAGGCTGGGTGTCGACGATCAACTCCAGCAACGCGCCGAGATCACGCAGGTCGCCTCGCTGATCGTTGATGCCTTCGTGCACCCGTGCCAGTTCGAACAGGCTCGGCTCGGTGGACGGATCGAGGGAAAACCCGCTGACCTCGGCCCCCAGGCTTTGCAGCCAGAGCGTCAGCCAACTGCCCTTGAAACCGGTGTGACCGGTGACCAGAACCCGTTTTCCACGCCAGAATTGCGGGCTCAGTCCCACTGCTTCCATGGGGCCTCCCCGCTCTGCCACAACGCTTCCAGATGATTCTTGTCGCGCAGGGTGTCCATCGGTTGCCAGAAACCATCATGCTGGAACGCCATGAGCTCACCGCGCGCGGCAAGGCCATCGAGCGGACCGGATTCCCACGAGGTTTCGTCGCCTTCGATCAACGGCAGCACCTTGGGCGACAGGACAAAGAAACCACCATTGATCCATCCACCGTCGCCACGCGGTTTTTCGGTGAAGCCCAGAACGCGGTCGCCCTCGCGACTCAACGAACCGTAACGGCCAGGTGGCTGTACGGCTGTGACGGTCGCCAGCTTGCCGTGGGCAAGATGGAAGTCGACCAGCGCACCAATGTTGAGGTCCGACACACCGTCACCGTAGGTAAAACAAAATGCCTGTTCGTCTTCGACATAGCGTCGAGCGCGGCGCAAGCGCCCGCCCGTCATGGTCTCTTCCCCGGTGTCGATCAGCGTGACGCGCCATGGCTCACTGTAGTTCTGGTGAACGTCCATGCGGTTGTTGCGCATGTCGAACGTGACGTCAGAGGTGTGCAGAAAATAGTTGGCGAAGAAGTCCTTGATCGCGTAGCCCTTGTAGCCAAGGCAAATCACGAAATCGTGTATTCCATGAGCGGAGTACTGTTTCATGATGTGCCAGAGAATTGGCTTGCCACCGACCTCGATCATTGGCTTGGGCTTGAGGTGCGACTCCTCACTGATTCGCGTGCCCAGGCCACCCGCCAGAATAACTGCCTTCATTCCCTTCCCCTCTTGTTCGTCACAGGGCTCAGCCAAGCTGTATCAAGCTTTTGCGGGCCATCTGGGTAAAACCTGTGTGCCATTCGGCGCACCTGCGCAATCACCGCAAGTGCTCGTTTTATGGCGATATAAAGGGGACTTGCAGGAAACGCGCCAGCTCTTTCGGTACAGCGCCAGACGATACGACGAGAGGGCTGTAGCGTTGCTGTGCGAAGGTTTGCAGGCGAAAAAAAAGGCAGGCGACTCAACGTCGCCTGCCTTGCCTGGATCAATGCCCGGACTGTCAGTCCGCGAGCCAGCCATTTTCCCAATAACGCAGGTTGTCGCCACGCAGTACATAGTCCCGCAGCACAATTTCGCGCAACTCATCACCCATGCGATAGCTGGCGTCCGGATCGGCCAGATGCATGCGAATGGCTTGCAGCCACTCGTCCGTGGAGTTTGTTTTGACCCGGGTGCACGGCAAGTAGCCGCTATAGGCTTGAGTGTCGGTGCAGATCACCGGGTAGCCGCAAGCGCCATACTCCAACAAGCGCAGGTTGCTCTTGCAGTCGTTGAAGATGTGGAACTCCAGTGGCGCCAGGGCCAGGTCCAGATTCAGGCTGGCCAATTTGGCCGGATAGACGTCCAGCCCGATCACTCCGTGGAACTCATGCATGTACGGACGCAGATCATCCGGACACATGCCGAAGAACACCCAATCGACTTCATTGGCCAACTCACGGACCACATCGGCGATGACCGCCAGATCACCGTGGTGACTGGTGCCACCACCCCAACCGACCCGCGGCTTTTTCGAGGTACGGCGCTGGTTGTGCAGATCGCTCCACAAGTGAGCCGCCAACATGTTCGGCACCACGCGAATGTCGTGATGCATGTCCGACAACGCATTGCCCAATGGCTCGGTGGAAACCACCACGCGATCGCACATACCGATGGCGCGACGGACCAGTTTCTCCATCTCGTCCTTGCCCGGCATGTTGCGGATATGGGCATTGCGATGAGGTACGTTGATCACGAAGTCATCCAGCTCGTAGATGCGTCGCGCGCTGGAGTATTTTTGCAGGCTTGGTATTTCGTTGATCGGCCCTTCGGAATAGCGCCCCTGCAAGATGATCACGTCAGGCGCATAACGCTCGACTTCAATGATGGTCGGCAGATTGTAGTGAATGCGCCCCTGTGCCCTGCCCGCGGCCTCCAGCTCGATCAACGGTTGCGTCACCCGGTAATGACCGATGGCAGAGGCATTGACTGGCAATGCAAGAATCTTGGGCAGTTGAGCCTTGAAAAACGGACTCCAGCCAGAGCGCAGACCCGGTTCAAGCCTGAAGCTTGAACCACCCACGCCCTGCAGCGCCAGGTTGGTGTTATAGGCCGGATCGCGAGCAACGATCGGCAGCCAACGCTTGTAGAAAGTCTCCTGCTCCTGCTCGCTGCGAGCCTGGTCACCTTCCTGCGCAGCCACGACCGGTTGCGCGCCCAATGCCAGTTGGGCGTAAGGTGTCCAGACCACCAGATAACCTTCCTGGCCAATGCGCAGGCACAGATCAACCTCGTTGAGGGACTGTGCCAGGTCCTGCTCATCGAGGCCGCCGACGGCGGTAAAAACCGCCTTGCGCACCATCAGGCAATCACCGCCCACGGCACTGAAATCGTGAGCAACCTGCAACCGGAACATGTAACCCGCTGCCTGCAGTGACTCGCCATGGAACGGCACCCCGGCCGGCCCCTGCAAACCAAGGATCAGGCCGGCATGCAGCACTCGACCATCCGGATTGAACAGCTTGGCCCCGACCACGCCGACTTCCGGACGCTGTGCGTGATTGAGCAACTCGGCAAGCCAGTCGCCCTGGGTGATAACGGTATACGGGTTGAGCATCAGGACATAGTCGCCAGCGGCCTGACTCACGGCGAAATTGCGCGCCTGCGCCGCACTGCCCTGCTGCTCCTGCCTCAATACTCGAATCCGCTCACTGCCCAGCTGCGTCATGCCGTCGAACCAGGTTCGCGCCTCGACACCGTCACTGCCATTGTCCACCAGCAGCAACTCATACTCGCCGTAGGCGGTTTTCTCCAGCAGGCTTTCGACACAGCGCTGCAGGGCGCTGACCTGGTCCTTACTGACGATGATGATCGAGACCAGTGGGCGCTGGCCATGAAGGTAATCGACACGATTGAGTAACGACGAACTGCCGGGGCGAATCTGATGGGCGATGCCCAGGCGTTGCAGGTGCGCTTGGAGCAACAGCGGGTTGGTGTCCAGCACCTGCGGCTGCGACAACCATTTGGCCAGATCCAGCGCCGACTCCAGCAAGACTTCGGCAATATGGCCGACCACCTGAGTTCCGTCATTCTCGACCATACGCCACAGCACATCGTGAGGCGCCAGCTCTGCGAACTGCGAATTGAAACCGCCCAAGGCCAGGAAACGCTCCCGCTCAAATGCCAGGGCCCGTCCGACATAGGGGTAGCTGCGCATCAGGTCCAGGTTGAAATCGGGCTTGAACGCAGGCTCTGCGGATTCCCCCTGGTACAGCCCGCCCTCATCGCTGTACAAGCACGTCATCGCAGGCGTGAGGGCAATTCGTTCCGCCATCACCAACAAGGCCGGCACGACCAGGCGATCACCGGCACGCAACAGATAGAACCAGTCGGCGCCTTCCAGTTGTGACAATAACTCGTTGATCTGCTGCTGCCAGTCATCTTGCAGCGGCAAGCGGAAAACCCGCTCATCGAGTTCGACCTGCGTGCAGGACGTCGACAGAACCAGGTTCAGCTCAGGCGGGTAATCTTGCGCGGCGAGCGACTGCAGCGTGAGTTCCAGCGCCGAACGGCTGCCGTCCTCGTCAATGATGACCGGAACGATTTTTGGCACTTTCGGCCAGGCTGCCAGCGTGTCTGGCAGCAGGCGACGCTGGCCATCAGTCAAAAGGCGGCACTCCAGCCATTGCGCGTAGAGCTGGGAGAAGCTGACACTGGCAATACCGACATGCCAATCCTGGGTGGTCTGCTTGGTGCCCAGGGTCCGGCTCAACGGCAGCTCTTCCCAGACCCGTGGCGACTCGTCGACCCTGGTCAGTGGCAGGTAGCGCACCCAGCCTTGAGCCGGAGCAGATTCGCCGCTACGTGCCTTGAGCATCTGCGACAGCCATTGCCGCTCGGTTTGCGCCGCGTCCTTCATCGACTGCTGGCTGCTCAAACGCTCCGGATACAGGCGCTCGACGCCAAGCACGTGATTGGACACCGCCAGATTGCCGCGCCGCATCAGGCATACGTACAAGGCAAAATCGAGCGTCGCAACAAAGCAATGACCGGGCTGGGTCAATGCCGGGAACAGCTCGAGCAGATCGGCCCGACGGAACAGGGCGTTGCTGAAGCCACCGAGGATATTGACCGGGAAGTTCTCGAAAATCGCCAGCAGGTCATCGCCCTTGAACATCCCCGCCACCGGGGACAGCGGGGTGTTTTCCAGGCGTGAAGGCAGTGCCATATCGTCGGCATCCCAGAACAGCCGCTGGGCCACCACCAGATTGACATCGGCACAATCGATCAGCACCTGAGCCTGAAGCTCGATACAGGCGGAAAACAACTGATCGTCGTCACAAAGAAACTTGATGAACTCGCCTTGCGCCTGCTCCAGGCAAGCTTGCAGGTTGCCGACCAACCCCAGGGTTTGTGCGTTACGCACATAGCGCACGCGCGAGCCCTGCTCGATCACCGAATTGACGATGTCTTCGATCTCATGGCCGCGACTGTCATCGCAAACAATGATTTCCAGATTGCCATAGCCCTGACTGACAGCCGTGTGCAAGGCTCGACCGAAAAAGCGTGGATTGAAGGCGGGAATGACCAGGCTGACGAGGGGGAGTGAATTCACGGCGGGCTCACAGGCGGCGCGAGCCCGCCCTGAAAAGCGAGCCCTCGGAAACCGCAAAAAAGGCGATAAATACTGAAGGGGCAAGGCAATCGGGCGCCTGCGCGCCCGATTGCCATCAGATCTTGTTGAACAGACCCAGCTGGGAAATCTTGCTGAACGCCAATTGCGCAGCCTGCAACATGGTCTGCTGCAACGTCAGGCGAGTCATGACCTCCGCCGGGTCCGAGTCACGGATCGACGACTGGCTCGCGGCATTCGCCTGGCTCAGGCTTTCATTGGTCGCGGACTGATTATCCAGCGCCTGGCCGCGGGCACCGATCGTGGTGACGGCCGAGCCAATCTGGTTGGCCGCGCTGTCTATGTTACCGAGGCCTGATTCCATGGCGCCGAGAAAATTCTGCTTGGCCACCGGGTTGCCATCGATCGGCGTATTGAGCGCGGTCACCATCTGGCCCAGGGTGTCGAGCACGTTCTGGGTTTGATGGTTGTTGGACTGGATCAGGAACTGGTCACCGGAGGCCGGGGCACCGCCGCCCAAGGCAAAGGTCACGCCCGCCGCAGTGGCGTTGCTGCCAGACACAGTGCCCGACGAGACCGGCCGGCTGTCGGCGGTGACCGGTGCGGCATACAGGTCGAAGGCGGTGGCACTGGTGAACTTGAGGACCGCCCCGCCCGACGGGAAGGCGTTGGTGTACGCCGCCTGGTTCGTCACGCTGGAACCGGTGATGACCGCGGTCGAGGTGTTACCAGGACTGCGTGAAGTGTTGAAACTGTCCGGCGTGGCCGCCAACTGGAAGCTGTGGCCGGCGATCACCGCATCCGGATTGGTGTCAGTGGACTTGAGGTTAATGTTCAGTTTCAGGTCAACGCCACGGAAGCTCACCGTCTGGTTGGCACCGTTGGAATTGCTGATGACACCGTTCTGGCTGGCTTCGGTCGTCACGTCGTTACCCAGTGCATCGGTGATCTTCAACTGGGTGCTGCTGAGAAAGCTGACGGTGTAGGGCTGGCCACCGGAGAACTTGGCATTGTAGGTGGAACTGGCGCCGACCGTACCGTTGGACAGCACCACGCGACCGTCATCCACTGCTGGAGCGGTCAGGGTGGCCTGGGTGCGGCTGGTGTTGATGGTCTGCTGGAAAGCATCCCAACCGGTGGTGTTGGTCGCCACCGTCATGCCATCGCCAATGCCCAGGTTGATGCTGGTCTGGTCACCGTTATAGGTGTAGGTACCGTCCGAGTTCTGCGAATAAGGCGCGGTGTCGGTTTTCGAACCGGAGAAAAGATAGTTGCCCGCCGAGTCCTTGGTGTTCATCAGGCCCAGCACCTGTTGCTGGATCTGGCCCATTTCCGAGGCATAGGCCTTGCGGTCGGCGTCAGTGGCCGTGCCGTTGCTGGCGGCCAGGGCGAGCTCCTTGGCGCGTTGCAACGCCGAGCCAATGGAACTCAGGGTGGTTTCCTGCAGGCTCAACGCACTCTTGGTGCTCTGGATGTTGGTGCTGTACTGATCCAGCGCCGCACTCTGCTGGCCAAGGCTCAGCAAGCGCCCGGCACCAATCGGATCATCGGCGGCGGTGTTGATACGTGTCAGGCTACTGGCTTCGTTGCTGGTCGCGATCGCCTTGTTGAAGTTGCGCTGATAGTTGGCAGCGGTGATTTCGTAATACTGGGCGGTAGAAATGCGCATGAATTACGACTCCTTAAAGGCTGTTGATCAGCGTGCTGAAAATTTCCTGCGCAGCCTTGATGATCTGCGAAGAGGCGGTGTAGTACTGCTGGTATTTGACCAGGTTGCCGGTTTCTTCATCCAGGTCGACCCCGGACACCGAATCACGGGCACCCTTGGCGTTGGTCAGGATCGCCGTGGTGGCGTCGCTGTCGGACTTGCCCTGGGCGGCCTTGGTGCCGACATTGGTCACCAGCTTGCCATACGCGTCGGTCAGGCTGATGCCCTTGCTCGCCGAGCCGCTATCCACGGTCTGCCTGGTTTGCAGCCCCACCAGGGATTGCGCGTTGCGGTTATCTGAAGACGCAGCACCAGCCATGTTGATCGTGAAGCTTTCGCCGCTGGCCGGTGTGCCGCCGACCGTGGTTTGCACGGTAAAGGTCTTCTGCACCGCAGGAACGACACTGTTGTCCATGATCGCAGCGCCGGTGCTATCGACCATCCCGACTTTGAGATTGAGGGTATTGCTCTGGCCCGGGACAATGGTACCGGTACCGATCGAATTGCCCTTGGCATCGAGCATTTTGTAGCTCTGGCTGCCACCGCTCGCGGCACCGAAGACCAGTTTGACCGGCGTCGAGTACTTGAGCGCGGCCTGCATTTCCGCCTGGGCCGCCGGGTTGTAGATATCGAGGGTGCTGGTCAGTGTCGGCTGAGTGTAGGTGCCGCTGTTGTTGGCACTGGTGATGCCGGTCAACGGTGCCGCCGCGGCGATTTTTTTCGGGTCGGCAAGCACCGTCTGGATGCTGGCCGCGGCGCCGCGGGTCGGGGTCACCTTGAACGAATCGCCAGCGCTGAGCGCGCCGCCGTTGAGGTTCAGGGTGAAGCCGTCGATCACCGGAGGCGGTGTCGTCGTGGTGCTGAACGCGCCCATGTCGGTACCGTCCGAGCGCTTGACCGTGTAGCTGGTCGGGCTGGTGAACGTTACCTGATAATCGCTGGTGGTCAGCTTTCCGGTGTCCTTGATGGTCACATCGAGGTTACCGGAACCGGCGCTGTTGCCGGCCTGGGCAATGCTGCGCTGACTGACCAGGGCGGCACTGTTGATGTTGTTGAAAATCGCCGCGCCGAAATCGCCGTTCTTGTCGATACCCTGCGCTTGCTGACTGTTCATCTGGTCAGCCACCACCAGCGCCACACGCCCCAGCTCGTTGAGCGATGGGTCAAGCACGTCCTTGCGGTAGCTGAGCAGGCCACCGATCGAACCGCCGCTGACCACCGAGGTGATGTCGATGGTACTGGAGCCACGGTTCATCTGCAGCGCCATGCGCGACGGATCATCCTTGCTCGGTACGGTTTCCAGGGTATTGGTGGTGTTGCCAACGACCAGTGGCTGACCGCTGCCGACATACACGTCGAAGCTGGTGCCGCGCTCGACAACCTGGGCACCGACCAGTTCGGACAGCTGACGCACGGCTTCGTTGCGCGAGTCGAGCAGGTCGTTTGGCTGGCTGCTGCCGGTGGAAAGTTCGGAGATTTTCTGGTTGAGATTGGCAATCGAGGTGGCCAGCTTGTTCACCTGCCCCGCCATGTCAGACAGGCTGCCATTGAGGTTGGTGTTCTGGTCGTTCAACTGCTTGGCAATCGAATTGAAGCGGCTGGACAGCGCTTGCGCACCCGTCAGCACTGACTGGCGGGAAGTGTCGTCGGTTGGCGAAGTCGCAACACCTTGCATCGAGGTGAAGAACTTCTGCAACACACCAGTCAAGCCGGTGTTGGTGTCGGAAAGCGTGGCGTCCAGCGGTGTGACCTGAGCGCTGTAGGAGGACGCTTCGCTGTTGAGCGAAGTGGCGGTACGCAGCTGCGAATCGAGGTAGGAGTTATACACTCGGCGCACGTCGGCCAACGTAGTGCCGGTGCCGATGAACACATTGCCGTACTGAATAGAGCTCTTGGTGCCCTGCACAGTTTGCTGGCGCGAGTACCCGGCGGTGTCGACGTTGGCAATGTTGTTGCCCGTGGTCACCAACGCATTCTGGCCCGCACTCAGCCCCGACATCCCGATATTGAGCAAACTCATGGTTCAGACCTTATAAATTCGTTGAAACGCCCGCCGCAGCGTAGTTCTGGTAACTCGTCATCTGCCTG
>Ga0302169_10000060_pt1 | contig 34669 bp, 22 predicted proteins | sample I_Fen_N1_3_FD_193493 | JGI IMG/M metagenome (GOLD analysis project Ga0302169, IMG submission 193493) | Peat permafrost microbial communities from Stordalen Mire near Abisko, Sweden - I_Fen_N1_3 | ecosystem: Environmental > Terrestrial > Soil > Wetlands > Permafrost | place: Sweden: Abisko...
GCGCCAGCCATCAAAAAGAATACCGGCAATGACAATAATGCCGATGACGATCAGCCACTCGCGCAGACCGATTTCCATGTAATCCCGTGCCTCTATAAAAAATGCTGAAAAATAAGGGGTTTACAACTCGTAAACCGCTTTAAAACGTGGCGCCAACTCTATGTTCTGACAGGCGTTTTGCCCACGTATACGAAAAATTGACATTAAACTAGCACGACCAAAGGCAACTTTACACCGTCTGTCACAATGGCTTTAGCGAATATGTCGATTGGCCAGCAAGTCAGGGCCAGTAAAAACATCCTACAGCCTCGTCATACCTGCATTACAGACGCCGACTCAGGCATCCACCATCGCCATCGCCTCTTCGACATCCACCGCCACCAGACGCGAGCAGCCCGGTTCGTGCATCGTCACCCCCATCAGTTGATCGGCCATTTCCATGGCGATCTTGTTGTGGGTGATATAGATGAACTGCACCGTCTGCGACATTTCCTTGACCAGTCGTGCGTAGCGTCCAACGTTAGCGTCGTCCAGCGGTGCGTCAACTTCATCGAGCATGCAGAACGGCGCCGGGTTCAACTTGAAGATCGCAAAAACCAGCGCCAATGCGGTCAGGGCTTTTTCGCCACCGGAGAGCAAATGGATAGTGCTGTTCTTCTTCCCTGGCGGCTGCGCCATGATCGTTACCCCTGTATCGAGTAGATCTTCGCCCGTCAGTTCCAAATACGCGCGCCCTCCACCGAAAACTTTTGGGAAAAGCGCCTGTAAACCGCCATTGATCTGATCAAAGGTATCTTTGAAGCGGTTGCGGGTTTCCTTGTCGATCTTGCGAATCACGTTCTCGAGTGTGTCCAGTGCTTCCACCAGATCATCGTTTTGTGCATCCAGATAACGTTTACGCTCGGATTGTTGCGTGTATTCGTCGATGGCCGCGAGGTTGATCGCGCCGAGACGCTGAATCCGCGCAGCAATGCGCTCGAGTTCTTCTTCGGCGTCCTTCTCGTTCGCCTCTGCCGTCAACGTGGCGAGCACGCCGTGCAGGTCGTAGCCGTCTTCCAGCAATTGATCTTCGAGGGTCTTGCGGCGCACGGTCAGGGCTTGCCATTCCATGCGCTGAGTTTCCATCTGGCCGCGAATCAACTGCGACTGTTGCTCGGCCTGATTACGCCGTTTTTCCGCATCGCGCAGTTCACGGTCGGCATCTTCCAGGGCGATCTGCGCGGTTTTGAGTTCTTCGTCGACGGTCATGCGCTTGTCGAGCAGTTCTTCCAGCTTAAGTCGGAGCTCCTCCAGCGGCGCCTCGCCCTCTTCCAGATTGAGGCTGAGCTGTTCGCGTTTTTCGGTCAGGCGCTCGGACTGCATTTCCAGCCGTTCCAGCGCCTGACGCGTCGAGTCGTGTTGCGCCTTGAGCGAACCGAGACGCACCGCCAATTGATGCGCGTGATCCTTGTGCTGCCGGGCTTCCTGGCGCACCCGATCGAGGCGCTCGCGCAAGCTGTCGCGCTGGGCCAGCAGCAATTCACGCTGCTCGGTGTCGAGCGCCATGGCGTCGAGGGCTTCCTGCAATTGCAGGCGCGCTTCGCCAATGTTTTCGTGTTCCAGCGCACGCTGTTCGCCCAGTTCCGTGAGCTCTTCATCGAGGCGCGTGCGACGCAGCGTCAGCTGTTCAGCCTTGGCTTTGCCGGCGGACAGTTGAGCCTTCAATTCACCTTGCTGACGCGCTTCGTCTTGCAGTAGTCGGCGCAGATGTTCGCGACCGTTTTCCTGCTGCCGCTGTTGCGCCCGGAGATTCTGCAGCTGGGTTTCCAGGGTCTCGACCGTGGCTTCGCGCTCTTCACGCTCCTCGGTCAAACGCTGGATTTCCTGACCACGCGCCAGCACACCGCTTTCGGCTTCGCTGGCCCGTCGCACGCGTAAAAAGTGCCGCCCGACCCAATAACCGTCACGGCTGATCAGGCTCTGCCCAGGCGTCAATTGGCCGCGCAGCGCCAGCGCCTGCTCGAGGCTGTCGACCGGTTTGACCTGCCCCAGCCACGGCGACAAATCGATCTGCGCCTCGACCTTGTCCAGCAAGCTGCCCGGCACGCGCACGCCGTCACTGGCAGGGCTGAGCAAACGCAAATCTCCTTGGGCGAAACCGGCCAGATCGAAGTCGCCGAAGTCGTCCACCAGAACCGCTTGCAGGTCGGCGCCGAGCACGGTTTCCACCGCCAGCTCCCAACCTGCTTCTACCTTCAGGCCTTCGGCCAGACGCGGGCGATCCGCCAGATGCTGCTCACGCAACCATTCGGCGGTACCGGTGCCCGGATCAAGCGCGGCCTGTTGCAAGGCTTCAAGGGACGCGAGACGACCGTTGAGGCGTTGCAAATCGCCCTGCGCCTGCTGCTGATTGTGCAACGCGAGTTGCAACTCCTGACGCAGTTGCTCAAGGCGTTCGACCTGGGCTTCTTCGCTGGCCTGCAAATCTTCGAGCGTGGCTTCACTGGCGGCCAACTGCTCGCTGAGTTCCATGATCGCCGCGTCTTCCGGGTCCGCCGAGAGCAACGCGCGTTCTTCGCCGAGGCGCTTCTGACGGTCGGCCAGACGCTCCATGCTGGTTTCCAGCTGCTGGATGCGTGACTGCTGCACTTCGGATTGGCGACGCGGCTCGGCGGCGGTCAGGTTGAACGTGTCCCACTGCTCCTGCCAGCCGTGCATGGTGGTTTCGGATTCTTCCAGCGCAGCGGCGGCTTCTTCGGCAGCGGCACTGGTAACTTCTTGCTCCGGCGTGAGCATGTCGAGCTCTTCGCCGAGGGTCAGCAACAGCGTGCGGTCGTGGCCCAGGTGCGATTCGGTTTCCAGACGCGCGCGCTCGGCTTCTTTCAGATCGTCCTGTAACTGACGCAGGCGCTGCTGGCCGTGCTGGATGCTCTGCTCGACCCGGGCGATGTCGCCGCCGACCGAATAGAAGCGTCCTTGCACCAGATTGAAGCGCTCGGACAGGTCATGGTGCCCGTCCCGGAAGCGTTCGATGGCAGCATCGGCGTTGCGTTGCTCGGCGACCAGTGCTTCGAAGGTGACTTCCTGGTTGCCGATCACCGCTTCGCGCTGACCGACCTGTTCGTTCAGCGCCTGCCAGCGCAAGGCTGACAGCTGGGCCTTGAGCTGGCGCTCTTCGCCTTTGTATTCCTGATACTTCTTCGCGGCTTCGGCCTGACGGTGCAAGCGTTCGAGTTGACGCTCAAGCTCTTCGCGCAAGTCGGTCAGGCGCGCAAGGTTTTCGTGGGTGCGACGGATGCGGTTTTCAGTCTCGCGCCGGCGCTCCTTGTACTTGGAGATGCCCGCCGCCTCTTCAATAAAGTTGCGCAGGTCTTCGGGCTTGGACTCGATCAGCTTGGAGATCATCCCCTGCTCGATGATCGAGTAGCTGCGCGGGCCCAGGCCAGTACCGAGGAAGATGTCGGTGATGTCGCGACGACGGCATTTAGTGCCGTTGAGGTAGTAAGTGGTCTGGCTGTCGCGGGTCACTTTGCGGCGAATGGAAATCTCCGCATAAGCGGCGTATTCGCCGAGCAGGGTGCCGTCGGAGTTATCGAACACCAGCTCGATGCTGGCCTGGCTCACCGGCTTACGACTGGTCGAACCGTTGAAGATGACGTCGGTCATCGACTCGCCGCGCAAGTTCTTGGCCGAGCTTTCGCCCATCACCCAGCGCACGGCGTCGATGATGTTCGACTTGCCGCAACCATTGGGCCCGACCACTGCCGCCATGTTGCTGGGGAAGTTCACCGTGGTCGGATCGACGAAGGACTTGAACCCCGCCAGCTTGATGCACTTGAGCCGCACGCTTAAGCGTCCGTCAGGGCAGAAACCACCAGATCGCAACTGCGCTGGGCATACGCCGTCAGCACTTCGCGGATCTGCGGAAAGTCACGGGCCAGGACGGCGGCGAGCAGGCGCTCGAACAGTTCGAGGAATTCGCTCATCGACGCCTTGCGCTGGTCCAGGGCGAGGAAATACGCGCGGCTCATGGCCGGCTGCAGATTCTCGACGGTTTCCTGCAAGTACGGGTTGTTGGCGAACGGGTACGCGGCGCGCATCACGTTGAAGCTGTCGTCGACGAAGGTGCGGATGTCCTGACGCTCATAGCTTGCGGCCAGGCGCTGCTGGATCTGCACGAACGGCGCCATGTCGGCCTGGACTTTCCAGCCGTTGGCTACGGCGTTACCGAGCAGGATGTACAGCTCGCTCATCAGCGTACACAGGCTCTGCACCTTGTGCGCCGTGAGTTCAGTGACATGGGCGCCCCGTCGCGGCAGGATCGCGATCAGGTGGCGACGCTCGAGGATCAGCAAGGCTTCACGGACCGAACCGCGGCTGACATTGAGCGCCAGCGTGACCTTCTGTTCCTGAATGCGCTCCCCGGGCTTCATTTCGCCGCGAATGATGCGTTCGGCGAGGTGGTGAGCAATTTGCTCGGCGAGGCTGTCCGGCGCCTTGAACGTCATGGTTGTCCTTCAAACTGTTCGATCTGCACAAGCGGCGCAGTGTAACCCACTTGATAGGTCATGGCGCAGGGCCCACTCGGCGGTTTTGGCACGATTCAAGCAAAAAAGCAGGTGTGTGCATGAGGGTCAATACTGAAGAAAAGAGGTGTTTGTCGACAAAATGCTATTTCCTGACCTTTAAGTCAGAAAATCATTGACCGAAAAGTCAGACCTGCTAAATTCGGTTCAAGTCGGTTAACAACAATAATGAGTCTGCGAGGCCTTCCGTGATCCAGTTTTTACTTAACCAGGAACTCCGTAGCGAGCACGCCCTGGACCCAAACCTGACCGTGCTCAATTATCTGCGCGACCATGTGGGCAAACCCGGCACCAAAGAAGGCTGCGCCAGCGGTGACTGCGGCGCCTGCACCGTGGTGGTGGGCGAGCTACAAACGGATGACGATGGCCGCGAACACATTCGCTATCGCAGCCTCAACTCGTGCCTGACGTTCGTATCGTCGCTGCACGGCAAACAATTGATCAGCGTTGAGGACCTCAAGCACCAGGGCGAACTGCACAGCGTGCAAAAAGCCATGGTCGAGTGCCACGGTTCGCAATGCGGCTTCTGCACCCCGGGCTTCGTCATGTCGCTGTTCGCCCTGCAAAAGAACAGCGATGCACCCGATTCCCACAAGGCCCACGAAGCACTGGCCGGCAACCTGTGCCGTTGCACCGGCTATCGGCCGATCCTGCAAGCTGCCGAACAGTCCTGCTGCGGCAAGCAACCGGACCAGTTCGATGCACAGGAAGCCGACACCATCGCGCGCTTGAAAGCGATTGCCCCAACCTCCATCGGCGAACTCAACAGTGGCGATAAACGTTGCCTGGTGCCGCTGACCGTCGCCGATCTGGCCGACCTCTATGACGCTTATCCACAGGCACGCCTGCTGGCCGGCGGTACGGACCTGGCACTGGAAGTCACGCAATTCCACCGCACCTTGCCGGTGATGATTTACGTCGGCAACGTGGCCGAGATGAAGCGCATCGAGCGTTTCGACGATCGCCTGGAAATCGGCGCTGCCACCGCCCTCTCCGACTGCTACGAAGCATTGAAGGCCGAGTACCCGGATTTCGGTGAGTTGCTGCAACGCTTTGCCTCGCTGCAGATCCGCAACCAGGGCACCCTCGGCGGCAACATCGGCAACGCCTCGCCCATCGGTGACTCCCCGCCCCTGCTGATCGCCCTGGGCGCGCAAATCGTCCTGTGCAAAGGCGAAACCCGCCGCACTATGGCCCTTGAAGACTACTTCATCGATTACCGGGTCACCGCGCGTCAGGAAAGCGAGTTCATCGAGAAGATCATCGTGCCGCGTGCCAGCGCCGAACAACTGTTCCGCGCCTACAAGGTGTCCAAGCGTCTGGACGATGATATTTCCGCGGTGTGCGCCGCGTTCCAGATCCGTCTGGAAAACGGTGTGATCGCCGATGCCCGCGTCGCCTTTGGCGGCATGGCGGCCATCCCGAAACGCGCCAGCGCCTGCGAAAAAACATTGCTCGGTGCGCCGTTCAACAGCGCCACCGTTGAACGCGCCTGTGCCGCACTGGCTGAAGATTTCACCCCGCTGTCGGACTTCCGCGCCAGCAAGGAATACCGCCTGCTCAGCGCGCAGAACCTGTTGCGCAAATATTTCATCGAACTGCAAACACCGCACATCGAGACTCGGGTGACCGCTTATGTCTAATCATCACGCTGTAGAGAAGACCCAAGCCGAACTGGCTGAACTGTTCGCCAAGGACCTGACCACCGGTGTCGGCCGCAGCGTCAAGCACGACAGCGCTGCCAAGCACGTGTCCGGTGAAGCGCAGTACATCGACGACCGCCTGGAGTTTCCGAACCAGCTACACGTTTACGCACGCCTGTCGGACCGCGCCCACGCGAAAATCATCAGCATCGATACCAAGCCCTGCTACGCCTTCGAAGGCGTGCGCATCGCCATCACCCACGAAGACGTTCCGGGCCTGAAAGACATCGGGCCGCTGTTGCCGGGCGACCCGCTGCTGGCGATTGATGATGTGCAGTTCGTCGGTCAGCCGGTGCTCGCCGTGGCGGCGAAAGACCTCGAAACCGCACGCAAGGCCGCCATGGCTGCGATCATCGAATACGAAGATCTGGAGCCGGTGCTGGACGTGGTCGAAGCCCTGCGCAAACGCCACTTCGTGCTCGACAGCCACACCCATCAGCGCGGTGATTCGGCCGGTGCCTTGGCGACTGCCGAGCACCGCATCCAGGGCACGTTGCACATCGGCGGCCAGGAACACTTCTACCTCGAAACCCAGATTTCATCGGTGATGCCGACGGAAGATGGCGGCATGATCGTCTACTGCTCGACACAGAACCCGACCGAAGTGCAGAAGCTCGTCGCCGAAGTACTCGACGTGTCGATGAACAAAATTGTGGTCGACATGCGCCGCATGGGCGGTGGTTTCGGCGGCAAGGAAACCCAGGCTGCCAGTCCGGCGTGCCTCTGCGCAGTCATCGCCCACCTCACTGGCCAGCCGACAAAAATGCGCCTGCCGCGCGTCGAAGACATGCTGATGACCGGCAAGCGTCACCCGTTTTACGTCGAGTACGACGTCGGCTTCGACAGCACCGGCCGCCTGCACGGCATCGCCTTGGAACTGGCCGGCAACTGCGGTTGTTCGCCGGACTTGTCGGCGTCGATTGTCGACCGTGCGATGTTCCACGCCGACAACTCGTACTACCTGGGCGACGCGACCATTAACGGTCACCGCTGCAAGACCAACACCGCATCGAACACCGCGTATCGGGGGTTCGGCGGCCCGCAAGGGATGGTCGCGATTGAAGAAGTGATGGACGCGATTGCCCGTCATCTGGCCATCGACCCATTGGCGGTGCGCAAGGCCAACTACTACGGCAAGACCGAGCGCAACGTCACGCACTACTACCAGACCGTCGAGCACAACATGCTCGAGGAAATGACCGCTGAACTGGAAGAAAGCAGCCAGTACGCCGAGCGTCGCGAAGCGATTCGGCGCTACAACGCCAACAGCCCAATCCTGAAAAAGGGCCTGGCGCTGACCCCGGTGAAATTCGGTATTTCGTTTACCGCCAGCTTCCTCAATCAGGCCGGTGCGCTGATCCACGTCTACACCGACGGCAGCATCCACTTGAACCATGGCGGCACCGAAATGGGCCAGGGCTTGAACACCAAAGTCGCGCAGGTTGTGGCGGAAGTGTTCCAGGTGGAAATGGACCGCGTGCAGATCACCGCGACCAACACCGACAAGGTGCCAAACACCTCGCCGACCGCCGCGTCCAGCGGTGCTGACCTGAACGGTAAAGCCGCACAGAACGCGGCTGAAATCATCAAGAAACGCTTGGTCGAATTTGCCGCACGGCACTACAAGGTCAGCGAAGAAGACGTCGAATTCCACAACGGCCATGTGCGGGTTCGCGATCACATCCTGACCTTTGAAGCGCTGATCCAGCAGGCGTATTTCGCTCAGGTGTCGCTGTCGAGCACCGGGTTCTACAAGACCCCGAAAATCTTCTACGACCGCAGTCAGGCCCGTGGTCGTCCGTTCTACTACTACGCCTTCGGTGCAGCGTGCTGCGAGGTGATCGTCGACACCCTGACCGGCGAGTACAAGATGCTCCGTACCGACATCCTCCACGACGTCGGCGCCTCGCTGAACCCGGCCATCGACATTGGCCAGGTCGAAGGTGGTTTCATCCAGGGCATGGGGTGGCTGACCATGGAAGAATTAGTGTGGAACAACAAGGGCAAACTGATGACCAACGGCCCGGCCAGCTACAAGATCCCGGCCGTGGCAGACATGCCGCTGGACCTGCGGGTGAAGCTGGTGGAGAACCGCAAGAACCCGGAAGACACGGTGTTCCATTCCAAGGCCGTGGGTGAGCCGCCGTTCATGCTCGGCATCGCATCGTGGTGTGCGATCAAGGACGCGGTGGCCAGTCTGGGCGACTACAAACATCAACCGAAAATCGATGCGCCGGCCACGCCTGAGCGGGTGTTGTGGGGCTGCGAGCAGATGCGGCAGTTGAAGGCGGTAAAGGCTGTCGAGGCTGAGACGGAGTTGGCTCCGCTTTAAGACCGAGGCGCCTGGATCGCCAGCAAGCCGGCTCCTACAAGGATTGCGCAGAACCTGTAGGAGCCGGCTTGCTGGCGATGAGGCCCGAACAGACAACAGAGATGTTGAGGTGAAACATGTACAACTGGATCGACGCCCTCGCCGACCTGCAATCCCAGGGTGAACCCTGCGTATTGGTGACCATCATCGAAGAGCTTGGCTCGACGCCGCGCAATGCCGGTTCGAAGATGGTCATCAGCGCCACCCAGACCTTCGACACCGTCGGTGGCGGGCATCTCGAATACAAAGCCATGCAGATCGCCCGCGACATGCTCGCCAGCGGCAAACAGGACACGCACCTGGAGCGCTTCAGCCTCGGCGCCAGCCTCGGCCAATGCTGTGGTGGTGCGACCGTGTTGCTGTTCGAACCGATGGACCAGGTCCAGGCGCAGATCGCCGTGTTCGGCGCCGGTCATGTCGGTCGCGCCTTGGTGCCGCTGCTCGCCAGCCTGCCCTGCCGCGTGCGTTGGATCGATTCGCGGGAAGACGAATTCCCGGAACAGATCCCCCATGGCGTGCGCAAGATTGTCAGCGAAGAACCGGTGGACGAAATCGACGACCTGCCCGCCGGCAGTTACTGCATCGTCATGACCCACAATCACCAGCTCGACCTCGAACTCACCGCCGCGATCCTCAAGCGCAACGACTTCGCCTACTTCGGCCTGATCGGTTCGAAGACCAAACGGGTGAAGTTCGAACACCGCCTGCGCGACCGCGGTTTCGACAACAGCGTTGTGCAACGCATGCGCTGCCCGATGGGCATCGGCGAAGTCAAAGGCAAATTGCCTGTGGAAATCGCCATCTCCATCGCCGGCGAAATCATCGCCACCTATAACGCGAATTTCGGCCAGCAGACCGCCAGCGCCGGATCATCGATTGCCAAACTACTGCCTGCTTCACGCCGCAGCCAAGCCTCCAATTGAGAACCCCCATGCCCCTGACTCGCAAAGCTTACCGCGCCGCCATCCTGCACAGCATTGCCGACCCCGCCGAAGTCGGTATTGAAGCCTCGTACGAGTATTTCGAAGACGGCTTGCTGGTGGTCGACAACGGCCAGATCAGCGCGCTTGGCCACGCCAGCGACTTGCTGCCGACCCTGCCGGCCGACATCGAGATCACCCATTATCAGGACGCGCTGATTACCCCCGGTTTCATCGACACCCACATTCACTTGCCGCAAACCGGCATGGTCGGTGCCTACGGCGAGCAACTGCTGGATTGGCTCAACACCTACACCTTCCCGTGCGAAAGCCAGTTCGCTGACAAGGGGCACGCCGACGAAGTCGCGGACATCTTCATCAAGGAATTGCTGCGCAACGGCACCACCACTGCGCTGGTGTTCGGCAGCGTGCACCCGCAATCGGTGAACTCGTTCTTCGAGGCCGCCGAACAGCTCGACCTGCGCATGATCGCCGGCAAGGTGATGATGGACCGCAACGCCCCGGACTACCTGACCGACACCGCCGAATCCAGCTACGTCGAAAGCAAAGCCTTGATCGAGCGCTGGCACGGCAAAGGCCGCTTGCACTACGCGGTCACCCCGCGTTTCGCCCCGACCAGCACCCCGGAACAGCTTATGCTGGCGGGGCAGTTGCTCAGCGAATTCCCTGACCTGTACATGCAGACTCACATCAGCGAAAACCTGAAGGAAGTCGAATGGGTCAAGGAGCTGTTCCCGGAGCGTAAAGGCTATCTGGACGTCTACGATCACTATCAACTGCTCGGCGAGCGCTCGGTGTTTGCCCACGGCGTGCACCTGTGCGACGACGAATGCGCGCGACTGGCGGAAACCGGCTCGGCCATCGCCTTCTGCCCGACCTCAAACTTCTTCCTCGGCAGCGGCCTGTTCAACCTGCCGATGGCCGAGAAGCACAAGCTGAATGTCGGTGTGGGCACGGACGTTGGCGGTGGCACCAGTTTCTCGATCCTGCAAACCTTGAACGAAGCGTACAAAGTCATGCAGCTGCAAGGTGCGCGGTTGAGCCCGTTCAAGTCGCTGAACCTGGCGACTCTTGGCGGTGCGCGGGCGCTGCGTCTGGAGGACAAGATCGGCACCTTGAAACCGGGCACCGATGCCGACTTCCTGGTGCTGGATTACAACGCAACGCCGTTGCTGAGCTATCGCTTGAAGCAGGCCAATAACATTGCCGAGACGTTGTTTGTGTTGATGACGCTGGGGGATGACCGGACTGTTCTGCAGACGTATGCGGCGGGGAATCAGGTGCATCAGCGCTAAGGTTTTTCGGGCATAAAAAAATCCCCCGCAGCTTTTCAGCCCGGGGGATTTTTATTGCCGTTGAGGCCGCCTTCGCGAGCAAGCCCGCTCCCACATTAGACCGAGTTCTCCCAGCAGGATGCGGTCGAATGTGGGAGCGGGCTTGCTCGCGAAGGGCGCGACTCGGTGTATCAGAGCTTGGCAGCCGACCGCCCAGGCTTCTTGGTCTGCAACAAATGTGAGAACACCGCATGCAAATCATCCGACGCACTTTCTTCGTCGAGGTTGAGTTTGCTGTCGATGTGATCCATGTGATGCATCATCAAATTCACCGCCAGCTCACCGTTGCGCGCTTCGATGGCGTCGATCAATTGGGTATGTTCGTCGTAGGAACAGTGCGAACGGTTGCCACTTTCATACTGGGCGATGATCAACGACGTCTGCGACACCAGGCTGCGCTGGAAGCTGATCAGCGGCGCATTCTTCGCCGCTTCGGCGAGCTTCAAGTGAAATTCGCCCGACAGACGGATGCCGGCACCGCGATCACCGCGCGAGAAGCTGTCGCGCTCGTCGTTGACCATCTGACGCAATTCGGCGATTTCCTCGGCGGTTGCGTGTTGCACCGCCAGTTCAGTGATCGCTCGTTCCACCAGGCGGCGCGCGAGGAACACCTGACGGGCTTCTTCGACGCTCGGGCTGGCGACGACCGCGCCACGGTTCGGACGCAGCAGCACGACGCCTTCATGGGCCAGGCGCGAGAGCGCGCGGCGGATGATGGTGCGACTGACCCCGAAAATTTCCCCCAGCGCTTCTTCGCTCAACTTGGTGCCGGGCGCCAGACGCTGTTCGAGGATGGCCTCGAAGATATGCGCGTAGACAATATCGTCCTGGGTCCCGGTGCGGCCGGCTTTGCCTGCTCGCGGTTGTTTTTTTAGGGGCTGCAACTGTTCGTTCATGGGCACTCGAGTCGGGAGAACTGCGGCGAATTGACGGTGACTGTAATACGGCACAGTGGGTCGCTGGCAAGTATCGCGTAAAAAACACCGCGATTGTACACAATGGAGGGTGGCAACACGACTGTACGGCTGTTTGTCGCTTCCGCTGTATTGCAACGATCCCTTACGTTTGAGTTTAGGCTTGAACGCAGAATCCGCAGCTTGCTCGCCATTTCTGTAGGCGCAAGGCTTGCCCGCGATGGCGCTCCCGAGATCGCTATCGCGGGCAAGCCTTGCTCCTACAGGGTTCAGCGTTGATTCGACGTCTTTATCAGAACAAGGAACACCGCTGTCATGAACGACGCCACGCACACGCAGCTCCGACCACTGGCCGACACCTCGCCGTCGGCCATCGTCGCCGGTTTCATCGCGATGATGACCGGTTACACCAGCTCCCTGGTCCTGATGTTCCAGGCCGGACAAGCGGCGGGCCTGACCAGCGGGCAGATTTCGTCGTGGATCTGGGCAATCTCGATTGGCATGGCGGTGTGCTCGATCGGCCTCTCGTTACGTTATCGCACGCCCATCACCATTGCCTGGTCGACCCCGGGCGCGGCGTTGCTGATCACCAGCCTCGGCGGTGTCAGTTATGGCGAAGCCATCGGCGCCTATATCACCTGCGCAGTGCTGGTGACGATTTGCGGGCTGACCGGCAGCTTCGAACGCCTGGTGAAGAAGATTCCAGCCTCCCTGGCCGCCGCGTTGCTGGCAGGGATTCTGTTCAAGATCGGCAGCGAGATCTTCGTCGCCGCCCAGCATCGCACCGGATTGGTGCTGGGCATGTTCTTCACCTATCTGGTGATCAAGCGCCTGTCGCCGCGATACGCCGTGCTGGCCGCATTGTTGATCGGCACTGCATTGTCAGGATTCATGGGGTTGCTGGATTTCAGCGGCTTCCATCTGGAAGTGGCGACGCCGGTCTGGACCACGCCGCACTTCTCGCTGGCCGCGACCATCAGCATCGGCATTCCACTGTTCGTGGTGGCCATGACCTCGCAGAACATGCCGGGCATCGCCGTCCTGCGCGCCGACGGTTACACCGTGCCGGCCTCGCCGCTGATCACCACGACCGGCATCGCCTCGTTGCTGCTGGCACCGTTCGGCTCCCATGGGATTAACCTGGCGGCCATCAGTGCGGCGATCTGCACCGGGCCGCATGCCCATGAAGATCGCAACAAACGCTACACGGCGGCGGTCTGGTGCGGGATTTTCTACGGGATCGCCGGGGTGTTCGGCGCGACATTGGCGGCGCTGTTTGCCGCGTTGCCGAAAGAGCTGGTGCTGTCGATTGCGGCGCTGGCGCTGTTTGGCTCGATCATCAATGGCTTGAGCATCGCCATGACCGAAGTGAAGGAACGGGAAGCGGCGCTGATCACCTTTATGGTCACGGCGTCGGGGCTGACGTTGTTTTCCATTGGTTCGGCGTTCTGGGGGATTGTGGCGGGTGTGTTGACGTTGGTGATTTTGAATTGGCGTAAAGGCTGAAATCCGCGCATAAAAAAACGGCGACCCTTGGGTCGCCGTTTTTTTAAGACAAAAAGCTAGGGCATCAAGCTACCGGATTGATCGGCTTTTCCGGGTACCAGACGTCGATCAGCGGGCTGACGGTTGCTTCGGTCAGTTCGCTGCGGCCTTTGAGCCAGGCTTCAACAGCAGCGCGCTGCTCTTCGGACACCGAGCCACGCTTCTGCAGGCAAACCAGACCGAAGTCGTCGCCGCCAACATAACCCAGACCGTTGGCTTCCATGGCTTCTTTCAGGAACGCGTCGAGGAAAGCATCAATGGCTTCATCAGCCAAATCTTCTTTGAAATCCAGGTTCAGTTCGAAACCCAGCTCTTGAAATTCATCGACGCACAGTTTTTTGCGCAGACGCTGGGAACGGTTAGTCGCCATTGGAACAATCCTCAAAAGTAATAACGGGCGGCACTTTAGCAGTTAAAGCCGCTAATTGCCCGACTCTCTGGGGGGCATCGCTGACCGCCGGTAAAAAAAATAGCAGATTTGAAGGCCATGGCACGGCACACGCTTTCAAGCCTTGGGGCATAATGCCGACACTTTCATGACCACTGAGGGATTTTATCGCCATGCCCTCGTCTTTTTTCCCCCTCGGCTGTAGGGTTTTATTACACATGATCAAATCTTTGCGTCCATTGTTGCTGGCCAGTTTCATTCTTCCGCTGGCCCTCTCCGTTTCCGCCGCTCCGATCAACACTGCACTCACGCCTAACGTCGAAAAAGCCCTCAAGGCCAGCAAGTTGCAGGACAGCGCCCTGTCGCTGGTGATGATCCCGCTCACCGGACCGGGCACACCGACCATTTTCAACGCTGACGTTTCGGTCAACCCGGCCTCGACCATGAAGCTGGTCACCACCTATGCCGCGCTGGAAATGCTCGGCCCGAACCACCAGTGGAAAACCGAGTTCTACACCGACGGCACCCTCAGCGGCGGCATCCTCAATGGCAACCTCTACCTCAAGGGTGGCGGCGATCCCAAGTTGAACATGGAAAAACTCTGGCTGCTGATGCGTGACCTGCGTGCCAACGGCGTGACGCAAATCACCGGTGACCTGGTGCTGGACCGCAGCTTCTTCACCCAACCACAATTGCCCGAGTTCAATGACGATGGCAATGACGAGAACAAGCCGTTCCTGGTCAAGCCCGACTCGTTGATGGTCAACCTCAAGGCACTGCGCTTTGTCGCGCGTAACGACGGCGGCCGGGTGTTGGTGTCGGTGGAACCGCCGATTGCCAGTATTCGCATCGAAAACCAGGTCAAGGCTGTCAACTCAAAGCAATGCACCGGCGGCGTGCGCTACAACCCGGTGGCCCAGGCCGATGGCAGCGTGACCGTGACGGTCGGCGGCCAGTTGGGCGATGGCTGCAGCTCGCAGACGTACCTGTCGCTGCTTGACCACGCGACCTACACCGCCGGCGCCGTGCGGGCCATCTGGAAAGAGCTGGGTGGCAGCATTCAGGGTAAAGATGTGCTGGCCGCGACCCCAAGCAGCGCAAAATTGCTGGCCCGGGCTTATTCGCCGGACTTGGCGGAAATCATCCGCGACATCAACAAATACAGTAACAACACCATGGCTCAGCAACTGTTCCTGAGCCTGGGCCAGAAATTCCGTACCGATGCCGATGGTGACGATGCCAAGGCTGCCCAGCGCGTCGTGCGTCAGTGGCTGGCGAAGAAAGGCATTACCGCGCCGCACCTGGTGATGGAGAACGGTTCCGGCCTGTCCCGCGCCGAACGCGTCAGCGCCCGTGAAATGGCAGCGATGCTGCAAGCCGCGTGGCACAGCCCGTATGCCGCCGAGTTCATCAGTTCGATGCCGATTGCCGGCACCGACGGCACCATGCGCAAACGCCTGAAGACCACCGCGATGCGCGGTGAAGCCCACGTCAAGACCGGCACCCTGAACACCGTACGCGCAATCTCCGGCTTCAGCCGCGACGTCAATGGCAACACGTGGGCAGTGGTGGCAATCCTCAACGACAAGGCCCCGTTTGGCGCATCGTCGGTACTGGATCAAGTGCTGCTGGACCTGTATCGCCAGCCGAAACTGCCAGACACGGCTTCGGTGCTCTAACCCGATCTTCAGCTCACCGAAGATCAAATGTGGGAGCGGGCTTGCTCGCGAATGCGGTGTATCAGTCAATTAAATTGTTGAATGACACACCGCATTCGCGAGCAAGCCCGCTCCCACAGGGATTTGTGTCAGGCCTTAGATTTTTTGCGCCTCAACCCGATCACGTCCCGCCTGCTTCGCCGCATACACCCCCGAATCCGCCCGTAACAACAGCGCATCCGCGCCCTCCCCGACGCGCCAACTGGCAATCCCGAAACTCGCGGTAACAAACCCGACGCTGTCGATCGGTGAACTGCGCAGCCCTTGCCACAATTGCATGGCCAGTACATGCGCCTGCTCGCGGTCGGTGTCCGGGCAGAGCACCATGAATTCTTCTCCGCCGAGCCGACAGAACACGTCCGTGCGCCGCAGCCGATGACCGATGCGCTCGCACACAGCCTGCAACACCCGATCCCCCACGGCGTGGCCGTGCTGGTCATTGATGCGTTTGAAGTGGTCGATGTCGAGCATGATCACCGACAACTCGCCTACCCCACGCTGGACCCTAGCCATCTCGGTGGTCAGGCGCTCCTGGAAATAACGGCGGTTGTGGATCCCGGTCAGCGAGTCGGTGATCGATAGCGCGCGCAACTCTTCTTCCACTCGCTTCAGGTCAGAGATGTCGGAAATGTAGCCATGCCAGAGCACGCCGCCACCGGGCAGCTCTTCGGGGGTTGCCTCGCCGCGAACCCAGCGCAGGCCGCGCATGGGCAACTGCACGCGGTATTCCTCGCGCCATGGACTGAGAGTGTCCGCCGAGGCGCGGATCGAGTTACGGACCCGGGTCGTGTCCTGTGGATGAATGCGCGTGAAGATTGCTTCTGCATTGAGCAGCAGCACGTCCGGTTCGAGTTCGTAGATCTCGCGAATACCGTCGCTGGCATAGATCACACTGAAGCGGCCGTCGAATTCCATCTTGAACTGGTAGATGCCACCGGGCACATGGGCGCTGAGTTTCTTCAACAACAGGTCCCGTGCCGCCAGCGCCTCATGCACGCGCTTGCGCTCGGTAATGTCGATGCAGATCGCCAGGTGACCGACCCACAGCCCCTGCTCGTCGAGCACCGGGGTTGCGAGCATGTTCACCGCCAAATGGCTGCCATCGCAGCGCACCAGCGTCCACTCCCGCGCCTCGCTTGCGCCCTCTTCGCCCCCTTCGACCAACATTGCGTGACAGGTCGGAATCGGTTTGCCATACCGCGCACTCAGCTCCGCTGCCCGTGCCACCAGCTCCCGGGGGAGGTGCAGGTTTTCCAGGGTCATGCGCCCAACGACCTCAACGCTGGTGTAACCCAACATCTGCTCAGCGCCGGCGTTGAACGTACTGATAACCCCGCGCAAGTCGGTAGCGATGATCGCCACCTGAGTCGCCGCATTCAGCACGCCGCGCAACTGGCCGTGGGTACCGCTCAGTTCCTGCTCACGGGCACGCAATTCCTCGGTCCGTTGCTCCACCATTTTCAGTGCGCGCTGGCGCTGGCTGACCAACACATACACCAGCGCGCTGAGCAACAGACTGAGCAAGCCGCCCAACACCATCAGGGTCGTCACCGAGGAATGATTGGCTTGTATAAAGGCCTCGCTCGGCGTGATGTCGACCTGATAATCGTGATCGGCCAATCGCAACAGCCGACTCGCGGACAAATCACTGGCCGCCGGTGGGTTCAAGGACTCGTAGAGCACTTCGTGCTGATCGTCGATCGACAAGTCGAGAATGCGCACCGATAGATAGTCGTAGTCGGCATCTGGCAATCCATCGGCCAGCAGCTGGCGCATGCTGATCACGGCCATGACATAACCGAACGGTTTTACCCCCGCAGCGCTGGGTGAGTTACGTGGCATCACCGGGGCTACCAATAGCACGCCGCGCGCATAGGCCGGCTCGATGCTGACCAGATGCATCGGCTGCGACACCGCCATAGTGCCCAGTTTGTCCGCCCGTTCAAGAGTGGCGCGGCGCATCGGCTGGGCCAGCAAGTCGTAACCCAGCGGCGAGCCCAGGCGACTTTGCGTCTGGCTGTACAGCACCGCCACGTATTCATCGCGCTCGGCGGCCAATTGCAGTTGACCGTTGCCGTCGAGCTCACGAAGGGTGAAATTGCTGAAGCCTTCGTCCCGCACCTCTTGCTCGAATTGCGCGCGCTCGGCACGGGTCACTCGGGCTGCGAATGAATAGGCCTGAGTTCGGTGCAACAGGGGTTTGGTATAACCGTCGAATTCCTCGCGGGAGACCGAGTCGGAATTGGCGAAGAACCGGCGCAGGCCGTCGAGGCGCTGCTCCTGGTCCTGGAATCGTTCTTCAATGCGGCTGTAACGCTCACTGGCCAGCAGTTGGAAGCGTTGCTTGAGTTGATGGTGAAACACATTGACCGTCGACCAGGCCAGTAACCCGGTGAGCACGCCGCCCATGAGTAATACCAGCAGCGCGACCAGCCAGGCCGACGCATCTTCGCTGATAAAACCCAGGATCTTGGGGCGTACGGCCTGAAACGACATAAAGGCAACTCAAAATGCCAGGTGCCGGAAAAGCCCATTGGCCATGAGTGAGTTATAGCCATTAGCCACTAATTTGGCCAGCACTGAAATGACCCAAGAGCCTTTAAAAATCAAGGCTCTGTGGATCCAATCAGCTCAAGTGTTAACGCGCGGTGATTTTCCAGGCACGGTGGATCTTGCCGTTACGGGCGAAATCCGGATCGATGGTCTGGGCGGTGATTTCTTCAACGGCGTAACGCTCGGCAAGGTTTTCCTCAAGGGTGAACTTGCGGAAGTTGTTGGAGAAGTACAACACGCCACCGGGTGCCAGACGGGCCATGGCCAGGTCGATCAACTGCACCTGATCGCGTTGCACGTCGAAGATCCCTTCCATGCGCTTGGAGTTGGAGAACGTCGGCGGGTCGATGAAGATCAGGTCGTACTCGTCACGGCAGGCTTCGAGCCAGGCCATCACGTCGCCCTGCTCCAGACGGTTCTTGTCAGAGAAACCGTTCAGCGACAGGTTACGACGCGCCCAGTCGAGGTAGGTTTTCGACAGGTCGACGCTGGTGGTGGTGCGTGCGCCGCCCTTGGCCGCGTGAACACTGGCGGTCGCGGTGTAGCAATACAGGTTGAGGAAGCGCTTGCCGGCCGCTTCTTTCTGAATGCGCATGCGCATCGGGCGGTGGTCGAGGAACAGCCCGGTATCGAGGTAGTCGGTGAGGTTGACCAGCAGCTGCACGCCACCTTCATTGACCTCGACGAACTTGCCCTGCGCAGCCTGACGTTCGTACTGCTTGGTGCCGCTCTGACGTTCGCGACGCTTGACCACCACGCGGCTCTTGTCGATGTTCAAGGCCTGCGGAATCGCGGCCAGGGCATCGAACATGCGGGCCGAAGCTTTTTCCGGATCGATGGATTTCGGCGCGGCGTATTCCTGGACGTGGACCCAATCCTGATAGAGGTCGATGGCCATGGAATATTCCGGCATGTCGGCGTCATACACGCGATAGCAATCGATGCCTTCACGCTTGACCCACTTGCCCAGTGCCTTGAGGTTTTTCTGCAGACGGTTGGCAAACATCTGCCCGCCTTCACTCAAGCGCGGTTGCTCGATCACCACCGGAGCCGGTTTGATCGGGTTGCCGTTCTTGTTGTACTTCTCGTACTTGCCCGGTGCCACATCGTTATCAGCGACTTCGACTTCAGCCTGCTCGCGCTCGACCTGACGCTGTTCCGGGGTGCGACGTTCGCCGGTGACGAACTGGTCGGGCGTGACTTTGATCAGCAGCAGCTTGCACGGCAGCGCACCGTTCCAGAACGAATACTGTTTGTGGCTGCGAATCCCCATGCGTTTGCCCAGGTCCGGGGCGCCGGTGAACACCGCGGCTTCCCAGTTCAGGCAGGCCTGACGCAGACGCTCGCCGAGGTTCTGGTAGAGGTAGAGCAAGCTCGCCTCGTCGCCCAGACGCTCGCCGTACGGCGGGTTGCAGATCACCAGGCCTTTCTGGTTCTGGTCCGGACGCGGCTCGAACGTACCGACTTCGCCCTGGTAGATCTTGATCCACTCGCTCAGGCCGGCACGCTCGACGTTGTTGCGGCCCGGTTGAATCAGGCGCGGGTCGGCTTCGTAACCGCGAATCCACAGCGGTGGCTTGGCCAGGCCGGCCGCGCAGCGCTCAGTGGCTTCTTCGTGAAGTTTTTTCCACAGCGCCGGGACGTGACCGAGCCAAGCGGTGAAGCCCCACTGCTCGCGACGCAGGTTCGGCGCCATGTCGGCGGCGATCATCGCCGCTTCGACGAGGAACGTACCAACACCGCACATCGGGTCAGCCAGCGCGCCGCCTTCGGCCGCAATACGTGGCCAGCCGGAACGGATGAGGATCGCGGCCGCGAGGTTTTCCTTCAGCGGCGCCGCGCCTTGCTGCAAGCGATAACCGCGCTGGTGCAGGCTGTGGCCGGACAGGTCGAGGGACAGAATCGCTTCGCCCCGGTCCAGGCGCAGGTGAATGCGCAGGTCCGGGTTGAGCTTGTCGATCGACGGACGGTCGCCTTGCGGGGTGCGCAGTTTGTCGACGATGGCGTCTTTGACTTTCAAGGCGCCGAAGTGGGTGTTGTCGATGCCCGAGCCATGACCGCTGAACTCGACGGCCAGAGTGCCGTCGTTGAGCATGTGGTCTTGCCACTCGATATCGAGCACGCCGTGGTACAGGTCTTCGGCGTCCTTCATCGGGAAACGCTTGAGCACCAGCAGCACCCGGTTCGCCAGACGCGACCACAGGCACAGGCGATAAGCGGTTTCCATGGTTGCCATGCCGCGCACGGCAGAGGTGTGCTCACGTGCTTCTTCAAGGCCAAGCCCGACGGCTTCCTCGATCAGCAGGCCTTCAAGGCCTTTGGGGCAAGTGAGGAAGATTTCGAATTGATCGGACATTGGAATTTCAGAGCCTTTAGCTAAGTGAACCGACAACGCATTGCCGGTCCGGTTTTCAATCAGGCGCTTTTCTAAAAGAGCGCCCGCGTGGCACGAAGGTGTGCCGTCCCACCTGTGCTGCTCAGGTTAGAAGAGCTTAGATGCACAGGCAGATAAAAAAGTTGATGCAACAAAATGTCATAAGTCGACCCTTCGTCGAATAATGCTTCTGCGCAACAGAAGTCATTCTCACTAAAGGATTAACCCCGTCATCCTGCGGGGGGCCGATCATACAGGGCTTTGACCAATAAACACGGGCAAACATCGTGTTACTTATGGCCTTAGCATCTTTATGGTTACGTCCTTATGACAAAACGATCATTCCCTCGATGTGACGCATTGGTTAGAACTCAACTCAGGTTGACGCCGCAACGACGTCAACACCTTGGCTCGCGACGCCGGCAGCGGGCCCCATCGGCAGAAGTTTTTTTCTGCCAGACCTCGATTGAGGTCTACGCGATAAATACAGTCAACAAGTGAGGGCAACACCCTATGAGAAGACTTAAGCGTGATCCGTTGGAAAGAGCATTTTTGCGCGGATATCAATATGGCGTTGGTGGCAAATCCCGTGAGCTTTGCCCATTTACTCTACCGTCAGTACGCCAAGCCTGGATTAACGGCTGGCGCGAGGGACGCGGCGACAACTGGGACGGTATGACCGGCACTGCGGGAATCCACAGACTCAACGAACTTCACGCCGTCGGCTAATTTACAGGGCCTAACACTCCGACACGACAATCTGATGATTGAATGAATTAACCACGCACGTCCCATCCGGACGGCGGGCTCCGGCCCAGGGGCACCCTCGAGGTGCCCTTTTTTATGCCTGCTCAAAATTTAGCGATGAACCCCTGTGGCGAGGGGGCTTGTCGGAACGCCGCATCGCCCCGTTCGGCTGCGAAGCAGTCGTAAATCCTGCCATTGAGTTTTACTGGTTCACCGAGTTGACTGGTTTTGGGGCCGCTTCGCGACCCAACGGGGGCAAGCCCCCTCGCCACAACAGCCCCATCCCCACAGGGTTTAGCGTTGGGCGGCGATGGCGTCTACCGACTCACGAATCAGTGCCGGGCCTTTGTAGATAAAGCCGGAGTAGATCTGCACCAGGCTCGCACCCGCGGCAATTTTCTCCGCGGCGTGTTTGCCTTCGGTGATCCCGCCCACGGCGATAATCGGTAAGCGACCCGCCAGCTCAGAAGCCAGCACCTTCACGGTATTAGTGCTCTTGTCACGAACCGGCGCGCCGGACAGACCGCCCGCCTCGTCGCCGTGTTCCATGCCTTCGACGCCGACGCGGCTCAGGGTGGTGTTGGTGGCGATCACCGCGTCCATCCCGGTTTCGATCAGCGCTTGAGCGACCTGCGCGGTTTCTTCGTCGGTCATGTCCGGTGCGATCTTGATCGCCAGCGGAACGTGTTTACCGTGACGCAACGCCAGTTCCGCGCGGCGCGTGGCCAGGTCAGCGAGCAACTGCTTGAGCGAATCGCCGAACTGCAAGCTGCGCAGGCCCGGGGTGTTCGGCGAACTGACGTTAACCGTCACGTAGCTGGCGTGGGCGTAGACCTTGTCCAGGCAGATCAGGTAATCGTCGACCGCGCGTTCGACCGGGGTGTCGAAGTTCTTGCCGATGTTAATGCCCAGCACGCCCTTGTACTTGGCGGCGGCTACACGGGCCAGCAGGTGATCGACGCCAAGGTTGTTGAACCCCATGCGATTGATGATCGCCTCGGCTTCCGGCAGGCGGAAAATCCGTGGTTTCGGGTTACCCGGCTGCGGGCGCGGGGTGATGGTGCCGATTTCGACAAAACCAAAACCGAGTTGAGCGAAACCGTCGATGGCCGCGCCGTTCTTGTCCAGACCAGCCGCCAGCCCCACCGGGTTCGGGAACTCCAGGCCCATGACCGACACCGGCATTTTCGCCGGGGCCTTGCACAGCAAGCCGTTGAGGCCCAAACGTCCACCCGCGCCGATCAGGTCCAGGGACAGATCGTGGGAGGTTTCCGGGGAAAGTTTGAACAACAGCTGACGGGCCAGGGTGTACATGGGCGGGTTTGACTCTGGGCTACGAAAAGTGGCGGCAATTATAGCCGCGCATCGAGGTCGCAGGCGAGGCGCGCGACAAAATCAGCGAGCGATGGCATATGCCTTGCACCACCACCGGTATCAGCACTCATGCCAACGGCGGAATGGGTCGAAAGACAACGGCGTCGTCACTGGCCCTTGCCCTGGCAAGGCGCCCGGTACGGCGTTTTTTTTATGCAAGGTGCTTAACGATGATTGAAGTTCCATCCAACCCTCTGGCGTGGGTCAATGGCAGCGATGCCCCGGAAAAGACCGACATCAACCTCGGTTTCATGGCCCTGAGCGATTGCGCCTCGGTGGTGGTCGCCGCGACTCAGGGGTTCGCCCAGCCTTACGGCCTGACCCTGAACCTCAAGCGCCAGTCGTCATGGGCCAACCTGCGGGACAAACTGGTCAGCGGCGAACTCGACGCCGCCCACAGCCTGTACGGTCTGATTTATGCCGTCCATCTGGGCATCGGCGGCGTGGCCTCTACCGACATGGCCGTGCTGATGGGCTTGAACCAGAATGGCCAGAGCATCAATCTCTCCCACGGTTTGCAGGCGATGGGCGTGACCAGTCCTGATGCACTCGACCGCCACGTGCACCAAACTCGCCCGAAACTCACGTTCGCCCAGACCTTTCCGACGGGCACCCACGCCATGTGGCTGTATTACTGGCTGGCGAGCCAGGGCATTCATCCGTTGCAGGATGTCGACAGCGTGGTGGTCCCGCCACCGCAAATGGTCGCGCACCTGCAAGCCGGGCGTATCGATGGCTTTTGCGTGGGTGAGCCGTGGTCCGCGAGCGCGGTGCAACAGAATCTCGGCTTTACCCTGGCGACGACCCAGACCATCTGGCCCGATCACCCGGAAAAAGTCCTCGGCTGCACCCGTGCGTTTGTCGAGCAGTACCCCAACACCGCGCGGGCCTTGGTGATGGCGATCCTCGAAGCCAGCCGGTTCATTGAACAAAGCACGGAAAATCGCCGCAGCACCGCTCAACTATTGAGTGCACCCGACTACCTCGACGCGCCGCTGGACTGTATCGAACCGCGCCTGCTGGGCGATTACGCCGACGGTCTGGGCCATCGCTGGCAGGACCCGCACGCGCTGCGCTTCCATGCTGGCGGCGAAGTCAACGTGCCGTACCTGTCCGACGGCATGTGGTTCATGACCCAGTTCCGGCGCTGGGGCTTGTTGCGCGACGATCCGGATTACCTCGGCGTGGCCCGCCAGGTCCAGCAACTGGACCTGTACCGCGAAGCCGCCAATGCCGTTGGAGTCACCGCCCAGTGTCCGGACCTGCGCAGCAGCCAGTTGATCGACGGCAAAGTCTGGGACGGTTCCGACCCGGCCGGCTATGCCCGCAGCTTCAAGTTGCACGCCCTGAGCGACAGCTCGCACCGATTCGCCCAGCGCTGACAGGAGACTGCGAACATGCTGCGTATCCTGCTGATCAACGACACCGCGAAGAAAGTCGGTCGACTGAAAGCCGCACTGACCGAAGCCGGATTCGAGGTGATCGACGAGTCAGGCCTGACCATCGATTTGCCCGAACGCGTCGAAACGGTGCGTCCGGACGTGATTCTGATCGATACCGAGTCACCGAGCCGCGATGTGCTGGAACAAGTGGTGCTGGTAACCCGCGACCAGCCTCGTCCAATCGTGATGTTTACTGACGAACATGACCCAGGCGTGATGCGTCAGGCGATCAAGTCGGGGGTCAGTGCCTACATCGTCGAAGGCATTCACGCACAACGCTTGCAGCCGATTCTCGACGTGGCCATGGCGCGGTTTGAAAGTGACCAGGCCCTGCGCGCCCAGCTGCATGCCCGCGACCAGCAACTGGCCGAGCGCAAGCGCATCGAGCTGGCCAAGGGGTTGTTGATGAAGATGAAGAGCTGCAATGAGGAAGAGGCTTACACCCTGATGCGTCGACAGGCGATGAGCCGGCAGCAGAAGTTGATTCAGGTCGCCGAGCAGATTATTGCCATGAGTGAGTTGTTGGGCTGAAGGACTGTGGCGAGGGGGCTTGCCCCCGTTGGGTGGCGAAGCCGCCCCCTGCATTCCCTCAGGCATACCTTGCACACAGGTCTTGCGACGGCTTCGCCGCCGAACGGGGCGATGCGGCGTTCCGACAAGCCCCCTCGCCACAAAAGCAGAGTATTGGCACAAATCTGGCTAAGTAATCACCACAGGTAACCAACGGCGGTTGCCCCACCTACGACAAAGACGTCGCTCACCTCATTTGCCCTTGGCGAATCAGGTAGCGGCGTTTTTTCGTTTTGGCCCCACAGCCCGGGGCCGGTGGTGCGGCCCACAGGCGCCCCACCTGCTAGCTCATGACTCCTTCTCGAGACTCTTCACAGCTGAGGTGCGCGATGAATTCAAGCTTCTGGAAATCCGGCCATACGCCGACACTGTTTGCGGCCTTCCTCTATTTCGACCTGAGCTTCATGGTCTGGTACCTGCTCGGCCCGCTGGCCGTGCAGATCGCCGCCGACCTGCACCTGACCACCCAACAACGCGGGCTGGTGGTGGCCACGCCGATCCTGGCCGGGGCCGTGCTGCGTTTTATCATGGGCATGCTGGCGGATCGTCTGTCGCCAAAAACCGCCGGGCTGATCGGCCAGGTGATCGTCATCTGCGCGCTGTTCGGCGCCTGGAAACTCGGCATCCACAGCTACGAGCAAGCGCTGGTGCTGGGCCTGTTCCTCGGTATGGCCGGTGCGTCTTTCGCCGTCGCCCTGCCGCTGGCCTCGCAGTGGTATCCGCCACAGCATCAAGGCAAAGCCATGGGCATCGCCGGCGCCGGTAACTCTGGCACGGTGTTGGCTGCTCTGATCGCCCCGGTATTGGCCGCCGCGTTCGGCTGGAGCAACGTGTTCGGTTTTGCCCTGATCCCGCTGATCCTGACAATTATCGTTTTCGCCTGGCTGGCGAAAAACGCACCCGAGCGGCCAAAAGCCAAGTCCGTGACCGATTATTTCAAGGCTTTGGGCGATCGCGACAGCTGGTGGTTCATGTTTTTCTACAGCGTGACCTTCGGCGGCTTCATCGGCCTGGCCAGCGCCCTGCCCGGCTACTTCAACGACCAGTACGGCCTGAGCCCGGTGACGGCCGGTTACTACACCGCGGCCTGTGTGTTCGGTGGCAGCCTGATGCGCCCATTGGGCGGTGCGCTGGCAGACCGCTTCGGCGGGATACGCACGCTGTTGGCGATGTACACGGTGGCGGCGCTGTGCATTGCGGCGGTGGGTTTCAATCTGCCGAGTTCCTACGCGGCGCTGGCGCTTTTCGTCTGCACCATGCTCGGTTTGGGCGCGGGCAACGGCGCGGTATTCCAGTTGGTGCCCCAGCGTTTTCGTCGCGAGATCGGTGTGATGACCGGTTTGATCGGCATGGCCGGCGGTATCGGTGGCTTTGCCCTGGCAGCAGGCATGGGCGCGATCAAACAGAGCACTGGCAGTTATCAACTGGCGTTGTGGTTGTTCGCCAGCCTCGGCGTTCTCGCCTGGTTCGGTCTGCACGGGGTGAAACGTCGCTGGAGAACCACTTGGGGTTCGGCCGCCGTGACGGCGGCCCGGGTCTGAGGCCTCGATGAGCCTGCGACTGAGCTTTGCCGAAGCCAGCGCCATCGGCCCGCGCGAGGAAAACCAGGACGCCCTGCGCCTCGTGACACCTGCCCCGGCGCTGGCGGCCAGCAAAGGTTATTTGTTCGCCATCGCCGACGGCGTCAGCCAATGCGCCGACGGCGGTCTCGCCGCCCGTTCGACCTTGCAGGCGCTGGCGCTGGACTATTACGCCACCCCGGAAACCTGGGGTGTCGCGCAAGCATTGGACCGCTTGCTGCTGGCGCAAAATCGCTGGCTGCAAGCCAATGGTGGCGGGCAACCGCTGCTGACCACGGTCAGCGCGTTGGTCATGCGCGGCAGGCGGTTTACCTTGGCCCATGTAGGCGATTGCCGGGTCTATCGCTGGCACGCGGATCAGTTGCAGCGCATCAGCGAGGATCATGTCTGGGACCAGCCGGGCATGCAGCATGTGCTGAAACGGGCACTGGGCCTGGATCAGCATCTGGTGCTGGATTTTCTCGATGGCGAATTGCGCCTGAATGAGAGTTTCGTGCTGCTCAGCGATGGCATCTGGGCCGTGCTGGGCGACACCGCGATTGCCGCGATTCTGCGGGATCAGCCCGACCTGGACAGTGCAGCACAGACCTTGGTCAAAGCCGCGCACCTGGCCGGCAGTCAGGACAATGCCAGCGCCCTGCTGGTGCGGGTCGATGCCTTGGGTGAAACGAGCATCGGCGATGCGTTGATTCATTTGCAGCAATGGCCATTGCCACCGGCGCTGAAACCCGGTCAATCCTTCGAAGGCTGGCACGTGGAAGGGATACTCGGCCAGAGCCAGCAATCGCTGCTCTATCGGGTTCGCGACGGACAACAGCAACCCTGGCTGTTGAAAACCTTGCCCGCCGCGCTGCACGACGATCACCTGGCCGGGCAAGCGTTGCTGTCGGAAGAATGGTTTCTCAAGCGCGTGGCCGGACGGCATTTCCCTGAAGTCCATACCGCCAGCCAGCGTCAGCATTTGTACTACGTGATGCGCGAATATTCCGGCACAACACTGGCAGACCTGCAAGCCCGTGTCGGACCTTTGCCGTTGGCGCAATGGCAAGATTTGGCCGAGCGCTTGCTTCGCGCGGTTGGCCTGTTACATCGACGGCAGATTCTGCACCGCGACATCAAGCCGGAAAACCTGCTGTTAGGTGACGACGGCGAATTGCGCTTGCTGGATTTTGGCCTCGCGTATTGCCCCGGACTGTCCGAGGATCAAGCCTCTGCCCTGCCTGGAACACCCAGTTACATTGCACCGGAAGCCTTTCGCGGGGACGTCCCGACGCCGCAACAAGATCTGTATGCGGTGGGCGTGACCCTGTATTTCCTGCTGACCGGGCATTATCCCTACGGTGAAATCGAAGCGTTCCAGCGACCACGGTTTGGTGTACCGGTCAGCGCCAGTCGCTATCGGCCGGATCTGCCGGAATGGATTACGCAATGCCTGGAACGTGCCGTTGTGGCCGATCCGGATCAGCGGTTTGAAACGGCGGAAGAATGGTTGCTGGTGTTGGAACAGGGCGAGCGGCGCAGCTTGAGCGTGCGGCCCAGACCGTTGATGGAGCGTGAGCCGTTGAAGGTTTGGCGGACATTGGCGTTGGTGTCGTTGCTGTTGAATCTGGTGCTGCTGGTTTTGGTGTTTCATCGCTAACAAAGAGTCGCGCCCATCGCGAGCAAGTTCGCTCCCACATGGGGTTATGTGAGCGCCGCAAATCCAATGTGGGAGCGAGCTTGCTCGCGATGGCGGACTTATAGCCTCTACAAATCCATCGGCAATGCGCTCCATTACCGGGCAACGCGCTTCGATGCGGTGCAAAAAACCTGGCTAAAGACCTGAATAGCCCTCTCCAACCCAACAAACCCGCGTTCTGTACGACTTGGCACAACCACTGCATTACCCTTTCCACCACACATAAAGCCCAGCCTTCAACGATGAAGGCTGGGCTTCCCGAGAGAACGGGACCAGGACAAAGGCGTCCTCGCTAGGCAACTAGCGGGACGCCTTTTTTTGTTTGCGCAAAATTTGTCGAGCCAGACCTGAAGCCCTGATGAGGCGGGTCTGGGCTCCCCGGAGAACCTGATGAAAAAATTAAAACTGGTGATGATCGGCAACGGCATGGCCGGGGTCCGTACCCTGGAAGAACTGCTCAAGCTGAGCAACGAGCTGTACGACATCACGGTCTTCGGTGCCGAACCCCATACCAACTACAACCGCATCCTCCTGTCGCCGGTACTGGCCGGTGAGCAAACGTTCGAAGAGATCGTGCTCAACGACCTCGACTGGTACCTGGACAACAACATCAAGCTGCTGCTCAACCGCAAAGTGGTGCAGATCGACCGGGTCAAACGCCGGGTCATCGCCGAAGACGGCACCGAGGCCGACTACGATCGCCTGCTGATCGCTACCGGCTCGACCCCGTTCATCCTGCCGATTCCGGGCAACACCTTGCAGGGCGTGATCGGCTACCGTGACATCGCCGACACCCAGGCGATGATCAACACCGCCAAGACCCACAAGCACGCCGTGGTCATCGGCGGCGGCTTGTTGGGCCTGGAAGCTGCAAACGGCTTGATGCTGCGCGGCATGCACGTGACCGTGGTGCACCTCGGCGAATGGCTGCTGGAGCGCCAACTCGACAAGACCAGCGGCCAGTTGCTGCAAACCGCCCTTGAAGCGCGTGGCCTGCACTTTCGCCTGTGTGAACAAACCCAGGCCCTGCACGATGCCGGCAATGGCCGGGTCGGCTCGGTTGAATTCAAGAACGGCGACATCATTCCTGCCGATCTGGTGGTCATGGCCGCGGGCATTCGCCCCAATACCGAACTCGCGGAAAAATCCGGCATCCCCTGCAATCGCGGGATTCTGGTCAACGACACGATGCAAACCTACGACCCACGGGTCTACGCCATCGGTGAGTGCGCCAGCCATCGCGGCATCGCTTACGGCCTGGTCGCGCCGCTGTTCGAGCAAGCCAAGGTTTGCGCCAATCACCTCGCCCAATTGGGCTTCGCCCGTTATCAAGGTTCGGTGACGTCGACCAAACTGAAAGTCACCGGGATTGACCTGTTCTCCGCCGGCGACTTCATGGGTGGCGAAGGCACGGAAACCATCACCCTCTCCGACCCGATCGGCGGGGTCTACAAAAAACTGGTGATCAAGGATGACGTGCTGGTCGGTGCCTGTCTGTACGGCGATACAGCAGATGGCGGTTGGTATTTCCGGCAGATTCGTGAGAATCACGCCATTGGCGAGATCCGCGATCACCTGATGTTCGGTGAAAACGCGCTCGGCGACGTAGGACATCAGGGCCAGGACAAAGCCATGAGCATGGCCGACACCGCCGAAGTCTGCGGCTGCAATGGCGTGTGCAAAGGCACCATCGTCAAGGCGATCCAGGAACACGGCCTGTTCAGTGTCGACGAGGTGAAAAAACACACCAAGGCTGCCAGCTCTTGCGGTTCCTGCGCCGGCCTCGTCGAGCAGATCCTGATCAACACCGTGGGCGGCGCAGCAGACGTGAAGCCGAAAAGCGAAAAAGCCATCTGCGGTTGCAGCGACCTCAACCACGGGCAAATCCGCCAGGCCATTCGCGAACAACACCTGCTCACCATCGCCGGCACCCAGAGCTACCTGAACTGGCGCACCCCAAACGGCTGCGCCACCTGCCGTCCGGCACTCAACTACTACCTGATTTCCACCTGGCCGGGCGAAGCCAAGGACGACCCGCAATCGCGCCTGATCAACGAGCGCGCCCACGCCAACATCCAGAAAGACGGCACCTACTCGGTGGTCCCGCGGATGTGGGGTGGCGTGACCAACCCTTCGGAATTGCGCCGCATCGCCGACGTCGCCGACAAGTACAACGTGCCGATGGTCAAGGTCACCGGCGGGCAGCGTATCGACTTGCTGGGGATCAAGAAGCAGGACCTGCCGGGCGTCTGGAAGGACCTGGACATGCCGTCCGGCCACGCCTACGGCAAATCCATCCGCACCGTGAAGACCTGCGTCGGCAGCGAGTTCTGCCGTTTCGGCACGCAGAATTCCACGCAATTGGGCATCGAGCTGGAGCATGACCTGTTCAACATGTGGTCGCCGCACAAAGTCAAACTGGCTGTCTCCGGATGCCCGCGCAACTGTTCGGAAGCGGGCATCAAGGACGTCGGCATCATCGGCGTGGACTCCGGCTGGGAGATGTACATCGGTGGCAACGGCGGGATCAAAACCGAAGTCGCCGAATTCTTCGTGAAACTGAAAACCGCTGAAGAAGTGCGCGAATACAACGGCGCGTTCTTGCAGCTCTATCGCGAAGAAGCCTTCTACCTCGAACGCACCGTGCATTACCTGCAACGGGTCGGCATGGACCACATCAAGAAAGCCGTGCTGGAAGACCCGGAACGGCGCAAGGCGCTCAATGACCGGCTGCAATTCTCGCTGTCCTTCGAACAGGACCCGTGGAAGGAACGCCTGACACAGCCGTTGCTGAAGAAAGAATTCGACGTCATTCCCGTGAAGAACCTGGAGGTGCTGGCATGAACTGGCTGGATATCTGCGCACTGGAAGAAATCAACGCCCTGGGCTCGCGGATCATTGCCGGCCCCAAAGGTGACATCGCGATTTTTCGCACCAGCGACGATGAAGTGTTCGCCCTCGATGACCGTTGCCCGCACAAGGGCGGACCGTTGTCCCAAGGTTTGATCTACGGCAAGCGTGTGGCCTGTCCGCTGCACAATTGGCAAATCGACCTGGAAAGCGGTGAAGCCCAGGCCCCGGACATCGGCTGCGCCCATCACCACCCGGCGCGGGTCGAAAATGGCCGAGTGATGCTGGCCCTGCGGGACGCAGGCTGATGGACCGCCAGATCACCGCGTCCACCTGCTGCTATTGCGGGGTCGGCTGCGGCGTGCTGATCGAACACGACGGCGAGCGCATCCTCGGCGTCAGCGGCGATCCGGCGCACCCGGCAAACTTCGGCAAGTTGTGCAGCAAGGGATCAACCCTGCATCTGACCGGCGACTTGACCGCGCGAGCGCTGTACCCGGAACTGCGCCTGGGCAAAAGCCTGGCGCGCAGCCGCTCCGACTGGGATACCGCCCTCGATCACGCCGCCAGCGTTTTCGCCCAAACCATTGCCGAACATGGCCCGGACAGCGTGGCGTTCTACATTTCCGGGCAGTTGCTGACCGAGGACTACTACGCCTTCAACAAACTGGCGCGGGCGCTGGTGGGCACCAATAACATCGACAGCAATTCGCGTCTGTGCATGTCGTCGGCGGTGGTCGGCTACAAACGCAGCCTGGGCGCCGATGCACCGCCATGCAGCTATGAAGACCTGGAGTTGAGCGACTGCGTGATGATCGTCGGCAGCAACATGGCCTACGCCCATCCGGTACTGTTTCGTCGTCTCGAAGAAGCCAAATCCCGCCGACCACAGATGAAAGTCATCGTCATCGACCCGCGTCGTACCGACACCTGCGATTTGGCTGACCTGCATTTGGCAATTCTTCCGGGCACCGATGTCGCCTTGTTCCATGGGATTTTGCACCTGCTGTTGTGGGAAGACTGGATCGACCGCGACTACATCAAGGCCCACACCGAAGGCTTGCCCGAGTTGAAGAACCTGGTGCGCGATTACACCCCGCAGATGGTGTCGCAACTGTGCGGAATCAGCGTTGAGCAACTGCAGCAATGCGCCGAATGGGTCGGTACTTCACCGAGTTTCCTGTCGTTGTGGTGCATGGGGCTGAACCAGTCCACCGCCGGCAGCGCAAAGAACAGTGCATTGATCAATTTGCACCTGGCAACCGGGCAAATTGGCCGTCCAGGTGCAGGACCTTTCTCGTTGACCGGTCAGCCAAATGCCATGGGCGGCCGGGAAACCGGCAGCCTGTCGAACCTGCTGCCAGGCCATCGCGATGCCGCCAATGCCGAACACCGCGCAGATGTGGCGGCTTATTGGGGTGTCGATCAACTACCGGAAAATCCGGGGCTGACCGCCATCGAGTTGTTTGAGCAGGTAGGCAGCGGAAAGATCAAAGCCTTGTGGATCGCTTGCACCAACCCCGCGCAGTCGCTTCCCGATCAGACTGTCGTGCGCGCGGCGCTGCAAGCATGCCCGTTCGTGGTGTTGCAGGAGGCCTTTCGCACCACTGAAACTGCGAGGTTTGCCGACCTGTTGTTGCCTGCCGCCAGCTGGGGCGAAAAGGACGGCACGGTGACCAACTCCGAGCGGCGTATTTCTCACGTCCGCCAGGCAATCATCGCACCGGGTGAAGCGCGTCCGGACTGGGCGATCACGGCAGATTTCGCACAGCGCCTGGAAAAACGTCTGCGCCCGGAAGCGACCAGCCTGTTTGCCTTTGAAACCCCGGCGCAGGTGTTCGACGAATACAAACAACTGACCCGTGGAAGGGATCTGGATTTGTCCGGGATCAGTCACGCATTGATCGACCAGATCGGCCCGCAACAATGGCCCTTTCCTGCGGGCTCCAGCGCAGGCACTGCGCGCCTCTATCTCGACGGTATTTTCCCGACCGCCAGCGGACGCGCTCAGTTCGTGGCCGATCCGTATCGCGCCGCAAAAGAACAGCGCGATGCGCGTTTCCCGCTGACACTGATCACCGGTCGGCTGCGCGATCAATGGCACGGCATGAGCCGTACCGGCACCGCCGCGCAACTGTTCGGTCATGTCAGCGAAGCCGTGTTGAGCCTGCACCCGGATGAGTTGCGCCGGCATCGCCTGCAATCCGGAGATTTGATCAGCCTGAAAAGTCGCCGCGGCGCAGTGATCGTGCCGGTCGCCAGTGACGACAGCGTGCGTCCGGGCCAAGCCTTTTTGCCGATGCATTTTGGTGACCGTTTTCTCAAGGGCGGCGTGAACAGCCTCACCCTGCCCGCCTTTGACCCGTTGTCGAAACAACCTGAGCTCAAACACAGCGGCGTGCGCCTCGAACCGGTGCAACTGCCTTGGCACCTTTTCGCGCTGATAGAGGGCGATGTCCAACAGCATTTTGAGACGCTACGACCCCTTTGCGAGGCGTTTTCCTACGTCAGCCTCAGCCTGACAGGCCGTGAGCGCCCTGCGCTGCTGATACGCGCTGCCAACGCCACAGCGCCAGACCCACAACTACTGCGTGATATCGATCAATGCCTGGGGCTCAACGATGGACCGGTCCTGGCCTACGACGACCCTCGACGCTCCATCGGCAAGCGGGTGCGTATCGAGAACGGCCGGATCACCGCGATTCGTCTGGCAGGTGAAACCCTTGCCCGGCACTGGCTGCAAAGCCTATGGCTCGAAGGTCGCGCCGATGAACAACTGCGACGCTGGCTGCTCGCCCCGCTGAGTGCACCGCCGGGCCAGGTCGACGCTGAAGCCATCGGCAACAAAACCCTGTGCAACTGCAAGAACGTCAGCCAAAACGCGGTCTGCGCCGGCATCCGCCGCGGCCTGGACTTGCAGGGCTTGAAACAGGAATTGGGTTGCGGCACGCAATGCGGCTCCTGCGTGCCGGAAATCAAGCGTTTGCTGGCCGCCACTGCGCAGCCGGTCGCCGTCATCTCGTGAGGAACACACAATGAACGCAAAAGTCTGGCTGGTGGGCGCAGGCCCCGGTGACCCTGAATTGCTGACCCTCAAAGCTGTTCGGGCGTTGCGAGAAGCGGATGTGGTGCTGATCGACGACCTGGTCAACGACGCGGTGCTTGAGCACTGCACCGGCGCGCGAATTATTGCGGTGGGTAAACGCGGTGGCTGCCGCTCTACGCCACAAGAATTCATTCATCGTTTGATGCTGCGTTATGCCCGTCAGGGCAAATGTGTGGTGCGGCTCAAGGGAGGTGACCCGTGCATCTTCGGGCGTGGTGGTGAAGAAGCGCAGTGGTTGCGTGAACGCGGGGTCGAGACCGAACTGGTCAATGGCATAACCGCCGGCCTGGCAGGCGCGACTCAATGCGATATTCCGTTAACCCTGCGCGGTGTGGCGCGAGGCGTGACGCTGGTGACCGCCCACACTCAGGATGGAAGCAGCCTGAACTGGCAAGCACTGGCTCAAGGTGGCACAACGCTGGTGATCTACATGGGCGTGGCGAAGCTCAGCGAAATCCGTGAGCAACTGCTGGCGGGCGCAATGGCGGCGGATACGCCGGTGGCGATGATTGAAAATGCATCGTTGCCGCATCAACGGGAATGTCGCAGCAGCCTGATGGCGATGGAGGAAGACGCCTGTGCCTTCGAGTTGAAAAGCCCGGCCATCCTGGTGATTGGTGCTGTCGCAGCCAGTGCTAGTCGATCCCTGTGGGAGCACGACTTGCCTGCGATGACGGCAGACCGATCCGCCTGAAACTGCCTCAATCGCCTCGCCTCACCAAATCGCAGACAAAGAAAAGCCCGGCCTAAGCCGGGCTTCTCTCAGAGCGGCGGGTAATTACTTACCTTGAGCTTCAACCTGCGCTTCTACGCGACGGTTTACAGCGCGGCCAGCTTCAGTTTTGTTGTCAGCAACTGGGCGAGTTTCGCCGTAGCCGATCGACTGAACGCGGGACGATTCAACACCGTACTGGTT
>Ga0302169_10000061_pt1 | contig 34561 bp, 36 predicted proteins | sample I_Fen_N1_3_FD_193493 | JGI IMG/M metagenome (GOLD analysis project Ga0302169, IMG submission 193493) | Peat permafrost microbial communities from Stordalen Mire near Abisko, Sweden - I_Fen_N1_3 | ecosystem: Environmental > Terrestrial > Soil > Wetlands > Permafrost | place: Sweden: Abisko...
TGAAGCGCTCGATGCAGCAGAACTCTGATGATGACAGATGGATCATGCTGAGATTTGTTGAGCGTGTGCCGTTAGCTGGAGCGAACATCCATGATTCCTTGCTTGTGCATGCGGAGACTTAAAGCTCCTTAATCGGGGGTGTGTGTAGTGGCGGGAAGAAAATGCGGGCGGATAATACTTATTTCCATGCGTCGTGTACGTATATCAACACGCCATCATCGACGAACGGCGTAATACTTTAGTCTAATCATGCAAGGTGATTTGCCTACAGTTAATGAGTTTGAGTGCTGGCCACTCACCCATTCAGAGCCTTGTATTACGCAGGCTTTTCTTTTTCGGATCGACATCCATTGTCCGCTCGTAACGGGCACTTCTCGAACATCCAGCCCCGGCTCATTGCCCGCCGCTGGCGGGATTGCGTTTTACAAACTGGGGGCCTTTGGCTTTGTTGCTGTACTGGCTGTTGTCGTCGTTGTGGTGATGACACTGCCCAAGACCGTATACGAGTTCGTTGTCGCCATGATCAGCACCACGGTCTACAGCATCTGCGGCGGCGCCTTCGTCGTGCGCTGGTTCAAGTGGGTCAAGAAGCGCGGGAATAAGGATCTGGATTAGATCGCTCAGGACCTGGCCGAGATTCGCCTGGGTTGACAGATGTTCGCCATGCAGCCGCGATTGTCGGTTCGGAGAGACAAGTAGCGAGCCTTCACGGCTGTGGAGTGCGAGGTGCCGACAGGCTAACCTCGCTATTCCTATAAGAACAAAAACACCTCGAGACCCTGCCTCATGGATCGTTTACTCAGTGTCGAAGCTTTTGTACGTGTTGCCGAGACCGGCAACTTCGCCAAGGCGGCTCAGCAATTGGGGGTCACCCGTTCGGTAATCACCCACCGCATACAACAACTGGAACAGTTCATCAACGCGCCGCTGTTCCACCGCAGCACCCGTCATGTGCGGCTCTCCGAGGTGGGGGAGACGTACTACAAGGAGTGCGCGGACATGGTCGCGAGTTTCAATTCGCTGACCGAGCACATGCGCGAGTTGCGTGCCAAACCCACCGGCAAATTACGCGTGCAGATGCTACCGGGTTTTGCCATCGGTCACTTCGGCAGGATGTTGGCCGAGTTCACGCGGCTTTACCCCGACATTGAGGTCGACGTCATCGTCAATGATCGGGTGGTGGACCCTATCGAAGAAGGCTTTGATGTGGCGTTCCAGATGTTCCCGCCGTCGGCCGAAACCTTGATCGAGCGCAGATTGTTCAGCGTGCGCCGGTTGTTCTGCATTTCACCCGATTATGCCGCCGAGTTCGGCGTACCCAAGCACCCGCAGGAACTGTTGCAACACAAGATTGCTTTGTACGAGGGCTATCCGTCGCGTAATCGTTGGATCTTCACCAGCGCAGACGAGCAGGTCGAGTTAAGCCTCCCAGGGCATGTGCGATCTAACTCGGTCCATTTACTGCGCGACTACGCGTCGACCGGGGTCTGCATTGTCTGCCTGCCGACCCTGGTCGCCAGCGATGACCTGCTCAGCGGCCGGTTGATTCCCGTCCTGCCTGAATACGCGTTGTCCTCCTTCAATTTTTCCGCAGTGTACCCGGCTACCCAGCGGCGGGCCTTGAAAGTGCGTACGCTGATCGATTTCCTGGTGCAAAGTTTCGACGATGAACCGTGTTGGGACCGACCGTTGCTGGAGCGCGGCTGGGTCCGCTGAGCAGTACGTTTGTGGTCGCACTGTTTGCGTTTCGCGAACACTGTTGTCGCCGGCACTCTCATTGTTCCCGGAGAACACCCGACGTACTGTGGCTTCACTGTTACTACAACAACAAAACGGTGAAAAAACCATGAGTAACGCAGCAATTGAAACGGTCTTCGGCTCGCTGGAAAACCACCACAAAGGGTCGGTTGAAATCATCAGCGGCCAGGCCAGTCATTACGCCTTTTCGAATATTTTCGAAGTGGCACAAAAATCCCTACCCTATGAAAAAGTCGTCGTCGGCCTCAACCTCGGCTACGTGATTGAAACCCTGCGCGCCGAGGGGCAGTCGCCTTGGTACACCGCGGCGCACGATGAGTTCGCCATCGTCATGGATGGCGAAGTCCGCGTGGATTTCCTCAAGCTCGATACGCCTCTGACAGACGGCGAGGGCACGCGGTTGGCGGGTGAAATGCCAGCGGGCAAGCCGATGGGCTATGTGCTGCTCAATCGCGGCCATCAATGCCTATTGCCGCACGGCGCGGCCTATCGTTTCGAATCCAGCCGCCCTGGCGTGTTATTGCAGCAGACGATTAAAGGCCCGTTGTCGGTCGAGAAGTGGGCAGACATATGCTTCAAGTGATCACCACCGTTTTCCACTCAGAATAATCAGAAAACTTGAGGAATCCTGTCATGGCCATGCTTGAAAACGCTGTCGATAACGCCACTTTTGCCGAAGACGAAGTCCAGGTCAGTCTGCCCCATGCCGTCACTGGCTATTGCACGTTCAACCTCGGCGCTTTCGAACTGTCGCGCGACGAGTATTTTGCCCGTATCACTTGGCCCGCCAAAGGTCAGACGCGCTCGCATCTGATTCCAATCGATGCCTTCCTGCGCGCGATGATGCGTGATGTGGCCTGGGGCTTTTTCTACGGTTGGGTCAACTTCGACCACGTGATCGGCACCCGTAATTACTACGGCAAAGTCGACCTGTATGCCGGCACCTTCAATGGCACGCTGAAAGCCGCAGGCGTCAACTACACCGAAAATTTTGAAACACCCCTGATCATGGCAACCTTCAAAGCCATCTTGCGCGACTGGACCAACGCCACCTTTGACCCGTTTGCGGCGCCGGAAGAGACCGGCACGGCGTTCGGTCGCAAGAACGGCAGTAACATCGAAGCCATTGAGCGCTTCCGCATCGCCACCAAACGCATGCCTGGCCTGCCGGATGATTCGCCGCTGCGTAACGATCTGCCGGTCAATCGCCAGTTCATCGATGTTTCTCAAAGTGAACCGCAAGTCCATGCGGCGGAAGGCTTCGAAGGTCAATTGCATGCCTTCAGCCTGTTCAAGTATCTGTCGCGCTCCGACGTGACCTGGAACCCATCGGTGACTTCGGTGTGCAAGGCCAGTCTGTTCTGCCCGACCACCGAAGAATTCATTCTGCCGGTGTTCCATGGCAATGACCGGGTCGAGTGGTTCCTGCAGCTGTCCGATGAAATCCTCTGGGATGTTGCTGACAAGGATGACGGTAGCCCACGCGCGCGCATCACCATGCGTGCCGGCGACATCTGCGCCATGCCGGCGGACATTCGCCACCAGGGTTACTCGACCAAGCGCTCGATGCTACTGGTGTGGGAAAACGCCACGCCGAACCTGCCGCAACGCTATGAGAGCGGCGAACTCACGCCGTATCCGATCGCGTTCTAAGAGCGCTATCCAGCCCAGCGTCCGCTGGGCGATGTGTCTAGGAATCAAATCGTCAGACACTGCGCCATCGGCGCGGTGCGAGGAAAATATTATGCAAAATCAGCTCTATATAGACGGCCGATTCGTTGACGCGGTTGGGGGCGGCATTATCGACGTCGTTTCACCCCATGACGGTTCGTTGATCACTCGGGTCGCCGCCGCCGAAGCGGCTGACGTCGACCTTGCTGTCGCGGCTGCCAAACGCGCTTTCCCAGTCTGGTCCGGCCTTGGTGCAGCCGAACGCGGTCGACTGTTACTCAAACTGGCAGACAGAATCGAAGCCTGCAGCGAAGAACTGGCGCAGCTCGAATCCCTGAATACCGGCCACCCGATTCGTGATTCCCGCAGCCTCGACGTTCCGCGCACGGCGGCCTGTTTCCGTTATTTCGGCGGCATGGCGGACAAGATCGAAGGTTCGGTGATTCCGGTCGAAGCCGGGTTTCTCAATTACGTGCAGCGCAAACCGATCGGTGTGGTCGGGCAAATCGTGCCGTGGAACTTTCCGTTGATGTTCACCAGTTGGAAAATGGGCCCGGCGCTGGCAGCGGGTAATACCATCGTGATCAAGCCGTCGGAAATCACGCCGCTGTCGACCTTGCGCATTGTCGAGCTGATGACTGAAGTCGGCATCCCCAAAGGCGTGGTCAACGTGGTGCCGGGTTACGGGCATACCGCCGGGCAGGCACTGGCCGAACATCCTGACGTCGGCAAGATCGCCTTCACCGGTTCGACGGCGACCGGTCGCCGGATTGTCGAAGCGTCAACGGGTAATCTCAAGCGCATTCAGTTGGAACTGGGCGGGAAGGGCGCGAACATCGTATTCGAGGATGCCGATCTCGACGCGGCTGTCAACGGCGCGGCATGGGCGATCTTTCACAATCAGGGTCAGGCCTGTATCGCGGGGTCGCGTTTGATCCTGCATAAAGACATCGCCGACCGTTTCCTCGCGCGGTTTATAGCGTTGGCTAAATCCATACGCCTGGGCAACCCGATGGACCCCGAGACTGAAATGGGTCCGTTGACCTCGGCACTGCACCGCGACCGCGTGCTGGCCTATATCGATATCGCTATCGAACAGGGCGGCAAGATCCTCGCTGGTGGTAAGGCCCCAGACGATCCCGCATTGGCAGATGGCTTTTACGTTGAACCGACGGTTGTCGAGGCGTCGCCCGACGATCGTGTGTGCCAGGAGGAAGTGTTTGGGCCATTCGTCACCGTCGTGCGATTCAGCACTGACGAAGAAGCCTTGGCCATCGCCAACAACACTGATTATGGACTCGGCAGCGGCCTGTGGACGCAGAACCTGACCCGCGCGCATAAGATGGCCAACGCCATTCATGCCGGGATGTGCTGGATCAACTGCTACAAACGCGTCAGCCCTGGCAGCCCGTTTGGCGGTGTGGGGCAATCGGGTTATGGCCGTGAGATGGGTTTCGAGGCGATCCATGACTACACCGAAGCTCGCTCGGTATGGGTCAATGTCGACGCCAACATCGCTGCGCACTTCAAACGTTGAGGCCTGCCATGAATCCTTTTGTGTACCAGAGTCTCCCTACCCGCGTGGTATTTGGCTGGGGCAAGCTCTCGGCGTTGGCCGATGAGATCGAACGTCTTGGCGCCAGACGCGCGCTGATTCTCACCACGCCTGAACAACAGGCATTGGGTGAGCAGATCGCGGCTCTGCTCGGCGATCGTGCGGCGGGCGTCTATCCCCAGGCAGTGATGCATGTGCCGCTGGAGGTGGCGCAAGCGGCGCGTATTGAGGCCGCCCGGCTTGATGCCGATTGTTGTGTGGCCGTGGGCGGCGGTTCGACGATTGGCCTGGGCAAGGCGATTGCAATGGATTCGGGCCTGCCGATTGTGGCGGTACCGACAACCTATGCCGGTTCGGAAATGACCCCGATCTACGGGCTCACGGAAAACCGCCTGAAGAAAACCGGACGCGATCCTAGGGTTTTGCCCAAGACCGTGATCTACGACCCGCAGTTGACGTTGACCTTGCCGGCGCAGATTTCCGCCTGCTCGGGGATGAACGCTATGGCGCACGCGATTGAAGCGCTGTATGCACAGGACGCCAATCCAATCATCGGGTTGATGGCCGAAGAGTCGATTCGCGCGCTGGCGCTAGCGCTGCCGGGCGTGGTCAATGATCCAAATGATCCGCAAGCCCGCGGCCAGGCGCAGTATGGCGCGTGGCTGGCGGGGATTTGCCTGGGATCGGTGGGCATGGCTTTGCACCACAAGCTTTGCCACACGTTGGGCGGTACGTTCAACCTGCCGCACGCCCAGGCCCATGCGATCGTGTTGCCGCACGCCGCGCATTACAATTGCGAAGCGGCGGCCGAGCCATTGCAACGCGCCGCCCGCGCGCTCGGTGGCAGCGAAGCGAACGAGGTGGGCGCCTTGTTGTATGCGCTGAACCAGAAGTTGGGCATTCCGTTGGCGCTGGCCGATATCGGGCTGCCTGAACATGGCGCGGCCGAGGCGGCGCAAATTGCCTGCGCCAGCCCGTATTACAACCCGCGGCCGTTTGAACAAGGCCCGATCGAAGCGCTGTTGACCCGGGCCATGCATGGCCTGGCGCCGGCCTGATCCCTCAGTGTGTCCACCTTCGTCGGAATAACAAAAATGACCGATCAAGACAAAGCCACAGAGTCACTGATCTCCGAGCAGACAGTGAGCAGTTTCAACGACGCTCCCAATGCGCGATTCAAGCACATCATGCAAAGCCTGGTGCGCCACCTGCATGCCTTCGTCAGCGATGTCGAACTGACCGAGCAGGAGTGGTTTGAAGGCATCCACTTTTTGACCGAAACCGGTCAGACCTGCGATGGCCTGGTGCGCCAGGAATTCATTCTGCTGTCGGACACCTTGGGCGTGTCGATGCTGGTCGATGCGATCAATCACCGACACAGTGTCAGTGCCACCGAGACCACGGTGTTCGGACCGTTCTACATCGAAGGCATGCCGGATCGCGAGTACGGCGAAAACATGGCATTCAGCGCGGGTGAACCCGCTCTGGTGCGTGGACGTGTGGTCAATGCTCACGGCGATCCGCTGGCTGGCGCGGTGCTGGACGTTTGGCAGACCGCTGAAAACGGTATGTATTCGGGCCAGGACAGTGGGCAGCCGTTCGGTAACTTGCGCGGGCGCTATCGCACCGACGCCGATGGTTATTTCGCGATTCGCACGATTGTCCCAGTGTGTTACCCGATACCCACCGATGGCCCGGTGGGGCGTATGCTCGCCGCCGCCGACCGTCATCCTTGGCGGCCTGCGCACTTGCATTTCATGATCGAAAGCCCAGGCTATCGCAAACTGGTCACCCACCTGTTCAATCACGATGATCCCTACCTGGACTCCGATGCGGTATTCGGCGTCAAACAGTCGTTGCAAGTGATCTATGAACACCGTGTCACACACGACGACCTATCCGCGAGCCTGGGTATCGAATTACCGTTCAAACGTGCGTGTTACGAGTTCGTCATGGAGGTCGAGTGAATCATGGGTCATTTTTTTGCAGTATTCGCGACGGACCGTCCGGACTCACTGGCCTTGCGTCAGCGCTTGCGGCCCAGTCATCAAGCTCACCTGCGTGCTACCGAGATGCACCGGGTGATTGTCCGGCTGGGCGGCCCGACCCTCGATGATATGGGGGAGGCGATGAATGGCACCTTGCTGGTGATCGAAGCGAGCAGTCTGCCGGAGGTGGAGGCGTTCATACAGGAAGACCCTTATGTTCGGGCCGGGCTGTTTGCCAGTATCCAGATCCGCCCATGGCACTGGAGCCTGGGCAACCCGCAATTGCGGGGCTGATGATGAACGTCATTACATTGTGCCGACTGGATGATATCGCCGATGGCGATGCCCTGGGTCTGCCTGGACATCAGCAACTGCATCCCAGCGGGCTGGTGGCGGTGCGCCAGGGCGAACAGGTGAGGGTGTACATCAACCGATGCCCGCATTTTTCAGTGCCCCTGGACTACCAGCCGCAAGTGTTTTGCACGTATCGCGGCAAGATCCTGATGTGCGCTCACCACAGCGCGATGTTTCGTTTTGAGGACGGGCATTGCATCGACGGGCCCTGCAAGGGGGCGCGCTTGGAGCCCGTGCCGGTGCGTTGGGTCGAAGATCGATTGGTGCTCGATCTCGTACTTTAGCCGTGCCCCCCTGTTTTACTGCGCAATCCCGCGTTTCCTTCCTCCGACCTGATAGAGCCTTTGCACACGCATCTGGTGGGCTTGCGAGGCACGATGGGTGAGCGTAGGTTGACCTATGTAACCTGATTGGAGTGGCCGAATGATAACGCGACTGCGAACCCTTGATCGTGGCCTTGACGTTTTGGGGTATCTCAATAAAGTACGGTCCGCCTCGGCGCAAAATATCGCCAAGGCGCTGAAGCTACCCTTGCCAACTGTTTATCGAATCATCGAAACGCTTTCTCAAGGTGGTTTTGTCGAGCGAGCGAATCCCGACGAAAATATCTTTCACCTGACCATTGCGGTTCGGCGCCTGAGCGGTGGGATGACCTGTGAATCGGTGTTCGTCTCGACGGCCACGCCGGTGCTGTTTGGGCGCCGCCAACAACTGAAGTGGCCAAGCGCAGTGTCGACGTTCGAGGATGGCGGCATCGTCGTGCGTGAGAGCACCGACCGCTTTACCCCGCAGTCGATTGGATTGAGTGCTGTCGGCCGGCGGATTCCGCTGTTGTCCACCCCGCTGGGTTGGGCTTACCTGGCGTTTGCCCGCGATGAGCAACGCCGTGAGATCCTGGCGCATCTGCGCAAATCCCCGGCCCCGGAAGACCACGCAGCCCGTGACTCACACCGCATCGTTCATATGATCCGCTCGGTCCAGGTGAAGGGCTACTGTACGTCCGATGATGTTCCCTACAAGCGATGCAATAGCATTGCGCTGGCGGTGTTGTGCCGAGGCAGGGTGTTCGGCTGCATCAGCACCGTGTGGCCTTCCACGCTGATCAGTCCGGATGCTGCCATCGCGCGCTGCCTGCCGGTATTGCGCGAGGCCAAGGCGGAAATAGAACATAACCTCGAAACCGCTGGCATCGAGTGGTAGGTCATCCACCGAGCGGTTTAAAAAAAGGCGGGGAGCTTGATGCTCCCCGCCTTTTTTTGGGTTTCAGGCATTGGGTTTTGAGGCGCGTTCCATGCGTTCAGGGGAGGAGGGCAGGCCCCACCCTTGCACGCCACTGGCCTTCGGCGGGCCGATCACGCGGAGCAAGACCATCGCGACCATGGTCATGATGACAATCGCCAGAATGACCGGTTGGTAGCGGCCCGAGCTGTCGAAATAAACGCCCGCCGCAATAGGGCTGACGGCGGCGCCGGCGGTTTGGATCAGCAGCCCGAGCGCGGTCAGCATTGGGAACACTTGGACACCCCAGTAGCCGCTCAACAGCACCATGGGACCAACCTGCGCCGCGCCGAAACCCAGCCCGTACAGGATTGCATAGCCGTATAAGCCTATTGAGCCGCTCGCGTAGATCAATGTGAACAGGCCGACCCCAAACAGTACAAGGGCGCCGAAGTAGGCTCGGCGTGGGCCGATGCGTTGCGCCACCGAGCCGATTCCGAAATTGCCGACAACCATGGCTGCGGAAATGATCGAAATGGTCGCCGCAGCCAGTACAGGGGAGTGTCCGATGTCGCGCAAATGGGCTTGAGCATGCGCGATGACAAAGGCTGAGCCGCAGGTTGTCGCAAACATGCTGAAGTAGATCGCCCACAACGCTGGTGAGCAAAGGACCTTACGCAGCCCCAAATCTAGGTTGAGCGCCTCAGGAGGTGGGGCAAACGGCCGTGTGGCCAGCCGTTGACTGTCGGCGAGTTCCCAGGCGTCGAATTGATCGACGTCAGGCTTGTTGCGCACCAACAGCAGGGTGACCACCAGGCCGATAGCCGAAAAGCCGAAGAACACCCAGCATCCCATTCGGTAGCCGATTGTCGAACCTTGGATGGCCCACGTCATCAGCCACACGAAGATGAAGCCGCCGATACCCATGGCGGCATAGAGCAGCGACAATGCGAACGGGCGCCGATGGGTAAACCAGGCGGCGACGGCCGTTTGACAGGGAATGACACTGGCGAACGTGGCGGCAACGCCAATCGCCCCGAATGTCACCACAGCTTGCCACGGCTCGGTAACCCAGGTTGCCAGCGCAATCGAGGCTGCGGCCATGAAGAGACAGCCGATGATCAGGCACCAACGAACGCCGATTTTTGTGGTCAGCGCAGCGACCAATGGTGCACACAGGCCATTGGCGGCCATGTTGGCGGCGATAAGGAGTCCCAGCGTACTACGCTCCCAGTGCAGCTCTGCGGTCATATAGGTGCCGAGCACGCTACCGCCGTAGATAGGGAGCGCCATGCTGACGCACATCATGAACGCGAGTGCGCCCAGTACAACCCAACGCGAGTGCAAACTTGTCTTTGTTTTTATTGTTGTCATGAGGATCTGCCAATCAAAACGGAGGTCTGTCCAATCACTCAGCGGTGGCCGAGTGAGTTCTTGAGTGAGACGGCAACGTAAGCAATATCGTCGAACCAACGTAAACCGTGTGCCCTCGCTGCGTCCAATCCAGGTGAAGAACCACTGGTTGGCACGCACTCGAAAAGCCATGGCACAGGTGAGGTAGTGAGATTCGCGGCAGGCAAATCCGTGACCAGTATCCGCTTTCGCGGACCCTCTGACTTATCTCGTTTGCGCGCCGCGATCAGGTGGGCTTATCGTTGGCGAACCTAACGAAGTGTACTCAACAGCGCCTTCGCTTCCTTGGGTGCAAGCAACTTCAACTTGAGCGACAGCGGGCCGCCCATGCCGTGCAATTTCCCGCCCTCAACCAGCGATCCCGCGTCTATCGGCTCACCACCCAGATCGCGAATCAGCTGAGCGGCCTTGGCCTTGGCCTGGGCGTCATCGCCGGAGAAGAAGATCGCACCGCTGTCACCTTCTGCAGGGAGGCCTGCGGCAAACACCGGAATCGGCTCGTAGTTGAAGGTTTTCACCACATGAGCCCCCGGAATCATCTGTGCAACGACTTCACTGGAGCCTTTGCCGCCGATATCAATCAGGTCCTCGGGGCGTGGGCCTCGGCGATTGTTGGTCGCGTCGATCACCACCTTTCCAGCCCACGAACCTGCGGCAGCGACGGCCGCAGGCGTTTTTTCCCAAGGCGTGGCCAGAATCACCACGTCGGCCTCAGCGAGCATCTGCTCCGACGTCGCCGCGCTCACACCACTACCCAGTTCTTGGATCAGCGGTTGCAGGGACTCGGGGCCCCTGGAGTTACTGATGATGACGTGATGCCCCCCCGACACGAGTTTAGGGACAAGCATTTGCGCCATTTTTCCTGCGCCCAGAATTCCGATCGCCATGATGTTTAATCCTTCATTTGTTTAGGTAGGGATGAGCGTTGCTTACGCTTCATTTGCAATCACATTGCGCAGCACGCCAATTTCCGCGATTTCCACTTCGACCACGTCACCATCCTTCATGAACAGTTGCGGGTTGCGACGCGCGCCTACGCCGCCGGGGGTGCCGGTAACGATCACATCACCTGGTTCGAGTTGGGTGAACGTGGAGCAATACGTGACGAGTTCCGCAATCGAAAAGATCATTTGTCGGCTGGTGGCGCGCTGCACTTCCAGACCATTCAAGCGGGTGCTCAGATGCAGCTCGGGATCGTCGCCGACTTCATCAGCCGTGCTCATCCAAGGCCCGAACCCGCCGGTATGCAAAAAGTTTTTCCCAGGCGTCCACTGATGGGTGTGGCCTTGCCAATCGCGAACTGAAGCGTCGTTGTAGGGTGCGTAACCGGCGATATGTTTCCAGACTTGATCGGAAGAAATCCGGCGTCCGGCCTTGCCGATGATGACGGCGATTTCACCCTCATAGTCGAGCTTCACCGATTCGGGCGGCAGCGGAATCACGCCTAGGTGGCCCACTTGCGAGTTACTGAAACGTCCGAAAACCGGCGGCTTGAGCGTAGGTTCGCGGCCGATCTCAGAGCGGTGCTCTTCGTAGTTGACGCCGATGCAGATAATTTTTGGCGGCGAGGGAATTACAGGCAGAAACGTGATTTGCTCAAGGGTGAAGTCGGGTTCAGCGCCCTCCAGCACCTCGGCAACGTTAGGGAGCGCGCCCGCTTGCAGCACGCTCAGCAGATCAGGAAATTTACCGGCCAGGCGTTGCGTCAAATCGACGACCCCGCCGTTGACCCAGGCACCGAATTTCGGTGAACCATCAACTTCAAAACTCAGGAGCTTCATCGTCTCTTCTCTCTATCAGGGTGTCGGCAATCGTCCCTTGGGCCAGAGGCGCGTGATGCAGCGCATCAGGCAAGCCTCGCCCGGGTCGATGAAGACTAGTCCCGCGCTGAAGCGGCGAACAAGCACGCCACTGGTTCTGTCCGGTGTGTGTATCAGGGGGGGCAAACGCGGTTGCGATTGATTCGAACGGTTGAAAATCGACGGCTGTAGATCACTGCGCCGGCCTGGGGCTTGATACACAGAACGGACAGAACCGCTGGCGTGCTTGTTCGGTGGGTTGAGTGGGCACTAGTCTGATTTTGCCCGAGCGGGCTTGGCCGATGCGTCGCATCGCAGTTAATGCTGAAACCCTAATAAGAGAGAGACGAGACGATGAAGCTCCTGAGTTTTGACGTTGGCGGTCCGCAGAGATTCGGTGTCTGGATCGCGCGTGCTGCAGCCACATTGACACTGCGTCTGGGCGGACAAGCACCGCAGGCGCTGTTCAACGACGAGCCTCTTTCTTTTTTTGCCGCAGGCCTTTCGGTGGAAGATGACAGTGGTGTGATCTTCTCTTCACTTGAGGCTGTTCCAGCCCAGGCAAAGAAGCTGCTCGGTACGGATCGTTACGTTTTCAATAACGAATCTTCGCTGTATTCCCATCATGCATCGCGGGCCCCAAAATGATCGATCAAGTCAACTTTCGTGAAGCCATGTCTCGCCTCGTCGGCGCGGTTACCGTCATCACCACGGACGGCCCCGCCGGCCCCGGGGGGTTTACCGCGTCCGCCGTATGCAGTGTGACGGACGATCCGCCGATGTTGCTGGTTTGCATGAATCGCAACAGTCGGCAGCACAACGTTTTCAGCAGCAATGGTGTGTTGTGCGTCAACGTGCTTACGGCGGATCAGGAGACCATCTCCAGGACTTTTTCAGGCGCGGCGACGGTGCAGGAGCGCTTCCAGGTTGACCGCTGGAGCACGCTGGAGACTGGCGCACCCGCACTGGAAAACGCGTTGGTCAATTTCGATGCGCGCATCGTCCAGACCGTCGAGGCCGGTACTCACAGTATTTTCTTGTGCGGCATCGTCTCGGTACGCATAGAGCCGGAAGATCACTCGGGCCTGGCTTACTACGCCCGCAAGTACCACCCGATCGCGGTACACCGGCGAGACGAGTGAACGGACCTGGGCGCTTGACACTGTATGCGGGCGGCCAGGAACCCCGCCAAAAACCGTCTTCCAGACGAACCGTTTCTTCCAGGCAGGTGAGCGGCGAAATACCTTTCGCCGCAGGCCGTCGGTCAGTGGGTAATCGCAAGCGCCACGAGGAATCGGGAGACCATGTTGTAGGCGGCAATCGTCGCGACCAACTCCACGACTTCCTGCGGATTGAATCGCGCGTTCACACGCGCCATCAACGCGTCCGGCACGGCCACCTCTTGCGTCATCTTGTCCGTGAGTTCGAGCACGAGGGCCTGGTTCTCGTTGAACAGCTTTGCGTCGAACACATTGGGGGGGCGCAGGCTTTCGATGGCTTGCTCACAAACGCCAGCGGTGAGGGCGTGCGGCACATGCGCCTCGAATTCATACGTTGCCCGGTTAAGCACGGCGACTCTCAGAATTGCGAGCTCGCGCAAGTCTGCCGGAATCGAGCTGTGGTTGCGAACCGCCGACAGCATTTGTTCCCAGCCGCTGGCAATCGGAGCGCTATTGAGAAGCACCTGGTAGAGCAGGGAAATATTGCCGCCGCGTTGCGTTCTGATGGTGTCCTCAAGCTCGGCGAGCTCGGGCCTTGTGCCTGGCGTGACAACGGGAACTCGAATCTGACTCATTGGAAGCCTCTGTTTGGTCGGCGAAGCGCCGAGCATAGGGGTGCAGTTGTCTGGATTATCGGTATTCGTCAGTACCTGTTTATTGCACGGGGTGATGGTGGCTCGCGAGGCCCGATGCGTTGTCGCGTGATGTTGCAAGTTCAATCTGTCGGGCGCTGTTCTTCATCAACTCGATCAACCTGGCTTGATCAGTGAGGGCGAAGCGGGAGCGGGTCGTCACCAGAATCAGCGCTGCCGGTTCCAGCGATGTGCCGGTGTACAGCGGAACGGCGGCACCGGCGGCATCGGGATCCAGTTGGCCCACCGAGATGACATGTCCCTCATGCTGAATCTTGAGCATCTGGGCGCGGAACGCTTTCCATGTGTCTCCGAGACCCGCCTCGGCGATTTCCGCCGCGTGGCTTTCATAGAGTCGCTTGTGCCTGGCTGGCGAGAGCGCAGCGATGATGACCTTCGACCCGCCACCGCGAAAAAGAGGCATAGGGCGGCCCCGACCGTATGCAACAGGGCACGCCAGCTCTCCCTGCTCCTGGTGAACGGCAAGAATCCGCACGCCATAGATGCTGGCGAGCAAAATGTTGCAGCCGGTTTCCTGAGCCAATCGACTCATCACCGGTTGGCAGGCGATTAAAAGCCTGTCGCTTTGACGGATGTAATAGTCCATCTCGATGATTCGCGGCCCCAGTGAATAACCGCTCTCCGCGCGCCTGAGAAGACCTGAATCGCACAGTTCCTTGAGGTAGCGGTATCCCGTCGGCCGGGAGAGGCCGGTTTCGGCGATCAAATCCTCGGGTGACCAGGTGGCCTTGTCAATCGAGAAAAAGCCGAGTATCGACAGCATCTTAGTTAGGCTGGACATTGAGCGCTTCAGAGGGAGGTTAGGACGCCAGCATGGTAGTCAGCGCAGATTAAGCGTGCAAGCAAACGGCACGGCGCCCGAAGGCTCTCACCTTGTAGCTTGAGAGCCTGCAACGCACGCGTTCTATTGGCTGGCCGCATATTTACCGGTCAGCTGCGGGGAGAGCGCGTTCAATCCCTGGGTCTGCCTTTGCAGGCGTGTTTCGTTCGACCAGGTTCGACGCAGGTCGTCTTTGACGTTGACAGACAGCGTGCCGAGGCCTTCGACCGAGAGTTCGAGGACGTCGCCGTCCTGAATGGCGCCAAGACCTCGATGGTTGGTGCCCGTCGCGATGATGTCGCCGGGTTCGAGCGGGTGGATATGGCTTAGCCACTCGATGCTTTTTGCGATGCTGTGGGCCATGTCATTGGTATTGAAGCGTTGCCGGGGTTGGCCATTGAGGTTCATGGCGATGTCCAGGTTCTGCGGGTCGGCAATCTCGTCCGCAGTGACGATCCATGGGCCCATCGGGGCGAAGGTGTTCCTCGACTTTGCCTGGAAGAAACTGTTCTTTTCCGGCTTCATTCCCCGGGCCGAACCGTCCATGAAATTGGTGTATCCGAACACATAGTCACGCCAGTCCGCCGCCGCGACCTTGTCGGCCCGGCGCCCGATAATGATCGCCAGTTCCGCTTCCGCTTCGAAAACGATCGCCGGGATATCGGGAAGCACCAGGGTATCTCCCGGCCCGATCACGCAGGAGGACGCCTTGTGAAATGCATTGATCAGTGGCGGCTCCGCCAGGGTGCCGTCCTCCATGTAATTGACCGCCATGCAGACGATGTTGCCCGGCTTGGGCAGCGGTGCTCGCAGCCGAACGTCAGACAGGTTGATCCGTTGCCCCAGGCATTGCGCTTTCTCCAATGCGTCCTTGTATTCCTCGAACTTCTTAATCAGATGAACCATGGCATCGTTGGGGTTTGCGTAGGGAAATCCACTGATCAATGACGAAATGTCGACGATCGAGTCGTCGACGATCAGGCCGAGTCGGTATGAGTCGAAAAACGCAAGTTTCATTGGCTGGAGTCTCTTGTTGATGAGGCGTTGGACGCAGGACCCGCAAAGGCTTGAGGTCTGGAGGCCGACTGAGCGTCTTTGTGATCACGTGGATCTCGTCGGCAGCCAGATGAGCTATTGCGGCTAAATTTCAATAAAATCTATCACTATGAGATTTGGCCGTAAAACATAAATTCGATTGTGTTGGTGATTTTGTCGATTTCTACATATTTAAATTGATATTTATCAATGCTTTAACTGGTTTTAATGGAAAATTAAAAATTATGCAAATTCTCACTATTAAAGATTGAATTGATATTTTTCTTTTTCGTGTGCTAAGTTTTTGGTCCAGCACGCCGTGCGCACTTGCGGCGACGCTACAGACAGAAGAGGCAACCGCGCCGCAGGCCTCAGTGACCGCCGGCGTTTACGCCGGCCCAGGAATGTTTTCGATGAACCTCATTGATACGCTTGCTCAACGGATTACCGCGGGGCCTTCCATCGACGCAATGGAGTCTGCTGCGCAAACGCTTTCGGTGCATGTGCTCGATACCGTTGGCGCCTGGATTGCCGGGCGTGCAACCACGGAGGGGCGGTTGCTCAACGGACTACGAGGCGATCCGGCCGCAGGTCATGCACCGTTCGATTCGTCGATGCTTGATACGGTAGGGCTGTTTACTGCCACGGCAAGATTGACCGAGGTCGATGATATCCACATGGCATCGTGCACCACGCCCGGCGCGCTGGTGGTCTTGATCGCGCTGACCCTGGCGGCGAACATGCCGCGCGGCTGGCAAAGTCAGGAGCGTTTCGCAGAAGCGGTTCACGTTGGCTATGAAGTGATGACCGGCCTGGGGGAGGCGGTATCGGGCCCGAAAATATTGCACCAGGGCGTTTGGCCGAGCCTCCTGCTCGCGCCGGTCACGGCGGCGGCCGTCACGGCGAAGCTCCTCAACCTGGACGCGGAGCATACGGCCCACGCGCTGGCGATTGCGCTGACCTCGTCCAATGGCCGGCCGGGGGGCAATGCAAGCGCCGGGGTTGCATCGGTGCGAGGAACCTCGGCCAGATGGCTGCTTTTCGGGATGGCGGCCCGATCCGGTTGCGCCGCTGCCATGAGCGCCGCCGCGGGCTTCACCGGCGACCGGGGCCTGCTTGAGAATGATCAGGCGTCTCCGATGCGCGGGCTGACCCTTTCGCACGAGCGCATCGCGAGTATTCTGCAGGGCCCTCCCGCGATTCTGCGAGCGAGCATCAAGCCTTACTGCGCGGCGAAGCACAACATTGCCGCGATGTTCGGCTTCCGGCAGTTGCTTGACCAAGGTATTGCCCATGAGGCGCTGACGGCGGTCCGCGTTCGATTGCCTCCTACACACGCGAAAATGGTGGCGCATTACGACGTGGAGATCAGCAGGCTGTCCCGTGTTACCAGTTGTGCCTACAACCTCGCGCTGGTGGGCGTCATGCCCGATGATCTGCTGGATGTCGAGCGTGCGAAGGCCCATCGCGGAGTTGAGATGACGCGTCTTGCCGGCAAGGTCGACGTGGTGGCTGACGAGCAACTGCAAGCGGCGACACCGCAAGCCTATCCGGCGGTGGTGGAGCTGCTCATCGGTGATCGGATCATCGCCAGCGAGACGATCATTCATGCCTGGGGCGATCCGCAACGGTCCTTTCAAATCGACGAGGCGAGACAAAAGTTTCGCCGACTATCCAGAGGTCTGCTCGAGCCGAGCACAGCCTTGGAGATTGAGAACCTCTGCCTGGAGGTTCCGAACTCGGCGCACGCTCGCGCCAGCGTGTGGAATCACCTCGCGGGCATCGACCGGCGCGAGTCGGAACGGGATTCGCTGCAATTGACTCACCTTCGTAACTAGCGGGGCACGCTTTACAAGAGCGCCAAGCCCTCTGGATCAACCCCCCATCATGAGCATTGTCATGAGTAATTATTCAGACGTCATTATTGTTGGACTCGGGCCTACGGGAGCCACTCTCGCCAATCTGCTCGGGACCTTTGGGCTGTCGGTGACGGTGATAGAAGCCCTCGACGAGACTTTTCCACTGCCGCGAGCGACGCATTTCGATGGTGAAATCATGCGCGTCTTGCAGTCGATCGGGCTGGCCGAAGAGGCGCTGCCGTTCACGCATGTGAACCCCGGCATGACCTTTGTGAACCTCGATCGCGAGGTGATTTTGAGCTGGCCCAGGCCGGACACCGTCGGCCCGCACAACTGGCACCCCAGCTATCGGTTTCATCAGCCCGCGCTGGAAGCCGTGTTGCGAAAAGGGCTCGATCGCTTTGCGCAAGTGAGCATTAGGACCGGATGCGAACTGGTGTCCGTGGTGCAATCGGATGACGGGGTTCAGGCGCAATTCGTCGCTCGAGGCAAAACAGCGCCAGAAGTCATCAACGGGCAGTATTTGATCGGCTGCGATGGCGGCAGATCGCCGGTGCGCGGCCTCCTCGACGTGCCTCTGGAGGACTTGGGCAGCCACGAAAAATGGCTGGTGGTCGACCTGATCATGAATCGGGAAGTCGAGGGCCTCACCGACGGTACCGTTCAATTTTGCGATCCCCGTCGCCCTACGACCTACATGCGGTGTGTTGGCCGGCGGCGACGCTGGGAATTCATGGTCATGCCGGGTGATGACATCGAGGCACTCACGGCGCCTGAAGGCGTCTGGGGGTTGTTGTCACCGTGGCTGGTTCCCGACGACGCGCAAATCGAACGCGCTGTGACCTATATGTTCCATGGGGTTATTGCCCACCCGTGGCGCCGGTCTCGGGTAATGCTGGCAGGGGATGCCGCTCACCAGATGCCTCCTTTCCTCGGTCAAGGGTTGTGTGCAGGTATCCGCGACGCCTCCAACCTGGCCTGGAAGCTGGACTGGGTGATCAAGGGGCGCGCATCGGCGGACCTGCTCGACACCTATGAGCAGGAGCGGTCTGCACACGTTCGCGCGACGATCAAGCATGCGATCGAAGTCGGAGAGATCATCCAGACAATCGACCCTGAACAAGCTCGGGAAAGAGACGCCAAGCTGGGCCAGGGGCCGCGAAAAATGAGTTCCCTCGTGCCTCGGCTCGGGGCGGGTCTTCATCAAGCCGCGGACCTTTCTGCAGGGTATACCTTCGCGCAGCCCATACTCGAATCCGGCGTGCCCCTCGATGAAGTCGTCGGCTCGAACTTCGCTGTCATCGGCGATCGCCACTTGCTCGATTCAGTGTCGCCGGCCACCCAGGCGCTGTGGGACATCAATGGCGTCGTGCGTGTGCCGGACGAAGCGCAGCCGTACCTGGATGAACTCAATGCCAGGGCGGTAATTATCCGTCCCGATCGGTACATCCTGGCGGTGGCCAATAGCACCGAGTCGTTGGATCACGTATCAACCTATCTGCCTGGAGGAAACGCAAATGAGTACTAACGCCGTACAGCAAACATCACCCGCGACCGCACTGGTACCACCGCTGAAAATCGGCATGCTGTTACCTTCGAGCAATGCAATGGCCGAACCCGAGATTCAACGAATGCTGCCGCCAGGCGTAAACATTTTGACGACCCGGTTGAAACTTGCCGGCTCGTCAAAGGCCGCATTGCTGGGGATGACGGACAAGATCGAAGAGGCGAGCAGTCTGCTGGCCGACGCTGCCGTGGACCTGATCGTGTTCAATTGCACGGCGGTCTCGACATTTGATCCGAGCATGGGCGAAAAGCTTTCCTCGCGGGTTGCTGACGCCAGCGGTTGTCCGGCAACGGCGACCTCGGATGCGCTGCTGGCCGCCTTCAAGGTGCTGCGGGCCAAGCGCATCGTACTGATCACTCCCTACATCGAGGAGGTGAATCTGCGTGAGGTCGAGTATCTCGAGCATTTTGGTTATGAGGTGGTGAGCCAGGTTGGATTAGGCCTGCTGGAAGGCACGAGCATGGCCGCGGTACCGCCTGCCAAATGGCTTGAACTCGCGCGAAGCTATCGAGACGACTCCACCGACATTTACTTTCTCAGTTGCACGGCAATCAACGTGTCTTCGATCATCGACACATTGGAGGCTGAGTTGGGGCGGCCGGTCGTGACAAGCAACCAGGCCATGTTGTGGCACTGCCTGCGTCTTCTGGGGCGAACTGAGCCTGTGCGCGGGTTTGGCAAGCTATTCGAAATGGCATGACGGTCTGAAGCGCGCCCGGGCCAATGAGGCCCGGTGCGACAATTAATGGGTTCAACTGTTTATCTGCCTTATTTGTCGATGATGGTCGCCGCGATCGATCAGCTCGAACTCCGGCTCAAGCACGTGCTGCTGGAGTAAGCGGTGGCGCTGTTCTGTCCGACCAGACCCTCCAATACATTGCAGTGACTCCGAAAGCGGGGGATCTATGCATCGTCATGGATCAAGTCGCTGCCGCCCTGTTGTCGTTCACGATCGGCATCAACGCACACATTTTTGGGTCTAACTAATGCAACTGCCGAAATATAGAGCGAGCGCCCCGTGCTTGGTCGACGTCAGCATTCAAACTAAATGCCTTGCGCATCAAGAGCGCTTCCTCCAACCGCCCCACGACGATATGCGTGGGGAGTTGGGCTTGGGCGGTTTCCCAGAAAGGGCCCGGCGTAGCGAGAGTGTCGACGTTTTTTATCTAGACAGACCACTGATGCGGCCAATATCGATGACGAAAGTCAGGGCGAACAACCAGCCGCTTTGAGTAGGTCCTACCAACGCGTTTGGACCTTGCCTGTTTGGATTCAGAAAGTACTGGGCCGAGGCGTTGGCCAACACGCCGGGGGCGAGTCCATACTGACCGTGCACGTCAAACGTGAACGTGTCTCGGTGAACTTTGTCGTCGCCCCAGCCGCGTGCCGCGCTGGTCTGTTGCTCGTTTAAAGCGCGCCCTTCGCTCAGCTGGAGATAGCGCACAGTTGAGCCCACCAGTGCCGCCGGATTGCCTTTGACAAAGCCACCATATTCGGTACCTGCGTACAGTTCGAGGGGAAATGACTGACCGGAGCCTGGGGTGACAAACGCGCCCCCGTACACCGCAACGTGAGGTGGAACGATTCCTTCCGCGTTTGCTTTGGTCCAGACGACCTTTCTTGCCTGGCCGTAAAATCCCGAAGTGCCGCTGTCATGTTTAACCGCAGTACCAAAAGGATTCTGCGACTGAGTCGATCCGTCCGTGTTGTCCAGGTCATCCCTGTACGGACTTGTGTTGTGGTACACACCGACTTCAGCGTTCAGTGGATATCGGCTGTCGGAGAAGTCGCTGGTGTACGTCATATTCCCCAGCCATATCGTGCCTTTCCTGGTGTCAGAGGTCCAATCCCATCCGGATGACTGGCTGAAAAGGCCGTAATTGTCCTCGGTCACGCCCAATCCCAGGCGAGTATGGGGCGATAGTTTGTAGGAGGCTCGTGCCCCCCAAAGTGATTTATCGAAAGGGGGCACGCCCACTGTGATCAGCGGGGTCGATGTGATGCATCCGGCGCACATTGTCGCGACCATGAAATCATCGCCCAGATTCATGCGGCCATATTCAAGTTGAAGCTGTTTATCAAAGAGGTCGTGCGACAGTGTCAGCTTGACGAGGTTTGAACTCGTGGTTGTCGCGGGAAAGGGTGCAAGGGAGGAACCGACTTTATAGGAGTAATCGCCGTTGTTTTGAGACAGCGGCTCCCACGCCTCCGTGATGTGCAGTTGTGTATTGGGAACCCCTAGGAGCTTGGTCAGATCGGCGTTGGCCGACATGAACAATGCCGGGGAGTCCATGGAACTGCCCGGTTTGATACCCGCCGTAGGGTTTGTGAAATAGCCATTGGTAAAGAACAGACCGAAAGTGAATCCTTGCTCGTCAAGTTTATCCCCTAACTCGCTAAGCGGCCCCTTTCTGGTGGGTGGGGGAATATCGGCCGGAGGTCGTACGCTGACACTCGCGACACCCGGTGGGTTCTGCCCGGTTTCAGTCTGGGCTTGCAGGAAAACGCCTTTGATGATCCTTTTGACGGGAACGATTGAGCTATTGGCGGCGATTGAAGCGCTCGAATCCTGTGCGCTACTTGGTGCATCAGTTGAAGCAATTGGAGTCTGCCGACCCGAGTCGGCAGCCGTCGCGGTCAGGACTGAGAATCCCAGTGCGAAGACAATTGTTTTAGTACTCGTGACATTGGTAAAGCGTTTCATGTGTTTCCTCCATTGTATTTATTGTTGAGTCAACGCGCTGAAGCATAACGAGCGACCCTATGGAGTTAACCCAAGACCTGGTTGCTGTCCGCTGGGTGTACGGGGGCGGACTGGCAAGCGGCTGAAGACTCGGTGGGTGGTCGGTTGCCAACAGAGGAGGGGGGCGTGCGATGCGTTTGAAACCTGGCGCCGAATACGGAAATCGTGTGATGGGTACACCTGGCGGACACTCGCCAGGACATACGATCACTCACGTATGGCACACGATAGACTCAGAGACGTCTTGCACGTTTAGAAGGTTTTCGGCAGTTGCCTGAGCTCAACAAAAATAGCGACTGCCTAATAGCGTATGCGGCTGCCTGCCGCAGTCTGTCCACCGAGAGAGGAAGTAGCGATGACGATTGTCACAGTGAGCAAGAGTGTCAAATTGAAAGCTGGCGCGTCGGATGTATGGGAATTCGTTAAGGACTTTTCTGGCTTCGCCTCCTGGCAGCCACACATCAATTCGGTGGAGATGTTGCCCAATGGCGATCGCAAGGTGTTATTCAAGCGTGGCAACACCATGCTTGATCGCATCAAGCATCTGAGCGATGAGTCGAAGACGTTGACCTACGAGCTCGTTCCCGGCCAGGAAACCCCGCCAGGGGCGCCGCCGATCAAGAGCCTGGATGCAACCTTTATCGTGGTCGCTGACGGCTCGGGATCCGACGTCACCTATACCATTGAAGCGGATGTTCCTCCGCCCATGGTGGAGTTGGCTCCAAAAGGTATCGGCGCAGACATTGATGGCGCACTGGAAGGCCTGAAAACACAGTTCGGTAGCTGAAAAAAAAGCACGCACGGAGCGATGGTCCGTCCCCGCGAACGTCCATGCGTTGGCGGGTGGATCAAGGTTCATATCGAGTCGATGTGAAGGGCTTTCAGTTCGTTGCGGTTGAACTCGCGGTTAATACCGCGAGCGTTCGAATCCCATCTTTATCAGGCCGGCTTCCATGTCGAGCTTGGTCTGCAAGAGGTCTGGCAGGTAACGGCTGACCACCTCGTCGTAATCAACCGTCGCTGCCACCCACACAATGTTGATACAAGCGATCACGCTCTGCTTGTACAGGATGGGGACTGCGATGCTGGCGCACTTGGGATGCTCCAGGTCCCGGCAGTTACTGTAGCCATTGGCATGCGAGCTGCTGATCATTTTCTGCAGGAATGCCTCGTCACGACTTAACGCATTGTCCGGATCCTCCGAGCGACGTAGCGAGGCCAGGATGTCCTCGCGTTCGTCCTCGGGACAAAACGCGAGATACGCGCGCCCGAGCGGGCTTTTGAGCATATGGCGCTTGCGCCCGATCATCCCTACATCGACTGAGAAGGGGCTGAAGCAATGGGTGCTTTCCCGAATGATCATTGCATCGCGTTCAAAGGTCGCCAGATCGGTTGGCCACAATACCTTCTCGCCCAGGCGTTGTAGCAGCGGTGCGCCGAGGGTGTGAATCCATTCTTCATCGGTGAACCCTTCGCTCAACTGACGCACGGCATTGGTCAAGCGAAACACGCTGTCGGAAACACTGCGGTAAAGCAGCCCGCGGTCTTCCAGGGTTTCCAGGATGCGATACACGGTGGGGCGTGGAAGTTGGAGCTCCGTGGCGATCTCGTGCACGGTGGAGGCGCGAACCGTATTGAGGTACTCAAGCACTTTGAGGCCTCGGTCCAGCGAACAAATCGTCTTATAAGTCATGAGCGTTTCCCGGCGTTCGTTATGGTCGATTTTTTTGTAGGCGGGATGTGGTAGCAATTGAAGGCGGTACGGCCTGGCACAATCCGGTGCTTGCCAAGTAACACCCAGCCTGCCGCGATTCACCTCCTTCAATGACCAAGGTTATACACCAAACGAGCGGTGGTAAATCGATGCGCCGTCCAGAGGCGTGGGTGATTTGCTTGATCGGGGGCCCTCGGCAAAGTGTATAGGGCCAGCGCTTTGCCGGCTCCGCGCCGACTGGCGCGCCTGCAGCCATCTTGCCTGATTCATGGCTGCCCGTTTTCGGCATCAGATACACAGGCCGGACAGCCATCAACCGCGTCTTGTTCCTCCTGATACGGGAGGGCTACTGTGGTTTCTCATAGTAGCTATCCATAGAAGATTGCTAAGGAGATACCGATGGTCAGTACGCTTAAGAAAAACATGGCCAGTGAGATGGCGCCGCCTGAGCCGGGTTTGAGTGCCGAAACATTGATCGCGCGGGCGGTGGCATTGCGCCCGGCGTTACTGGAAGGGCAGGCCGCTGCAGAAGAGCGTGGGACCTACTCGCCCCAGATGCATAAGGCGTTCGAGGAGGCGGGTTTTTATCGGACCTTGCAGCCGCGACGTTATGGCGGATACGAGTTCGATGTACCGACCTTCGCGCGCATGATCATGGAGGTTGCACGCGGCTGTCCGGGGAGCGCCTGGTGCTTGGCGTTGTCGGCAGGGCACGCACTGAACGTGGCGCAGCTGTTTGGCGAGAGTGCGCAAACGGAAGCTTTTGGGGGCGATGGGCATTTCGCCGCAGCGGCACGTGCCATTCCTTCGGGTACAGCCACCCGCGCGGACGGTGGTTGGCGCGTGGAAGGTACCTGGGATTATTGCTCCGGAGTGCCGTATTCAACGCACGTGATGGTCGGTGTAAGAGTCATCGAGGAAGGCGGCGCGCCGCAGGCAGCGGTGGCATTAGTGCCGCGTTCGCAGTGGAAGATGCTCGACAACTGGGGCGACTTCATCGGCATGCGCGCCAGTGGTTCCAACAGCGTGGAGATGCACGGCGCCTGGATTCCGGAACACTTCCTGGTGCGCGAGGATTTCTTCGCGCCGAACATCTCTCAAGGTACCGAAGGTGCGCGCTTGCATGGCAACCCGATGTATGCCGGTGGCACGCTGGGTTTTTTTCAGACCGAGATCAGCTCGATCATGGTTGGCGTTGGCTTTGCTGCGCTGGATGAGTACGAGAAGATCATCCGTGCCCGCAAGGCGTTCGGTCCTAACGCCCCGCTACAATCGGAACATCCTGATTACCAGCGCCCTTATGGGATTGCCCTCGGCAAGCTCGAAGCGGCACGTCACGCGGTGGTAGGCGCGGCACAGGAATACATGGACCTGGCACGCCTGGGCATGGAAGGCAAACGCACCTACCTGCGCTCGGATGACCAGCGCCTGCAAGCGGGGTTGCAGCATGCGGCGCAACTGTCCTTCGAGGCGGTGGACATGTTGTATCGCGCGTCCGCAACCAGTGCCGCGGCGAAAAATGGAACGCGCATGCAACGCTATTTCCGCGATATCTCCATGGCCCGTACCAACCCAGGGTTGCAGTTCGAGCTGAAAGCCGCCGACCTGGCTCGACAATTGTTCGCAGAACGTGACCAACGCGAAGGGAGCAAGCAGCCGTGATCGACGCTGAACAAGCTCGTGATCGGCACAGATCACACCCGGTACCGACAGCTGGCGGCGCAATTCCGATTCCCGAGGCCAACCTGACGCCGCAAGAGATGATCCGCCGTGCCACGGCGATGCGTCAGACCCTGCGCGATCGGCAGGCGGCCACCGAGGTAGAAGGTCGCCTCCTGGCGCAAACCAACGAGGAATTCATCAACGCAGGCTTTTACCGCGTGGTGCAACCGCGCCGGTTCGGGGGCTACGAATTCGATCTGACCACCTATGTTCGGGTGATGAGCGAAGTCTCACGAGGCTGTCCTTCAAGCGGTTGGGTGCTGGCGTTGACCTCTGGCCATCCCATCATCCTTGCCGATCATTCCGAACAGGCTCAGATCGAAGCATATGGCAACGACGGAGAATACCGTTGCCCGTCGCTGGGCTCGCCGATACCCGTGCAGCCTGCGCCGGGTGGGTATGTTGTTTCGGGGTTCTGGGATTTTGCCTCTGGTTGCGACATTGCAACGCACATCATGGCCAGTGGCTTGATTGCGCAAGAAGGGGCCGCGCCCAAGCCGGTCCTGATGCTGATCGATCGCCAGGATTACTCAATCACCAATAACTGGAACATGCTCGGCATGCAGGGCACCGGCTCACGCCGGGTGGTTGTTGAAAACCTGTTTGTGCCGGAGCATCGGGTGGCTCCGCTGGCGATGTGGGTGGGGGCCGCTGGTGACAAGGTGCATCCCAATCCGATGTACAACGGCCGCAAGGCCGGGTTTTTCATGATCGAGGGCGGTGCCGTGTTGATGGGGACCGCGCGGGGCATGCTCGATCTCTACGACGAGTTGCTGCGAAACAAATCCATGCGTTTCGCGCCCAAGACGAAACTCATGGAGCACCACGAGTTTCAACACTACTTCGGTGTGGCTCAGGCGCTGATGGACAATGCCGATGCCGCGCTTCTCAAGGCGGCGCAGGATTACATGGATGCCTGCACGGCACAGTCGGAGCAGGGCATCGAGTTCTCAGAGGAGGAGGACCGGCGGATATTCCTGATGGTTCAGCAGGCGACACGTCTGGCCTTCGAAGCTGCAGATCGGCTCTTCACCACGGCAGGCACCCAGATTGGCCAAAGCACATCGATGCTTGGGCGCTACTACCGTGACCTGGCGATACAACGTACGCACTTCACCCAGCAGATGGACCGAACTGCCGTGAACTTTGCGCGCATTCACTTCGGCTTCGCGCCCTTGTCACCGTTCTAAGGAAAGCGACCATGCCCTCTGAAGCTACGGCCTCCCGCATACGGGAGCATTTCAAACAGCGACGCGGTTACTGGAACGATGACTGGGAACGCTTGATGCACAGCAACCCGGCCTACGTGGCGGCGTATCTGGAGTTGTCCGCCTACACGGCCGAGCGCGGCAGTCTCTCGCCAAAGACGCGGGAGTTGATCTATGTGGCGACCAATTGTTCGCCCACGCACTTCTTCGAGCGTGGCGTGCGGCAGCATGCGCGTTTCGCGCAGCAATTCGGGGCCTCGCTCGAGGAACTGATCGCGGTGGCGATGATTGTCAGTACGGTCGGCGTGCAAACCTATCTGCTCGGGGCGGCCGCTCTTGAGGAACTTGTGCCGGGTGCACTGGCCTCAAGCGACCATAAGGCTCATGTCGAGGCGGTACACAGCAAGCATCTGCAGTTGCTGGGAGCAGCTCTGCCTGAGGTCGATGCCGCCATCGATGTCGACCCTGCGTTCTATGAGGTCTGGTTGAATTTTGCCGAGGCCGCGATTGGCACCAACGGCCTGCTCTCACCCAAGGAAAGCCACCTGATCGCGTTGGCCGCGTATGCGCAGTGCACGCAGCTCTCGGGCCCCGGCGTGCGACAACATATGCGGGCGGCGCTCGCGAACGGCGCCACCCCGAACGAAATCATGGATGTGTGCAAGTTGATCACAAGCATGGGCGTGCATGCGGTGGTGCTGCCGGTTCCGGTGCTGATCGACGAATGGGAGAAACTGTCGTGAGTACAACGCCTCTTCGTTATAGCGCCGATGGCCTGAACTTCTGTGGTCAGCTGGCGTGTCCGGATGGACAAGGCAAGGTGCCTGGCATCCTGATCTTTCCGGAAGCGCCAGGCGTCGGGCCGCATGTGATCCGCCGCGCGGTGTCCCTCGCCGGGATGAATTACGTCGCCCTTGCCGCAGACATACACGGCGAGGGGGTGTTATTCGACGATCCCACTGTCATGCGCGCGAGTATCGACCGGCTCAAAAGCCAACCCGAACGGCTGGTCCAGCGGCTGCAAGCGAGCCTCCGGGCGCTTGCACAGGTTCCACAGGTGGACCCGCAGCGCATGCTGGTGATCGGTTACTGCTTTGGCGGCTGGTGTGCGCTGGAACTGGCGCGCACTGGCGCCCCGTTGCTGGGCGTCGGGGTCTTCCATGGCGCCTTGATTGCGACGCAGGCCGGTACCGCCAACCAGATCCAGGGCAAGGTGCTGGTCTGCTCCGGCGCTTCTGACCCGCTGGTGCCTAAGGAGCAAATTACTGCGTTCACCGAAGAAATGACCGCGGCGGGGGTTGATTGGCAGGTCCACCTGTATGGCGGTACCGGTCATGGGTTTACCAGTCCCGAGGCCGGCAGCAACCCGCGTCCTGGCTTCGGTTACTCGGCATTGGCTGATCATCGTTCCTGGGCGGCGCTGAACGTATTTCTGAATGAGATCTTTGACATGGGAAAAGACTGATGGAATTTGCGAATAAGACCGTCCTTATCACCGGAGCGGCGACCGGTATCGGCCGAATGACTGCTAAAAAACTGGCCCTGCTGGGTAGCCGCGTCGTCATCGCCGATCTCAACGGCGAAAAGGCCGAGGAGGCTGCGAAGTCGATTCAACTTGAAGGCGGCGATGCGATAGGAGTGCGCTGCGATGTGACCCTGGATAAGGACATCGCGGGGTTGATGGCGACAGTTGTCGCTACCTATGGACCGGTCGATGTGCTGATCAACAATGCCTCAATGCCGCCCATTGCAGGGCGAATCGAAGACATTCCCTTTGAGGCCTGGGAAACCGCGCTGCAAGTGAATGTACTGGGCTACGTGCGCATGATCAGCGCCGTATTGCCCGCCATGATGGCGCGCGGCAGTGGTTACGTGGTCAACACCGCCTCATCACTGGCCATTCTGCCCGACCCACCTACGCGCTTTCAGATTCCCTACACGACAACCAAGGGCGCGCAGCTCGCGATGAGTTACGGCTTGGCGCATGCATTGAAACCGCACGGCGTCCGGGTGTCGGTGTTCTGTCCAGGTATCACCGCCACGTCGGATCGCCCAGGCGGTCAAAGCCTGACCACCTCGGGCACAGCCATTCCGAGCATGGCAGAGTTTCTTGATGGTGTTGACCCTCGGCGCGGCAAGCCTGCGACGGCGGAGTTCGCGGCTTCCACGCTGGTCGAGGGGCTGCTGCAAGAGAAGTTTTTAATCAGTTCGCAAGTGGGCTATGAAGAACAGATCGTGGAGTTTGCGCGGGCTGGCCTTGACCCTCGGGCGCTGATCGTCGACGGAGGTGTCTGAGCATGGCTCGCGTACGTTACCTCGATCGAGAAGACCTGGCGCCTGAATTCCAGGACATGCCGCGCATGAAATCCAACATCACGCGTGCGCTCGCCAACAGCCCGCGCGGCGCGCGGCATGTAGCCGGCACCGGCATGTACCTGCGGCACGAGAGCAGGCTCAACCCGCGTCTGCGCGAGCTGGCAATTTTGCAGGTGGGGTACTCGACCGGCAGCGAATACGAGTATGCGCACCACGTCGATGTCGCGTTGTCGTTTGGTGTAAGTGAAGCGGACATCCTGGCCATCGCCGCCGACAGTGCCGGGCAGGCAACCACACTCGAGCCGCTGGCCCGTGCGGTGTTGCAGGCCGCGCGCGAGATGACCGAGCGGCTGGACTTAAGTGATGCGACGTTCGCGGTGTTAAGTGAAGCGCTGGACGCCGAATCGCTGATCGATCTGCTCATCGCCATTGGTGAATATAACGGCATGGTTCGAATCATGGTGGCTCTTCAGATCGATCTGGAGCCGGAATTCATGACCTACCTCGAGCGTTTTCCGCTGCCTGCCCGTCACTAATGAGCCGCGCCACTCCTACTAAAAAGGTTAAAGACTATGGACTTGGGACATGTGGGGATTCATGTGCGCGATTTCGAAGCCATGCTCGGCTTCTATCAGCGCGTGTTCGGTTTCGTGATCAGTGATATCAAGCGCGGCCCGGAGCGGTCGATTGTTTTTCTGACCTCGGAACCTGAGGTCCATCACCAATTTGTCATCGCCAACGGCAGGGCCGCCGATGACCACTCGCGGGTGATCAATCAGATCTCCTTTCGCTTGTCGAGCCTGGCGGAGTTGAAACGCATCGGTACGGCGCTCAAGGGTGAAGCGGTCGAAGACCTCGACATCATCACCCACGGCACGGCGTGGTCAATTTATTTCCGTGACCCCGAAGGCAACCGCGCCGAGGCGTTCGTCGATACACCGTGGTATGTCGACCAGCCGTTTCGGGCCCCCATCGATCTGGATCAGCCCGAAGAGGTCTTGCGTCGCGAGACTGAAGCGTTGTGCCGTACCCGTCCCGGGTTCCAGAGCATTGAGCAATGGCGGCTCAAGCTCGCTCAACGCTTCGAGTTGGCAAAGTCTCAATAATACGAACCCTCAAGCCGCTGCGCTCGCCGGTACTTTTCGGGTGGGCGCCATAACCCTGCGGCACCTATGGATTCACACTGCGGACACTTGTACGGCGCGCATGGCAGCACCGCTCTATGACCATTAATGTGCAGTTATCGCAGTGTGTCTTGGAGTACGACGTGAGCTTAAACGCAAAGGCAGTAATTGTAGGTGCCTACGAGCACCCCGGCCGCGATTTACCGGATCGGTCGGCACAGCAGATTCACGCGGAAGTGGCGCTGGGTGCGCTCGCCGATGCGGGCCTTGGGTTGCAGGATATCGATGGTTTTTTCTGCACCGGCCAGCTCGGTTTTGGTGCCATCTCGCTGGCCGAATATATAGGCCTTAAAAACCTGCGTTACACCGATTCGACGTTTACCGGTGGTTCCTCCTACCTGTGCCATGTCGGCCACGCAGCGCTCGCCGTGGCCAGCGGCAAATGCCGCATCGCCCTGGTGACGCAAGGCGCACGGGTTCGTGGCATCGTACGCGGTGCGAAGTTGGCGCCGGATACCCCCGAGTATCCTTTCGAGGCGTCTTACGGCGAAACCAACCTGGGGATCTATGCCCTGGCCGCGAGGCGGCACATGCACGAGTACGGGACGACTGCGCGACAACTCGCCGAAGTCAAGGTGGCTGCCTCGTATCACGCGCAATTCAACCCCAACGCACTGCTGCAAAAACCGGTCACCCTCGAAGAGGTACTGGCTTCACCTCTGGTCGCCGATCCGCTACGTCGCCTTGACTGCTGTGTCGTCACCGATGGCGGCGGCGCCGTGATCGTCACGACGCCGGAAATAGCCGCCGGACTTAAGCGTCAATCGGTCGAGATCCTGGGTCATGGCGAAGCGATCAAGCACACCATGAGTGGGCGTCTGGACATGACGTACACCGCCGCCGTGTGGTCGGGGCCCGCCGCCTTTGAGGAGGCTTCGGTGACGCCAGGCGACATCGATTACGCGTCAATTTACGACTCCTTCACCATAACGGTGCTGATGACCCTGGAAGACCTGGGGTTTTGCAAGAAGGGGCAGGGGGGCGCGTTTGCGGCGGACGGTGCGTTGCGTATCGGCGGGCGGCTTCCGATCAACACCGATGGCGGTGGCCTGTGCAACAACCACCCAGGCTATCAAGGCGGCATGGTCAAAATCATTGAGGCCGTTCGACAGCTTCGTGGTGAGGCTCATCCGCTAGTGCAAGTCGAAAACTGCAGATTGGCTTTGGCGCACGGTACGGGGGGCGGTATTTCGCGCCTGTGCAGTGCGACGTTAATTCTTGGTCGAGGTGATGCATGAGTGGCGTTGAATTGCCGGTGCCCGCACCGCTGGTTGTTCCGGAAACCAAACCCTTTTGGGATGGGACGAAGGCCGGTCAGCTGATCTTGCCGCGCTGTCTGCGTTGCCGCTTCGTGATTTGGTATCCGCGGCAATTCTGCCCGGAATGCGGACACGATTGCGTCGAGTGGTTTGAAGCGAGCGGGCGCGGCTCGATCTACAGCTTCACCATTGTTCGTCGTGGCGAAGGCGCGTACCGCGATACCCCGTCCTATGTGCTTGCCTTCGTCGATCTTCAGGAAGGTCCGCGCGTGATGACCAACATCATCGACTGTGACCTCACGCAACTTCATATCGGCCAGCCCGTGAGCGCTGTGTTCTGTGATGCAGGCGACAGCGCCGCGTTGTTGCGATTCCGCCCACTCCTTACTGAGTAAGCCCCCATGACCAAAATATTCTCTTCTCCCGAGGCCGCCGTCGCCGATATCCCCGACGGTTCATCCGTCGCCATTGCCGGTTTCGGCGTGGGCCACAGCTATCCAAACAGCCTGGTAATCGCCCTCAAGGAGCAGGGCGCACGCGACCTGTGCGTGGTGGCCAACTCGCTGGGGGCTGGCGAATACCGTCCGGAACTGCTTCTTGAAAATGGGCAAGTCAGTAAGGTGATTTTGTCTTTCTCCGCGCGGCCCGGCTTTCCTTCCCTGGTGGAGCAACGCGCCGCTGCCGGTGACGTGAAACTGGAAATGGTTCCGCAAGGGATACTCGTTGAACGCCTGCGCGCCGCTGGCGCCGGGCTACCGGCCTTCTACAGCCCAGTGACCGTAGGGACGCCGTTGGCGCAAGGCAAGGAACTGCGTGAATTCGACGGCAAAGCGTACGTGCTTGAACGATCACTCCCGGTCGACTATGCGCTGGTGCGGGGCTTCCGTGCGGACGCGAATGGCAACGTCGAGTTTCGCGGTAGCAGCATGCATTTTCACCCAAGTTTCGCAAAGGGCGCGCGTGTCGCCATCGTGGAGGTTGAGGAAATTGTTGAAGTCGGCGCTATCCCGCCAGAGCGAGTGGGCTTGCCTGGAGTTTTTGTGTCGCGGGTGGTGCTCGCGACCAAGAAAGTGACAATACCCAAAGGGGCGCTGGGGCGTCGGGCACCGGATACCCGGCGCGAGTATTTTGGCAAGCCGGCGCTCTCGCGGCTTGAGTTTTCCAAACGCGCCGCAGCGTTATTGCCAGAGCATGGTTACGTCAATTTGGGCTCTGGCTTACCGACGTTAGTCGCCTCGCACGTCAGCGGGCGCAACATCATGCTTCACGCCGAGAATGGCGCCTTGGGCTATGAGCTGCTCGACGACGCCGGAGTCCCCGATTCCGACTTCTTCGACGCGGCTGGAGGCTTTATCGATATGCGGCCGGGCGGCGCATTGTTCGACAGTGTGGTGTCGTTCGAAGTGGCCCGTTCGGGCAAGCTTTCGGCGGTGCTGCTGGGCGCATACCAGGTGGCGCAAAACGGCGATCTCGCCAATTGGAGCGTACCGGGCCAGGTCGGCGGGGGCATCGGTGGTGCGATGGACCTGATCGCCGGCGCAAGCAAACTCATCATCGTGATGGAACACAGCGACAGCAAAGGCCGCTCCAAACTGGTCCGTGAATGCCAATACCCGCTCACGGCGCCTCAGTGCGTCGATGTGATCGTGACCGACCTCGCGTTGCTGGTACGGCGGGGAAACCGGTTTGTCCTCGAAGAAATCGCCCCAGGCTTCAGCGTCGAAGAAATTCAGCAGCTGACGGATATGGAACTGCTGGTCGCCGATAACGTTCGCGTGATGCAGCCCGACGCTAAGCCCGTGTAATGTAACCCTGGCGCGTTACCCTCTTCCCTCACTGCGCAACGGCGCTAATCCCAGGTCACGCAACTTCAGCTGCGTGGCCTGTTTCGCTTTGATCGACGATCACAATCCGCGCAAAGGTGAAATGTGACCACACAGGCTGTGCTTGACCCTCGCACTGCACGCTTGCTGCCTTGGTTGGTGGCGGTAGCGTTTTTCATGCAAACGCTGGATGGCACTATTCTCAATACGGCATTGCCGTCAATGGCCATCGACCTCGGAGAAAGCCCGCTGCGTATGCATGGCGTGTTGATTGCCTACCTCATTACCGTCGCCATTCTCATCCCGGCCTCCGGCTGGTTGGCCGACCGCTTTGGCACCCGTAGGACGTTTTATACGGCAATCACCTTGTTTTGCTTCGGTTCGTTGCTGTGCACCCAGGTCGATAGCCTGGATTCGCTGATCATCGCTCGTGTCATCCAGGCGCTTGGCGGCGCGCTGATGATGCCCGTCGGCCGGTTGGTGGTGCTGCGCGCCTATCCACGCAGCGACCTGGTGCGGGTCATGAGCTTTGTCACATTCCCCGGACTGATCGGCCAACTCATGGGGCCAACCCTTGGCGGATGGCTGGTGGAGTACGCCAGTTGGCGCTGGATTTTCGCGATCAACCTGCCGATCGGATTGCTGGGTGGTTACGCTGCTCATCGGTTGATGCCCGATTTTCGCCCCGCCAAACGAATGCGTTTTGATGTCGTGGGTTTTGGGTTGTTCGGCGCGTTTACCCTCTCACTCATTCAGGGTCTCCAGAACCTTTCCCAGGACTCGCTGCAAACGTCGAGTGAGTGCTTCGGCATCGCGGTGGGTGCACTGGCGCTGTATTGGCTGCACGCCTCACGCAGCCAATACCCGTTGTTTGCTCTGTCACTGTTTCGCCTGCGCAGTTTTTCGGTCGGCATCAGTGGCAGCCTGATGTCGCGCTTGGGCAGTGGGGCGATGCCGTTCCTGACGCCACTGATGATGCAAGTGGGGCTTGGCCATTCAGCCTCGGTAGCGGGGATGAGCATGATCCCGCTGACTTTGTCCGGCATGGCCACCAGGCCGTTCATTAGTGGAGTGATCCGGCGTTTCGGATATCGTACGGTGCTCAGTTGCAACACACTGGCTCAAGGAGCGCTGATTTGCAGCATGGCACTTGTCGGGACGCAAACATCGTTGTGGTTGATTATCGCGTTGCTGTCGCTGATCGGTGTCGCCAACTACATCCAGTTTACCGCCATGGGCACAGTGACGCTGATCGAACTGAATGATCATCAGGCAAGTGGCGGCACCAGTTTGATGTCGGTGACTACCCAGCTATCGACTGGCCTGGCGGTTTCGGCGGCGGGGGCCTTGCTGGTGCTATTCAATTCGAATGAGGGGGCGTTGGCCCTGCCGGGCGTCATGGATGTTTTCTCCAGGGTTTATCTCAGTCTTGGTGCGCTGACCATTGTGTCAGCGCTGCTGTTCCTGCGTTTACCGCATAAGGATTAAACCGACAGCACTTGCCTCGCCGGCGCTTCAAGCGTCATTGAGCTCCCACAGGTCAGGTCGCTGCCGGTAACGTGCTTACTTCAAACTCTTGAGATAAGCGATGAGGTGCTGGCGACTCTGCGCATCGGGCTGCCCCGGGAACATCATCATGTTGCCCGGCAGCAAGCTGGCAGGGCTTGTCAGCCACTTGTCCA
>Ga0302169_10000062_pt1 | contig 34425 bp, 33 predicted proteins | sample I_Fen_N1_3_FD_193493 | JGI IMG/M metagenome (GOLD analysis project Ga0302169, IMG submission 193493) | Peat permafrost microbial communities from Stordalen Mire near Abisko, Sweden - I_Fen_N1_3 | ecosystem: Environmental > Terrestrial > Soil > Wetlands > Permafrost | place: Sweden: Abisko...
AGGTGAACTGACTATCCTGCACGAACTCAGCCTGGAACTGAACAAGGGCGACAGCCTGGCCATCGTCGGCGCCTCCGGTTCCGGCAAATCCACCCTCCTCGGCCTGCTCGCCGGCCTCGACCTGCCCAGCAGCGGCGAAGTCACCCTGGCCGGGCAAGGGCTGAGCACCCTCGATGAAGATCAACGCGCGCGCATTCGGGCCGAGCATGTCGGTTTTGTGTTCCAGTCCTTTCAGTTGCTCGACAGTCTCAACGCTTTGGAAAACGTCATGTTGCCGCTGGAACTCGATGGCCGCAAAGACGCCCGCGAACGCGCCACAGAGTTGCTGCAACGGGTCGGCCTGGGCCAGCGCCTGACCCACTCACCGCGCCAGCTCTCGGGGGGAGAACAGCAACGTGTGGCGATTGCCCGGGCGTTTGCCGCCGAGCCCGACGTGCTGTTCGCCGATGAACCCACTGGCAATCTCGACAGCCACACCGGTGAGCGCATCAGCGACTTGTTGTTCGAACTCAACCAGGAACGCGGCACGACGCTGGTACTGGTGACCCACGACGAACGCCTGGCACATCGCTGCCGGCGCCTGATCCGCCTTGAAGCCGGCCTGCTGGTCGCCCCATTGGAGCCTTGATGGCACGCCTGCCGCTGTTGCGTCTGTTCAGTCTTGCCATCCGCCAACTGCTGCGCGATGCCCGCGCCGGTGAATTGCGCGTGCTGTTCTTCGCCTTGCTGGTGGCCGTGGCGGCGAGTACCGCCATCGGCTACTTCGGCGCCCGCCTGAACGGCGCCATGATGTTGCGCGCCACCGAATTTCTCGGCGCCGACCTGTTGCTCGAAGGCAGCTCACCGGCTCGCCCCGAACAGATCAAAAGCGGTACGGAGCTGGGGCTTGAACACGCTCAAGTGGTGGAGTTCTCCAGCGTCATCGCCACCGATAACGGCATCCAGCTGTCCAGTATCAAAGCGGCTGACGCGGTCTATCCACTGCGCGGCGAACTGAAAAGCGCCCCGGCGCCTTTTGCCCCGGAAGAACCTGGAGGCGGACCGAAATCCGGCGAGGCCTGGGTCGAGGCACGCCTGCTGACAGCGCTGGATCTGAAGATCGGCGACAGCATCGACGTCGGCATGAAAACCCTGAAGCTGGCGCGCGTCCTGACCTACGAACCCGACCGCGCCGGCAATTTCTACAGCCTTACGCCCCGGGTGCTGATCAACCTCAGCGACCTCGCCGCCACCGGTGTGGTGCAACCAGGTAGCCGGGTCAGCTACCGCGAACTCTGGCGCGGCAAGGCCGAGGCGCTGGAAACCTATCGCCAACTGATCAAGCCTGGCCTGGCCGCCAACCAGCGCCTGCAGGATGCCCGCGACGGCAACCGACAAATTGGCGGCGCGCTGGGCAAGGCCGAACGTTACCTCAACATGGCGAGTCTGGTGGCGGTCCTGTTGTCCGGCGTGGCCGTAGCGCTGTCGGCCACGCGCTTCGCCACGCGTCGATTCGATGCCAGTGCCCTGCTACGTTGCCTTGGCCTGTCACGCCGGGAAACCATGGTGCTGTTCAGTTTGCAGCTGACGGTACTTGGGCTGCTCGCCAGCCTCAGTGGCGCCTTCCTCGGCTGGCTGGCACAGCTGGGGCTGTTCGCGTTGTTGCATGATTTGCTGCCGACCGATGTGCCGCCGGGTGGTCTGCTGCCGGCCATCGCAGGGATCGGTACCGGGTTGGTGGCTCTGGCCGGATTTGCCCTGCCACCGCTGGCCGCGCTCGGTCGCGTGCCACCCTTGCGCGTGTTGCGCCGGGACATGCTGCCGATTCCGTCCAGCACCTGGATGGTCTATGGCGCTGCCTTGGGCGCCCTCGGCCTGATCATGTGGCGCCTGAGCCTCGACCTGGTGTTGACCTTCGCCCTGCTCGGCGGCGGCGTGATCGCCGCGCTGGTGCTCGGTGGTTTGCTCTTGCTGCTGCTCAAAAGCCTACGCAGGATGTTGGCCCGCGCTTCGCTGCCCTGGCGCCTCGGGCTGGGCCAGTTGCTGCGCCATCCACTGGCCGCAGCGGGACAAGCCTTGGCCTTCGGCCTGATTCTGCTGTCCATGGCGCTGATCGCGTTGCTCAGAGGTGAGCTGCTGGACACCTGGCAGAACCAATTGCCGAAAAACGCGCCGAATTATTTTGCGCTGAACATTCTGCCGGCGGACAAACAAGCCTTTACCGATCGCCTGATTCAACTGTCGGCGCAATCCGCGCCGCTCTACCCGGTGGTGCCAGGTCGACTGATCAGCATCAATGGCGAACCGGTGCAGGACATCGTTAGCAAGGACTCGGCGGGGGATCGGGCGATCCAGCGCGACCTGAGCCTGACCTGGGCGGCGGACTTGCCGGCGGGCAACAAACTCACGGCGGGCAACTGGTGGACCGAGCAGGCACCCGACGAGGTACCCGGTGTGTCGGTTGAAGGCAAAGTGGCCGAAAGCCTGAAGCTCAAGCTCGGTGATCACCTGGTGTTTACCGTGGGTGGGGTCAATCGTGAAGCGAAGGTCACCAGCTTGCGAGAGATCAACTGGGACAACTTCCAGCCGAACTTCTTCATGATCTTCCAACCCGGCACCTTGAAGGATTTGCCGGCGACGTACCTGACCAGTTTCTATCTGGCGGCCGGTCACGACCAGCAGATTGTCGACCTCTCGCGCAGCTTCCCGGCGGTGACGATTCTGCAGGTCGAAGCCTTGCTGGAACAGCTGCGCAGCATCCTCGCCCAGGTCACGCTGGCGGTGGAATATGTGCTGTTGTTTGTACTCGCGGCGGGGATGGCGGTGTTGTTTTCCGGCCTGCAGGCGACGCTCGATGAACGCATTCGTCAGGGCGCCCTGTTGCGCGCGCTGGGAGCCGAACGGCAGTTACTGGTGAAGGCCCGGCGGATCGAGTTCGGTTTGCTCGGCGCGGTCAGCGGTTTGTTGGCGGCCCTCGGCTCGGAACTGGTGAGCCTGGTGCTTTACCGCTACGCCTTCGACCTGCCATGGCACCCGCATCCGTGGTTGTTGGTGCTACCCCTGATCGGTTCGGTGCTGATTGGCGGCGCCGGTGTGTTCGGTACGCGTCGTGCGTTGAACGCCAGCCCCCTGACAGTGTTGCGCGAGGGTTGATAGACTCGAACCTTGCCCATTACAAGAAGTAGCCATGAGCCGTTATCGTCCACCCCGCCCCGCTGGCACCGCGCTGATCACCCCTGAAGGTGAAGCACGGATGCGGGCCGAGTTTCATGAGCTTTGGCATGTACGGCGACCGCAGGTGACGCAGTCGGTGAGCGAGGCTGCGGCGCAGGGTGATCGTTCCGAGAACGCGGAATACACCTACGGCAAAAAAATGCTGCGTGAAATCGACAGCCGTGTGCGCTTTCTCACCAAACGGCTTGAAGCGTTGAAGGTCGTCAGCGAAAAGCCCAGCGATCCGAACAAGGTCTATTTTGGCGCCTGGGTCACGATTGAAGACGAAGACGGCAAAGAGTCGCGCTATCGCATTGTCGGCCCGGATGAGCTGGACCTGAAGTTGGGGCTGATCAGCATCGACTCACCCCTCACCCGCGCACTGATCGGCAAGGCGCTGGACGCCGAAGTTCGGGTCCAGACGCCGACCGGTGAGCAATGCGTATACATCGTGGCGATTGAGTATCCGTGAGCCTTAGCGACGGGTAATCAGGCCTTGTCGGGCAACGCGGGTCAGTTGCCTGATCACTTCCGGCGCGTCGTCGAGGCTCGGTGATTGAATCACTGCCAGATCAAAACTGTCACTGGCAAATCGAGCCAGTGATTCGCCGTCTTCGACAAACTGGATCAAGAACGCTGCAGGCCCGCCGGTACGACGTGGCCAGCCGTCGAGGTAACGCAGAAGCGTCGGCTGATGTTTACCGCCAAGCAGGATTTTTGGATTGCGCTGGGTGAGATGTGCCGTGATCGGCGCGGGACGTACTACGGGGCTAAGTGCGTTCATCGAGTCGTGTCTCTGCCTCAAAATTCTGCATGGCAGGTGAGAGGCAACACCGAACCAGCGCTTTAGCGGTATTTCGAAGCCTGTTTCAAGCTTCTATCGGCAACTGGATGAGTCACCTGGCGCCCCGCAAGTAGCTGTTTAAATCGGCGCATGGGCAACATCCTAGAGAAGCTGACCGGACAGTGTCAAGAATGACGCGCAACAAAAAGGCCCGCGCAATGCGAGCCTTTTCGTTGAGCCAGAGCGGTCAGTCGGTGATGGCGCGGTCCAGCGACAGCTTGCCGGCACCTTCGATCAATACCGCAATGCTGCCACCGAGCAAGGCCAGGGCGAATTCATAACCATTGTTGGCCATGAACAAGCCGTTATGGATATGCACCGAGAAAATTGCGACCAGCGATAGGAAGGTCAGGCCCAGTGCTGCCGGACGTGTCAGCAGACCGATGATCAACGCCAGACCACCGAAGAACTCGGTACCACCCGCCAGAATCGCCATCAGGTGACCGGGTGCCAGGCCCAGGCTTTCCATGTACTGCGCGGTGCCAGCAATGCCGTAGCCACCAAACATACCGAAGAGCTTCTGCGCGCCATGAGCTGCGAAGATGACCCCGACGACAATCCGTATCGCGGTCAGGCCGAAACCGGCGCGGGTAAACAGTACCTTGTTGATCAGTGAGCTCATGCTGTGTCATCCATTGTGAGTGTGTGTTCGTTGGCGCCATATTAATCGATAAAACAAATGTAAAAAGCGCAATATTTGCGACACAACAATCAGTTTAGTCGATCATTTTCGAGAGACCACTTTTTGTCCCTGCGGCTCCAATGACTCCCTCTCACGATCGAACGCCAGGTAATACTTGTTCACGCTATTAACATAGCTGACGGGCCCCATCCCTACCTGTTCCATGGCAATGCGTTCGACCTGAAAGAACCACTGATTGGGATTAAGGCCGCGTCGCCGGGCTTCGGCGCGCATGCCCTGAACGCGCTCGGGGCCAATGTTGTAGGCCGCCAGCACGAAGGCCATGCGCTCACGCTCGTTGAGCTTGGGGCTGGCGAAGAACTTGCGGCGGATCATCGCCAGGTATTTGGCCCCGGCCTGCACGTTGGCGTCGAGGTCCTGAATGTTGTTGACCCCCACCCGCTGGGCGGCCGTCGGGGTGATTTGCATCAACCCGGTGGGGCCGCCACCGTTGCGAGAGTTGGGTTGCAGAGCCGACTCCTTGAACGCCAGCGCCGCCAGGTTCAACCAGTCCATGCCTTGGGCATCGGCGTGCTTCTGCAGCACCGGTCGCAGTTTTTCCAGGCGCTGACGGTCGGCCTTGGCCAGTGGATAGTGAACTTGATACAGCCGGCGATAGATCCGCAGAAACGCTACGTCCTGGTCCGATGGCTTCTTATACGTCGTCAGAAAACGATCAATGCTCGCCCGCAGCATCGAGGCATCGCGGCGAACAAACCAGAACTCTTCGCCCGGCTCGCTGATCAGCAGCTGCTTGTCGAAGCGCAATTTTGGCAGGATCTTGCCCCAGCGCTCGGCAATTGGTTGCTCGACGATGGTCAGGTGAAAGATCCCTCCCTGCACCATTTCCAGAACATCCTCGACGGCCAGACTGGGATCGACCCACTCGATCGTTATCGGTGCCAATTTGTGCAAGGCGAGTTTTGAATTGATCTGGCTCACGGCATCGCCGGCCGCGCTGCCGGTGGGTAACGCCAGGGTCTTGCCCGAGAGTTGTTCGACCCGGGTGTAACGCCGCTCGCCCTTGATCCCCACCAGCACCAACGGGATGTTGCTGGCGATCGGTTCGCTGCTGCTGACCGCGTGGCCAGGTTGCAAATCGAGCAACTCCCCAGGCGCGACCAGATCCCCTTCCCCGCGCTGCAAGGCGCCGAGCAATTGATCCTTGGATTTGGGGATGATTTTGAGACTGACTTCCTGACCGTCGCGGGCGTGGCCGTTGAGGTATTGCTCGAAGGCGCGCAAGCGGTGGTATTCGACGCCGATGGCCTGGCCCTGGACTTCGCCGGAGCTGTTGCGGCTTTGATTGACCAGCACCCGCAACACGCGACTGCTGCGAATCTCCGCCAGGTCGCGCACTTTGGCCGCCGGCACGGCTTGCAGCGGCCCGGCCAGACGCGCAACCGCCGGCATTGGCAGCAGCAACGAACAGCACAGCAGTAGCAAAATCGAGGGACGTGTCATCCACTCTCCGGAAAGGATACTGGGCCGATTTCCAAAAAAATCACGAAATCGAACGTCAGAAACAGAGCGCCATGAGCGCTGGCAAAGTGCGAAAGACTGGCACAGTGATGGCACCATGACCACCCCGGCCTGTCTCGCGGCATCAAGAGACAGCTTTAACTCGTTGTAGTTCTTGGCTTTTCTTATAAATCTACAGCTCTGATATGCTTTCCGGCCTTTGGTCCGAGGTAGCACCATGCAACTCATCGATATCGGCGTCAACCTGACCAACCCCAGTTTTGCCGACAAACACCAGGCCGTACTCGACCGCGCGTACGCCGCAGGGGTTTGCCAATTGGTCCTGACCGGCACCAGTGTCGAAGGCAGCGAACAGGCACTGGAACTGTGCCAACAACTGGACGAAAGCGCTCAACGCCTGTTCGCCACGGCGGGCATTCATCCGCATGCGGCCAGCGACTGGAACGCTGACAGCGCCCAGCGTTTGCGCAGCTTGCTCAAGGAGCTGAATGTGGTGGCCGTGGGAGAATGCGGGCTGGATTTCAATCGTGACTTCTCGCCACGCCCACAGCAGGAAAAAGTCCTCGAAGAGCACCTGGCGATGGCAGTCGAGTCGCAATTACCGGTTTTCCTGCATGAACGCGATGCCAGTCAGAGACTGCTGGAAATCCTGCGTGATTACCGTGATCAATTGCCCGCCGCCGTTGTGCACTGCTTCACCGGCGAAAAGAAAGCCCTGTTCAGCTACCTCGATCTGGATTTGCACATCGGCATCACCGGCTGGATCTGCGACGAGCGCCGGGGCACGCATCTGCATCCATTGGTTAAGGAAATCAAACGCGGCCGCTTGATGTTGGAGAGCGATGCGCCGTATCTGTTGCCTCGCAGCTTGCGGCCGAAGCCGAAAAACGGTCGCAACGAGCCGGCGTATTTGACTGAAGTGTTGCGGGAAGTGGCGTTGCATCGCGGGGAGACGCTGGAGGATCTGGCTGATCACACCACTGCCTGTGCACGAGCATTTTTCGGCTTGCCCACATTCCCCTTGTCAATCTGAATCCCTGTGGGAGCGAGCTTGCTCGCGATAGCGGTACACCAGTCGCCATCTGAATTGACTGCTCCACCGCTATCGCGAGCAAGCTCGCTCCCACATTGATCCATATCAAATTCAGAATCTTCGATAGCGGCACAATGCTGGCACCTTGCCAATGCTGTTTCCGCTATCAGAGAAGACCTCCATGGGTGCCTGGCTTAGCAATATCTCGCTGAAATACAAATTCTGGGCAGTCAACGCGGTCGCCTTTTTCACCACCCTGTTGCTGGTGCTGTACGCCGTGCAGCTCGAACAACAGGCCCGCAGTCATGCTGCGCAAGCGTCCACTCAAGCACAGGCGCGATTGCTCAGCGCCTGGCCAGTCGGGCAACCGTTGCCCAAGGCCGACAACCTGCTGACCTTCGGGCGCGGGCAGGCGCCGTTGCTGAACGGTCAGCCGCTATTGGAACTGATGGACAGCCACGGCTGGGTCGAGATCAACTCGATGCCGCTGCTCGGCGACAACCCGTTGATGGGTGCCGAGGTGCTTACCCGTACCGACGGCCAACAAGTCGCGGTGATCGCCTTCGGCCCGAGCCTGAGCCAAGTCTTCCGCGAACGTTTCGCTCACTACGCAGTGGCCGTCTTCATCCTGATGCTGGCAATGTTGGGTGCTTCGCAACTGTTGATCCGCTTCCTGCTGAGTCAGCTCAACACCTTGAAAGACGTGATGCTTCACGTCGAAAAAACCGGCGATCTGTCCGCCCGTGTGCCGCTGGCCTGCAAAGACGAAGTCGGGCAGATGGCCAACGCCTTCAACGCGATGCAGGCCGGTTACCAGCGGGTGGTCAACACCGTCGCCAGCACGGCTCGCCAACTGGATGTCGGTGCCGCGCGCCTGGCTTCGAGCATGAACGAAGTGCGCCACGGCATGCTCGGCCAGCAAAGCGAAACCGATCAGGCAGCCACGGCGATCAATGAAATGACCGCCACCGGTTATCACATTGCCCAGCACGCCGGCGCCACCCGCGACCTCTCGCAAACCGCAGACAGGCTGGCGGGAAGTGGGCAGCAGGTGGTCAGTCGCGTGCAGAAGTCGATCGCCGGGTTGTCCAGCGGTGTGCAGCAGACGGCGGAGATGATTCAGCGCCTGGCCGAGGACAGTCAGAAAATCAACGGCGTGGTCGGCGTGATTCACAGCATTGCCGAGCAAACCAATCTGCTGGCCCTGAATGCGGCCATCGAAGCGGCGCGCGCAGGGGAAATGGGTCGAGGCTTTGCGGTCGTCGCCGACGAAGTGCGCAACCTGGCCAAGCGCGTACAGACCTCCACCAACGAGATCACCCTGATGGTCGCCGCCTTGCAGGCCGGGACCCGGGACGCGGTGGACTTCATGCAGGAAAGCTCGTTCAAGGCCGATGACTGCGTGAAGCAGGCTCAGGAAGCTGGCACCGCGCTGGCCGAAATTACCAGCTCCGTGGCGCAGATGCGTGAAAGCAATACGCAGATTGCGGTGGCGGCTGAGCAGCAAAGCCAAGTGGCGGAGGAGATGAATCGGGCGGTGGTGAGTATTCGCGATGTGACCGAGAACACTGTGCAGCAGACCATTAATTCTGCGACTACAAGTCATGAGTTGGCGGCGTTGGCTGGGGAACTGAGTAAGGCGATTGGGCAGCTCAAGCTGTAAGGGCCCCATCGCGATCAGCCTGACTCCTACAGTTGACTGAGTTCCTACAGATTAAATGTGGGAGCGAGCTTGCTCGCGAAGGCGGCAGCCCGGCCAACATCCATCCCGACCTATCACCCCCATAGCCAACCTCGATTCGCCGACCGCCCTCCCCCCACCTATTCTTCAATCATACGGTCAACACGGATTGAGGAGTTTCAACATGGGCAAACGTCACCCCAACCTACCCGCCTGGCAATGGCGCGCGTACCCGAACAATCACCAGCATCCGACCAACCTGGTATTGCACCTGATTGCCGTACCGCTGTTCATCGTCGCGTTTCTGCTGATTGTTTCCGGGGTGTTCAGCCCGAGCCTGTTGAACATCGCCATCGGCGTGATCGGCCTGCTCGCGGCGCTGGGCCTGCAACGTCACGGTCACAGCCTGGAGGCGCAAGCCTCCGAGCCGTTCAGTGATCGCAAAGACGCGGTGTCACGCTTGCTGGTCGAGCAGTTCCTGACCTTCCCGCGATTTTTCCTCAGCGGTGGCTGGTGGCGCGCCTGGCGTGAGCGCCACCGTCGGCACTGATCAGGCGAAAATCGTTACCGTCTGCCGGCTCATGGCGATCAATCGACCGTCTGCGCTCCACAGTTTCGCCGCCGCATGACCGTAGCCGTCTGCGGCATGCTCGGTGTCGACCAGGTATTTGCACCAGTCCAGCGTGCTCAGCTCCAGCAATGGCTGAACGAATTCGATGGTCCAGGTCAGCGTGCTGCCCATCGCGGTTTTTTTCAGGTGCGGCAGCAAGGACGGCGGCCAGGCATCCACTAGCGCGAGGATATGTGACTCGGTGACAGCCTCTTCTTTCACATCCCCACGCAACCGCACCCAACCGCCCATTTGACGGGAGGTGTTGCCGGTGAACGGCATGCCGCCGACGGCCCAGCGCATTGCCAGATGGCGCATGAACTCCGGAATCACGCCGGGGATGAAGGGCAATTCCTGACACTCGTCCCAGTGCTTCATTTGCGGAGCAGGTTCGGCCGTGATCGCCACTTCGGAAGGCCGCGAGGCACCGAAGCTGCCCTGGATCAATGTCACCACTTGCCCCTTCTGCATCGCCCGGCCCAGCACCTGGCTGACGGCTTTGCCTTCGCGCAACACCTCAACTTCAAAGCTGACGGGCACTTCAGGCTCGACCGGTCCGACAAAGGTGATCGCCAGCGAACGCACTGGCCGGTCTGCCGGGACTTTTGCGCGCATGGCTTCGTATTGCAACGCCGCTACCAGGCCACCAAAACTGGCCCGCCCCTGCGCCCATCCGGCCGGAATAGACAGCTCCAGCGGTTGCCGGCGGACGGCGTCGAGCAGATCGCAAAAACGCATGAAGACCTCGGAAACGGGAAAAAGAAGAGGGGATCTTAACCAGCCTGCGATATGGATACAGCACTTGTTCCGGCCAAAAGTACTGACAGAAGAGCCGCGCCTGGAACGCGGTCGCCCTGCTCAACACAAAACCCTGTAGGAGCTGAGCTTGCTCGCGATGACGTCCTGACATTCAACGTTGATGTTGGCTGGACGGACGCCATCGCGAGCAAGCTCAACTCCTACAGGGGATCTGTGGGGTTTTCAGGATTTGAAGCAGCGGGCGCTGAGTTTGTCGAGAACCCGGTCAGCGCAGGCCTCAGCGTTAGCCATGGTGGTTTTCCAAACGGCGACAAAAGGCTGCAAATCGGCCTCCTCTTGCGCCCTGGCCAGCCATTGCCAACAGTCGTGCCAATCACCCAAAGCCCCCTGTGCCGCTTTCAATCGGGGCAAGGCCGCCTTGGGCAAACGGTCCAATTCGGGATAGGCTTCGATGCCATAGCGCACACGCTTGATCAACAGACGCAAACGATGACGGTCGTGGGCCGGGTCGTGCAGGGCATCGTCGAGTTTCTTCCACTGTTTGCCCAAGCGTTTTTCGATGCGTTTGCGCAGTCCCTTGAGCAACCCCTGACGCTGAGACGCGCGCAAAAAACGCGGAAAGGCATCGAAGATCATCAGCAACTGCGCCAGCTCGGGACTGACCGCCACCGCCGGATACGCCTCAGCCATAAGCGCCATGCGCCGGTGCGCGGCTTCGGGTTGACCGTGCTCGAGCAAATACGCCGCCAGCACTTCACGATCGCGCAACGGCGTGGTCAGCTCGCCGACCCGGGACGCCGCCGCTTCCACTTGCTCGACACCGGGCAGGCCACGCAAGGGGCGCAAGAGGCTGCGCAAACGGCGAACCGTGGTGCGCAGGTCGTGCAACGCTTCAGGGTCAGTGCGGGCACTCAAACGTGCCTGACAGGCCAACAAGCGGACTTCAAGGCCCAGGACATGAGCCACCAACCGATCAACCAAATCAGACATCGTTTACTCCCTGAATCGAGTGTCCCTATACCACTGCTTCAACGACCGGCACGCGACTCACGAATGTAGAAGCGCGCTTTCTCGGCTTTGCTGGTGCAGCCTTCGTACGCTTCGAATTGTTGCTGGGTCTTGGCGCCGGTCAGCAACGACAGGGCCTTGGAGTAGCTGACAGTCCCGGCGAAACCTTCGGCCTTGGCCAAGTCTAGCTCATGCCATGCGGCGTCAATCTGGCTGCCGCAGCTTTCGCGGTAAGCCGTTTTGCCGGCACAACCGGCGAGCGCCAGCGCAATCAAAGGTACGCAAATCCAGGCTTTCATCAATACCACCTCAAGATAGGTCAACAGTCGTGCAGGTAAGACGGCCCGGCGCATGAAAAGTGCCTTGGCCGCTCAAAGCAAACTCACTATAGCGCGGGCAAGAATAGCCAAGTGCCGCCATGGAGTGTCGAAAAAACGACGCACCCGGCCCATCGAGCGACCTTGGCGATTGAAGCCCGCACCCTGATGGGTGCATTGTTGAACCTTGTCAGACGAGGGCGATTCATGAAAAAGCGTATCGCACTGGTACTGGGCTCAGGTGGAGCCCGAGGCTACGCCCATATCGGTGTCATTGAAGAGCTCGAACGGCGCGGTTACGACATCGCCTGCATCGCCGGTTGTTCCATGGGCGCGGTGGTCGGCGGGATTTATGCAGCTGGCAAACTTGACCAGTATCGCAACTGGATCGAAAGCCTGGATTACCTCGATGTATTGCGTCTGGTGGACGTCAGCTTTCGCCTTGGCGCCATTCGCGGAGAGAAGGTCTTCGGGCAGATCCGCAAGATCGTCGGCGAGATCAATATCGAAGACCTGCGCATTCCCTACACGGCCGTGGCCACGGACCTGACCAACCAGCAGGAAATCTGGTTCCAGGAAGGTTGCCTGCACCAGGCGATGCGCGCCTCGGCGGCGATCCCCAGCCTCTTCACCCCGGTGATGCAGGGCAACCGGATGCTGGTGGATGGCGGCATCCTCAACCCTTTGCCGATCGTGCCGGTGGTGTCGAGTCATTGCGACCTGATCGTCGCGGTCAACCTCAACTCCACCAACCAGCGCCACTATCAATTGCCGGTGATCCAGCGCCCGGCGGCGTTCAAGAGCCGTTTCGACAGCCTGATCAATTCACTGGGTTCGAAGTTGCCGTTCCGGCGCAAACAGGCCGAACAATTGCTGCTGCTGGAAAAGGAAGCGTTGATGGCCGAAGCGGCGGACATCAACCCCTGGATCGAATCCGCCGAACCCGAAGCGCAGCAACCCGCCGCCGCTCCCGAGCGCGAAGGCGCGCCGAAGTCAGCCACCGGTTCGTTCATCATCGATAACGTCGGGCCGGCGTCTTTGCTGGACCTGATCAACCAGAGTTTCGAGGTGATGCAGACCTCTTTGGCGCAATACAAGATCGCCGGGTATCCGCCGGATATCCTGATCAACGTGCCGAAACGGGTGTGCCGGTTTTTCGAGTTTTACAAGGCGCCGGAGTTGATCGCGCTGGGTAGGGAGATTGCGCGGGATACGCTGGATCGGTATGAGAGTGAGCGGGATTCCTGAGGTTCTCGGGTGAAGCAACTGGCCTCATCGCGGGCAAGCCCGGCTCCCACAGGTTTTGAGGTGCACACAACATTTGTGAACGACTCTGATCCTGTGGGAGCCGGGCTTGCCCGCGATGGGGCCGGATCACTCAATACAAAAACTAAAGGCCGCCCTCACTCAACAACCGATACCCAACCCCCGCCTCGGTCACGATAAACCGTGGCTGAGTCGGATCATCCGCCAGCTTCTGGCGCAAATGCCCCACCACAATCCGCAGGTAATGACTGTCCTCGGTATGGGTTGGCCCCCAGATATCCTTGAGCAGTTGCTGCTGGGTAATCACCCGTCCCGGATGCCGCGCCAGTTGCGCCAACACCGCGTATTCCTTGCGCGTCAGCGCCACTTCGACACCCTCGAGCAGCACACGCCGATACGCCAGGTCCACGGTCAACGGTCCAAACGTCAACGCCGCTTGCTGAGCTTCACCGACAGGTGCCTGGCGCAACAAGGCGCGCACCCGCGCCAGAAATTCCTGAATACCAAAGGGTTTGGTCACGTAGTCATTGGCGCCGCCATCCAGCGCCTCGACTTTTTGCCCCTCGCTCGCTCGCACCGACAGCACCAGCACCGGCACTGTCGACCATTCACGAAACTCGCGCAGCACTTGCTGGCCGTCCATGTCGGGTAAACCGAGGTCAAGCACCAGCAGATCGGGTTTGTTCAGCGCCGCTTGCGCCAGGCCTTCGGTACCGGTGCCGGCTTCCAGCACCTTGTAGCCTTGGGAGACCAGACTGATACGCAGGAATTTGCGGATTTGCGGTTCGTCATCGATGACCAAAATGGTCGCGGTCTGGCTCATGGTTTCTGATCGCGGCATGGGGATGCCCAAAGGGTATCAGGCTTCACTTCAGCGCTCACTTTCAAAGGCAGGTTGTTCCTGCAAGGGCAAGTGAAGTGTGATGCACGTGCCGCGTCCTTCAATGCCGTCGGCGACGCTGATCCGACCGCCATGCGCACCGACCATGCCCTGACAGATCGCCAGCCCCAGCCCGGTGCCCTGCCCGCCCCGATCACCGCGCGCGGCGGTGTAGAACATGTCGAAAATCTTCGCCCGTTCCTCCTCCGGAATCCCCGGCCCCTCATCGCTCACAGAGAAAAACAGCTCGCTATCATCGGCCCCCGCGCGCAATTGCAGACGCCCATGTGCCGGTGAGAATCGCGCGGCGTTTTCCAGCACGTTGACCAGCGCCTGTTCGATCAGCGCCGCGTGGACAAACAGCAGCGGCAACTCCGGCGGCACGTCGGTGCTGACCTGCAACGGCGCCAGCACGGCGCGCAGTCGATTCAGTGAACTGCCGACAATGTCGGCCGGCGACACCCAATCACGCGCCAGCTTCAGCGCACCGTGACCGAGGCGGGTCATGTCCAGCAGATTCTGGATGTAGCGATCCAGGCGTTCGGCTTCGTCACGGGTGCCTTCGAGCAGCTCGCGGCGATCTTCCAGCGGGATGGCCTCGCCGAGGGCCAACAGGCTGTCGATGCTGCCGCGCATGGACGTCAGCGGCGTGCGCAAATCGTGGGACACCGAGGCCAGCAATGCGCTACGCAACTGTTCGGTCTCGCCATGCAATCGCGCCGCCTCGAGGTCTTCGGCCAGTTGCGCGCGGGCCAGCGCCTGGGCCAGTGGTTGGCTCAACGCGGTCAACAAACGCCGACGCTGGCCGCTTAATGTCTGGCCCTCTTTGGCACACACGCCCATCAATGCCAATGGCCCGTCTTCCACCGACAACGGCCACCACCACCAACGTCCCATGGGCAACGTGCCGGTGCCTGCCCCCGCCGGTTGATCGTGTTGCCAGGCCCAATCGGCGGCCGCGCGTTCGGCTTCGGAAAACTCCAGTGGGCCGCCGGTTTCAACTTTCCAGCCACCCTGCCCGTCTTGATTGAGCAGGCACAGTTGCAAGTCACTCCAGCCGTTAAGGTGCTGAGCGGCGGCGCTGACCACGGCTTGACGGTCGGTGGCCGCCGTCAGTTTGCGCGACAGGTCCAGCAGTTCAGTGGTTTCTTCCTGGGTGTCACGCAGCGCCTGCAATTGCCGGCGTTGCCGAGCCGCGAGGTTGCCGGTGAGCGCCGCCATCAACAGGAAGAACAGCAAAGTCAGCACGTCTTCTTCGCGCTGAATGGCGAAGGAAAAATTCGGTGGAATGAACAGGAAGTCGTAGGTCAGGAACGACAGCGCCGCACAGGCCAGCGCCGGGCCGAGGCTGCTGCGCACCGCCACCAGCAGCACCGCGGCGAGGAACACCAGCGAGATGTTGGGCAGCGGCAAAATACTCGCCACGCCCCAGGCCAACGCACTGGCCAAAACGGTCGCCACCAGCGCTAGCGCGTAGTCAAACCACACCAGCGCCTGAGCCGAACGCTGGCGCGGCTGCTGCGGTAAGTCATCGCTGTCGAGGACGTTGATTTCCAACCCTCGTGCATCGCGCAGCAGGCGTGACGCCAAGCCACCACCGAACAAGCGCCGACGCAAACGCTGCTGGGACTGGCCGACCAGCACAAGGCTCGCGCGGCGTTCGGCGGCGTGCTGAATCAGGGTTTTCGCAACTTCGCCGGCGCGCAGCAACACCACTTCGCCACCGAGGCGTTCGGCCAGTTGCTGGGCACTTTGCAGGCGCAGGCGCGATTGCTCGTCGCGCACACTGCCGTTGTCGACATGCACCAGGCTCCACGGCAGATGCCGACGCTGGGCGACACGACTGGCGTGACGCACCAGGCGCTCGGCCTGGGCATCGCCATCGACCCCCACCAACAGACGACCGCGTACCGCTGGCGCTGCCTGACCGAGTTGGCGATAACCCTGGGCCAGGTCATTGTCGACTTGAGCGGCGGCGGTTTGCATCGCCATTTCGCGCAGGGCGGTCAGGTTGGTCTGGGTGAAAAACGCGTCGATGGCCGCCCGCGCCTGCTCCGGCACGTAGACCTTGCCGTCGCGCAAACGCTCAAGCAGCTCACGCGGTGGCAGGTCGATCAGCAGCAGTTCGTAGGCTTCTTGCAGTACCCAGTCCGGCAAGGTTTCACGCACCTGCACACCGGTGATGCCGCGCACTTGATCGTTGAGACTTTCGAGGTGCTGGACGTTGACCGTGGTGAACACGTCGATGCCGGCGGCGAGCAATTCCTGAATGTCTTGCCAGCGTTTGGTATGGCGGCTGCCGGGGGCGTTGCTGTGGGCCAGTTCATCAACCAGCACCAGTTTCGGCTTCGCGGTGAGCAAACCGTCGAGGTCCATTTCTTCGAGCATCACGCCACGGTATTCCGAGCGCACCAACGGCTGCTGCGGCAAGCCACCGAGCAGCGCTTCGGTTTCGGCACGGCCATGGGTTTCGACCACGCCGGCAATGACTTTCACACCTTGGCGCAGCTGGGTGTGAGCGGCTTGCAACATGGCGTAGGTTTTGCCGACACCGGGCGCCGCGCCGAGGAAAACCTTGAGCCGGCCACGGCCATCGCGGGGCAGGTCTGCTAACAACGCGTCGGCGCGGCCGGAATCGCTCATGCTTGAAGTTCTCTTCTTTCAGATGTTGATGTGTTGATTATTCGGCCGCCTTCGCGAGCAAGCCCGCTCCCACATTGGAATGCATTTCAACATGTGGGAGCGGGCTTGCTCGCGAAGGGCGCCACCGCCGATCTAGAGTTTTTCCAGCGCGATGTTAAGCGCCAGCACATTCACTACCGGCGGCCCCACCAACGGCTGTTCAATGTGCGCGTCCAGCAGTTGTTGCAGCGTAGACAGCGGCAGATTACGCGCGGCGGCAACTCGCGCCAGTTGATAGGCAATCGCGGCCGGTGGCAAGTGTGGATCGAGCCCGCTGCCGGAGGTGGTCAACATGGCCAATGGCACAGGGCCCTGCCCCGGAACCAGCAGTTTGTTGGCATCGTCGATCACACGTGTTGCCAACGCCGGGTTGCTCGGTGAAAGGTTACTCGCGCTGCTCGATACGGTGGCAAACGCACCGGCGGAGGGGCGTGGATGGAACCAGGCGTCACCGACAAAATCCTGGGCAATCAGCGACGAGCCACGGACCTTGCCGTCGGCGTCGTGCACCAGGCTGCCATTGGCTTGATCCGGGAACGCGACCTGGGCGACACCGGTGACCACCAATGGATAGGCGACGCCGGTGATCAGGGTCATCAGGACCAACAGGCTCAGGGCCGGACGTATCATTGTGGACATTTCAAAATCCTCGAATTTGGATAGCAAACATCAGGTGCACCGTGTTGGATTCATCGCGAGCAAGCTTTGCTCCTACGGGTTGGCGCTTCACTCACCCCCTGTAGGAGCAAGGCTTGCCCGCGATCGAGCGCGCAGCGCTCGCCAGAGTCAAACCAAATGCAGCGCAGTGAGCAGCATGTCGATGGCCTTGATGCCCACGAACGGCACCACAATCCCGCCCAATCCATAGATCAACAGATTGCGTCGCAGCAACGCCGCCGCACTCGCGGCTTGCACTCGCACGCCACGCAAGGCCAGCGGAATCAGCACGACGATGATCAAGGCGTTGAACACAATGGCCGAGAGAATCGCGCTCTGCGGGCTGGTCAAGTGCATGACGTTCAGCACGCCCAGTTGCGGGTAGATCGAGGCGAACAGCGCCGGCAAAATCGCGAAGTATTTGGCCACGTCGTTGGCGATGGAAAACGTCGTCAGCGCACCACGGGTCACCAGCAATTCCTTGCCGATCTGCACCACGTCCAGCAGCTTGGTCGGGTCGCTGTCGAGGTCGACCATGTTGGCCGCTTCGCGCGCCGCTTGGGTGCCGTCGTTCATCGCCATACCGACGTCCGCCTGGGCCAAGGCCGGGGCGTCGTTGGCGCCGTCGCCGCACATGGCAACCAGGCGACCGTCGTTTTGCTCATGACGGATGCGCGCCAGTTTTTTCTCCGGCGTGGCTTCGGCCAGCACATCATCGACGCCCGCTTCGGCGGCAATCGCGGCGGCGGTCAGCGGGTTGTCGCCGGTCACCATGACCGTGCGAATCCCCAGTTTGCGCAGCTCGGCGAAACGCTCGCGGATGCCGGGTTTGACCACGTCCTTGAGGTGAATCACACCGAGCAGTTTGCTGTCAGCACAGACCAGCAACGGGGTGCCGCCGCTTTGGGCGATCTTGTCGACTTCCCGGGACAGTGGCGCGGCCAGGTCCGCGCGCTTCAGGCCGACGAAGGCCAGCAACGAATCCACCGCGCCTTTGCGATACACGCGGCCCTGATAGTCGACACCGGACAGACGGGTTTCAGCGCTGAACGGTACCGCTGTCAGCAACTCAGCGGCAGGCTCTGGCTGTGGCTGAGTGCCGCGCAGGTATTCGACGATGGACTTGCCTTCAGCCGTGTCATCGGCCAGCGAGGCAAACAACGCACCCTCGGCCAGTTCCTTGGCGGTGACGCCCGGGGCCGGATGCACCGCGGTGCAGCGACGGTTACCGAAGGTGATAGTGCCGGTCTTGTCCAGCAGCAGGACGTGTACGTCCCCCGCCGCTTCCACGGCACGACCGGACTTGGCGATCACGTTCAAGCGCACCAGACGGTCCATCCCGGCGATACCGATGGCGGACAGCAAACCGCCAATGGTGGTCGGAATCAGCGTGACCAATAACGCCACCAGGAACACCAGCGGCAGGCTGCCATTGGCGAAGTGGGCGAACGGTTGCAGGGTCACCACCACCAGCAGGAAGATCAGGGTCAGGCCGATCAGCAGGATGTCGAGCGCCACTTCGTTCGGGGTTTTCTGGCGTTTGGCACCTTCGACCAGGGCGATCATGCGGTCCAGTGTCGACTCGCCGGGGTTGGCGGTGATCTTCACCAGCAGCCAGTCGGACACCAGTCGGGTGTTGCCGGTGACGGCCGAGCGGTCGCCGCCGGATTCACGGATTACCGGCGCGGATTCACCGGTAATCGCCGCTTCGTTGACCGCCGCGATGCCTTCGATCACTTCGCCGTCACCGGGGATCATTTCGCCCGCTTCGACGCGTACCACATCGCCTTTGCGCAGGCTGGTGGCCGGCACCACCTGGAAAGTGCCGTTGCTGGTTTTGCGACGGGCGCTGAGGCCTTCACTGCCGGCCTTGAGGCTGTCGGCGCGGGCCTTGCCGCGACCTTCAGCCAGGGCTTCGGCGAAGTTGGCGAACAGCACGGTGAACCACAGCCACAATGCGATTTGCGCGGCGACAAACGTCGGCACGGCGCTGTCGGGAACGAAGCACAGCACGGTGGTCAGCACGGCGGTCAGTTCGACCACCAGCATCACCGGCGCACGCTGCAATTGCCGTGGGTCGAGCTTGACGAAGGCTTGCACCAGCGCCGGACGCCAGAGGGCCGAGATCGCTGTCTTCGGTTGTTCCGGCGCTTTCACGGCGACCGGTTTGGTTGCGGGCATATTCATCATTCAATCCTCAGAAGCCCATGCTCAGATGTTCAGCAATCGGACCCAGCGCCAATGTCGGCAAGAAGGTCAAACCACCCACCAGCAAAATGGTCACGGTCAGCAACGTCACAAACAGCGGGCCATGGGTCGGGAAGCTGTTCTGGCCGATCGGTGCGGTTTTCTTCATCGCCAGGCTGCCGGCCAAGGCCAGTACCGGGAGGATGTAACCGAAGCGACCGATCAACATGCCAAGCCCGAGCATCAGGTTGTGGAACGCGGTGTTGGCCCCGAAGCCGCCGAACGCCGACCCGTTGTTGGCACTGGCCGAGGTGTAGGCGTAAAGCAACTGACTGAAACCGTGAGGACCGGGGTTGCTCACAGCAGCGACCGGACCTGGCAGGCTGGCCGCTATCGCACCGAGCACCAGTACGCCGACTGGCATCACCAGCAAGGTCACCACCAGCAATTGCACTTCTTTGGCTTGCAGTTTCTTGCCGAGGTACTCCGGCGTGCGGCCAATCATCAGGCCGGCGAGGAACACCGCGATGAACACGTTGAGCAACATGCCGTAGAGCCCGGCACCGACGCCGCCGAAGATCACTTCGCCGACCATCATGTTGACCAGCGCGACCATGCCGCTCAGCGGGTTGAGGCTGTCGTGCATGCCGTTGACCGAGCCGTTGGACGCCGCCGTGGTGGTCACCGACCACAGCACCGTGGCCGTGGTACCGAAACGTGCTTCCTTGCCTTCCAGCGGCGCGGTCTGTTCGACGGCGACGTTGTTCAGTGTCGGGTTCGGCTGGTATTCAGCCCACAGCGAAGTCGCGCCGCCGATCAGGAACAGCGTCAGCATGCAGGCAATGATCGCGCGGCTCTGACGCAGGTCTTTGACGTAATGGCCGAAGGTGAACACCAGGGCGACCGGAATCAGAATGATCGAGCCAACTTCGAACAGGTTGCTCCACGCCGTCGGGTTCTCGAACGGGTGCGCCGAGTTGACGCCGAAGAAGCCACCACCGTTGGTGCCCAGTTGCTTGATCGCAATCTGACTGGCGGCCGGGCCGAGCGGGATCACTTGATCGACGCCTTGCAGGGTCACCGCATTCACGTACTGGGCGAAGGTTTGTGGCACACCCTGCCAGACCAGATACAGCGCCAGCAGCAGACACAGCGGCAGCAGACCGTAGAGAGTGGCGCGGGTCATGTCGACCCAGAAGTTGCCGAGGGTCTTGGTCGACTTGCGACCGATACCGCGACACAGCGCCACCAATACCGCGAGGCCGGTGGCGGCGCTGACGAAGTTTTGCACGGTGAGGCCGACCATCTGACTCAGGTAGCTCAACGACGCTTCGCCGCTGTAGGCCTGCCAGTTGGTGTTGGTCATGAAGCTGACAGCGGTGTTGAACGCCAGCGTCCACTCCTGGCCCGGCAGGTTTTGCGGGTTCAGCGGCAGGTGGTCCTGGAACAACAGGATCGCGAACAACAGCAAGAAACCCGCGAGGTTGAAGGCGAGCAAGGCAAGGGTGTACTTCTGCCAGCTCTGTTCGGCCTGCGGATCAACGCCGGCCACGCGATAACAGCCGCGCTCCACCGGCCCGAGAATCGGCGTCAGCCACGTGCGCTGACCTTCCATTACCTTGTAGTAGAAGCGCCCGAGAAACGGCGCCGGGACCAATACCACCGCGAAAAACGCGAGGATCAGCCAATAGTCATAACTGTGCATAGCCGCTCCTAGTTCCGGTCCGCGCGCAACAGCGCAACCAACAGATAAATGAACAGCCCCACTGCCAGTAGCAGTGACACTCCGTCCAGAACGCTCATGGAAGTTCTCCGTGTTACGGCGTATTGCCGCGTGTGGAGTCATTGTCGGCAGGGAGGCTGTAAAGGAACGAGATCGAGGGTGCGGGCAGGGCATAAAGAAAGCGTAAAGAGTGGGTTTATGCGGGCGTTACAGCAGATTTTTGCAGCGTCTGTCCGGGCCTCATCGCGGGCAAGCCCGGCTCCCACAGGTTTCAGTGGTGGAGCCGGATTCGGAGTTTGACCCAAATCCTGTGGGAGCCGAGCTTGCTCGCGATGGCGGCACAACTGACACCCATGCCCTCAACTGGCGCACAAATATGCGCACATCCAGCCGCGAACATCCCCGATACGACACCTTTTTACCCTTTGCGACTGCCATCACAACGCTGGCACGCCCACTGCAAACGCCCTCCCCCGAGCAAATCAAACCGTTCAGGGAGCAAGCGCATGAACACACAACTCAAACCCACATTGGGCACATTGCATTTGTGGGGCATTGCCGTCGGGCTGGTGATTTCCGGAGAGTATTTCGGCTGGAGCTACGGCTGGGGCGTCGCGGGCACGTTGGGCTTTCTGGTGACCTCGTTCATGGTCGCCACCATGTACACCTGCTTCATCTTCAGTTTCACCGAACTGACCACAGCGATTCCCCATGCCGGCGGCCCCTTTGCCTACAGTCGCCGCGCGTTTGGCGAAACAGGCGGATTGATCGCCGGGCTGGCGACGCTGATCGAATTCGTCTTCGCCCCGCCGGCCATTGCTTTGGCAATCGGCGCCTACCTCAACGTGCAGTTTCCCGCACTCGACCCGAAACACGCTGCAGTCGGCGCGTACATCGTGTTCATGGGCTTGAACATCCTCGGGGTAAAACTCGCGGCCACGTTCGAGCTGGTCGTCTGCGTGCTGGCCGTGGCCGAACTGCTGGTGTTCATGGGCGTGGTTGCGCCGGCCTTCAGCTTCAGCAACTTCGCGCTGAATGGCTGGGCCGGCAGCGATGTGTTCGGTGCCCCGGCGATTGCCGGGATGTTTGCGGCAATTCCATTTGCGATCTGGTTCTTCCTCGCCATCGAAGGCGCCGCCATGGCCGCCGAAGAAGCCAAGGACCCGAAACGCACCATTCCCAAGGCTTACATCAGCGGCATTCTGACCTTGGTAGTCCTGGCCATGGGCGTGATGTTCTTTGCCGGCGGCGTGGGCGACTGGCGCGCCCTGTCGAACATCAACGACCCGCTGCCACAAGCGATGAAAACCGTGGTCGGTGAAAGCTCGGGCTGGTTGCACATGCTGGTATGGATCGGCCTGTTCGGGCTGGTGGCGAGTTTCCACGGGATCATCCTCGGCTACTCGCGGCAGTTCTTCGCCCTGGCTCGGGCCGGTTATCTGCCGGCCTCCCTGGCCAAACTGTCACGTTTCCAGACGCCGCACCGGGCAATCATCGCTGGCGGCGTGATTGGCATCGCGGCGATTTACAGCGATGGCTTGATCAACCTCGGCGGCATGACACTGACCGCGGCGATGATCACCATGGCCGTATTCGGTGCGATCGTGATGTACATCATGAGCATGCTCAGCCTGTTCAAACTGCGTAAAACCGAACCGAACCTGGAGCGTACGTTCCGTGCGCCGTGTTATCCGCTGGTGCCGATGATCGCGCTGGTGCTGGCGGTGGTCTGCCTGGTGGCGATGGCCTGGTTCAATATGTTGATCGGGCTGATCTTCCTCGGCTTCATGGCGGCAGGTTTCGTGTATTTCCTGCTGACCGCGCAGTTGCGCGCGGATGCACCGGCGGACGCTATGTTGACCGGGCTGTAAACGGTTCAGGTGCAGTTGGCATATCAGGCATAGAATGGAACCACTGCGAAAACCCATCGCTCAAAGTGGTATGCACGATCGATTGGCGACCTCCGCCAATCGGCCTGTCCTCAAGGAGAGCCCTATGCCCTGGTATGCCTGGTTGATTCTGGTCGTTGCAATCGGCTCGATCGTTGGTGGCTTGATGATGTTGCGAGACACCGCCACCAAGGTCGACCTGACCGAAGAGCAACGTAAACGCGTCGCTGAACGCAATGCGGAAATGGATGCCAAGGAAGCACAGGACCGCTAACGAAAAAGCCCCTGTCATTCTCAATGAATGACAGGGGCTTTGCTTTTTATTGTTCCCAATCGGCCTTGGCAATGTGCAAGCCATGCATGCCTTTGTACGCCGCACGTTCCGGCTGGCTCCAGCCTTCCAGCAAAGACTCATCCAGCTGATAAATCTCCACGCCCAGCGGTCGACATACGGTCAGCGGATCCTGCGCATCTGGCCCCCACATGGCCAGCGACAGGTCACCGCCGGGACAAGTCGAGAGCGCGCACAGCAAATCGATCTCGGCAAAGAACTCAAGGTAATCACCCTTCTGCGCCGGACAGGCTTTCATGAAGTACAAGTCATCGTGGTTCAGGCCGGTGCACTGGAAAATGTTCAGCACGTCATGCACGTCGAACTCGGTCAGACCATGGGGCAACACGGCGCGCGTCAGGTTGGAATGGCAGTGATGATGAAAATCCTCGCCGGTGAGCATTTTGTTCACATAAGGATCGCAGCGCGTGCCAAGTAAATCGTGCAAGCGACCGCCGTGTTCGTCGATGCCATAACTGGCCAGGCTGTCGTCGGTAATAGTCACCAGCGGCCGCAGAAAGGGCAGGTTTGACCAGAGCCGGTCGTGGGTGCTGACGTGGGCGCCCTGCAGTTGACGGGTGCGCGCCGCCCACAAACGCTCCCGTGGGTCGTGGGCATTCCAGACGTTGAAATCCCCCACTTGCGGCCCGACCGGTGTGGTGACGCGAAACACATGGCCTGCTGGAACATTCCAGGCGCGCCCGGTGCGGATCGGTACTTCGAACTGCTCGATCAGCGTACGCCCGTCCTTCGCATCCCGAATCCGTTCGTAGAAGGCCGTATCCACCTGCAACGCCGAGCCTTTGCTGACTTGATAGGCCGCCGGATAGTCTTTGTACATGGCACGAATCCTCAATCAGTGATGGGAAGAAGGGGTACATATCTGCAACAGGAGGTGTTCCGAATCATCCAGGTAAAGGCTCATGGCATCCGCAGCGGCGCGGATGTCACCCTGGGCCAGCAAGGCATGGATCTGCCGGTCACGCGCCAGCCACGGCGCCTGAAAACGTGATTCATCGGGAGCGGTGGAGAACACCAGGCGCAATTGCGCGACAACGTTGGTGAAGAACTCATCAAACAACGGACTGCGCAGCAACCCGACTATATGTTGATGAAAGGCCAGGCTGTGAGTCCCGACGGCGCGCCAGTCCTCGCGTTCCTTGGCCAGCTCGGTGGCTTCCAGCGCCTGAAGCATCCGTTCGGACTGATCGTCGCGCAGCGGCTGGCCGGCGTTGATGGCTTGCAGTTCCAGGGTGCGCCGAACCTTGAACAGGTCCCGCACGTCCCCGACACCTAGCCTGCGCACGCTTACACCTTTGTTGCGGACATACACGGTCAAGCCTTCCTGGCCCAAGCGGTGCAAGGCCTCGCGGATCGTGTTGCGAGAAGCGTTATAGGCAGACACCAGATCGTTTTCCACCAACGCCATACCGGGCACCAATCGGCCGCCGATGATGTCGGCACGCAATTCCAGTGTGATGTGGTCGGCCAGGGACTGTCCGTTGCTCATGCGCTTCGCCTTATGATTGTTCAACAATCTCCAGCCAATGAGTAATCACTATCCGTGCCAGTTCACGTAGTGTTCAGGACGGAGTTGGACGCATCTACATGCTGTTTAGAAGTAGAAGTACAGTCACCATCCCATTTTCATTGGTTAAGATGGCGCATTGTTGCGGAGATTTCAGATGCGTTACTCGCAGGACCATAAAGCCCAGACCCACCAACGCATTATCAAGGAAGCGTCAGTGCGATTCCGCCGCGACGGTATTGGTGCGACCGGCCTGCAACCGCTGATGAAAGCGCTGGGGTTGACCCATGGCGGCTTTTACTCGCACTTCACGTCCAAAGACGAACTGGTTGAAAAGGCATTGCAAGCGGCTGGCGATCAGTGCGACGTGGTGTGTGCCGAGCTGTTCGCCCAGGATCGACCGCTGGAAGCGTTCATCGACACCTATTTGTCGCAATGGCACCAGACGTCGCCGCATGAAGGATGCCCGTTGCCGACCATGTCTTCGGAGCTCGGCTTACGCGGGCAACCAAGCCCGACCTCGGACGTGGTGCTGAACGCACGGCTGCAACAAATAGAAAACACCCTTGAAGGCGAAGATGCCGCTGACCAGAGCGTCTTTATCATGTCCGCCCTGGTCGGCGCATTGTTGCTATCGCGAAGTGTCGAGAGTCCGGAGCTGGCTCAGCGAATTCTCGACGTGACCCGCGCGTTTCTTAAACAGCCCCAGGATTAACCCTGCCAGCGCTTGAACAACACGCTGGCATTGACCCCGCCAAACCCGAAGCCGTTGGACAACGCATACTCGATAGCCATTGGCCGCGCCTGACCATGGACGATGTCCACACCTTGCGCCGCCGGGTCAGGGTTCTCGAAATTCAAGGTGGCCGGCACGATCTGATCGCGAATCGCCAACAGCGTGAAGATCGCCTCAATCCCGCCAGCGGCACCGAGCAAATGCCCGGTCGCCGATTTGGTCGACGTCACTGCCACCTTGTTGTCTGAACCGAACAACGACTTGATCGCCGCCAACTCGCCGAGATCGCCCACCGGCGTGGACGTAGCGTGCGCATTGAGATGTTGAACCTGGGCCGCTGAAACACCGGCCTGCGCCAACGCCAGCGACATCGCCCGGCGCGCACCATTGCCATCTTCGGGGCCCGCCGTCAGATGGTAGGCATCGGCGCTGGTGCCGTAGCCGACCAACTCGGCTAACGGTTGAGCCCCGCGCGCCAGGGCATGCTCCAGGGATTCAATCACCAGGAGGCCCGCGCCCTCGCCCATCACAAAGCCGTCGCGAGCACTGTCGAACGGCCGGGAAGCACGCTCCGGGGTTTCGTTGAAACCGCTGGACAAGGCACGTGCCGCCGCGAACCCGGCAAGACTGACCCGATCGATCGACGCCTCCGCGCCGCCGCACACGGCAATGTCCGCTTCGCCACAACGAATCAGCCGCGCCGCATCACCAATCGCTTGAACCCCCGCCGCACACGCCGTCACCGGAGCGCCCAACGGCCCTTTGAAACCGTGCTGGATCGACACATGACCCGCAGCGAGGTTGACCAGAAACGAAGGAATGGTGAAAGGCGACAGTCGCCGTGGGCCACGGCTGTCGGTGGTGCGCACGGCATCGGCAATGGCACCGAATCCGCCGACGCCTGAGCCGATGATGGTTGCGGTACGCTCTTGGGCTTGCGCGTCCAGTGCTTGCCAACCCGCTTGATCCAATGCCTGCCGCGCGGCTTCCATGGCAAACAGAATGAAGCGGTCCATCTTCTTCTGCTCTTTGGGTGGCGTCGCCCGATTCGGGTCAAAACCCGCCTCGGCATCCTCCTCGACAGTCGGCACCACGCCGCCCACTTTCGCGGGTAAATCGGCGACCACCTCGTCCGGCAAATTTCGCAACCCGGAACGCCCGGCCAGCAGACGCTCCCAGACAGCTTCTACACCGCTACCCAATGGAGACACCAGGCCCATGCCGGTGACAACTACTCGACGATCAGTCATGCCGTAATTACCTCAATACGATTGAAGGTGTTTCATTTGTAACGTGCAGCGGCGGTACTTTTGGAAAGATTCGGCGCCATGACCAGGCGGGCCTTTACAAAGTCGTCCCACTCGGAGGCGTTTGGCAACGATGGAATGGTGACCAACTCACCCTGGTCCAGGCCGGATAACGCGGCATCAACCATTTCACCTGCTTCCATCACCATCTCTGCCGGAATCTGGCTGGCGTCGATACCGGAGCGCTCCCAAATCTCGGTGCGCGTGACGCCTGGCAAAACGGCCTGGACCTTGACCCCGGTGCCGTCCAGTTCGGCATTCAAGGATTGGGTCAGGCTCAACACATAAGCTTTACTGGCGCTGTAGGTCGCGTTGAAACGCTCAGGGAACAGCGCGACTACCGACGCGATATTGATGATCGAACCACGGCCTGCCTTGGCAAAACTGGCGGCTGCCGCCGATGCCAGGCGTGTGACCGTGGTGACGTTCAGTTGGATCAGTTTTTCAAGCTGTTCCATGTCGGCATTCGCCAGCAGACCATCTGACGCGACGCCAGCGTTGTTCAGCAACAGGCTGATACTCGAATCGCTGCGCAGTCGTTGTTCGATCTTCAGCACATCATCCTTCTGTGTCAGGTCTGCCTTGAGCACTTCCACCTTAACACCGTGCTCGGCGCGCAACTTGCTCGCTGCTGCCTCAAGCCGCTGCTCGTCGCGAGCGACCAACAGCAAATCAAAACCACGTGCTGCCAACCGCTCAGCGTAAATCGCACCGATACCGGAAGATGCACCGGTGACAAGGGCCGTACCTTGGGACTGGGTGGACGTCATGACTGTGCTCCAGGGAAATACTTGGGGAAAGTGAGCGTCTGAACATCAGTACGCTTCAGCGGCACGCGAGTGAATTATAGGCATAATATTAGAGCCATATGATAGCCATAATTTTTTATTAGCCGATGAAAGGCGCCACACAATCCCTATTGCCAGAAAATAAAAAGGCCGGTCAATGACCGGCCCCTGGCGTTGAGTTACAAGCTTAGTTCACCTGAAGCTTTTCGCGGTTCTTGTCCAGAATCGCTTTGCCTATTCCCTTCACTTCCAGCAGTTCGTCTATGGACGAAAATGGCCCATTACTCTCGCGATAAGCAACAATCGCCTTGGCTTTGGCCTCACCGATACCAGACAGCTCACGCTGCAATGTCGGTGCATCGACTTGATTGAGATCGACTTTGTCGGCCTGCATTTTAGGGGAAACTTCCAGCACCACAGGTGCGTTGCCCACTTCGGGTTTCGCCGCAGGTGCAGCAATCGTGGCAACAGAAGCGCTGGTGAGCAGGGCAAAAACCAGAGAGTAGAAATAGCCAGTACGCATAGATGAAGCTCCATAACATCGTTTGAGAAAGCAGCTTTTCCGAAGCTGCCTTCCAAACTTAGGCTATGTAGTGGAGCTGTCAAAAGTGTGTCTGTTGCAGGATGTGAAACAATCAGGGTTCGAGGCGACGTTGCTGGTAGATCCAGTCAACGATATCGCCATCAGGGGTGTAGCCGCTGACGGTTTCGCGCAGGATATGGCGGACGCGAGCGTAATCGTCATGATCAACGGCAATCAGCAACTCCCTCAAACGGCCCTTGAGCACATCCCAGGGCAGATGATCTTCGTTGGCCGTCATCATTATCAGATGTTGGGTCGCTGCCAAGTTGTCGCCGATCAGCAACTCCTCATAACGCTTCTCACCGGGACGTAGCCCGGTGAACTCGATGGAGATATCCCCCTGCAAATTCTTCTCCGAAAGCACGCTCAAGCCCGACAGGTGAATCATCTTCTCCGCCAGCTCGACAATCTTCACCGTCTCGCCCATGTCCAGGACAAATACATCACCGCCCTGCCCCATGGAACCAGCCTGGATCAACAGTTGCGCGGCCAGATCAGCACAAAGTTGGACACCCCCGACTGCAACGCAGCCTGAGCGGTGTTGAGCGTGCCAATGACGTTGTTCGGCACGCCTTCGGCAATGTTGCGCTCGACCATCGGGACGTGTTTATAAGCGGCAGCGTGGTAGACGGTGTCCACACCCCAGTGGCTTCATCACATCCAGAAGTTTGTCCTGGTGGCGGATGGAACCGAGAAGTGGCAACAATTTGACCGAAACCGACTTACGACAAGCGCGCCCGGGTTGATGACGGTAGTGCCAGGAGGATTTCCTGAGCGCGGGTTACGTCTATCATCTGTTGGATGTGTTTGGGTTTGTAGACATGCAACCCGGCAATCGAACAATCCGCATTGCTCGGATCATCATCGATAAAAGCCACGGGACGCAAGGCTCGGCCCATGCGAAGTGCTGCAACCAGCTGATTGCTGGCTATGCCTGCACCGAAGATGGCAACTTTGATGAGACCATCATCCCGGTTGGCGAACGGTACATGCTGCGCGGCGGTGAACCAGTCGCCCATGAAATATTGACGCATGCACAGGCGCAGACCGCCGATGATGACGAGGCTTAGCCACCCGTAGTTAAAGACTATTGAGCGGAATAAAGGACTCTCCAATCAAAAATACTCACCGTCTATGGTTATGCCATAAGGCCTACCCAGGTGCGCCTGATTGGCACTGGATCCATGACGACAAGCCCTCTCTATGGTAACGTGCCCCGCCAAACTTGTTGTGGATGGTTGGCTAGCCATCAGAGGAGCAACTATATCGCCTCCGGCGGCCCCCACCGATCTAACAAACTGATTTGTTAGTCCAGCATTCAAGGACACTTCTTGTGACCCTCCCCCTCGTGGTTGACCTCGACGAAACGTTGTTGCGTTCGGACCTATTAGTAGAAACCGGCATGGCATTTATCCATCGCCATCCATTTCAGCTCTATAAAACGGTTGGCTGGCTGGCGCAAGGTAAAACTGTGCTGAAGTCGCAACTGGCTTCCATTCTTGGCACTGATAATGCTTATTATCAAAAATTTACCAAACTTTATATTCAAGCGGATAAATCTATAGTCAGATTTACTGCAAGTGATAAAACCGTACACATCCAGCCTCATCGATAACAGGGCTTTTCAATGTCAACTTTAAATACCCTAGGCAATCTACTTCAAAGGCATTTATTACTAATTGCCCTAGTCATTGTCATTCTGTTGAACCTGTACTACCTGAAGACGTACCCTATCAATATTGCTGCTTTTGATTATCCAAATTATGCTCAGATGATTTTCTCCAGTGTATCCAATCTTATCCACGCCAGTGGATATTCTTTGGCCGCACGCTTCGCACTTGATTTTGCCGGCGTAGCCAACGGAGAAAACATCTATAATTTTAAATGGTTGCGACACTTACAACACATTCATTTTTACTTCCACGTGTTCGCCATCGCAATTAGCACATTCATGTGCAATAAAGTATTTGGTAAAATCTCAGCCACAATTATGTGCCTAGCGTGGGGCGGCAGTCTGTTTTTCATGGGCGGGGTCAACTCCATCGGGCCGGACTGGCTACAAGGAGACCTTCTTGCCATCGCACTGCTGACCGCTCTCTGGGCGTTCGATGTAAAAAATGATGCAAAAATAATTTTGTATATACTGTCCGCAGTTATTCTTACGGTTGCCTACCTTGTAAAATTCAATTCCTTGGTAATCGCCCCTGTCATTGCGATGTTAGTAATTTTTGACAGTAAGGACTGGACCTGGAAAATCGCGACAGCCATCGTCACCCTATCGGCGAGCACCACTATTATATTTGTATTTGTCGAAACCTTTCACTACCCGACGACCAATTCACGGCAACTGAGTTACGATCATGCTTGGGTTCTAATTGACGCAATACCAAACAACTACATCACTCAGGAACCAGACAAGCTGGGAATCAACAGTTTGAGGTGGAGGGCCCTTGGCGCAATTTTACCACCGGATTATTTCAGGGCTGCAGCCTATCAAGACGTTGATTGGGGCGCACCAAAAGAAGTAAGAGCCCCCTACCTCGCACAATATAATTATCTGATGAACGCATCGCGCTCGGAGTTGATTGATTTCACGAACAAGCATCCCCTGCCTGAAACATTTAATATGCATGTTTCGGCCATTCCCGGCTACTACTATATCGGGCTTCCGCAAACGGACGCCCTAGGTATAGCCGTGTATAAAGAATCGGTGCTGGCGATACCCGCCGCCTACATCGCGAAATTGATCACGGGATGGTCAGCTTTTTTCATCGAAAAACCATTCCAAACCACACCTTTAAAATCAAATAGCTTGGATCTGCTTATTGGTGACAATATTCAAGCAGATGGCAGCGTTAAACTGACCCCTCCTCCGGGCCGTATACCTGAACACATGCTGTACTGGAATCCTGCCGAGAAAGCACAATATCAGGGCATGGTGTTTTTTGGCTGGATGAATTTTCTGACTCCACCACCTTGGGTCTATGCCTTGCTGGCGTTCGTCTCATGTATCGCTATATCTAAAACTCAAAGTATCAGAAAAGCCTTCCAGGCAAGCTTGTTAGTCTTGTCTACAGCATTACTGGTTAGTTCTTCGTTGATGCTACTGACTGTTCGATCCAAGGAAATGCTTGCACTGTTGCCCATAGTAAGTATCTTTCTCAGTTTTGGTTTTTCTAGCTGCATCAATTACTGCCAGCTGAAGCGCGACCGATTACTGGAAAGCCCAAACCCGCGTCCAGGCACTTAAAGAGCCAATCCTGGCCCAGCTAAAAAGCTAGCTGGAAAAAACACAGCCGCAGGTCACTTCGCAAAGCGCACTGGGCAAGGCCGTTAATTATCTGGCCAGCAACCGGAGTCGGCTGGGGCGTTACGTGGAGGCTGGTTTTTTACCGATCGAAAACAACAGAGCCAAGCGCGCAATAAAAACGCTTTTCATAGGGCGCAAGGCATGGCGGTTCAGCGATACGCCCAAAGGCGCCACCGCCAGTGCTCAGATTTACAGCTTGGTCGAGACCGCCAAGGTCAACGGCCAAGAGCCCTATACGTGGCAGCGCCACGTACTTGAGCGGTTGCCGCATGCATCCACGGTAGAAGACTACGAAGCGTTGTTGCCGTGGAACTGCTCACCGGAAATGCCAAGGTGAACCAAGGCCTAACCTTGCGGTAGGTGGGGTTTATGGATCCTTTACGAAGAAGCTGATCCATAAACCGCGCATTATGAAACCCTGGGGGGTTTTAGGATCGTCAGGCGTCTGCGCTGCCGCGGCAGACCCTGTAGCTCTTCATAGCTGACCTGAGTGACTGTTACATCATAAATACATACACTTGCTCAAGTCACTGAGTTGAGCTTCTCACCCACAACAGGATTGAACGCCGAATCGGCATCAGCACCATTCGATACAGACTTGATTTTATTTTTTGGCTTGAATTTTAGAACCCTTTTCTCTACCAGATGCCAAGAGCCGTACCCCAAAACCAGAGTAATCACCACTGTAACAAAAAGGTAGGTTGAATAGGCAATATCAGGGAATTTGTGCAAAACAAACTGCTGAACCGGAAAAGCATAGATATAAACACCGTAAGAGCAGTCACCCACTTTATTAACCAAGCTCCCCAACCAACTTCTGGAAAGTCCATATGCCAAGACGACATACGGTAACGTAAGCCATAGCAGGGACTTCGAAATCCATGAATACGGTGCCAGAAGAAGGGTAATCATCACCATGACAGTTACGCCGGAGAGAGTGAACCACCGCTCGAGCCCCCACTTCGCATAACATGCCCCAATCATGAAATAGATGCCTATCAACGGAATGTTTCTTACATCAGTATCGTAAACCACCAGCAAAGGTGCACCTCGCCAGCACCAAAAAACCACAATCAGCGCAAACAACGCTGTGGTAATCGTGTATGCAAGACGACCGCCATTGAATAGTAGCCCAAGCGCCACGACTACCAAATACATGAAAAACTCAATAGGCAAACTCCATAAAGGACCATTGACTACATTGGCAACTCTGGCGTGCTCCAGCACGCCCGGCAAGTAAAATACCGGATTTAAAATTATATTTTTCAAATACATAATATATGCAAGATCTGAGAAATACTGTTTTACTGTCAACGTGGAAAAAATGGGACCAAGCAGAAACGAAGTTGCCACCACAACAACAATCAGGGCTGGAAATATTCGCAGCGATCGCTTAACTAAAAAACTAATGACCGAAGGATCAAAACTCCAACTTTTTGCAATCAAATAACCACTAATGATAAAAAATATCGCAATCCCGAGCCCGCCATAGGAATCAAGACCTATAAAGATCTCCGGGGAATTACCGTAAATATCGAATGAATGAGCATATAGCACCATCAGCGCGGCAACCAACCGTAACAAGTTGAAGTTATTATCCTTGTGCAGCATGTATTTCCGCCCTGACTTTAATTAAAAATGATAAGAAATTTCTATTCTTCAAGCAGCTCATTGGCCGCAAAGGGCAATAGCCCCGCGCTTGGTCAGCGCCTGGACAAATTTCTTCGAGGCAGGCTTGAATCACAAGTGTTCCCGTGCCGTCATTGATGACGCGGTGAGGATCATACAACGCCACTTGGTCCTCTTGCAGCTCAATTAGCCTATGCACCGTCCAACTGCGAACTGGAGGAGCGCGCCGCTACACTGAAGGCGCTTGTGCTGCTGCTCTGCGAGATGTCGTCGCGATAAAGCGTGTCGGGGAGGTCAGGAGCGAAGGAGCTCCTGAGCCTTGGACCGCTCGTCGCCTGTCGTTTCGGCATGCGGCCAACCGCCCTAGCCTTGGCGTCACCCACACCGGACACCTCGCGCTGAAGGGTTGGCGCATCGGCCTGATTCAGATTGACCTTGCCCGACTGTGCCTTGGTAGAAACTTCCAGCACCAGGGGTGCATTACCAGCCTCGGGCTTGGCCGCCGGCGCAGCAATGGCAGCAATAGAGGCGCTGGTGAGCAGGGCAAAAACCAGGGAGTAGAAATAGCCAGTACGCATAGAAGATCCATGACATCGATTGAGAAAGCCGCTTTTCCGTAGCTGTCTCCCTAACTTAGGCGATGTCTGGAGTCAGTCAAAAAAGCACTTGCGAGATGCCCGGAATCGACTCCAAGGCGAGCGGAGTGATCTACGGAGAGAACGGTGAAAAATGGATTATTCTCGGCGTTTACTGACGCGCCTCACTCTTTGCGGGAGGAGCCAATCTAGTTGACCAGGTCAGGTATGGGCTGCGTTACGACTCTTTGATCACCCTCATCACCGCATGCCCTGTCAGTCAATTTATTAGCCAATTCCCGTGAAATCATGTGCCATCCGTGGTAGTATTTCGCGCCAGTGAAAGACTGATGGCCTTTTAGTGGCCCCTGCTAAGATCTCTGTTCTTTTCCTGATCTTATTTTGTTTTTGTTTTTGTTTTTGTTTTTGTTTGAGTAGCCAATATTCAGGGAAGAGCGCTTGTGACGGTTCATATTACATATCCTACAATTCCGCTTATTGTCGATCTCGACGGTACGCTGCTGCGCTCCGATCTGCTGCTGGAAACAGGTATGGCTTTTGTTCGGCATAAGCCAATGAGCCTGTTTAAACCCTTTACTTGGTTGGCCAAAGGCAAGGCGGCTTTAAGGAAGGTCTGAAGTACCCACCGATTTTTGATGCCCTCACTACTTGAGGCTCAAAAAATCATAAGTCGGCGAAAATCAGACCTTTCTTGTCCTTAATTCACGGTTCTTTCCTCTAATTGC
>Ga0302169_10000063_pt1 | contig 34313 bp, 31 predicted proteins | sample I_Fen_N1_3_FD_193493 | JGI IMG/M metagenome (GOLD analysis project Ga0302169, IMG submission 193493) | Peat permafrost microbial communities from Stordalen Mire near Abisko, Sweden - I_Fen_N1_3 | ecosystem: Environmental > Terrestrial > Soil > Wetlands > Permafrost | place: Sweden: Abisko...
CCTGCCTTCAGGAGTGATCGGCCTCCCCCAGAAACGCACTTGCTGTTGTATGAATCCTTGAGCGTAACCTCTCTCGTTGGACTCAGGGTCAACATACAAGGAGTGAGCCTGCTCGCGATGGCGGTGTGTCAGGCAACGATGATTTCGACTGATCTACCGCCATCGCGAGCAGGCTCACTCCTACAAGGGCAGTGCGGTGTTTCGTCACGCGGCACTGGCGAGGATCGCCTCTGCCGCGCTAATTTAGAGTCATCAACCCAAAGGACTCGCCTCATGCACATCATCAACGCCCGGCTGCGCAACCAAGAAGGCCTGCATGAGTTGCACCTGGAAGACGGCCTGATCCGCACCATCGCCCGACAGACCGAAGCCCCGACCCTGGGCCCCGAAGATCTGGACGCTGGCGGTAACCTGGTGGTGCCACCCTTCGTCGAGCCGCACATTCACCTCGACGCCACCCTGACCGCCGGCGAGCCGCGCTGGAACATGAGCGGCACGCTGTTCGAAGGCATCGAGTGCTGGGGCGAGCGCAAGGTCACAATCACCGAGGAAGACACCAGGACACGCGCCAGGAAAACCATCCAGACCCTCGCCGCCCACGGCATCCAGCATGTGCGCACCCACGTCGACGTCACCGACCCGCAGCTCACCGCGCTCAAGGCGATGCTCGAGGTCCGCGAGCAAAGCCGTCACCTGATCGACATGCAAATCGTCGCATTCCCGCAGGAAGGCATCGAGTCGTATCGCAATGGTCGTGAGCTGATGGAAGAAGCGATTCGCATGGGCGCCGATGTGGTCGGCGGCATTCCGCACTTCGAGTACACCCGCGATCAGGGCGTCAGTTCAGTGAAATTCCTGATGGACCTGGCCGAGCGCACCGGTTGCCTGGTGGACGTGCATTGCGACGAAACCGACGACCCGCATTCACGCTTCCTTGAAGTGTTGGCCGAAGAGGCGCGAAGCCGCGGCATGGGTTCGCGGGTCACTGCTAGCCACACCACAGCGATGGGTTCTTACGACAACGCTTACTGCGCCAAATTGTTCCGCTTGCTCGGGCATTCGGGGATCAGTTTTGTCTCCTGCCCCACTGAAAGCATTCACCTGCAAGGACGTTTCGACAATTTCCCGAAACGCCGTGGCGTGACCCGGGTCAACGAGTTGCTCGAAGCGGGGATGAACGTGTGCTTCGGCCAGGACTCGATCGTCGACCCGTGGTATCCGCTGGGTAACGGCAACATTCTGCGAGTGCTTGAAGCCGGGCTGCACATTTGCCACATGCTCGGGTATCGCAACCTGCAAAGTGCGCTGGACCTGGTGACGGACAACAGCGCCAAAGCCATGAACCTCGGCGACCGTTATGGCCTGGAAGCGGGACGACCAGCGAACTTGCTGGTGCTGTCGGCGGACAGTGACTACGAGGTGATCCGCAGCCAGGGCTTGCCGCTGTATTCGGTGCGCGGGGGTAAATTGCTGATGAAGCGGACGATGCCAGTGGTGGAATTCAGTGATCTGAGCTGAAATCTTTGTTCAATGTTATGGCCCCTTCGTCGGAACGCCGCCCGGAGACAAGCCCGCTCCCACATTGGTTCTGTGTCGTTCACAAATCCAATGTGGGAGCGGGCTTGTCTCCGGGCGGCGTTCCGACGAAGGCGGCCTGACAGTCAATCCTTCAACCGAGCCGTACCAAACAGCAGTACACGACTCAATTCCCCCTCAACTTCCTCCAACAAAATCGGCGCCGTACCGCCCGGCGTGACCACTTTAACCTCACCCGCCGACACCCAACCGACCCGCCACGCAGCACATGCCACCGCACTGGCGCTGGTGCCCGAAGACGCCGTAGGCCCCTCCCCGCGCTCAAACACCCGTGCAACGACCCGGCCTTCAGATTCAAGCATCGCCCACTGCACATTCACCCCCGCCGGACACGGCTCACCGCCCCCGGCCGGCATGGCATAGGCAATGCGCAGCAACCCTTCAGCCAGTGGCGATTCACGCATCTGCGCATTGCTCGGCAACGACGCAGCCTCGGCCACCAGCGTCACGCAATGTGGATTGCCGACGCGTACAAACTGGCTGTGGTTCCAAGAAGGATCAAGCGCCGACAATGGCGCGACATGGCTGACGTCCCGACCGTTCAACAGCACATCCTCAACCCCCTGCGCGCCCACGGATTGCGGTCCGAACGAAGGCTTTCCCAGGTCGAGCCAAAACCCTTGCACGCCCTCGATCTCGGCCGGTTTCACGGACGTCTCCCCCGGTGAAACCGTGTCTGTCTTGTCGTGATGAACCCGCAGCAGGCACCCTGCCTCCTCCGGCATCAATCCCTGTTCACTGAGCGACTGGGAGAAAATCGTCAGCCCATTGCCACTGCGTTCGGCCAACGTGCCATCGGTATTAACGATCAGCAGGTCATACGGCGGCGCCGATTGAAACGGCCCGATCAGCAAACCATCGCTGCGATGGTCCTTGCTGCCGGGCGGCTGAGTGCCGGGGGCCCAGGCACAAAATGCCTCGATGGCGGCCACGGCCCACTGCTCACGGGTTTGCGCGGCAAGGTCAGCCTGTCGAGGCAGATCGATCCCGCTACCGCGCACAGCCTCAGGCGCCACGACGATATAAATATTGCCCCGTGCATCGTAAATCCGCGTCATGTCGCCTCCTGTCCGAAAATCAATGGGTCGACGATATCGCGAAACCGCGACAGGCTGTGCAAGGATGTGAACCCGCCTCACCACGAATGGCTGCGGACACTGATCGAACCCGAGGGATCAGTCAGTGTCCTTTGGGGACGCAACGTTTTTTGCCAAGGATTGATATGACCAGCTTCAAGACCTCAACCACATTTGTTCCCGGCCGTCTGGAGCAGATGTCCACCCGCATCGCCTTCTTCATCGCTGGCCTCGGCATCGCCGCCTGGGCCCCACTGGTGCCGTACGCCAAGGCACGGGCCGGGCTAGATGAAGGGACGCTAGGTTTATTGCTGTTGTGCCTCGGGGTCGGGTCGATTCTGGCGATGCCGATGGCCGGTTTGCTGGCGTCACGCTTCGGCTGCCGGCGCGTGGCGGCGGGTGGGACGTTGCTGATCTGCGCAGCCTTGCCGTTGCTGGCGACGGTGTCGGCCGTGCCGGCGTTGATCGCCACGCTGTTCATGTTTGGCGCCGGGCTGGGCACGGTGGATTCGACGGTAAACCTGCAAGCGGTGATCGTCGAACGGGCCAGCGGCAAGAACATGATGTCGGGATTTCACGGGATGTTCAGCCTCGGCGGGATCGTCGGCGCGGCAGGGGTCAGCGGCTTGCTCGGCCTTGGGATTTCACCGCTGGGCGCGATGTTGGTGGTGATTGCAGTGCTGGTGCTGGCCCTGCTGAAAGCCGCGCCGCACCTGCTGCCTTACGGCAGCGAAAGCACCGGCCCGGCGTTTGCCGTGCCCCACGGCATCGTGCTGTTTATCGGCGGAATGTGCTTCATCGTGTTCCTCGCTGAAGGCGCAGCGCTCGACTGGAGTGCGGTGTTTCTGACGCAGGAACGCGGGATCGATACCGCGTACGCGGGGCTCGGGTATGCGGCGTTTGCGTTGACCATGACGGCCGGGCGCTTGACCGGTGACCGGATTGTCCGGCGCCTGGGTTCCACGCGGGTGATGGTGTTCGGCGGGCTGACGGCTGCGGCGGGCCTGGCGCTGGCGACGTTCGCACCGGCCTGGGAGGCGGCGCTGGTGGGTTACGCGCTGTTGGGTGCGGGGTGTTCGAACATTGTGCCGGTGCTGTACACCGCTGTCGGCAAACAGACGGTCATGCCCGAACACATCGCCGTGCCGGCCATTACCACGTTGGGTTATGCGGGGATTCTCGCCGGTCCGGCGTTGATCGGGTTTATCGCCCATGGCAGCAGTTTGAGTTTTGCCTTTGGGTTGATGGCGGTGTTGCTGGTGGCGGTGGCCATCGGTGGCAAAGTGTTAAAAGCCTGAATTGTGGTGAGAGGGGCTACTGTGGCGAGGGGGCTTGCCCCCGTTGGGCTGCGGAGCGGCCCCAAAAAACGGGACAGCTGCGCTGTCCAACGGGGGCAAGCCCCCTCGCCACAGTAGCCCCTCGCCACAGCAAGCCCCCTCGCCAAAGGTCTTTTTAGAACCCCACACTGGCCTGCACAAAGAACGTACGCGGCGCCCCCACATACATCCCCGAGTTGTTGTCGCTGGAGCGGGTGAAATACTGCTTGTCGAAGATGTTTTTCACCCCGGCGCCAAGCTTCAGGTTCGACAACTCAGAGCCAAAGTCATAACCACCGCGCGCGTTCCAGGTCACGTAACTCGGAATATCGCCAAACTGCCCGTCCGCCGAACCTTCGGTGATGTAGTTGCCGTTGAAGCTGCCATCAGCGTTGACGCCAGTGCCCGGCGAACGCTGCTTGGACTGGGCAAATGCATCGAGGTTGTAGGTCCAGCGATTGATGTCGTAACGCAGCCCGGCGGTGGCCACCTGACGCGAGTAGAACGGCAGGTCACGGCCCTTGAAGCCCGGAATCTCACCTTCATAAGTGGCACGGGTGTAGGTGAAACCGGCATTCGCCGTCAGGCCATCGAGTATCGGGTTCAGCGCGGCCATGTCGTAATGCACGGAGGTTTCAATACCCTGGTGCTTGGTCGCGCCAAGGTTAGTCCAGCCCACGTCGTTGCTGATGTATTGCAGTTCATCATCGAAGTCGATGTAGAACAGCGTCACTTCGCCGCCCCACGCGTCATTGTTGTAGCGCGTGCCGACTTCATAGGTCTTGGCCTTTTCCGGCTCCAGGCCATTGGCGGTGTTGTCGCCGATACCGCCCTGGCCGAGCTGGAAATACTGCAGGCTGCCAAACGACGTTTCGTAGTTGGCGAACAGCTTCCACTCTTCGGACATGTGGTACATCACGCTCAGGGCCGGCAGCGGCTCGTTGCTCTCGATGCTGCGGTTTTTCTCCGGCACCCGCTTGCCGGCGGTGTCGAGCACGGCGCGGTCGTGCCAGTCGGTGCTGATATGCTCGAAGCGGATGCCCGGGGTCACGGTCCAGTTGCCGACGTCGATTTTGTTGTCGATGTACACCGAATTGGCTTCAGTGCCGCCGGTACGGTCCTGGAACACATGGCCGTCAGACGTCGGGGTCAGCACCGGCTGATTGTTCAACAGCGCGACACGGCTCGATTCTTCGTGCATGGCTTCTTTGAGGTAGCGATAACCGACGCTGACTTCCTGCGTGGTCGGGCCTACATCAAACACATGGGACACCCGTGGCTCGATGCCGAAGGTGTAGTAAGTGCGTGGGTACGAGCTGAGGGTTTTCAGATCACGGGCGGCGATGTTGCTGCCGCGAAAACTGTCGGTGTAGTACGTCAGCACTTCGGCCTGGGTGCGGTCGTCGATCTGCCGCGCCCACTTGAACGACACGTCCTTGCGGCGGCCGCTGAAGTTGTCGTAGTCGCGCACGGACTGGAACGGATCGGCGTCGTATTGCGCCTGTGTCAGGCCGCCGGGCATGTCCGCGTTGGCGTCGTAGTAGTGAAAGTTAAGGCTGAAATCATCGACATCGGTCGGTGCCCAATGCGTCTTGAGGATCACGTCGTCGATGTCGTTGCCGTTGTTGCTTTCGCGGTAACCGTTGCCGTTGACGCCGGAGTACAACAGCGCCATGCCGATGCCGTTGTCCGCCGTGCCGCCGAGGAACGCGGTGTCGATGTGTTTCCAGCCACCGTGCTGGGACGTTTCCAAGGTGGTGCCGATTTCACCGGTGGCTTTTTCCGGGATTGCGCGGGTCACGAAGTTGATCACGCCACCGACGTTTTGTGGCCCGTAACGCACGGAACCGGCACCACGCACCACGTCGATGCTGTCGAGGTTGCCCGAGGAAATCGGCGCCATCGACAATTGCGGCTGGCCGTACGGCGCAAACGCGGCCGGTACGCCGTCGATCAACACGGTGGAGCGCGGCGACAGACGCGAAGTCAGGCCGCGCACGCCAACGTTCAGGGAAATATCGCTGCCGCCGGTGCCGTTGGCGTCCTGCACTTGCACACCGGGTACACGCTTGAGCACGTCGCCGACGTTCATCGCGCCCTGCTCGATCATGGCCTCGCGGCGAACCACCGTCCGTGCGCCGGGATGGTTTTGCACCAGGGCCTCATCGGCATCGTCGAGCCAGTCGCCGACCACTTTGATGTCGGTCATGCCCAACTCAATCGGGCCGTTGGCGGCGGAAGTCTGTGCCGGCGTCAGCGTCACCGAGCCTTCATTGATCTGGTAGTCCAGACCGCTGCCTTGCAGCAATTGGCGCAAGGCCTGTTCCGGCGAGATGTCGCCGTCGACGGCGGGGGCTTGTTTGCCGGCGACCAGCTCAGGACTGAAAAAAACCTGCAACGAAGACTGCTGGCCCAACTCGCTCAAGGCCTCGCCCAGTGGCTGCGCCGGAATATGGATGCCAGCGGCGGCGAACGCCTGGGGCAACGCGGCGCTGACCGCCAAGGCGAGCGCCAGCGGCAACCAAGGGGATTTTTTGTTTTTGGCAGAGGTGTCATTCACGTCGAACAATGTCCTGTGGATCGCAAGCGTATGCGTTTGTTAATGCAAACCAGTTGCAGTTGGACAGGAAGACGATGAACTCGAAAAAAACCTGAATCGGTTTGGAAATTAATTGGAAATTATTTCCTGACTGCCGTCGTCGAGGGTGCGCACGGCCACCGGCAGGATGCTCGGCAGGGCCTTGAGCAGTGCGTCGGTGTTGTCGGATTTGAACACGCTGGTCAGGCGTAGATTGCCGACTTTGTCGCTGCCGACGATAAGCGGCTTCTCGCGATAACGCGACACTTCGGCGGCCACCTCGCTGAGGCTGGCGTTGTTGAACACCAGTTTGCCACTGCGCCACGCGGTCAGTTCTGCCGGGTTGACGGCGTAGGCCGGAGCGACAGTCCCCCCTGCGTCAATACGCGTACCGAGGCCGGCGGTCAGGCTGACAAATTCGGCGCTCTGCCCCTGAACCTTGACCGTGCCCTGCTCGACCGCCACACGGGTTTCGGTGAGGTCGCGGCGCACATCGAAGCGCGTGCCGGTGACCGTCACCTGGCCGTTGCCCGCATCGATCACGAACGGTCGGCTAGTGTCGTGCTCGACGCTGAACATCGCTTCGCCTTCGATCAACTCGATGCCGCGCTGGTCTTTTTCAAAGCGCACCTGAAGGCGGCTGCGGCTGTTCATGTCGATGATCGAACCGTCGGGCAACGCCACATGACGACGCTCGCCCAACGCTGTGGAATATTCAGCGGTGTACGGCGCCGGGTGATGCAAACCGCTGAACAGGCCCAAGCCCAGCGCCACAGCCACCACACTCGCGGCCACCGCGTAACGCACCCACGGCTGGCGTGCGCGGCGCACCGGCGGGGTTTCACACAACGCTTGCAAGCGTGCGGCCGGCACCAGGTCCGCCGCCGTCCACAGGCCTTGAAGCACTTCGAATTCTTCTCGATGTTGAGGGTGTTCGCCGAGCCACGCCTCGAAGCGCCGGTATTCGATGACGTCCACCGCCGGTTCCTGCAACCGCACAAACCAGCGCGCCGCGTCGTCCCGAACGGTGGCATGCCCGCACGCGCAATCACGAGTATCCATCATGGAAGTTCCTGTTGGGCTGGGGATGAGAAGGCACTGTCGATCATGGTTGCGATCCGTCGAGGCGGTCGCGCAGATGCCGCAGCGTGCGGATCATATACTTCTCCACCATGTTCTTGGACAGGCCCAGGCGTTCGGCAATTTCAGCCTGGGTCAGGCCTTCGATCTTCTGCCACACAAACACCTTGCGGCAATTGAGCGGCAACTCGGTGAGCGCCCGTTCGATGGAATCAGCCAACTGGATCGCCTGCATGTACTGCTCCGGGTCGCCGGTCGACGACACACTGAGATCATTCGCCTGCGACTCCATGGCGCCCCGCCGATCTTCCCGCCGATAACCGTCCACCGCGATGTTGCGCGCGGTCTGGTGCAAATAGGCCCGAGGCTGCTCCACCGCCGCCGAATTCGACTCAAGCACCCGCACGAAGGTGTCGTGGGCCAGATCCTCGGCCTGCTGACGATTTCTCAGGCGACGGGTCCAGGTGCCAACCAACTCTTCGTAATGCTCGAAAAAGCCGTGTCTGCGGGGCAGCTTGGGGGTCATTGCGGTGTGCTGTGGGAACGGGGCGTGAATAGTAATGCTTCCTATTAACTGGAAGCAATGGATTCCACGTCGGCCGTATCGCCGCTAGTCAGTCAAGCCAACGGCCCCCATTGCAGGGGCCGTCTTTATTTACTTAATCAATGCGCAATACACACCGATTTCAACTCGGTATACGCCTCAATCACCGCACGCCCGAACTCACGGCCCATGCCCGATTGCTTGACCCCGCCAAACGGCATCGCCGGGTCCAGCAGCACGTGGGCGTTGACCCACACCGTACCCGCCTCGATACGCGGCACCAGGTTCATCGCTTTGCCCAGGTCGTTGGTCCACAGGCTGGCGGCCAGGCCGTAGCGGTTGTCATTGGCCAGTGCGATCACCGCGTCTTCGTCGTCGAACGGCATCACGCCCAACACCGGGCCGAACACTTCTTCACGGGCCACGGCCATGCTGTGGTCGATGTCGGCCAGAATGGTCGGCTGAACGTAGAAGCCCTCGCCTTCCACCAACTCGCCACCCGATACCACGCGCGCGCCTTCGCGGCGGGCCAGTTCGATGTGCTTGAGCACGCTTTGTTGTTGCTTGCGCGACACCAGCGGGTTGATCGCGGCGTTGCAGTTCATGCCCGCGCCGATCGGCATGGCGGAGACCGCAGCGGCGAGCGCTTCGACGAATTGATCGTGGATCGAGCGATGCACGTAGAAGCGCGAAGCCGCTGCGCAGACCTGGCCGTTGTTCAACAGGCCGCCGAGGATCGCGCCTTGCACGGCTTTTTCGATGTCGGCATCGGCGAGCACGATCATCGGGTTTTTGCCGCCCAGTTCCAGCGAGAAGCGCGTCATGTTTTCCATGCATGCCACGCCGACGCTTTTGCCCACGGCGGTGGAGCCGGTGAACGACACTTTGCTTACCCGCGGATGCGCGGTCAGCACGCCGCCGACCGAGGCACCGCCACCGGTGACGACGTTGAACACGCCGGCCGGGATGCCGGCTTCCAGCGCCAGCTCAGCGAGGCGCATGGCGGTCAGCGGGGTTTCCATGGCCGGTTTGATGATCACCGTGCAGCCGGTGGCCAGCGCCGGCATCAATTTCCACGCGGCGATCAGCAGCGGGAAGTTCCACGGCACGATCCCGACCACCACGCCGACCGGCTCACGCTTGGTGAACGCGGTGAACTTGGCGCCCGGCGGCAACGGGATCGACACGTCGAAGGTCTGGCCTTCGATCTTGGTCGCCCAGCCGGACATGTAGCGCATGAATTCCACGGTAGCGTTCAAGTCGAGGGCGCGGGCCATGTTGATCGACTTGCCCTGGCTCAAGGTTTCCAGTTGCGCCAGCTCTTCGGCGTGGGCTTCAACCAGTGCGGTGAAGTTCAGCAGGATGCGTTCGCGGTCGGCCGGACGCAGGCCCGACCAGACGCCGGACTTGAACGCTTTATGGGACGACTGCACGGCCTGTTCAACCACGTCCAATGGTGCGTCCAGGGTTTCGCACAGGGTTTGCCCGGTGGCCGGGTTGACCACGGCAATGGTCGGGCCATCGGCCAACACCCATTGGCCATCGATAAAGCAGCCATGGCGGCGGTCAAGGAAGGCAGCAACCTGCGGCAGAATTTCAACGTTGCTCATAATTCACCTGTCATTCAAACGTGGGGTTCAGCCTGGAAGTGCGGCTGTTCAGCGTTGTTCTTTGAGATAGCAAACCACCGCCTGACGATCATCAGCGGAGGCCAGCCCCATGTAGGGCATGTAGGTCCCGGGCACATAGGCCTGGGGTTGGGTGATCAATTGCGTGATGGTTTCGGCTTGCCAGGTCACGTCTTTGTTGCGCATCGCCTGGGAGTAGCTGAAGCCTTCGAGTGAGCCGGATTTGCGCCCAACCACGCCCGCCAGGTTCGGCCCCATCATCCCGGCCATGCCTTTGCTCACGGAGTGGCAGACTCCACATTCATTGGCGAAGACCTGGGCGCCGTGGCCCTGATCCGGCGCGCAGTCAGCGGCGACGACGGTTTGCGCCAGCGCCAGGGTCAGCACACCGATGAGAGAGAATTTCTGCGAAGTGAACATAAGAAGCGACCTTGAAAATCCGTGAGGGGAAGCAACAGCAGGGTTGAGACGGATTGTCAGCGGTCAGTGACGCGCAGGCTTTGCCCTGCGTGCCAGTCGTGTTGGCTGGCGTGCCAAACCGGGCATTTTGGCAAGCACAGGCAACTCTTTGGCAACCACACAAAAGGCCGAAAAAGTTCCGCGCCTTAGTATCGAAACAGACCTCAACCCTGTGGTCCTGAACAAGAATGGATGCCACACCATGCTCAAGTCCCCCTTGCTTCGTCTCTCGACGCTCGCGCTGATGATCAGCGCCACCCAGGCCCACGCCTACGAACTCTATGCCGATGGCGACAGTCATTTGAACGCCACTCTGGAAGCGGTTTTCGGCGCTTTCCACAGCCAGCAAAACTACGCACTGTCGGGCCGTCTCAGTGAAGGTTCCTCGTCCTGGCAGGAGGGCTACATCAAATATGGCCTTAGCTTCGACAAAGGCCTCGCCGGTTTCGGCACCGCGTACGGCGCCGGCAATATGCTCAGCTCCGGTACCTGGGGCGACGGCGATGCCGCCGGTTTCAGCGACGGTACGGAACGCACCACCAAGTTCGAAGACGCCTACCTCGGCTGGCGCTCGGGCAAGCTGTTTGAAGCGATGGGTGATGACGGTGTCGACCTGTCCTTCGGCCGCCAGAACATCGTGGTCGGCGACGGTTTCCTGATCGATGGCGACGCGCTGAACATGGGCAAAGGCCTGGCCGACGGCGAGTTCAATCGCGGCGGCGCCTACTACCTGGCCGCGCGTAAAGCCTTCGACGAAACCGCCGTGTTGCGTCTCGGTGGCAAACAAGGCTGGCGCAGCGACCTGATGTGGTTGAAGTCGGATAACCGCGCCCAGGCCAAGACTGAAATGTACGTCGGCACCCTCGAACACGTGGCCGACGAAGGCACGGTCGGCCTGACCTACATCGACACCACCGACATCGACGAGCAATACGCTTCGCCGTTGCAGCTGGAACGCGATGGCATGAAGACCTACAGCCTGCGCGCCACCGGCAATGTCGGGGTGAAAAACCTGTTCCTGTCCGGCGAATACGCCAAGCAGGACAAACCGCACACCAGCAGCGAAGACGCCTGGTACCTGGAAGCGGGCTGGACCTTTTCCGATGCGACCTGGACGCCGTATGTCGGCTACCGCTACAGCCGCTTCTCGGAAAACTACGACACGTTGTTCTACGGTTTCAGCCGCGGTTACGGCACCTGGTTCCAGGGTGAAGTGGCCGGTAACTATGCCGGTCCGTTCAACAGCAATTCACGTATCCAGAACGTCACGCTGAAGGTCTCGCCGCTGGAAAACCTCAACGTCGGCGCGATGTATTTCAACTACGACACCATCGACCGCAACCTCGGCAACACCGATGGTCACGAGGTTGATCTGTACGCTGAATGGCACGTCAACGAGCACCTGACGGTGATGCCGCTGATCGGCCTGTACCAGCCGGACAAGAGCGCCGATCAAGGTGGCACCCAGTTGGGCAACAACGACAACAACCTCTACAGCCAAGTGGTGTTCGCCACTACGTTCTAGGTTTTGTCCGACGCAAATCTCGTAGCCGCCGACAAATCCCTGTGGGAGCGACCTGTGGCGAGGGGGCTTGTCGAAACGTCGCACCGCCCCGTTGGGTCGCGTAGCGGCCCCAAAGTCTCTGGGACTGATGCGCAGTCCAACGGGGGCAAGCCCCCTCACCACAGGTCACTCCTACAGGGGTTATCCGGTGGCTACAGATCGCGTTTGCAGCGTCTTTGTGTTTCAAGGAAAAAGGCCTTTCCAATGCACTCAAAATTTCTGACGATCCAGAGCAAGATCGCCCTGCTCGCCGGCCTCTGCCTGTTGTTGGTGGTGGGGTTGCTGATGGGCTTGTCGCTGTATCAAACCCATCAAAGCAGTCAGCAAGTGGCCCAAGCCAGCAGCGCCATGCTCGCCAACGCCGCCAAGGAACACATGCAGGCGCTGGGCACCGTGCAGGCGATGCAGGTTCAACGCACCTTCATGCAGACCCACGAATACGGCCAAGGCTTGTCGCGGTACTTGCTGTACTTGCGGCAACTGCAACAGCAGGGCCACCTGACCCGCCCACAACTGCGCCAGGAGCTGAGCACCCAGCTGCACCAGGCCTTGATCGACAAGCCCGACCTGCTCGGGCTTTATGTCATTTTCGAACCCGACGCCCTCGATGGCGCCGACGCCACGTTCGCCAACCAGGCGGACACGGGCAGCAACGAGACCGGGCGCTTCTCCCTCTATTGGGTGCAAAGCAAACCCGGCGAACTGCAAGCGGTGATCGGTGACGAAGCGCTGCTCGCCAACACCTCCCCCGGCCCCAGCGGCGCGCCGTACAACGCGTTCTATACCTGCGCCCGCGACACCCGCCAGGCGTGCGTGCTGGAGCCGTATTTCGACGAGGCCTCCGGCAGCCGCAAACTGGTGACCAGCATTGCGTTCCCGCTGATGGACCACGGCAAAGTCATCGCCGTGGTCGGCCTCGACATCAACCTCGCCGCCCTGCAACACAACAGCGAAGCCAGCGCCCATCAACTGTTCGACGGCCACGGGCAAATCAGCATTATCAGTCCGCGCGGGGTGATCTCCGCCAACAGCCAGGACTTCAGCCGCCTCGGCCAGCCGCTGGACGATGCCCCGGTGATGGATGCCCTGCGCCAAGGTCAGGCGAAGGTGTTTGTCGATCAGCAGCAGATCAACGTCCTCGAACCGCTGGCGCCCATTGCCGGTGCTGCACCGTGGGGCGTGCTGGTGGGTGTGCCGCAAGACGTGTTGCTGGCCCCGGTGATCACGCTGCAAAACGAACTCGATGCACAAGGCGTGCAAAGCACCGCGCTGGAGTTGTTGTTGGGCGGTGGTTCGGCGCTGATTGGGTTGATGCTGATCTGGTATGCGGCGTTTCGCATCACCCGGCCGCTGCAACTGCTCACGCGAGTCATGGAAGATATTTCCCTGGGCGAAGGCGATTTGACCCGGCGCCTGTCGGTGCAATCGCGGGATGAAATCGGCCAACTGGCGACGGCGTTCAATCGCTTTGTCGAACGTATTCATCACTCGATCCGCGAAGTGTCTTCGGCGGCGCTCGGCGTCAACGAAGGCGCCAAGCGCGTGCTGCTCGCCTCCAACTCGTCGCTGAGTAACTTCGACGAACAATCGACCCGCACCAACAGCGTTGCCGCCGCGATCAATCAACTGGGGGCTGCTGCGCAGGAGATCGCGCATAACGCGTCCGATGCGTCGCAACAGGCTTCGGCCGCGCGGCAACAAGCCGAAGACGGGCGCCAGGTCGTGGAGCGCACCATCCAGGTGATGAACGAACTCTCCGGCAAAATCAGCACCTCGTGCGCCAACATCGAAGTGCTCAACGGCAAAACCGTGAACATCGGGCACATCCTCGAAGTGATCAAGGGCATCTCGCAGCAGACCAACCTGCTAGCCCTGAACGCCGCCATCGAAGCCGCCCGCGCCGGTGAAGCAGGACGAGGTTTTGCAGTGGTCGCCGATGAAGTGCGCAGCCTCGCCGGGCGCACGCAAACGTCGGCGGCGGAGATTCAGCAGATGATCGAAGAACTGCAAATCGGCGCACGCGAATCGGTGACGACCATGACCGAAAGCCAGCAGCACAGCGAGGAAAGCGTGAGCATCGCCAACCTCGCCGGCAAACGCTTGAGCAGCGTGACGCAGCGGATTGGCGAGATCGACAATGTGAACCAGTCGGTGGCCGCCGCTACAGAAGAGCAGACGTCGGTGGTTGAGGCGTTGAATGTCGACATTACCGAGATCAACACCCTGAATCAGCAAGGGGTGGAGAATCTGCAATCGACGTTGCGGGCTTGCACGGAGCTGGAGCGGCAGGCGGATCGGTTGAATCAGTTGGTGGGTAGTTTCCGGATCTGAAGGGTGTGACCGTTTTTGTGGTGAGGGAGTTTTCTCCCCCGCCACAGGGTTTCAGTAGCTACCCAATTACTGGAAGGTTGGCTCGGCGCAAGTCGCTGATGTAGCACGAAGTGTACGCAGCCCCAAAAGAACGACCACCACCATTACAAGCCCCGCGCCAATGGCTACGCCGAACCCTGCCCGCGCACCATAGACATCGATAATCAAACCCGAAAGCACTCCACCGAGTGCTACGCCGATGCTGATGCCAGTCGTCATCCACGTCAGTCCTTCGGTGATCCTCGACGGTGGAACAATGATCGTACCGAGATTCATGACGATGACCATAGTCGGCGCGAATGACATTCCTGCCACAAAGAGCATTCCGGCAAGGATGTAGACGTTCGGTGAAAATATAGGCAGCACCGCTGTTACTGCTGTTACCAGCACCCCAATAAAGAACTGCCTTTCAATCGGCAAGGCAACCCTTAGCGCACCGAAAGTGAGGCCAGCGATCATGGAGCCGAGCGCATAAGCTGCCAGGATGAAGCTGGCGGATGTTGGCCAGCCTTGAGTGTTGGCGAAGGCAACAACCGCCACATCGATCGAACCGCCAATCACACCCATCGCTAGAAGCGCCAGAACGATGGTGCGAACACCGGGGATGAGCAAGGTCGAGCTTGCGTTCCGCCGGCTGCCCACAACCACTTTCGGCTCAGTCTGCCGCTGAAGAAGAAAAGCCGTTACGCCGATGACCAGAAGCACGACGGCAACAAGAGGCCCAGCTTCGGCGAAGTAGCTGGTGCTCAGACCAATGGCGAGTGGTGGGCCAATAATAAAGGCGAGTTCAGTCAGAACAGTGTCCAGGGAGAAGGCCGTGTGTAATTGAGGCTTGCCACGGAAAAGCTGCGTCCAGCGTGCTCTTATCATGGCGGGCATGCTCGGCATCGTGCCCGCCAGTGCCGCCAGAACAAAAAGCAGTAAGGTCGGAGCCCTCACGTAGACAGCCATTATCAGCGCCAGCAACATACCAATGCTGAACGCTGTAACAAAGGGCAGAACCCGACTCTGACCCCTTTGATCAACGAGTTTCGATATTTGCGGGCCGATCAGCGCATTCGCTAATGTAAATGTGCCTGCGACCGAGCCAGCCAACCAATAAAGACCGGTCTGCTGCACCAACATGGTAATGATGCCGATGCCGATCATTGCCTGTGGCAGACGGGCGATGGAGCTCGCGATGACTAACCCCATGACGCCTGGGGTTGTCAGTAATTCGCGATAGGGATTAGCCATCATTTCTCCAGATTGTAATTTGCGCTGATGAGTAGCCCGCTGCACGCGTTCACCAGTCAGATTCCGGCAACGCTTCAGCGAGAAGCTCAGGTACGGCATCCGGGGCAGTCGATTCTTTCTCTCGACAATAGGTCCTTGCTGACAAGGTACACGGCCGTAGGGTTTAAAGCCCTGGAGCGGAAAAATTCAGAAGGGGCTGACAGCAAGGTCTTACAGATAGGTTTGGTTCACTTTTGACCGAGGTGATGCCATCGCGGGCAAGCCCGGCTCCTACAGGTTTTGAGGTGTTCACACAATGACTGAACACTGCAAAACCTGTGGGAGCCGGGCTTGCCCGCGATGAACGATGACGCGGAGTTTCAGTGGTTACCGGGGCAGCTCAATTTCAAACCATAGGAAGATCCATCCTATAACCTGCCCCCGGCGCCCCTTCATGCATCGCCGCCTGAATGTCTGCATACAAAGCATTCGCCTCAGCGGTAGTGATCGATCGCGAACAATCACGCAGCACCACACGCAAAAGCACATTCTCCTGGCCCGGCAGCATCCCGAGTCGCTCAATGGCTTGCGAGGGTAAATCCAAGAAATCCCAACGACACTTGATCTGCATCTCTTCGATCCAGTCAGAACTGTCACCCGCAGCCAGCAACATCCTCTCGGTCAACACTTCTTCGCTTAACCCCGGTGTTACAGCCAACGAAATGTCGCGAGCAATCGACGGCAAACGAGATACCGCAGTCCATGGATTCAGATCATGCATCTGCGCCTGCACTCGCGTGTTCTGATCGCGTACCAAGCGAATATCCGGGATGCCTTTGCGCAACATGGTCAGGCGATCCAGTCCCATCCCCAGCGCCAGTCCTCCGTGACGTAGCGGGTCGATATTCAAATGTTCCAGCAAAGACCTCGCAATACGACCGCACTCCAGTACCTCGACCGGCGCGTTGTCATTCAACACATTCACTTCAATTCCACCCTCGGTGTAGTGATGCGGACTGTCGCTGTAGACCCATGCTTTTTCAGGGACGGCGGACTTGAGGATATCGCCGACCAGACGTAGCAGATGTTCATGCGTAGCCAGTTCCGGGTCACCCAGTACCCAGATATCCATCTGATGCGGTTCGGCACAATGCCAGCGATCCCGACTGTCACGACGAAACGTAATACCCGGTGCCGCCAGCAAGATAGTCTGCCCCGGTTGCCGTGCTTGAGCGGCTCGCTGAAGCGCTGCCGGAATCTGACTGGTGGTTTGCGTGCGTAACAGCGAGCACTCGTCGACCCAGCGCGTGTGTTCACTCCCGAGCGTGACCTCTGCCGGGTCGTAACCGAGCAAACCATAATTTTCCTCAGCAGACACAATCCGCGGCCCTGTCTGCAGTTGAGCTTGAGGCCAGCCTTTTTCAGCAAGTCCTTGGAGGACTTCATTCAGCAGTAGCCGGACGGCGTGATCGGGGGTGTTTGATTCGGTTAGATCGACCATCAGCAGGGCTTGTTTAAGCGCACTGTTCGTAACGGTTTTCGTTGAAGAGATATCCATGCTCGTTCTCTCGACAATGGGTCCTTGCTGACAAGGTACACGGCCGTTGGGGTTTTAATCCGTAGAGCGGAAAATTCAGAAGGGGCTGACAGCACGGTCTTACAGGCACGACGAGTGTGGTTCACTTTTGACCGAGGTGATGCCATCGCGGGCAAGCCCGGCTCCTACAGGTTTTGAGGTGTCCACAAAATGACTGAACACTGCAAAACCTGTGGGAGCCGGGCTTGCCCGCGATGAACGATAACGCGTTCTCAGCGTGTTACTTCGGCACCTCAACGTTATCCATCATTCGATTCGCCGCCAGTTCGGCCAGCATGATGATCTGCTGGATCGCCATGGCCGTGTGCCGATGCGGCCCTTCCAGGTACGCCGCGAAATCGCTGGTCATGACACTGGCCTGGGCCAAGGTCTCACAGGTGTGGGCCAACAGGTCTTCGTCCCGCAGATTCGGTGCGAGCATGAACATCGTGCTGGGTTTGCGGGTGGCCGGGGATTTGATGGCGCCGGGGTTGAGGTAGTGATCGAGGGCGCGTTCGGCGGCTTCGTGGAATTTCTTTGAATCGACTGATTCGTAGGGGGATGCCGGATCTGTGTCTGGCGGATTAGGCGTTACCTTGAACATATGCATATTTTCCTGATTGGGCAGCCACGCCTCGCTACTAATACGAGGGGTGGCGGCTGCACGCAGGTTAGTAGACCGGGGAAAAAGTGCAAAAGCCGGCGCACCCGAGGGCGCCCTGCGCACAGCCACCATCAAATGCAGGCAATGAAATACCTGTCTGACAGACGCTTGTGCACACTTTTTAATCCTCGGGCTACTAAACCCGATCACTGGGAATCAGTGACGGGAATCAAGTTACCGAGGGCGTCCAAAGCGCACAAGCCGGCGGATTCTGGCGTAGTCGTAGGCAATGGCGCAAGGCGTTGTAGCTTTCCGGAAGTATCCTTAAACACCTTTAAACATATGCTCGAATTTGAGACCGCCATCGCTGGCAAGCCATGCTCCTACAGGGTTTGAGGTGATCACAAAATCAACGGACACCACACACGCTGTAGGAGCGTGGCTTGCCCGCGATGAACGATAACGCGGTGTATCAGCAATGCGCCCCCGCATGCTCAAGCCGATGAAACAACCGGTTGAAATACACCAGGCTATCTCTCTCTGCCCGCACACCGACATTCGACAACTCAACAAACATCACCGAATGCGACCCGACTTCCTTGCACTCGGTGATCCGCCCTTCCAGCTGCACCAGCGCATCGCGCAGCAACGGCACGCCGGTGTCGCCTTCGTCCCACAGGTCCCAGGCAAAACGTTCGGCCATCGTCACCTGGGTCATGCCGGCGAAGTGGCGGGCCAGTTCTTCCTGTTCGCCGCACAGCACGTTGACGCACAGATGGCCGTTGGTGCGGAACACGTCGTGGGTCGCGCTGTTGCGGTTGACGCAGACCAGCACGGTCGGCGGTGAATCGGTGACCGAGCACACCGCGCTGGCGGTGATACCGCATTGTCCGCCGGGGCCGTTGGTGGTGATGATGTTCACCGCAGCAGGCAGCTGCGCCATGGCGTTGCGAAAGTCGATTTGCTGCTGGCTCAGGTCGGCCATGTCGATGCCCCTTCCTTCAGGAGGACCGTCGTTGCGCGGTCCTTGGTGATGGAACAAGACTAAGGCCCTGTGCGGCCCGCAACCATTCTGACGATCCCCATGCCGAGGTGGGCTTTCCGCTAGTCGACTAGGTGGTTTCTTTATCGTCAGCGCCCTTCGCAGTGGGTATCCTGCTTTGAGGCGCCAACATAGGCGCAAGTCCGCCGCAGCGTGCACGCGTGCGATAACAATAAATAGAATTTCTCGTGGCAGTCCCTGATGGAAACCCGCAAACCGATTGTTTACATCGTCGATGACGACAAAGACCTGCGCACCTCGCTCGCCTGGTTGCTGGAGTCGGTCAGTGTGCAGGCGCAATGCTTTGCCGGCGCTGAAGAGTTTTTGAGCCAGTACGACCCCAAGCAGCCGGCGTGCCTGGTGCTGGACGTGCGCATGCCGGAGACCAGCGGCTTTCAGTTGCAGGAGATCCTCAATCAGCGTGGCAGCACGTTGCCGACGATTTTCGTTTCGGCGCATGGCGACATTCCGATGTCGGTCACGGCGATGAAGAACGGTGCGCTGGATTTCGTCGAGAAGCCGTATAACCCGCAACAGATGATCGACCGCATTCAGGCCGCGCTGAAGACTGCCGTGCATGCCCAGGCCGATCAGCAGCAGCGCCAGAACCTGCAAGGCAAGCTCGCACTGCTGACCAGCCGGGAACGGGAAGTGTTGATGCTGGTGATCGATGGCAAGGCCAGCAAGGTGATCGCCCGGGAGCTGAACATCAGCGTGAAAACCGTGGATGTGCACCGGACCAAGATCAAGGAAAAGATGGGCGTGAGCAGCATTGCGATGCTGGTGCGCGAGGTGCTGCATTTGCCGGTGGATGAACCGGCGCGGCATTGAGTCGAAGCTTCGGTGGTCTTCAGGCCGCCTTCGCGGGCAAGCCCGCTCCCACACTGGAACTGTGTACGCAGGTCAAATGTGGGAGCGAGCTTGCTCGCGATTGAACGATGACGCGGTCAGTGGCTATAACGCTTGCGGTACTCACCCGGCGACACACCGAAGCGTGATTTGAACGCCGAGGAAAAGTAGCTGGAATCCGAAAACCCCCACGCATAGCACAACGCCGAAAGCTTCTGCTCCACATCGGAGCGGCGCAGGTTTTCTGCGCAGAAATCCAGTCGCCGATGCTTGATGTACTGCGCCACCACCAACCCACGCTTGGAAAACATCCGGTACAAACCACGCACCGAAATCCCCACCTCACGGGCAATCAGCTCCGGGCACAATTCTTCGCTGCTGATGTGCTCGTCGATGTAGGCGATGGTTTTGCGAAATTGCCGCTCGTGGGCATCCGCGCCGACGTCGCGAGCGCTGATGCCCGGTAACAGCAGGCTGACCAGCGCGTCGAGCACCGCTTCGCTTTCCTGCATGTCGAGGCTGTGTTGCTGCCGGGTTTCCAGGACCATGCGGTTGGCCAGCGCCGCCAGTGGCGTATTAGCCGCGATCCGCGTGGCGCAGTTGACCGCGTTGAAGTGCGAACCCCGCTGCACCACCTGACGCGGCAGGATCAGCGACAACTGTCGGGAATCTTCGTTATAGGTCATGTCGCTGGGACGGCAAGCGTCGATCAGCGCGATGTCGCCGCAGCCCAGTTGGGCGCGGTTGTCGCCCTGTTCGAGTTGCGAACTGCCACGCAGCTGGAACACCGCGTAGTAGTGGCCGTCGCTGCTGGTACTGACGTCTTTGCTGGTGCGATACAAATGCACGTGGGCCATGTCGACCACGCTGAGGTTGATCGCGCCACTGCGGTACTCCGCCAGTTCACCGTAGAAATTCGCGTCCAGTGCGCGGGCGTCGAAGCGCCCACAGGCCTGATTGACCTGGCTTAACCAACTTTCGAATGCATTGTTGCGCACCGCCGAAGTAGTACTCATGACCGCAAGGCCTCACGTCAATTTTATTGTTATTTTTCGACCGCTTCGTCGAGCGGTTCGATTAATTGCGGGTACTGACCGTCGCCTCCCTGGACGGTCGTGGGGCGCCGATTTAATCGACTCCCACGCAATGTTTCCAGGGGTTTCGCCCCTTACAGGTCCAATACCAGACGAGCGGAAAGCGCTCGCGAAACGCAGGCGCAAATGTGCTTGTTGCCCGCCTTCTCTTTACTCGACAAACAGTTGTCGCGGTGCTCCGGAACCCCGTCCAGCACCTCGACGATGCACGTACCGCAGATGCCTTCGCGGCACTCGGTGTCGATGTCACAGCCGTGGGCCTGGAGGACGTCGACCAGGCTGGTATTGGCCGGAATCTGCAGCACCACGCCGGAGCTGGCCAGTTCCACTTCAAAACCACCACTCGGGCCGGCATTGGCGGCAGGATCGGCCTGGAAATGCTCCAGGTGAATCGCGTCTTCGCTGCGGCTGCGGGCGGCGACTTCCACCACTTTGTTCATGAACGGCGCCGGGCCGCAGGTGTAGACATGGGCGGCGCTGCCAGCCTGATCCAGGCTTTGGCTCAATGCCGCGTCCATGTCGGCCGGTTCGACGCCGTAATGGAACTGCACATGATCGGCGAACGTGCTGGCCAAAAGTTCAGAAAACGCTGCGTATTCCGGCGAGCGGGCGAAGTAATGCAAGCGATAGGGCTGACCGCTGTCTGCCAGTCGATAGGCCATGCTCAGCAGCGGCGTGACACCGATCCCGGCGGCGAACAGCACGTGCTCGGTGGCGGTCGGGTCGAGGCGGAACAGGTTGCGTGGCGCCCCCATTTCCAGCTCCATGCCCTCTTCCACCTCGTGCAGGGCCGCGGAACCACCGCGTGACTGTGCTTCTTTCTTCACGGCGACCAGATACGCGCGGCGGTCCTGCGGCGGACTGCACAGCGAATACTGGCGGGTTACGCCGGTCGGCCCGGTCAGGTCGACATGCGCCCCCGGCTCATAACTGTCGAGTGGCTGACCGTCACTGCGCACGAGGCGAAAGGAACGGATATCCAGCGCTTCGTCGACGATCCTTTCGATCCTCACCTTCATCATTGCATCACCTGAAATACGGTTGATTTTATTAACGAATAACCCTGTAGGAGCACGGCTTGCCGGCGATGGCGATCTCAAGTGCGCTATCGCCAGCAAGCTGTGCTCCTACAGGAGCTGCGTTGAACGCTGTGTCAGCGCATGAACAATCCGCCATTGATGTCCCAGCACGCGCCCGTCACCGAGGCCGCATGTTCGGCGATCAACAACAAAACGCTGTCGGCGATGTACTCCGGGGCGCCAAGCGTGCCTGCCGGGATCATCTTCAGAATCTGTTCCAACCTTTCCGGCGCCACGGTTTCGCGCACGATCGGCAAGTCCAGCGGTCCCGGCGAAATGCTGTTGACCGTCACCCCTTGCGGCGCCAGTTCACGGGCAAAAACTTTGGTCAGTGTCGCCACGCCACCCTTGGCCGCCGCGTAATGCGCGCCCGTGGCGGTGCCGCCGTTCTGGCCGGCGAGCGAGGCGATGTTGACGATGCGACCAAACCCACGTTCGGCAAAGTGCGCACCGAACACCTGGCAGGCGACAAACGTGCCGCGCAGGTTGATCGCCATCGACTCGTCGAACTCCTCCGGAGTGATCTCCATCAGCGCCGCGACTTTCGACTGGCCGGCGTTGTTCACCAGAATGTCGGTGCCGCCCCACCGCTCGACGACCAGGTCGCGGGCCCGGACAAAATCGGCCTTGTTGCGCACATCCAGCTCGATGGCTACGGCCGTCGCGCCGCTGCCATCGAGTTCCGCCGCCAGCCGTTGCACGCCGTCGAGGCGCACATCAGCGAGCGCGACGCGATAGCCCGCCGCGTGCAAGCGACGGGCGATGCATTCGCCGAGACCGCGCGAAGCGCCGGTCACCAGGGCTACTCGATTCATGGCAGAGGCCCTCACAGCAGGAAACCGAGCGCGCTGAGGCTGTCGGTGGAGTTGATCAGGCGCACGACCTTGCGTTCCAGTTTCGCCACGCCATCGACGAAGCGAATGCGGTGGTTCAGGTCGGCCACGAACGGCGTATGCACCCCACGTTTGTAGGCGTACAGCAACTGCGCGGAATTGACTTCGACGAGGTCGCCGGCCGCTTCAACCAGACGAAAACGCGAAATCGTGCGGATGGTTTTCGCCGCGTCGACCGCCGATGGCGAGTAGCCGGCGGTCAGGCGTTCGATGCGCAAGTCACGCATGCGCGCATCGTCGTAGGCGTAGTTGAGCGTCGCTTCAAAGTCTTCGGTGTCCGGGTCGATCGGCACGATGTATTTGCCGCTGTCGCTCCACAAGGTCGCCCATTCGGCGTAGTTCTTGTGGTCGAGCAGTTCGGCTTCGCGCCAGATGAATTCGATGGCCTGGGCCAACGGGCCGGAAAAACCGTTCAGGGTGTCGTGATTGCTCATTGGCTCATCATCCTTTTCCACATGTCATAGGCACCGCGCATGCCGCCCTCGTCGGTGGCGTGGCTGACCTTGTCGCCGTTCTCGGCGGTGATTTCGCGATTGAGGCCGCGATTGACCAGGATTGGCGCGTCGACGCCGGCGTATGAGCCGCGTTGCACACGGTCCCAGGCCTCGGCATCGTCGGGGCTGCCGAAACCGAACGGGCCCTGGAAGTGTTCGTGAATGCGCAGGCGTTCGCGGTTGGCGATTTCCGGGCCGCCGTCCATGCCGAGGGCGACGTGACGGATCTCGGTTTCGGTGACCGAGACCGGGCGCAGCACGCGGAAGAACGACATCGACATCGCCACGTTCGGGAACAGGTTCAGGTTGAACCCGGCGCCGTGCAGCGAGCGCACGATGCGGCGCACCTGATCCGCCGGCAGGGTTTTCGACAGTTCTTCAGTGACGTGAGCGAAGCGCTCTTGCAACTGCTCAGTGCCGTCGTCGTGATCGAGATCGACGTGCTCCGGCACCATCACCATCACGCTGTGGCCGTTGCCCAGCGAGTGAGTGACTGCTTGTTCGTCGGTCATGAACGAGAGCATTTCCGAGGTTTCTTCATCCACCGACGACATGAACGACTTGTGCACGATCGGGAAGTGATAACCGTCAGTGGTGTTTTCCAGCTGAATCTTCCAGTTGCCCTTGAAGCTGAATTTGTGTTCGCCCTGGGTCTTGATCGGATAACCGGCGCCCTGCTTCATGAACAGGTCCATCCAGTGTTTGGCGCCGCCGAGGAAGTCTTCCAGCGGTTCGATCTCGTCGTTGTAACTGGCGAAGACCATGCCGGCGTAGCTTTCCACGCGCAGGCTGGTCAGCGGCAATTCGGACTTTTCCAGAATGCCTTCGTAGCCGTCCGGGTATGGCAGCGCGCGCAGTTTTCCGTCCAGGCCATACGACCAGCTGTGGTACGGGCAGGTGAAACCGGTGGCGTTGCCTTTGTGTTTTTCGCACACCGTGGCGCCACGGTGGCGGCAGCGGTTTTCGAGGACGTTGATGGTGTTCTTCTTGTCGCGAACCACGATGACCGGACGACGGCCGATGGTCGCGGTCTTGAAATCGCCGCTGTTGCGCACTTCGCTTTCGTGCGCCACCCACACCCAGGTGCGGTAGAAAATCTTTTCCAGCTCGGCTTCGAACAGCGCCGGATCGTTGTACAGCGAGACGTCGACGCGGTCGTGTTGGACCAGGGCTTCGGGGCTTTTCGATGATGCGATCAGCCGGTATTCATGAGTGCTCATGCGGTTCTCCTCATGGCTTCTTTTTATGATTGATGTGTAGAGGCTTGCAGCTGCGCGCCAAAGGCGCAGACCAGTTCGTCCTGACCTTTACGGCCGACAATCTGCAGGCCGACTTTCAGCCCGCCGCAATCCAGTTCCACCGGCACCGTCAGCGCCGGATGGCCGCTGAGGTTGAACGGCCGAACCAGCGGGGTCATGCCGGCCACTGCTTTGCTCGCGCTGCGCGCTTCGACCAGCGTTGGCGGCAGGCTCGGCATCGTCGGCAACAACAGCACGGCGAACTCTTCGAGCGCGGCGTCCACTTGCTGGCTGAAGCGCGCGCGGACTTTCTCCGCTTGCGCCAGGTCGGCGGCGCTGGTGCGACTGGCGGCCAACAGGCGTTGCTCGACGTCCGCACCGATCAAACCTGTGCCGGTGAGGTGGCCGAACGCGGCCCAGTTTTCAAAATTGATCACGGTCAAACCGGCGGTGAACGCGGCTTCGAATTCGCTCAGGTGCAGGTTGCTGCGGCGCCAGCCAGCGCGGTCGGCGGCGGCGCCGAGACTCGCTTGCAGATGCGGATCGCAGTCGACGTCGAGGAACCCGACGCAGGCATTGCCCGACGGCAAGCCTTGAACCTGAAAACCGGGGCAGATCACTTGCATCGCGGCGATCAAGTCCGCCATGTCGGCGGCAAATGGCCCGACGCAATCGAGGCTCGACTCAGCCGGATGCGCGCCGATTCGGCTGACTCGCCCGTAAGTCGGCTTCAACCCTGCAATGCCGCAGCACGCCGCCGGCACCCGCACCGAGCCGCCGGTATCCGTGCCGATGGCGATGTCCGCCAGACCGGCCGCGACTGCTGCGGCCGAACCGCTGGAGGAACCACCCGGCACCCGATCCGGTGCTTGCGGGTTGATCGGCGTACCGGTCAAGTCATTGATGCCGGTGACGCCAAAGGCCAGCTCGTGCAGGTTGGTCTTGCCAACGATTTGCCACCCCGCGTCGAGGATTGCGTCGACGACGTCGGCGTTGCGGGTGGCCGGTGCCGCCTCGGCAAACGCGCGGCTGCCGGAACGGGTCGCATGCCCGGCAATGTCGATGGAGTCTTTGATCGCGACCCGCTTGCCGCTGCCACCGAGTGAAAATTCGCTGATAAACGTGCTCATGCGCCCAACCCCGTGTTGAACAAGCGTTGCGTACGGAAATGCGCGATCAGCCAGACGCCGTCGACACAGCGAAAATCGATGTTCAGGCGTGTACCGAACAACTCGCTGCGGCCATCGTCGTAGGTGGAAATCTGCTGCATGATCCACTGCCCTTGGGCCTTGCTGCCGTCGACCACAATCGACTCGCTGGTGAGGTAATGCAGGTTCAGGCGAAAGTGCTCCGAAGGCGGCAAGTAACCGCCAACGAAGGCCGCGATCGCCTCGCGCCCCTGGTGCTGGCCGAAGGTCTGCACGGTCTGGCTGCCGATGCCTTCCCAGATCGCATCGACGCAGAACAGCGCCGCCAGGTCGCGGACATGGGTCGGCGCCCTCGGCACATCGCACAGGTCCATGTAGCGCGCCATCAAGCGGCGCACCTGGCTCTCCCCTTCCAGCGTGGCAAGTCGCTGCAGCAAGGCCTCGTTCATGGCTTAAACCTTGGCTGCGTCAGGGATGGTCAGCGGACGACCGATGCGCGCTTCGACCTTGGCGTAGCGCCACAGGCTGTATTCGTTCACTGGCGTGGTGCGGAACAGGTTGCAGGCGTCGATCACCGATTGGTGGCAGTCGACGTCGGCCATGATGTAGACGGTCCACGGCGAGGTGGTGGACGGGCCGACCATCAAGCGGTCGTCGTCCATCGCGCCGAGCACGGTGATGCCCGGCATGGCGCCGAGCGAGCCCATCATCTGGCTGAAGCCTTTCCACACGCTCAGGCCTTCGCCGGTCGGCAGGTCGAAAAAGTTCTGGGTGATGCCGATGCAGAAGACGACGCGCAGCGGTTCTTGAGTGGTCTGGGTCATGGAACTTGATCCTTGGAAGAGTGGGTTCAGATGTAGCCAGGGAATGGCGGTACGCCGAGGAACACCGAGCCGGCGCCGTCGTACAGGCCTTCGCTGAGGAATGCGTGCTGGGTGACCACCATCGAATCGCGCAGGTAACGCTGCAGCGGGTGGCGCAGGTAAATCGCGGTGGTGCCGGCGAGGCTGTAAGCGCTCTGCACCACGGCCGCACCGGCCTGGGACACGTGAATCGCCGACAGGCGCAACAGGCTGGTCTGCTCCGGCGTGACCGGGTTGCCGGCGAGGATCGAGTTCCACACCTGCTCGGTGGCGTTGTAGAAGAAGCCGCGGGCGGCGGCGAGTTGCGCTTCGGCCTTGGCAATTTCGATGCGCACGTAAGCGCGGTCGGCCATTTTCGGCGCGCCGGTGATACCGCTGCCGGCGGCCATGCGGCTCACTTCATCAAGGGCGGCGCGGGCCAGGCCGAGGTTGACCACGGCCAGCACTTGCGCGGCGTAGGCAATCGACGGGTAGCGGAACAGCGGCTCGTCGATAGTCGCGGCACCGCCACGGATAAACGTCCAGCGCTCATCGACGTGTTTGTCGGTGACGCGCAGGTCGTGGCTGCCGGTGCCTTTGAGGCCGACCACATCCCAGTTTTCAATGATCTCGACCTGATCGGCACGAAACACCGCAGTACGCGGCTTGCCACCGGCCGCGCCGATGCCGACCCCGAGCAGGTCCGCGCCTTTGCAACCGCTGGCGAATTTCCAGGTGCCGTTGACTTGCCAGCCGCCATCGACTGCTTCAGCAGGCTGCAACGGGAACAGGCCGCCAGCGAATACCAGGTCCGGGCTGTCGGCGTAGATTTCAGCCAGGGTTTCGGGTGGCAATGCGGCGAGGTAAACCCCGGCGCTGCCGAAGCTGGCGACCCAACCGGCGGAACCGTCAGCTTCAGAAATGCGTTCGATCATCTGCAGGAAAAGCGCCGGTGCCAGGGCATCACCGCCGAAGCATTTCGGCGTGGCGGCGCGGTAGATACCAACCTCCTTGAAACGCTCGATCATGTCCCGTGGCACGTGAGAGCCGGCGTCGAATTCATCGCGACGTTGGCGTACTTCATCCAGCACGCGCTGAAATTCCTGGCGGTGGACGCTGGCTTCGTCGACGCCTGGCAGAGGGTCTTTCTGCGCGGTAGCTGAACGCAGCATGGGCTTTCTCCGTTTATTTGTTATTAGCCGGTATGGGTAACCACACACCTTGATCAGACGCCGCGCCCTGTAGGAGCCGGCTTGCTGGCGATAGCCGTTACGCGGCGTGTCTGAATCACCGCGGCGCCTGATTCGCCAGCAAGCCGGCTCCTACAGAGACGTGCCGTGGTTATCCGTGCATTGAGGCCCAGTGTAAAAACCGCATCTGCTCGCCACTATTGGGGCGTGTAACCCCAAGGCTAAAGAAAACCCCTAGACCGCCCCCGGTTACCTCTGAGCGCAGAGTCGGGCGCAAGCCGGTATAAAACGCCATACTTCGACTTCATCTGTAGTCGACCCCTCTGCCGCCAAGGGCTGCGCGATGTATCTGCCAAAACCGAACGATTTCTACGCCCTGATCGAAGCCATGCCGCTGTGCATCATTCTTCACGATGCGCACAGCAAGGAGATCCTGTGGGCCAACGCCGCCGCCCTGACGGCGCTGGGCTTTACCCTCGAAGAACTGACGCCACTCAAGGCCCCGGACATGACCAGCGATGCGCCGCAGTACCGCCGTTCGGTCGGTTTGCGTTGGCTGGAAGGCGCGGCGCGCACCGGCCAGCGCGCCATCGAGTGGTGTTATCGCTCCAAGCAAGGGGTGGAAATTCTTTCGGAAGCGGTGGCGACGCTGGTGCACCTGGACGGTCGCGATGTGTTGATGGTGCAGTTCCGTGACATCTCCAAGGAAGACAAGGTCAAGCGCGACCTCAAGCGTTTCGAAAGCCGCCTCAAGGCTTTTATGCAGGATTTGGCCGAAGGCGTTGCGGTGCTCGGGCCGCAAGGCGATATCCGCTTTATCAGCGAGTCCGCCGCGCAGTTGCTCAACAGCGAGGATCAGCCGCTGATCGGCGAAAACTTCCTCGACTGGTGCGACGAGACTTCACGCCAGCGCCTGCTGCAACAGTTGTCCTGCGAGCAGCCGGAACACGCGCCGTTCAGCGTTCACTACCACCTGCAACGGCGTGACGGCGAATGGCGCTGGCACCATGCGACGTGCCGCTACATCGAGATTGAGGACGACCTGGTCGGCTACTTGCTGTTGTTTCGCGACGTCACTGAACAGGTACGCGCCGAGGAAGCCCGGCGGGTCAGCGAGCAGAAACTGGAATACCTGGCGCGCTATAACGCCATGGGCGAAATGGCCGTGGCGATTGCCCATGAATTGAGTCAGCCGCTGGCCGCCACGCGCAATTTCATTGAAGGCGCGGTGATTCGTCTGGGCAAGGATCAAGGCACAGACCAAGGCGTGGCCTGGGGTTTGCAGAACGCGGTGCGGCAAATCGAGCATGCGTCGGTGATCATCAAAAGCGTGCGCGAATACGTGGTCAAGCTGGAGCAATCCGAAGAGTTGACCGACCTCAATGAGCTGCTGCGCGAGACCCAATACTTCATCAGCCTGCGTGCCGACCCGAGCCGGATCAAGGTCGAGATCGTGACCGGACCTGAACCGTTGCTGATCAGTTGCGAGAAGGTGTTGATTGGCCAGGTCATCCTTAATCTGGCCTTTAATGCCATCGAAGAGATGAGCGATTTGCCGCCGGATCGGCGCGTGTTGCGGATTCAGGCGAGCCGGGATGAACAGGTGGCTTTGGTGCGGGTTGAGGATCGCGGACGCGGGATTCAGGCGCTGGAGCAGGACAAGCTGTTCGACGGGTTTTTCTCTTCCAAAGTCAGCGGCAACGGCATAGGCCTGGCGCTGTGCAAAAACATCATCGGCCGCCATCGCGGGGATATCTGGGCGCAAAACCTGGAGCCTTGTGGCGCTGTTTTTACCTTCTCGCTTCCCCTCGCTACTCCCGCCTGACGCCTGTAAAGGCCCCCACCGTTTTTTTGAACGACACAAAACCTGTGGCGAGGGGGCTTGCCCCCGTTCGGCTGCGAAGCAGTCGTAAATCCAGCCAACTCGGTCTGTCAGAAAAGACGCAGGGGGCCGCTTCGCGACCCAACGGGGGCAAGCCCCCTCGCCACAGGTGAGCCCCCATTCCACAGGCAAGCTCTCTCACTACAAGCAAGCATCCCCCACCACAAAGGGCCGAAAACCATGGGTTTGTGAGGTGTCAGTGAGACTGGCACAGACACACAAACACTTGGCAGCCACAGCAATTCTCCCGAATTCCCGGCGAGGCAGAATCGAATTGTAAAAATCTGCCCAAGCACCCGCGATCTGCGTGAATAACAATTCAGGGAGTTCCCCTAATGCGAACCAACAGGATCAACGTACAGTCAGCGCTAGGTCTGAGCCTGCTTGTACTCGGCTTGAACAGCGCCCGTGCGGACCTGCCGGCCGACACCATCGGCCAGACCGTTCTGGCGTTTCCGCCGGAAGTCCATCGGGCGTTTATCGTCGATGTCGAATTCGAAAGCTTCGTGGCGGGCCGCGTCACCGTGGTCGACCCCGATAAAAAACGCATTCTCGGCATGGTGCCGACCGGTTTCGCCGCGCCTTCTACGCTCAGCCGCGACAAGAAAACCCTCTACAGCGCCGACATCTTCTACTCGCGCGGCACTCGCGGCACGGTGACCGATGTGCTGACCGCATGGGACAGTTCGACCCTGGCGCCGGCCTGGGAAGTCGTGATTCCACCCAAGCGCGCCGAGTCGTTGACCCAGCGTTTCGGCATCGGCACCAGCAGCGACGACCGCTTTGTCTACGTCTACAACTTCACCCCGTCGACCTCGGTGACCGTGGTCGACACGCAAACCAAGTCCGTCACCGCCGAACTGGCGATCCCGGGTTGCGTGCTCAACTACCCGGTCGGCAACCGCCGCTTCGCCTCGCTGTGTGGCGACGGCAGCTTGCAGGTGATTACGCTGAACGATCAGGGCCTGGAAACCGCGCGCAGCCGCACGCCGTTCTTCGACCCGAACGCCGAGAAGCTCGTCGAGCGGGCGGTGAACGTTGGCGATACCTATTACTTCACCACCACTACCGGCACGGTTCGCCCGGTGGACTTCTCTGGCGAAGCACCGAAGATCCTGCCGTCGTGGTCGTTGACCACCGACGAGGAAAAGAAAGCCGGCTGGGCACCGGGCGGCTGGCAGCTGATGGCGGTGGCGCCGAAGCTCGACCGTTTGTACGTGTTGATGCACGACGCGCACGAACCGATGAAGTGGGAAGACCCGAGCACATTGATCTGGGCGTATGACCTCAAGACCCACAAGAAAGTCGCGACCCTGGAAGCGCCGGTGCCGGTGTGGAGCCTGCAAGCGACGGGCGACGACAAGCCGCTGTTGTTAGGTGCCGACGTCGAAGGTGGTTTGCAGATTTTCGATCTGAAGACCAACAAGCTCACCGGCAGCATGCCGAAAGTCGCGAAAACCGCGACTCAGGTCATGAGCTACTAACCGAGGTTCGGCCATGCACTTCGATCCGATCTTCATCATTGCCAGCGCCCTCACCATTGCGGTGTTGCTGGCCAGCGCCGCGACGCACAAGGTGCGCGCGCCGGCACGTTTTGCCAAGCAGTTGGCGGACTACCAACTGTTGCCCCTGACGCTGGTGCGGCCGGTCGCCCGTGTGATTCCAGCGGTAGAGCTGGTAATCGCATTTGCGCTGCTGGTGCCGGTCAGCCGGTATTGGGCAGCGTTGGCGGCGGCCGGTTTGATTGCGCTGTACGCCGCGGCCATTGGTATCAACCTGTGGCGCGGTCGCCGCGACATCGACTGCGGCTGTGCCGGCCCGGACCAGGCGCAACCGCTGCGCCCGATCCTGCTGCTGCGCAACAGCGTGCTGGTGGGCGTGGCGCTGCTGGCCAGTGTGTCGCCGCTGGCTCGCGACCTGGGTTTTTTCGATGGCTTCGTCACCGTTGCCGCCAGCGCTGTGGCGCTGCTTCTGTACGCCGCAGCCGATGGTTTGCTGGCGAACGCCCCTCTTCTGCTCAAACTGATTGGTAGGTGATCAATGGAAGGCTTAATTGTTTCCAACGTGTTGCTCTGGATTTTGCTCGCGGCCGTGGCGTTTGCCGTCATGGGCCTGGTGCGTCAGATTGGTGTCTTGCACGGCCGCCTGGCCCCGGCCGGCGCGCTGATGATGGACAAAGGCGTGGCGGTCAACGAAGCCGCGCCGCAAGTCACTGCCTCCGACCGTAACGGTCGCCCGGTGAACTTCGGCTACGCCGGCGAAAAGAACCAGCTGCTGTTCTTCCTCTCGCCGACCTGCCCGATCTGCAAATCGCTGTTGCCGGCGATCAAATCCATCGCCAAGGAACAGGCTGATCGCCTGGACGTGGTGTTCATCAGTGACGGCGACATGGACGCCCAACAAAAGCTGATCCGCGAACACAAACTCGAAGACGCCACTTATGTGGTCGGCCCTGAAGTCGGCATGACCTATCAGATCGGCAAGCTGCCTTACGCCGCGTTGATCGACAAAACCGGCACCCTGCGCGCCAAAGGCCTGGTCAATTCCCGTGAGCACCTGGACAGCCTGTTCGAAGTCGAGCACCTGAAAAAATCCACGTTGCAGGAATACCTCAACAGCCAGCCGCACGCACATGACCACAGCCACGGCCATAGCCACTGATTAAGGCAGGGAGACTTTTATGAAACTGCTGGACTTGTTGTTTGAGCGCTCGACCCGTCGAGTCGCCGACACCACCTCACGCCGCAAACTCCTGTCGCGCATGGGTTCCCTGATGGTCGCTGGCGCCGCGCTGCCACTGCTGTTGCCGCTGGACCGCACCAGCAAGGCACTGGCTGCCGACAACCCGAAAGCCGGCGACCCGGGTGATCCGAACAGCTGCGACTACTGGCGCTACTGCTCCATCGACGGCTTTCTGTGCAGCTGCTGCGGCGGATCGGTGACGTCCTGCCCACCGGGCACCGAAGCCTCGCAAGTGACGTGGATCGGCACGTGCCGCAACCCGGCCGACGGCAAGGATTACATCATTTCCTATAACGACTGCTGCGGTAAGCAGAGCTGCGCCCAGTGCGCCTGCACCCGTAACGACAGTGAAGAACCGGCCTACCGTCCGTTCAACAACAACGATGTGAACTGGTGCCTGGCCGCCAAGTCGCACATCTATCACTGCACCGTTTCGATCATCCGTGGCGTCGCCGTTTAACGCGCATTGCCGCCGGTTGCTCACGCAATCGGCGGCTTTTTTTGTCTGCCCTAACGCAATCTCTGTAGGAGTGAGCCTTTGTGGTGAGGGGGCTTGCCCCCGTTGGGTTGCGTAGCAGCCCCCAAATCTTGTGAGCGCTGCGCACTCAAACGGGGGCAAGCCCCCTCACCACAAAAGCTCATTCCCAGACAGGGTTTTGTGTACGGCTTCAGAAAGTGTGTTTACCGTAGAGGTGCGTGTCATGCGTAGGTTGCTATTTCTCGTTCTGGTGTGCGTCATGGCCGCCCCGCTCGCTTATGCCCGGGCCATTCCGAACCCGGCGCAGCGGCATGCGCCAGGCAATGAAGAACTGCAAAAACCCATCGCCCAGGCAGGTTACAGCGTGGGCGTGAACTATCAGTTGCAATGCGCCGGCTGCCATTTGGGCAACGGCATGGGCTCGGCCGCCAATGACACGCCAAGGCTGACCGGGTTTGTCGGCAACTTCCTCAAGGTCCCGGGCGGGCGTGAGTTTCTGGTGCGCGTGCCCGGCATGTCGCAATCGGCACTGAACAACGCGCAACTGGCTGACCTGCTCAACTGGTTGATGCGCGAAGACGGCCTGGCGGGCAAAAGTACGCCGGCGGATTACCAGCCTTACAGCGCTGAAGAAGTCGCGGAACTGCGGCACCAGGCGATGCTGAACCTGCCGGGCACCCGGGCAGAGTTGATCAAGGCCATGCGTGCGCAAGGGATCGCGATTGAAGACGGCATGAGCTATTGAATCCGGGCGTCGTCATGGCGCCTGATTTGAAACGAGTGGCATTTCGGCCATTTTCTACGTTTTTTGTGCAGCTGGACGTCCTGCTGCCACCGACCTTCTAGACTCATTCCATCCAGTGGAGCCACGCTCCGTGCGCTTTTCACTACGCTGATGAAAAACAAGGAAAAAATACCTTGAAGGCTTCGGCAATCTGTTTCGCCAGTGGCGTACTGTTTTCGGTGGGCGCATCTGCCACCGGGATCATTCCAGTTATCGACCTCGATTTCACCCGGTCAGCCGATCAGACCCTGAAGAAGCTCAACATCAACGACGCGTGCATTGTGGCGGCGCCAGACCCCGTCGCGTTCACCTATTGCCGCGAAGGCTCGACCACCCTGTGGAAATATCAGGCTGTTGACCTGGAACAACAGTCGGCAATCCACGTGGGTGCCCGGCAACCACAGATGGCGCTCGGGCAAATTAGTGTCCTGGAAGTCAACAGCGCGGCGTGCCTGCAGGAAATGAAGCCCGACGCTAAGCCGGCCCTGGTGTGCAGGACGATACTCAGCCTGGTTGTGCTGATGCTGATGATTGGCATGCGATACACCTACAAGGTCATTCGCCACCACTACGATCAACGCGCCGCGTTGTCCGACCCCTTCTGGCAACCACCGCTCGAGCCCGTGCCACCGGCGCACCATGCCATGGGCAAGGCGTTAGGCGCGTTTGCCGTTGCCGCGTTGCTGGCCCTCGTTTATTGCTGCTGCGCCGTTATCTGACCTCGACTCCCCCGCTCAACCCGCGCCCCGCAGGATGAAAATCCGCCTCTGCCAATTTCAAAAACAACGACAACCCGTACCTCTGTGCGACAAGCCTTATCCCTCCACGAAAATTACTTTCGCCTCGTTTGAAAATCACCTCTCGAAATGTTTTAAGAGTTTCACAATCCATTCGACGTGACCCTCTCGAGGAGTACCGCATGACCCTGTCCTTCGGCTATTGGCTGCTGGTG
>Ga0302169_10000065_pt1 | contig 33668 bp, 36 predicted proteins | sample I_Fen_N1_3_FD_193493 | JGI IMG/M metagenome (GOLD analysis project Ga0302169, IMG submission 193493) | Peat permafrost microbial communities from Stordalen Mire near Abisko, Sweden - I_Fen_N1_3 | ecosystem: Environmental > Terrestrial > Soil > Wetlands > Permafrost | place: Sweden: Abisko...
TTAGACCTTAGGAGCACCCCCTTAATGAGCTTCGGCGCCGATGAAGAGATCCTTCAGGATTTCCTGGTTGAGGCCGGCGAGATTCTAGAGCAACTGTCCGAACAACTGGTCGAGCTGGAAAGCCGACCGGATGATGCGGATTTGCTCAATGCAATTTTTCGCGGTTTTCACACTGTAAAAGGGGGCGCCGGCTTCCTCCAGCTCAACGAGCTGGTGGAGTGCTGCCACATCGCCGAGAACGTGTTCGACATCCTGCGCAAGGGTGAGCGTCGCGTCGACTCGGAACTGATGGACGTGGTCCTCGAAGCGCTGGACGCGGTGAACAGCATGTTCGGCGAAGTTCGCGAGCGCAGCCCGGTCACCGCCGCGACACCTGAATTGCTGGAGGCCCTGGCCCGTCTGGCCGAGCCACAAACGGCTGATGAAGCTGCACCGGTTGCCGAGGTGGCTCAAGCACCTGCCGCCGAAAGCGAATCGGGCGACATCACCGATAACGAATTCGAACAACTGCTGGACTCGCTGAACGCCGTCAAGGCTCAGGCCGAGGCACCAGTGGTTGTACCTGCACCTGCGCCTGTCAGCGATGCTGCTGCCAGCGACGAAATCACCGATGCCGAGTTCGAGTCGTTGCTTGATCAACTGCACGGCAAAGGCCAGTTCGCCGTCGATGCCGTGGCCCCTGCGCCAGCGGCACCGGCTGCGCCGAAAGCGGCGGGCGACAGCTCCGACATTACCGACGACGAATTTGAAGCACTGCTCGACCAGTTGCACGGCAAAGGCAACTTTGCGGTAGACGCGCTGGAGTCGGCCATTGCTTCGGTACCAGCTACACCTGCGCCAACTGCAGCGGCGGTGGGTGGGGATCTGATCTCCGATCACGAGTTCGAATCGCTGCTCGACGAATTGCACGGTAAAGGCAAGTTCACCGACGTGGCGACAGGCACTGTCGTCACTGCCCCGGCGCCCGTTGCCAAGGCAGCGGCACCCGTGGCCAAGGCGCCAGAACCGAAAGCCGAGGCACCTAAAGCCGAGACGCCGAAACCGGCTGCCGCTGCTGCACCGGCCCCGGCCCGTGCTCCGGCCGCGCCGCCACCGGAAAAACCGGCGAGCGAAGCCGAGACCACCGTGCGGGTCGATACCGCGCGTCTCGACGAAATCATGAACATGGTCGGCGAATTGGTACTGGTGCGTAACCGCCTGGTTCGCCTGGGTGCCAACAGCGCCGACGAAGCCATGTCCAAGGCTGTGTCGAACCTCGACGTGGTCACGGCTGATTTGCAAACCGCGGTCATGAAGACCCGGATGCAACCGATCAAGAAAGTTTTCGGGCGCTTCCCGCGCCTGGTTCGCGACCTGGCTCGCCAGCTCAAGAAAGAGATCAACCTGGAACTGGTCGGCGAAGAAACCGACCTCGACAAGAACCTCGTCGAGGCCCTGGCCGACCCGCTGGTCCACTTGGTGCGCAACGCGGTCGACCACGGCATCGAGTCGCCGGAAGAACGCGAAGCCTCGGGCAAGTCCCGTGGCGGTCGAGTGGTCCTTGCGGCGGAACAGGAAGGCGACCATATCCTGCTGTCGATCTCCGATGACGGCAAAGGCATGGACCCGCACGTCTTGCGTTCCATCGCAGTAAAACGCGGTGTGATGGACAAGGATGCGGCGGATCGCTTGAGCGACACCGAGTGCTACAACCTGATTTTCGCACCAGGGTTCTCGACCAAGACCGAGATCTCCGACGTGTCGGGTCGTGGCGTGGGCATGGACGTGGTGAAGACCAAGATTTCCCAGCTCAACGGTTCGATCAACATCTACTCGACCAAGGGCCAGGGCTCGAAGATCGTCATCAAGGTCCCGTTGACCCTGGCGATCATGCCGACGCTGATGGTCATGCTCGGCAACCAGGCGTTTGCGTTCCCGCTGGTCAACGTCAACGAGATCTTCCACCTCGACCTGTCGACCACCAACGTGGTGGACGGCCAGGAAGTGGTGATCGTGCGCGACAAGGCGCTGCCACTGTTCTACCTCAAGCGCTGGCTGGTCAGCTCCGCCGCTCACGAAGAGCAGCGCGAAGGCCATGTGGTGATCCTTTCGGTGGGTACGCAACGGATCGGCTTTGTCGTCGATCAGTTGGTGGGCCAGGAAGAAGTGGTCATCAAGCCATTGGGCAAAATGCTCCAGGGAACCCCGGGCATGTCGGGCGCCACCATCACCGGTGACGGCCGCATTGCGCTGATTCTCGATGTTCCGAGCATGCTCAAGCGTTACGCCACGCGGCGTATTTGATTCTGGTGGAGCGGGGCGACTGAGCCTCGCTCCGTCTAACGGAGTGTTTATGGCAGTCAAAGTCCTGGTGGTGGACGATTCGGGGTTTTTCCGCCGCCGCGTCTCGGAAATTCTTTCAGCGGATTCGAATATCCAGGTCGTCGGAACGGCGACCAACGGAAAAGAGGCGATCGATCAGGCCCTGGCCCTCAAGCCGGACGTGATCACGATGGACTACGAAATGCCCATGATGGACGGCATCACCGCCGTGCGACACATCATGCAGCGCTGCCCGACGCCGGTGTTGATGTTCTCCTCGCTGACACACGAAGGCGCCCGGGTCACCCTCGATGCGCTGGACGCCGGCGCGGTGGATTTCCTGCCGAAGAATTTCGAAGACATCTCCCGTAACCCGGAGAAGGTCAAGCAACTGCTGTGCGAAAAGATCCTGAGCATTTCGCGCAGTAACCGCCGTGCCAATACCTACAGTGCACCGGCCCCGGTCGCTGCACCTGCCCCAACACCTGCGCCTGCGAGCGTCAGCAGCTACGGCAGCCACACACCGTCGCGCCCTGCGCCAGCACCGATTCCGGCACGCACCCATGCGCCTGTTTCGACTGGCCCCTCGTCGCCTGCACCCAAGCGCAAAGCCTACAAACTGGTGGCCATCGGCACGTCCACGGGCGGTCCGGTTGCGCTGCAACGGGTCCTGACCCAGTTGCCGGCCAACTTCCCGGCACCGCTGGTGTTGATCCAGCACATGCCGGCGGCGTTCACCAAGGCCTTTGCTGAACGCCTGGACAAGCTCTGCCGCATCAGCGTCAAGGAAGCCGAGGATGGCGACATCTTGCGTCCTGGCCTGGCGCTGCTGGCACCGGGTGGAAAGCAAATGATGATCGATGGCCGTGGCGCGGTGAAAATCCTGCCGGGCGACGAGCGTCTGAATTACAAACCAAGCGTGGACATCACATTCGGTTCCGCCGCCAAGTCCTACGGCGACAAAGTTCTGGCGGTCGTGCTGACCGGCATGGGCGCCGACGGTCGTGAAGGGGCTCGCCTGCTCAAGCAGAGCGGCAGCGCGATCTGGGCTCAGGATGAAGCCAGTTGCGTGATCTACGGCATGCCGATGGCCATCGTCAAAGCCGATCTCGCCGATGCGATCTATGGGCTGGAAGATATTGGCAAGCACCTGGTCGAGGCGTGTATCTGATGGATGTTTTAAGCCTGATTGGCATCATCATGGCGTTCGTCGCCATCATTGGCGGCAACTACCTTGAAGGTGGCCACCTCGGCGCGCTGGCCAACGGCCCGGCAGCCCTAATCGTTTTGGGTGGGACCATCGGCGCAGCCTTGCTGCAATCGCCGATGAGCGCTTTCAAGCGTGCCATGCAAATTCTTGGCTGGATTCTGTTTCCGCCGCGCGTTGACCTGGCTGGTGGCATTGACCGCGTAGTGAACTGGAGCTTGACGGCCCGCAAGGAAGGTCTGCTCGGTCTGGAAGGGGTGGCCGATGCCGAACCTGACAGCTACTCGCGCAAAGGCCTGCAACTGCTGGTTGACGGTGCTGAACCGGAAGCGATTCGCAGCATTCTGGAAGTGGATTTCTACACCCAGGAAAGCCGCGACATCGAAGCTGCCAAAGTCTTCGAAAGCATGGGCGGCTACGCGCCGACCATCGGGATTATCGGTGCGGTGATGGGCCTGATCCATGTCATGGGCAACCTGGCTGATCCGACCCAACTGGGCAGCGGCATTGCCGTGGCCTTCGTCGCCACCATCTACGGCGTGGCCAGTGCCAACCTGGTGTTGCTGCCGATTGCCGCCAAGCTCAAGTCTGTGGCCTTGCGTCAGTCGCGTTATCGCGAAATGTTGCTGGAAGGGATCCTGTCGATCGCCGAAGGTGAAAACCCTCGCTCTATTGAGTTGAAGCTTCAGGGCTTCATGGATTGATGGGAGACATGGACCATGGCACGTCGTCGCCAACCTGAAGAACATGTAAACCACGAACGCTGGCTCGTTTCCTATGCCGACTTCATGACGTTGCTGTTCGCGTTTTTCGTGGTCATGTACTCGATCTCTTCGATCAACGAAGGCAAGTACAAAGTCATCTCGCAGGCGTTGATCGGGGTCTTCACCGACGCCGATCGCTCGCTCAAGCCAATCCCGGTCGGTGAAGAACGACCGATGACCGTGACCCCTGCCAAGCCGTTGGTGAAAGACAGCGAACAGGTCGATGCCGGTGTTGCCGGTTCCAGTGACCCGCTGAAAAGCATCGCCGATGACATCAGCGCGGCGTTCGGTGACCTGATCAGCTCCAACCAGATGACCGTGCGCGGTAACGAGTTGTGGGTCGAGATCGAACTCAATTCCAGCCTGTTGTTTGGCAGCGGCGATGCCATGCCCAGCGACATCGCGTTCAACATCATCGACAAGGTCGCCCGGATTCTGAAGCCGTTCGACAATCCGATCCACGTCGAAGGCTTTACTGACGATCAACCGATTCGTACCGCGCAGTACCCGACCAACTGGGAACTGTCCTCGGCCCGTTCGGCGAGCATTGTGCGCATTCTGGCGATGCAGGGCGTCAACCCTGCCCGTATGGCGTCCGTGGGCTACGGCGAATTCCAGCCGGTGGCCAACAACGCCACCGCTGAAGGCCGCGCACGCAACCGTCGAGTGGTGATGGTGGTGTCGCGCAACCTCGATGTGCGCCGCAGCCTGACCGGCACCGGTACCGCTCATGCACAACCGGACGCCGCGTTGAAGCGTGCTGGCACACAAACTGCACCGACCCCGGTCAAGTCGCCGGTACGAGAGAGCGCCGTCAATTCTCCGTCACCCGTATTAACACGTTGAGCTATTTCTCGGTCGACCCTGTCGACCGGGCGGAACCCTTCGAATGAGAGTCTGGGCAGTTGCCAATCAAAAGGGTGGTGTTGGTAAAACCACTTCCTCTATCGCTTTAGCCGGTTTACTGGCCGAGGCGGGCAAGCGCGTGGTTGTGGTCGATCTCGACCCGCACGGCTCCATGACCAGCTACTTCGGCTACGACCCCGACACCCTGGAACACAGCAGTTACGACTTGTTCCTGCACAAGGGCAGCGTGCCGCAAGGCTTGCCCGGTCAGTTGCTGTTGCCCACCAGCCACGAAAGCATTTCCCTGTTGCCCTCCAGTACCGCGCTGGCCACGCTTGAGCGTCAGTCGCCGGGGCAGAGCGGTTTGGGCCTGGTGATCGCCAAGAGCCTCGCGCAGTTGTGGCAGGACTTCGATTACGCGGTGATCGACAGCCCGCCGTTGCTCGGCGTGCTGATGGTCAATGCCTTGGCGGCGAGCCAGCAGTTGGTGATCCCGGTGCAGACCGAGCACTTGGCCGTCAAAGGCCTGGAACGCATGGTCAACACCCTGGCGATGATCAATCGCTCACGCAAACAGGCGCTGCCGTTCACCATCATCCCGACCTTGTTTGACCGCCGCACCCAGGCGTCCCTCGGAACCCTGCGCGTGCTGCGCGACCTGTACCCGGAAGAAATCTGGCAAGGCTACATCCCGGTCGATACTCGTCTACGTGACGCCAGTCGGGCCGGGCTCACGCCTTCGCAGTTTGACGGCAAGAGCCGTGGCGTTCTGGCTTACCGCGCGCTGCTCAAGCATCTGCTGGCGCAGCAATCCGTTGCGCAGGTGGCGTGAGATGAACCTTCCTTGCGTGGTGCTTAAATGAATCGGCCGGTGAAAATCACCTCTCGCCCGCAACTGGCGCTCCAGAGCTATCTGGACAGCTTGCTGCAGGACGCGACCGAGGAGCTGGCGCCTGTCATCGAAGCGCCCATCGAAGTGATTGAACCTGAAAGTGCCCTCGACGAGTTTCAGTTGGCGGTGCTCGAAGAACAGGCGCGTGATGCACGGCCGGCGCCGGTGCTTGCACCCGTGGTTGCGCCTGCAGTGAAAGAAACAGCACCAGCACCAGTCATGGAAGCACCGGCACCGATCCTCGCGCCGGTATCGACTATCGCACCGCTGCTGCAAACGCTGGTGCCGCCGCTCGTCGAAGTTCATCTGCCACCGAGCAACACGCCGCCTCCGGTCGACACTGACGGGCGTCCCTCGTGGGCCGCCGAGCCCTTCGAATGCCTGCTGTTCGACGTGGCCGGCCTGACGCTGGCGGTGCCGTTGGTGTGCCTCGGTTCGATTTATTCATTGGCCGGTCACGAGCTGACGCCGCTGTTCGGTCAGCCGGAATGGTTCCTCGGGATTCTCCCTAGCCAGGCCGGCAACCTGAAAGTTCTCGATACCGCGCGTTGGGTCATGCCCGACCGCTACCGCGATGACTTCCGCCAGGGCCTGCAATACGTCATTTCGGTTCAGGGCTATGAGTGGGGGCTGGCGGTGCATCAGGTCAGCCGCTCGTTGCGCCTGGACCCCAACGAAATCAAATGGCGCAGCCACCGCGGTCAACGACCGTGGCTGGCGGGCACCGTGATTGAACACATGTGTGCCTTGCTCGACGTTTCCGCACTGGCCGAGTTGATCGCCAGTGGCGGGGCAAAGCACATGAGCAGCATCAAGAAACCGGCTCACAAACCGACATAAAAACACGCAACGGCAGTTATTGCCGGCGCACAGAACACACACCGCCAGGGCGGTTTTTCGAGGGGTCAGGGTATGAATGATAAGGCGACGGCTGCAAAGGGTTCCGAAGATCCGATCCTGCAATGGGTAACCTTCAAGCTGGACAACGAAACCTACGGCATCAACGTGATGCGCGTTCAGGAAGTCCTGCGCTACACCGAAATCGCCCCGGTCCCGGGTGCCCCGTCCTACGTGCTGGGCATCATCAACCTGCGCGGTAACGTGGTCACCGTGATCGACACCCGTCAGCGCTTCGGCCTGATGAACGCCGAGATCAGCGACAACACCCGTATCGTCATCATCGAAGCCGACAAGCAAGTGGTCGGGATCATGGTCGACAGCGTGGCCGAAGTGGTTTACCTGCGTCAGTCGGAAATCGAAACAGCGCCAAACGTCGGTAACGAAGAATCCGCCAAGTTCATTCAAGGCGTGTGCAACAAGAACAACGAACTGCTGATCCTGGTCGAACTGGACAAGATGATGAGCGAAGAAGAATGGTCGGACCTGGAGAACATCTGATTGATTCTTGAGGTAGCAGTCATTGTCCTGTTCCTTTTCTGGGCAGGCACGCTGGCGATGTTTCTGGCGTACATACGCGGTCAACGATTGATCGCTGCGCAACAGGCTCAGGGCGATGCGCTGCGGGATCAACGCATCAAAGACCTGGGCAAACGCGTGGACGACTATCAGCGCGGCAACGTGCGCATGGGTGAAGACCTGCACGAGCTGCGCGCGGTGGTCGGCCCGCTGCCGGACAAACTGGCGCAACTGGAGCAGCGCGACCCGTCGAGCCTGTCGTTTGCCCAAGCGGCGCGACTGGTCGGGATGGGCGCTACAGTGGATGAACTGACTCAGTCCTGCGGCTTGACCCAGGCTGAGGCGGAGCTGATGCGCAAGCTTCACAAGAACTGAGATAGCCTGCTCGCGATGGCGGGGTGTCAGTGACCGCAGATAGTGAAAGTGCCGCCCTCATCGCGGGCAAGCCTCGCTCCCACAGGTATTGCGGTCGCACTCAAAACGTGTGAACGCCGCCGAACCCTGTGGGAGCCGGGCTTGCCCGCGATGGCGTCTTTGAAGCCTCAGTAATCATCCCCGCGATCAGTGATGTCCTTCTCCAGCATGACCGCCTGCGGATCATGTCCCGCCGGAAACTTACCCTTCAGATTCCACGCGAACGCAATAATCTCGGCAATCGTGCGGTACAACTCCTCCGGAATACTCTCGCCCAACTCCATCCGCGCCACCAGCTTCACCAGCTCGGCGTTTTCGTAGATCGGCACTTCGTAGTCGCGGGCGATCCGCAGAATCTCTTCCGCCAGTGCCTCGTCACCCTTGGCCGTGAGGGTAGGGGCGTGGCTACCGTCGTATTTGAGGGCGATGGCTTGGCGTGGGGCGTTGGGGTTTTTCATGCGGTTTCGTCGACCCAGCGTTGTTCGAGACGGGTTTGCGGGCCTTGCGGCGGTTTGCCGAGGTGGCAATCCAGATCGCCGACGTTCAGGCCCGACGCCAGCAGGCGTTCGCGCAGCCCGGCCAGGTTGCTTTCGATCAGACTCGCGGTGTACGGGCGTTCAGCCCAGAGTTGGCTGGACAGGCTGCCCTTGATCAACTGCGCCTGAATCTGCAACGGACCGAGCGGCTCCATGTCGAACGCCAGATCCACGCGCCACAATTGTTGCTTCAGCTCACGTTCTTCGCGACGTTCGTGCGGTTGTTCTTTCTCGGGGGCTTCTTCGCGCTGGAACTTGACCTGTAGCGGCACGATGTCCTGCAGGTTGCGCATCGGAATTTCCAGTTGCCAGGTGCTGACCAGCCGCCCATCGTCCGTCAGTCCGGTTTGCTCCAGGCTCGACAGTTGATGGCTTTGCAGGCGTGAAACCGCCGCCGCGGCCAAGCGCAGCAGGTGCTCCAGATCAGCTTCACCGTCCTGGCTTTGCAGCAGACGCTCGGGCAGCGGGAAGCTGGTCGGCAGCGGTTTGGCGCTGACTTGGCCGAGCATGCCGAGTGCGCTGCGCACAAAGCTTGGCATCGCCTGCACCAGTGTGTTGGCGGCGATGATTGCATTGAGGTTGGTGTTAGCCGGCAGCCCCGGCGTCAGTTGCGCGATCAACTTGAGCAAATCGCCCTTCATGTCTGGAGTCAGCGTCGGGTTCTGTCCGGTGAGCAGTTTCGCTTCGAGGAACAGACCACTGTTGGCCAGCGCCTGAGCCAGACCCTTTGGCGTACTCAATTGCTGAACATCCGGCAAACCAGCGAGGAGTTTTTCTACGGCAGCGCGCAAGTCGTTGGAAGTCTGGTCTGCGGACGCGGGCGGTGGCGGCAAGGGCAGGTTTTGCAGGGCCTTGATCAAGCCATCCAGCGAGCCCTGGCGACTTTGCTGGCTGACCAGTTGCTGTGTCACCGCCAATTGTTCCTGGCGGCTGCTCAGCGGGACGAACTTCAGCGTCTGGGTGTCTTGCACCATGGCGCTCAACAAGGTGCCAATGCGCAGCGGCGTCGGGCTGTCGATGCTCAGGGTGCTGCCGCTCAGCACTGTGTTCAACAAGCTCACCATCGAGCGAAACACCGTCGGTTGCCCCGGCACCTGCGGCAGCACCTGCGAGGTCAACACTTTGCCTTGCAGCAAGGTGCCGACCGGCAGTTGCGCCGTGTCGATGCGGGTGAGGGTGGCGATGCTGGAAGCGATGGCTTGTTGCACGGTGATGGCCAGATTGCTCGCCGACGGCTGCGTGATCGCCAGGCTGGTGCCTTGGGGCAGCGGTTGCGTGCTGGTGGCCTGCACGGTGGTCTGGCGACCGCTGTCGAGGGTGACTTTGAGCAGCAGTTGAAAAGTCTGATCCGTCTGCTTGAGCGACAGTACTTCAGCCTTGGCGGTCTGCCCGACGTCGATCAGGCCCTCCATTGGCTTCAGCAACTGCAGCAGATCGCCACTCACCACTAGCGGCCGCGAAGTCGCGGGCGTGGTCTGGGGTAGCGGGAGGATGTTCATTTCGCCTGTCATACGCGGTCACAACCTGAGGAAAATGCACTCTTTAGAGTAGGGCATGGCATGTATAATGCCGCCCGTCTTTCGGGGAGTGGCGAAAACATTGCAATTGTTTGACGCAGCTCTCTAGAACAGACCGCCAATGCATCTATGCTGCATCTCTTTAGCGGCCGCTTCGCCGCCGACTTGAACCGCAAAAGGCCCGTGATCCCTTGACCAGCCCAGTCCTGCAAACCGTTGCACTCGCTTGTGAGCGAGACCTTCGGCTGCTCTTCGAAAATCTCGATTTGAGACTGGCCAGTGGCGAAATGTTGCAAATCAGCGGCCCCAACGGCAGTGGCAAGACCAGCCTGTTGCGCCTGCTGTGTGGCCTGATGCAGCCGACCGCCGGTCAGGTGCTGCTCAACGGCCAGCCGCTCAATGAGCAACGTTTCGAGCTGGCGCGCAACCTGCTGTGGATCGGACATGCCGCTGGCATCAAAGAGTTGCTGACCCCCGAGGAAAACCTCAGCTGGCTCTGTGCCCTGCATCATCCGGCGTCCCATGAAGCGATCTGGGAGGCGCTGGCTGCGGTGGGGCTGCGCGGTTTCGAGGATGTTCCCTGCCACACCCTGTCGGCTGGCCAGCATCGTCGCGTGGCATTGGCGCGGTTGTACCTGGACAGCCCGCCGCTGTGGATTCTCGATGAACCGTTCACCGCGCTCGATAAACAGGGCGTGGCGCAACTCGAAGAACACCTGGCCGCGCACTGCGAGCGGGGCGGGATGGTCGTTTTGACCACCCACCACACGCTGACCCGGATGCCGGCCGGCTATCGCGACATTGATCTGGGGAATTGGGCCGTATGAGTGTTTTCGGCCTGTTGGTCGCCCGTGAGGCCCGTTTATTGTTTCGCCGACCCGCGGAACTGGCTAATCCGCTGGTGTTCTTCGCCATCGTGGTGGCGCTGTTCCCGCTGGCGGTTGGCCCCGAGGCTCAATTGTTGCAAACCTTGTCTCCGGGACTGGTCTGGGTGGCCGCGCTTTTATCGGTTCTGCTCTCGCTGGACGGGCTTTTCCGCAGTGATTTTGAAGACGGTTCGCTTGAACAGTGGGTCCTTTCGTCGCACCCCCTGCCTCTTCTGGTTTTGGCCAAGGTACTGGCACACTGGGCCTTCTCTGGCCTGGCACTGGTTTTGCTCGCTCCACTGCTGGCGTTGATGCTCGGTTTGCCTGCCGCTTGTCTGCCGGTGTTGCTGCTTTCCTTATTGCTGGGTACACCGGTGCTGAGCCTGCTCGGTGCGGTGGGCGCAGCCCTGACGGTCGGATTGAAGCGCGGTGGCCTGTTGCTGGCGCTGCTGATTTTGCCGTTGTACATCCCGGTGTTGATTCTCGGCAGTGGCGCCTTACAGGCAGCCTTGCAGGGCATGCCGGCGACCGGTTATCTCTTGTGGCTTGGTAGCCTGACCGCCCTGGCGATAACCCTGACACCTTTTGCAATAGCTGCTGGCCTGAAGATCAGCGTCGGCGAATAATGAGGTCTGGTTAAAATTTAACCAGTAAAGACCCAGCCCTTCACAGCGAAGGGCAACCGTGATGGAAACAGTATGAACTGGACGTGGTTTCACAAGCTCGGCTCGCCCAAATGGTTTTACGGCATCAGCGGCAAACTGCTGCCCTGGCTGAGCGTCGCGGCGTTGCTGCTGATCGGCGTCGGTGTCGTTTGGGGCCTGGCCTTCGCGCCGCCTGATTACCAGCAAGGCAACAGCTTTCGCATCATCTATATCCACGTTCCGGCCGCCATGTTGGCGCAGTCCTGTTACGTGATGCTGGCCGTGTGCGGCATCGTCGGGCTGGTCTGGAAGATGAAACTGGCCGACGTCGCCCTGCAATGCGCGGCGCCCATCGGGGCCTGGATGACCGCCGTAGCGCTGGTCACCGGGGCGATCTGGGGCAAACCGACCTGGGGCTCGTGGTGGGTCTGGGATGCGCGACTGACGTCTATGCTGATTTTGCTGTTTCTGTACTTCGGTCTTATTGCGCTGGGCAACGCCATCAGCAATCGTGACAGCGCCGCCAAGGCCTGTGCGGTGCTGGCGATTGTCGGTGTGATCAACATCCCGATCATCAAGTACTCGGTGGAGTGGTGGAACACTCTGCACCAGGGCGCGACCTTCACCCTCACCGAAAAACCGGCGATGCCGGCGGAGATGTGGCTGCCATTGTTGCTGACGGTGCTGGGCTTCTACTGTTTCTTCGGCGCGGTCCTGTTGCTGCGCATGCGCCTTGAAGTGCTCAAGCGCGAAGCGCGGGCCAGTTGGGTCAAGGCCGAAGTACAGAACAGTCTGGAGGCCGCTCGATGAGTTTTGCTTCATTCGGCGACTTCCTCGCCATGGGCCATCATGCCCTGTATGTCTGGTCCGCCTATGGCATCTGCCTCGCGGTGCTGGCCCTCAACGTGGCGGCGCCGATCCTGGCCCGCAAGCGGTATCTGCAACAAGAGGCGCGTCGTCTGCGCCGGGAGAACGGCAAGTGAATCCGCTGCGCAAAAAGCGTCTTATCATCATTCTCGCGATCCTGGTGGGTGTCGGCGCAGCCGTCGGCCTGGCCCTGAGCGCCCTGCAGCAGAACATCAATCTGTTTTACACCCCGACCCAGATCGCCAACGGCGAAGCACCGCAAGACACGCGCATCCGGGCGGGCGGCATGGTCGAGAAAGGTTCGCTGCAACGTTCCGGCGATTCGCTGGACGTCAAATTCGTCGTCACTGACTTCAACAAATCCGTGACCATCACCTATCGCGGCATTCTTCCGGACCTGTTCCGTGAAGGGCAGGGCATTGTCGCCCTGGGCAAAATCAACGCCGACGGCGTGGTGGTGGCCGACGAAGTGCTGGCCAAGCACGACGAGAAGTACATGCCGCCGGAAGTGACCAAGGCCCTGAAAGACAGCGGCCAGTCGGCGCCTACTCCTGCGAAAGAGGGTTAATAGATGACTTCTGCAATCTTTATCCCGGAGCTGGGTCATCTGGCTATGATTCTGGCGTTGTGTTTCGCGCTGGTTCAAGCCGTGGTGCCGTTGCTCGGTGCCTGGCGCGGTGACCGCTTGTGGATGAGCCTTGCTCAACCCGCTGCCTGGGGCCAGTTCACCTTTCTGGTGTTCGCCTTCGGGTGCTTGACCTACGCGTTCATGACCGACGACTTCTCGGTCGGCTACGTCGCCAGCAACTCCAACAGTGCCTTGCCGTGGTACTACAAATTCAGCGCCGTGTGGGGCGCGCACGAAGGGTCATTGCTTTTGTGGGCATTGATTCTCGGTGGCTGGACCTTCGCGGTGTCGGTGTTCTCCCGGCAGTTACCGCAGGTCATGCTGGCCCGCGTGCTGGCGGTGATGGGCATGATCAGCACCGGTTTCCTGCTGTTCCTGATCCTCACGTCCAACCCGTTCAAGCGCATCCTGCCGCAAGTGCCGAGTGATGGCGCCGACCTCAATCCGTTGTTGCAAGACATCGGCCTGATCGTTCACCCGCCGATGCTGTACATGGGTTACGTTGGTTTCTCCGTGGCATTCGCCTTCGCCATCGCGGCGCTGATGGGCGGTCGCCTCGATGCGGCGTGGGCACGCTGGTCGCGCCCGTGGACCATCGTCGCGTGGGCCTTCCTCGGTATCGGCATCACCCTCGGTTCGTGGTGGGCTTATTACGAACTCGGCTGGGGCGGCTGGTGGTTCTGGGACCCGGTGGAAAACGCTTCCTTCATGCCTTGGCTGGTCGGTACGGCACTGATTCACTCCCTGGCCGTCACGGAAAAACGTGGCGTGTTCAAGAGCTGGACCGTGTTGCTGGCCATCGCCGCGTTCTCGCTGAGCTTGCTCGGTACGTTCCTCGTGCGTTCCGGCGTGCTGACTTCGGTTCACGCCTTTGCCTCCGACCCTGAGCGCGGTGTGTTCATCCTGATTTTCCTGCTGTTTGTGGTCGGCGGTTCGCTGACGCTGTTCGCCCTGCGCGCACCGGTGGTCAAGAGCCAGGTCGGCTTCAACCTCTGGTCCCGGGAAACCCTGTTGCTGGGTAACAACCTGGTGCTGGTGGTGGCGGCTTCGATGATCCTGCTCGGCACCTTGTACCCGCTGATTCTCGATGCGATGACCGGCGCCAAACTGTCCGTCGGCCCGCCGTACTTCAACGCGCTGTTCATTCCGTTGATGACGTTGCTGATGGTGGTGATGGCAGTCGGGATGCTGGTGCGCTGGAAAGACACCCCGGTCAAATGGCTGATGAGCATGCTCACCCCGGTATTGCTTGGCAGCGCTGCACTAGCGGTTGTAGCCGGCGTCGCTTACGGCGATTTCAACTGGGCGGTGATCGCAACCTTCATGCTGGCAGCGTGGGTATTGCTCGCCGGTGTCCGGGATATCCTCGACAAGACCCGTCACAAAGGCCTGATCAAAGGCCTGCCGACCCTGACCCGCAGCTATTGGGGCATGCAGATCGCTCACCTCGGCATTGCCGTGTGCGCGCTGGGTGTCGTGTTGTCGAGCCAGAACAGTGCCGAGCGCGACTTGCGCCTGGCGCCGGGCGAGTCCATGGACCTGGCCGGTTATCACTTCGTGTTCGAAGGTGCCAAGCACTTCGAAGGCCCGAACTTCACTTCCGACAAGGGCACCATTCGGGTGATCCGCGACGGCAAGGAAGTCAGCGTGCTGCACCCGGAAAAACGCCTGTACACCGTGCAGAATTCGGTGATGACCGAAGCCGGGATCGACGCCGGTTTCACCCGTGACCTCTACGTCGCGCTCGGCGAACCGCTGGGCGATGGCGCGTGGGCCGTGCGCGTTCACGTCAAACCGTTCGTGCGCTGGATCTGGTTTGGCGGCCTGCTCACCGGCTTCGGCGGATTGCTGGCGGCGCTGGATCGGCGTTATCGGGTCAAGGTGAAAAGCCGGGTGCGTGAAGCACTGGGCATGACGGGAGCCACTGCATGAGACGTTGGTTGATGCTGTTGCCACTGATTATTTTTCTGGTGGTGGCTGTTTTCCTGTATCGCGGGTTGTACCTCGACCCGGCCGAGTTGCCTTCGGCGATGATCAACAAGCCGTTCCCGGAATTTTCCCTGCCAAGCGTGCAGGGCGACAAAACCCTGACCAAGGCTGACATCGTGGGCAAACCGGCACTGGTCAACGTCTGGGGCACCTGGTGTATTTCCTGCCGGGTCGAGCACCCGGTACTGAACAAATTGGCCCAGCAGGGCGTGGTGATTTACGGCATCAACTACAAGGACGTCAACGCCGACGCCTTGAAGTGGCTGGTGGAATTCCACAACCCGTATCAACTGGACATCCGTGACGACGCCGGCACCCTGGGCCTGAACCTCGGTGTGTATGGCGCGCCGGAAACCTTTTTCATCGACGCCAAGGGCATCATCCGCGACAAGTTCGTCGGTGTGATCGACGAGCAGGTCTGGCGTGAAAAACTGGCCGCCAAGTATCAGGCGCTGGTCGATGAGGCCAAGCCATGAAGCGCTGGATAGCTGCAGCAGTACTGGGTTTGAGCATGGCCGGTGTGGCGCACGCCGCCATCGATACCTACGAGTTCGCCAAAGAAGGTGATCGCGAGCGTTTTCGCGAGCTGACCAAAGAACTGCGTTGCCCCAAGTGTCAGAATCAGGACATCGCCGACTCCAACGCCCCGATTGCCGCCGACCTGCGCAAAGAGATCTTCCGCATGCTCGGCGAGGGCAAGGACAACCAGCAGATCATCGATTTCATGGTCGATCGCTACGGTGATTTCGTCCGCTACAAACCCGCACTCAACGCCAAGACCGCTTTGCTCTGGTTCGGCCCGGCCGGCCTGCTGCTGGGCGGTTTCGTGATCATCGCCGTGATCGTCCGCCGTCGTCGCGTGCAACGCGCCGAAACCCCGGACGCGCTTTCTGCCGAGGAGCGTGAGCGCCTCGACCACCTGTTGGATAAAAACCAAGAATGATTGATTTCTGGCTCGCTGCAGGTCTGCTACTTCTGGTTGCCCTGAGTTTTCTGTTGATCCCGGTTTTGCGCGTTCGTCGCGCTCAACTTGAAGAGGATCGTACCGCCCTGAACGTCGCGCTGTACCAAGAGCGCGTGGCTGAGTTGCAGACTCAGCAGGAAGAGGGCGTGCTCGACGCCGGGCAAATGGACACCGGCCGTGCTGAAGCGGCCCGTGAGCTGCTCGCCGATACCGAAGGCGTTGCGGCGCCGCGTGTGGGCCGCTTGGGCAAGCCGTTGCCATTGCTGGCGGCGGTGCTGGTTCCTGTGCTCGGCCTGGGGTTGTACCTGCATTTCGGCGCCAGCGACAAAGTCGAACTGACCCGTGAATTTTCCCAGGCGCCACAGTCGATGGAAGAGATGACCCGTCGCCTGGAGCGCGCCGTCGCTGCTCAGCCGGAATCCGCTGAAGGCCTGTATTTCCTTGGTCGCACGTACATGGCCCAAGACCGTCCGGGCGATGCGGCGAAGATCTTCGAACGCACGGTGAACCTGGCCGGTCGTCAACCGGAGCTGCTCGGGCAATGGGCTCAGGCCCAATACTTTGCCGATGGCAAGAAGTGGTCGGACAAGATTCAGGCGCTGACGGATGAAGCGCTGAAAGCCGATCCAAAAGAAGTCACCAGCCTTGGCCTGCTGGGCATCGCGGCGTTCGAAGCGCAGCGTTACCAGGAGGCCATCGACTATTGGAATCGCCTGCTGGCGCAGCTGCCGCCCGAGGACAGTTCCCGCGCCGCCCTGCAAGGCGGTATTACCCGGGCCACCGAGAAGCTTGAAGCCAGCGGCGGCAAGGTTGCCCAGGCACCCGTGGCCAAGGCTGCAGCGCTGCTGAAGGTCACTGTTGACCTGGCGCCGGAACTCAAAGCCAAGGTCCAGCCGGGTGACAGCGTCTTTATCTTCGCCCGCGCCACCGCAGGCCCACCCGCACCGCTGGCAGCCAAACGCCTGACCGTGGCCGACTTGCCGGTGACCGTCGAACTGGGTGATGCCGACGCAATGATGCCGCAGTTGAAACTGTCGAACTTCCCTGAAGTCCAACTGGTTGCGCGCGTCTCCCGTGCCGGCCAGCCGACTGCCGGTGAATGGGTCGGTCGCAGCCAGCCTCTGGCCAGCAGCACCACCGCGACGCAGACACTGACCATCGACAGCCCGGACAAATAACAGGAAGCACCGCCATGACCGCTATTGCTCGTATCACCCTGCTCAGTCTGGTTTTGGGGTTGAGTGCATGTGCGGTCCAGCCGCCGGAGACCCGGTCACCGCCACCGATCCCGCCGTCGCAGCCAAGGCCTACACCGTCGACATCACCTTCGCCGAGTAAACCGGGCATCCCCGCCAAGCCGGCCAAACCGATGCCGCGCACCTCCGCCAGCTTCGCACCGCCACCGGGTGGCAACAGCCATTGGGATGCCAAGCTTGGCGTCTATGTGCTTGATGATCAGCCAAACACCTTCTACCGTCAGCGCACCTATTACCGCTGGAACAATGGCTGGAGCCGGTCGATCAGTCCGAACGGGCCGTGGGAAGAGACCAATATCCATGGCGTGCCGGGTGGGTTGGGGCGTCAATTCGGGGAATAACGCACAAGGCGACTTTCGAGTCGCCTTTTTTGTGGGCGCTGGAAAAGAAAGATGCGGTTTTCGATGGTGTACATATCCGTTTCTGCGGTAATGGCCGCCTATTGGTTCCGCCCTTACGGCGGGTGACTTTGAAAAGCGCAAAGTAACCAAACGCTTTCGCCCCTGACGTCCGGTGCCTCGCCCAGGCTCGGCATGCCCTCGCTCCGGTCCTGCTCCGTGGGCCCGCCGCCATCGGCCATCCATGGCCGGGGGCGGCTACCGCGGCATCCTTGCCGCGGTGCCCACTGCGCAGAACCTGCGCTCGGCCTTCCGACGGGGCAGATCAAGATCAAAATCCAAATCAAAATCCAAAGCAAAAGCGACGCGGCCGAAAGGCCTGTTCTTAAAAGTACAAAACACAGGCGTCATATACAGCGGTGAAAGTGGAATGCCTCACTCGTATCCTGTCCTTAACGCTTGTGCCTGCTCCGCGAGAAGCGTCATTGCTTGCTCGCTGGCAGTGTCGCGCCGGTTTTTATAGTCCATCAAATCGGCGAAGCGCACACGTCGGTGCTTGCCGGTTTTGTGGTAGGACAAGTCGCCGGATTCGAGCAGTTTGATCAGGTGCGGACGTGAGACGTTGAGCAGGTCGGCGGCTTCCTGGGTGGTGAGTTCGGCGTGAACCGGAACCACTTTGACGGCGTTGCCCGCCGCGAGCTTCGAATTAATCGAAAATCGAAAATCGAAACGTCAGGCTTCTTTCACCAACAACCCCTGCACATACTCCACAAACGCCCGAGCCTTCGCGCTGGCCATTCTTCCAGTGGGAAACACCGCCCACAAATCCTGGTTCGGCAGGGTCCAATCCGTCATCACTTCCCTGACGGCGCCACTGGCCAGTTCCGGGGCAAACATCCATTCGGAGGCCATGGTCAGCCCGAGGTGGGCGAGGACCGCTTCGCGCAATCCTTCGGCGGCGCTGACGCGAATTCGGCCGCTGATGATCACGGACTGTTCTTCGGATGCGTTGCGAAATTGCCAGTTGGCGCCGCCGCTCAGGGCGTAGACCACAGCCTGGTGTTTGCACAGGTCAGCGGGGCAGGTGGGTTCGCCGTGCTTTTCGAAGTAGATCGGCGTGGCGAGCACCACGCGTCGGCATTCGGCGATTTTGCGGGCGGTGAGGCCGGAGTCGCTCAGGGCGCCCATGCGCAGGGCGATGTCGACGCCTTCTTCGACCAGATTGAGGTTGCGGTCGTCGAGCAACAGGTCGATGTTCAGGTCCGGGTTCTGATCGAGGAACGGCCCGAGGTGCGGCACGATATGGATTCGGCCGAAGGTCACGGCGGCGCAAATGCGCAGGTTGCCGGTCAGCCCGCTGGCGGCACCGCGCGCGGCGTTGTCGGCCTCGTCGGACTCCTCGATGGCACGCTTGGCGCGTTCGAAAAACGCCAGGCCGGCTTCGGTGGGCGTCAGGCCTCGGGTCGAACGCAACAGCAATCGTACGGCCAGGCGTGATTCGAGTTGAGCAATGGCTTTCGACACGGCGGGCTGGCCGATATTCAGGCGCCGGGCGGCGGCGGAAAACGAGCCGGTTTCCACGACGTAGACGAAGGTTTCCATTGCGGCGAGGCGGTCCATTCGAAACCCTTGTGCAGTCTGATGCCTTTAGGAAACCCCCTGTAGGCGCTGAGCTTGCTCGCGATGGCATCCTGACATTCAACGTTGATGTTGGCTGTACGGAGGCCATCGCGAGCAAGCTCAGCTCCTACGGGGCTTTGTGTTGTTGGTTAGAACGCGGCTTTGCCGATAGAGGAACCGCCGTCGACAAACAGCGTTTGCCCGGTGATAAAACCGCTTTGCTCGGACAGCAAAAACGCAATCGCCGCCGCAATCTCTTGCGGCTGCCCCAAACGGCCCATCGGCACGCCCGCCAGATACCGCGCTTCACCCTCACTGCCCGGCGGATTGTTGGTGCGGAACAATTCGGTTTCAGTCGGCCCCGGTGCCACGGCGTTCACGGTCACGCCGGTTTTCGCCAGCTCCAGTGCCCACGATCGCGTGAAGCTGATCAGCGCGGCTTTCGCCGCCGCATACGCGGTGCGTTGGGTGATCCCCAGCACGGTCAGACTGGAAATATTCACCACCCGACCCCAGCCTTTGGCGCGCATGTTCGGCAACAGTGCCTGGGTGGCCTGCAACGCCGAATGAAGGTTGACCCGCATCACATCGTCGAACGTATCCAGATCAATTTCACCCAACACCTGCGGGCTCACCAGGCCGACATTGTTCACCAGCCCATCAAACTCGTACGTCCTGGCCAGATCCGCCAGGACTTCCTGCGTCAGCGCCCGGTCGCTCAAATCCAGCGGAAACAGAATGCCGGGGAACGTCAGGTCAGGGGTTCGGGCAATCCCGACCACCCGGTGCCCGGCGCGGTCCAGATGCTCCGCCACCGCGCGACCGATGCCTTTGCTGGCGCCAGTGATGAGAAAAGTACGACGGGTCATTTCACACTCCTTGAAAAGAACCTGCCGCCGGGGCGGGTGGCAGTAAAAGGGTCAGCCGCGAATCGCATCCAGCATCGCTTCAGGCTCAGGACGCTGAGTGTAATCCGGGTTGACCTCGGCGTAACGAATCACGCCATCCTGACCGATCACATAACGCGCCGGCATTGGCAGCGTCCACGAAGGATCATCGTTGAAAGTCGGCAAGTCATTGCGCAGATTCTTGTACAGCTCAATCAGATAATCCGGCAACTCGAAGCGCAAACCGAAGGCGTGCGCCACTTCATTGTGAGTATCACTGAGGATCGGGAATTCCAGGCCGTTGGTGCGCACGGACTTGCGGCTGTTGGCAGCAATCTGCGGCGAGATCGCCACCAGGCTGGCGCCAGCATCCTGCAACGTCGGCAGGAAATCCTGCAATGCTTGCAGCTCCATGTTGCAGTACGGGCACCAGACGCCACGGTAGAACGTCAGCACCAAAGGACCGTTGGCCAGTAAATCGGCGGACGACACCGGATGCCCGTCGGGGTCCTTGAGCGTGAACAGCGGTGCCTTGTCACCCACCTTCAACGCCTTGCTTGCCGCACCGGATGCAATCAGTTCAGCGGTGGCCCGCTCCATGATCGGGTGGATTTCAGCGGGCGCGTTGTAGGGCGGCTTGCCCGCTTTGAAATCAGCTTTGAACGCATCGAGTTTTGCTTGCAGGGTCATGATCGTAATCCTGGGTGAGGAAGCCGGTTGGCTGGGATCGATAGTGACCTTGGGGCGGGGAGGGCGGAACGCAGGTGGGGGGCATAGGATTCATTCTTGGGGGGAATGAGGTCACGTTAAATCACACCCTGTAAAACAACCGAGCGTCGCGATCCGCATTTTTGTGCTTGAGTAAATATAACTCTAGGGTTACTTTTGTTTGGGCTTGAGCAAGGAGGCTATTGGTGCAGAGCAGGCTATTGATCAAGGAATTGGAGGAGGCCGGCTGGGTTCTGGATCGGATTACCGGAAGCCACCACCTCTTTAAACATCGATACAACCCTTACACGATTCCCGTCCCTCACCCGAAAAAGGATTTGCCGGTCGGGACGGCCAAGAGCATCAGGAGGCGCGCCGGGTTGTACTGCCCGGGAGCCAGTTACGCAGGAGATCCATAATGCAATATCCAATCTGTATCGAGTGGGGCGACGAGAACACCGCCATCGGTATTCAGATCCCCGATATTCCAGGCGCCGCAACGGCCGGGGATACGTTTGAAGATGCCTACAATGCGGCAGTCGAGATAGCGCACATCCTGCTTCAGGAGATTGCAGCGGACGGGGAGTCGATTCCCATGCCTACCTCTGCGGCTACTCACCGTGGGAATCCGGACTTCGCGGATATGGGCTGGGGAATGCTCGAGTTGGACATTTCGCCGTACATGGGCAAAACCGAGAAGGTCAACGTGACTCTGCCTGGCTATGTGATTCAGCGCATTGATCGATATGTGCGTGAGCACAATGTGAAAAGCCGCTCTTCTTTTCTGGCGGATGCGGCAATGGAGAAGCTGGTTCGACACTGAGTGACTTGATATGCATCTGGCGGGCAAGCTCGACTCTGGAGCTTGCCCGCCAGACTTTTAGACTGCTTAAGCCGTCGCCAACGAAGCCTTCTGCGAAGCACTCAAAAACCGCAGCAACGCCAACAGCGGAAACGCACTGCCCACCATCACGATCCACAACCAGCCGCCGTGTTCATACACCGCGCTGGCCACCGAGGAACCAAACGCGCCGCCGATGAAGATGCTGGTCATGTACAGCGCGTTCAGGCGGCTGCGGCTCTTGGCGTCGAGGGCGTAGACCGCGCGTTGGCCGAGGACCATGTTCATCTGTACGCAGAAGTCGAGCACCACGCCGGTCACGGCCAGGCCGATGACGCTGTACACCGGGTGGATGAACGCGGGCAGGAAGCTCAGACTGGCGAATACCAGGGCCAGCAAGGACGCGATGCGGGTGTGCCCGGCATCGGCCAGGCGACCGGCGATGGGGGCGGCGATGGCGCCGATGGCACCGACCAGGGCGAAGATCGCGATCTGGGTTTGCGACAGGCCGTGATTGCGGGCGAGTTCCAGCGGCACGGCGGTCCAGAACAGGCTGAAGGTGGCGAACATGCAACCCTGATAAAACGCGCGCTGACGCAAGACCGGTTGCTGGCGCAGCAGCGTCCACAGCGAGCCCAGCAACTGCCCGTAAGACGCACTGTGATCAGGCTCGCGCTTGGGAATCGTCAACGCGAGCACGATGCTGATCGCCGCCATCAACGCGGCCGCAATCATGAACACCGCGCGCCAGCCGAAGTGGTCAGCTACCACACTGGACACCGGTCGTGCCAACAGAATGCCCAGCAGCAAACCACCCATGATCCCGCCGACCACACGGCCGCGAGATTCTTCCGGTGCGAGGTGCGCCGCCAGTGGAATCAGGATTTGCACGGACACCGAACTGAACCCCACCAGCAATGAGATCAGCAGAAACACATTGGGCTGATCGGTGAACGCTGCGCTCAGCAAACTGGCAATGGCCACCACGGTGGTGATGATCATCAATCGACGGTTTTCCAGCAGATCACCCAGTGGCACCAGGAAGAACAACCCCAGCGCATAACCAATCTGCGTCAACGAAACGATCAGGCTGGCCATGGTGCTGGTCAGGCCGATGTCCGGCGCGATCAGGCCAATGATCGGCTGGGCATAGTAAATATTGGCCACGATGGCGCCGCAGCAGAAGGCGAAGAGCAGCACCATGCCTTTGGTCATTGTCGCGGCACCGTGGGGCGCCTGGGTCTCTGGTTTCATAACGGGTCTCGCTGGACAAAAGGGAATGCGCGAAGGCTAAGCGGCAAGCCCAAACGGCGGAAGAGAGGTTGAAGTGATAGTAATCATTCCATTGCGGAATGAGTGGCGCCGGCCATGTGCTGTTTGCCGATGCACCTTGCGTCCAAAAAATGTGAGGCCCGATGATACATTCACTTACATCCTGTTCGATAGCGTGCTTATGTTCTCTCTCACGTTTCATAACCGGAAGGCACTGCCATGAATGCGATGATTCGCCACCTGATTCGCGGCGCTTCAGCCCTGACCCTGATGACCTTGTTTACCACTGGCCTGGCCCAGGCCGCCGACGCACCGGGCTTGCGCATCGGTGTGCGTGGCGAGATCACCGGGGTCAGCCCTGATGTGTTGAAAGTCCACGCCAACAGCGGAGAAAACGTGGTCATCAACTTGACCAATGACACCAAGATCCGCGCCGTCACTGTGGCCAATATCGAAGACATCAAACCCGGCAGCTACATCGGCTCGGCGGCCATTCCTCAGGACGATGGCACCCTCAAAGCGCTGGAAGTCCACGTCTTCCCGCCGGAGCTGGCCGGCAGTGGCGACGGGCACCGGCCGTTTGACCTGGTCAAGGGCAGCAGCATGACCAATGGCAGTGTCGGCGATCTGGTGGTCAGCAATGGCCGGGTGTTGACGGTTAACTACAAGGGCGGGCAGCAGAAGATCCTGGTGCCGATGGACGTGCCGATTGTGAACCTGATGCCGGGGGATCGCAGTTTGCTGAAGGTGGGGGTGAAGATCGTGACGTTTGTGACGCAGAGTGCGGACGGGACGCTCACCGCGCAATCAATCTCGGCGGGCAAGGACGGCGTAACACCGCCGATGTAATGGCTTGGCGCAACCCCCTGTAGGAGCTGAGCTTGCTCGCGATGGCGGACTAACATTCAACATTGAGTCACCTGACACACTGCATCGCGAGCAGGCTCACTCCTACAAGGAATCTTCAGTGAACTTGGGTTTTGTGTTCAGGCACAAAAAAGGCGACCTGCTCAGGTCGCCTTTTTCATTGCACTCAGGAATTACTGACCGGTGTAAATCTGATCAAAGATTCCGCCATCATTGAAGTGGGTTTTCTGCACCGTGCGCCAGTCACCAAAGGTCTTCTCCACCGACAGGAAGTCCACTTTCGGGAAACGATCGGTGTACTTGGCCAACACCGATGGATCACGCGGGCGCAGGTAGTTCGTCGCCGCAATCTCCTGACCTTCCGGCGACCACAGGTACTTCAAGTATTCCTCGGCTGCGGCGCGAGTGCCTTTCTTGTCGACGACTTTGTCGACCACCGTCACCGGCGGTTCAGCTTCGGCGGAAACGCTTGGGTAGATCACTTCAAACTGGTCACGACCAAACTCGCGGGCAATCATCTCCGCTTCGTTTTCGAAGGTCACCAGCACGTCGCCGATCTGGTTGGTCATGAACGTGGTGGTGGCTGCACGGCCGCCGGTGTCCAGCACAGGCGCTTGTTTGAACAGCTTGCCAACGAACTCCTTGGCCTTGTTCTCGTCACCGCCATTCTTCAGTACATAGCCCCAGGCCGACAGGTAGGTGTAGCGACCGTTCCCCGAGGTTTTCGGGTTCGGCACGATCACTTGAACGCCGTCTTTGAGCAGATCGGGCCAGTCTTTCAAGGCTTTCGGGTTGCCTTTGCGGACGATGAATACCGTGGCGGAAGTAAACGGCGCGCTGTTGTCCGGCAGGCGCGTGACCCAATTCTCCGGCACCAGTTTGCCGTTGTCCGCCAAGGCGTTGATGTCGGTGGCCATGTTCATGGTGATGACGTCAGCCGGCAGGCCGTCGATGACCGAGCGTGCCTGTTTGCTGGAGCCGCCGAAGGACATCTGCAGGGTGATGTTTTCGTTGTGCTCGGCTTGCCAGTGTTTCTGGAACGCAGTGTTGTAGTCCTTGTAGAAATCGCGCATCACGTCGTAGGAAACGTTAAGCAGGGTCGGGGCGGCCTGAGCCACGCTGGTCAATGCCAGGCCAGCGGCCAGAAGTGAGGCGCCAAAGAGTTTTTTCACTGCGCAGTCCTTGTTCTAATTTAAAAGTGAGGCAATTTGCCAGCGACTATAGCCGGGCTCGCATAGGCCTTTAAAGATTAAAAAGCTCTTTGCTTATTCCAGTTTTTTAAACAACGCATTGCCGCATTGCGAGCAGAACGATGCGCCGTGTTCGTGGCTGTTTTTCTTGCACACCGGGCAGTCGTGTTGCAGTTGTTCGCCACGCATCGCGTTAGCCAACTCGGCAGTGAAAATCCCGGTGGGTACGGCGATGATCGAGTAACCGGTGATCATCACCAACGACGAAATCACTTGGCCCAACGGCGTCTTCGGCACGATGTCGCCGAAGCCCACGGTGGTCAGCGTGACGATCGCCCAGTAAATGCCTTTGGGGATGCTGGTGAAGCCGTGCTCCGGACCTTCGATCACGTACATCAAGGTGCCGAACACCGTCACCAGGGTGCAGACGCTGACCAGAAACACCACGATTTTCTGCTTGCTGCCGCGCAACGCCGACATCAGGTAGTTGGCTTGCTTGAGGTAGGGGCTGAGCTTGAGCACGCGAAAAATGCGCAGCATCCGAATGATCCGGATGATCAGCAGGTACTGCGCATCGGCGTAATACAGCGCGAGGATGCCGGGCACGATGGCCAGCAAATCCACCAGCCCATAGAAGCTGAACGCGTAGCGCAACGGCTTGGGTGAGCAATACAACCGCAGGATGTATTCGACGGCGAAAACGAAGGTGAAGCCCCACTCGATATACGCCAGCAGATCGGCGTAGTTCTGGTGAACCGCGTCGATGCTGTCGAGCATCACGATGACGATGCTGGCGAGGATGATCAACAACAGGATGCCGTCGAAACGTCGCCCGGCCTTGGTGTCGCTCTGGAAAACCATGACGTAAAGCTCTTCACGCCAGTTTTTGCTGCTGTCCATGAATACCGCCTGAACCAATGATCAGCGCAGCCTAGGTTGATTCTCCCCAGGAGCGCAAGGCGCAGTGGTCCGCGTGGCTTTGCTGAGCACTTGAGCGGTCGCACGGATCAGCCAGCATCCGAGGATGAACGGCGCTGTCAGCGTGGGCAGGCCAATAGCGGCAAACACGGGTGTCAGCAGCAGCGCCAGTGCAATAGCGATCAGTGGCAGCCACGGTTGTTGGCGCTGCGAGCTGAAGGCGAGGGCGGCCAGCACGGCGTTATAACCACCGAGGCCGAGCAGGGCGGTATAGAAGTCGTGGTGCAGCAGGCTCCAGCCCATGCCCGCGACAGACGCCAACATCGCCCAGCAGAAGGCGCGACGGTCAGCGATCAGCAACCCTGCGGCGATCAGCGCACCGGCCAGCGGATGACCGAGGAATATCACCTGACCGAGGCCTTTGAAGGGGGCGGCGAGCATGTTCAGGGTGTTGATTTCGATCAAGTGCGCCTGGGTCGACGGCGTGGCGAAGCACAGCAGCAACCAGCCCAACCCCACGAAGGGCGCGGTGTAGGCGGGCAGGTATTGGCTGAACCGGGAGCGTTTCAGCCATTGTTGAGTCAGCATCGCGCTCAGGCCCCCGCAGGCGATGATCATCAGCGGCAGCATGGCGGACCAGGGGAAATAGAGGCTCAGCAGCAAGCCGAGCAAGACACCGTTGTAGCTGAACAGTCCAGCCTGACGATCTTCCTTGGCGTAGTTGCGACGTTGCGCGGTAAGCAATCCGGCGACCCCGCCCAGCAGCGCGCCGCCGAGCAGGGTGGGCGCGGTAAATAGAATCGCCAACAGGCACAGCAGGCCGCACAGCGGATTTCGCTGGAGGAAGATCTGACTGAAACCGTTGAGCAGGGCAGTCGCCCAGTCGGGGCAGTGGGTGTTGAAGTGATTGGCAGGCATGATCAAGTCTGTGGTGTTTCAGTAAAATCGTGTCGCCTGCATCGCGGGCAAGCCCGCTCCCACAAGGGATCTCGTTGTATTGGCCAACGCATTTCCATGTGGGAGCGAGCTTGCTCGCGATGAGGCCAGTACAGGCGCTAGATCAACGTCTCGATGCGCAATGAGTTAGTCGATCCCGGCTGCCCAAACGGCACACCCGCGGTGATCAATAACGTGTCTCCCCGCTGAGCCATGCCCTGGGCCTGGGCAATCTCCAGCGCCGTCGAGCACACTTCATCCACCTGCCGCAGCCGATCATTGACCACCGAGTGCACGCCCCACGCCACGGTCAGGCGGCGAGCGGTCTGCAGGTTCGGCGTCAGGTTGAGAATCGGCACCGTCGGCCGTTCCCTCGCTGCGCGCAAACTCGAGGTGCCTGACTCGCTGTAGTTCACCAGCACCGCCACCGGCAGTACATTGCTGATACGCCGAATCGCACAGCTGATCGCGTCAGACACCGTGGCCTCGGCTTTCGGCCGGCTCACGTCCAGTTGCGCCTGATAGTCCGGGCCGTTTTCCACTTGGCGGATGATCTTGCTCATCATCTGCACGGCTTCCAGCGGGTATTCGCCCGAGGCGGTTTCCGCCGACAGCATCACCGCATCCGCACCTTCAGCCACGGCGTTGGCCACGTCGGTGACCTCGGCGCGGGTCGGTGCCGGGGAGAAGCGCATCGATTCCAGCATCTGCGTCGCCACCACCACTGGTTTGCCGAGCTCACGGCAGAGGGTGATGATGTTTTTCTGAATCTGCGGCACGCTTTCGGCCGGCACTTCCACGCCCAGGTCACCGCGAGCGACCATGATCGCGTCGCTCAATTCAGCGATTTCCCGCAGATGAGTCACCGCCGACGGTTTCTCGATCTTCGCCATCAAGAACGCTTTGTCGCCGATCAATTCGCGGGCTTCGCGGATGTCTTCCGGACGCTGCACAAAGGACAGCGCGACCCAGTCCACACCCAGCTCCAGACCGAAGCTTAAATCACGGCGATCCTTGGCGGTCAGCGGGCTCAGTTCCAGCACCGCTTGCGGCACGTTCACGCCTTTGCGGTCCGACAGTTCACCGCCATTAAGCACGGTGGTGTCGATGGCGTCGGCGTACTTGGTGACCACGCGCAGACGCAACTTGCCGTCGTCCAGCAGCAGGTCCATGCCCGGCTCGAGCGCAGCGATGATTTCCGGGTGAGGCAGGTTAACGCGACGCTCGTCGCCCGGCGTCGGGTCCAGATCCAGGCGCAAGGCCTGACCGCGATGCAGTTGCACCTTGCCTTCGGCGAACTTGCCGACCCGCAGTTTCGGGCCTTGCAGGTCCATCAGAATCCCCAGCGGGTAATTCAGCTGGCGCTCGACTTCACGAATCCACTGATAGCGCTGAGCGTGGTCGGCGTGATCGCCGTGACTGAAGTTCAGGCGGAAAATGTTGACCCCGGCCTGCACCAGTTCGCGGATATCGTCGATCCCGTCGATGGCAGGGCCGAGGGTGGCGAGGATTTTAACCTTCTTGTCAGGCGTCATGTTTTGGGCTCTCGAGGATCAGGATGGCGCGGAAGTCATTGACGTTGGTGCGGGTCGGCTCGGTGACGATCAGTGCGTCCAGCGCCTCGAAATAGCCGTAGCCATTGTTGTTGTCGAGCTCGTCGCTGGCGCTCAAACCGAGGGCAGCGGCGCGGGCATAGCTGTCCGGGGTCATGATTGCGCCGGCGTTGTCTTCGGAGCCGTCGATGCCATCGGTGTCCCCGGCCAGGGCGTACACGCCGGACAGGCCTTTGAGGCTGTCGGTCAGGCTCAGCAGGAATTCGGCGTTGCGCCCGCCACGGCCATTGCCGCGCACGGTCACGGTGGTTTCACCGCCAGAAAGGATCACGCAGGGCGCCGCCAATGGTTGGCCGTGCAGCACGACCTGACGGGCGATACCAGCATGCACCTTGGCCACTTCGCGGGATTCGCCTTCCAGATCGCCGAGGATCAGCGGGCTGAAACCGGCCTGACGGCATTTCACCGCGGCGGCTTCAAGCGATTGCTGTGGACGGGCGATCAGCTGGAAGTGACTGCGTGCCAAGCTAGGGTCGCCGGGTTTGACCGTCTCCGACTCCGGGCTTTGCAGCCAGTTACGCACCGAAGTCGGTACGTCGATGCCATAGCGCTTGAGGATCGCCAGCGCTTCGGCGGAGGTGCTTGGGTCGGCCACGGTCGGGCCGGAGGCGATGACCGTGGCGAGGTCGCCCGGCACATCGGAAATCGCATAGGTATAAACAGTGGCCGGCCAACAGGCCTTGCCCAGACGTCCGCCCTTGATCGCCGAGAGGTGCTTGCGTACGCAATTCATCTCGCCGATGGTCGCGCCGGATTTGAGCAGGGCTTTGTTGATCGATTGCTTGTCGGCGAGAGTGATGCCAGCCGCGGGCAATGCCAGCAGGGCAGAGCCACCGCCCGAAAGCAGGAAGATCACGCGGTCGTCTTCGCTCAGGTTGCTGACCAGTTCAAAGACTCGCTTGGCGACAGCTTGGCCGGCAGCGTCCGGCACCGGATGCGCCGCTTCGACCACTTCGATTTTTTCGCACGGAGCGCCGTGACCGTAACGCGTCACCACCAGACCGGACACTTCACCCTGCCAGCAACGCTCGACGACTTGGGCCATGGCGGCCGCGGCTTTGCCTGCGCCGATGACGATCACCCGACCGCTGCGGTCTTTGGGCAAATGGGCTTCGAGGACTTGCTGTGGATGGGCGGCGTCGATGGCTGTGGCGAACAGCTCGCGCAGGAATTGTTGCGGATCGACCGACATGGCGGGCTCCCGGAATTCTTGTTATTGGAGGGCGACTCGGTCCTGTAGGACCCGGGTTGCTGGCGATGCGTACACCTCGGTGAGTCAGGCAGACCCAGTCGATGCAATCGCCAGCAAGCCGGCTCCTACAGGGATAGCGTGTTACTTATCGCGAATCGAGAAATTCGCCATGTGTTCCAGGCCCTTGATCAGCGCCGAGTGGTCCCAGTTGCTGCCACCGATGGCCGCGCAGGTGCTGAACACTTGTTGGGTGTTGGCGGTGTTCGGCAGGTTGATGCCAAGTTCCTTGGCACCTTGCAGGGCCAGGTTCAGGTCCTTCTGGTGCAGGCTGATGCGGAAGCCCGGGTCGAAAGTGCCTTTGATCATGCGCTCGCCGTGTACTTCGAGGATCTTCGACGAAGCAAAACCGCCCATCAGTGCTTCACGAACCTTGGCTGGATCGGCACCGTTTTTCGAGGCGAACAGCAGGGCTTCGGCCACCGCCTGGATGTTCAGCGCAACAATGATCTGGTTGGCCACTTTCGCGGTTTGACCGTCGCCGTTACCACCGACCAGCGTGATGTTCTTGCCCATGGCCTGGAACAGCGGCAGGGCGCGTTCGAAGGCATCGGCATCGCCGCCGACCATGATGCTCAGGCTCGCGGCTTTAGCGCCGACTTCACCGCCAGACACCGGCGCGTCGAGGTACTGCGCACCTTTCTCGTTGATTTTGGCTGCGAAGGCTTTGGTCGCGGTCGGCGAGATTGAGCTCATGTCGATGACGACTTTGCCTTTGCCCACGCCGGCTGCAACGCCGTCGGCGCGGAACAGCACGTCGTCTACCTGTGGGGTATCGGGCACCATGACAATGATGAATTCGGCTTCTTGCGCGACTTCTTTCGGGTTGGCCAGGGCAACGGCGCCACCGGCAATCAGGTCAGCAGGCGCGGCGTCGTGGTGCGCCGACAGGAACAGGCTGTGACCGGCTTTCTGCAGGTTCAACGCCATTGGGTGGCCCATGATGCCGGTGCCGATAAATCCGATTTTAGCCATGAGAAATTCCTCTTGTTTTTATTGCTGCTTCAAGCAATGGGGGGAGTACTGCTTTTGTAGGAGCCGGCTTGCTAGCGATCCGGGCGACGCGGTCTGTCATAGACACCGCGGTGAGGCGATCGCCAGCAAGCCGGCTCCTACAAGGATCTGTGTCAGATCGCGTTATGGGTTTTGAGCCAGCCCAGACCCGCTTCAGTGGTGGTCAGCGGCTTGTACTCGCAGCCAACCCAACCCTGATAACCAATCCGGTCCAGGTGTTCGAACAGGAAGCGGTAGTTGATTTCACCGGTGCCCGGTTCGTTGCGCCCAGGGTTATCGGCCAACTGGATGTGGTTGATCTCGCCCAGATGCGCAGCCATGGTGCGGGCCAGGTCGCCCTCCATGATTTGCATGTGGTAGATGTCGTATTGCAGGAACAGATTGGCGCTGCCCACTTGCTCGCGGATCGACAGGGCCTGCGCCGTGTTGTTCAGGTAGAACCCCGGGATGTCGCGGGTGTTGATCGCTTCCATCACCAGCTTGATGCCCGCCGCTTGCAGCTTGTCGGCTGCGTACTTGAGGTTGGCGACGAAGGTTTTTTCCACGGTGGCATCGTCGACGCCTTGTGGACGAATACCGGCCAGGCAGTTGACCTGGGTGTTGCCCAGCACTTGTGCGTAGGCGATAGCCAGGGTGACACCGGCGCGGAATTCTTCAACCCGGTCCGGCAGGCACGCGATACCGCGTTCGCCCTTGGCCCAGTCACCGGCCGGCAGGTTGAACAGCACCTGGGTCAAACCGTTGGCATCGAGCTTGGCCTTGATCTCGGCGGAGCTGAAGTCGTAAGGGAACAGGTACTCGACACCACTGAAACCGGCCTTGGCGGCCGCTTCAAAACGGGCAAGAAAATCCTGCTCAGTGAACAGCATGGACAGGTTGGCTGCGAAACGCGGCATGGTGGTCTCCTGTAAATAGGTGCGGGCCCCTCTGTAGGAGCCGGCTTGCTGGCGATGGCGGTGTATCAATCGACATTGATGTGGCTGATACATCGCTATCGCCAGCAAGCCGGCTCCTACAGGGGCGCAATCAATCGTTAATCAAGCAACGAAATCGCCGTCGGTGCGTCGTTGCCGACCAGCGCCAGGTCTTCGAATTCGTTGACGGCGTTGATCTCGGTGCCCATGGAAATGTTGGTCACGCGCTCCAGGATAATCTCGACGATCACCGGCACCTTGAACTCTTCGATCATTTCCTGAGCCTTGCGCAGGGCAGGCTGGATCTGGCTTGGTTCAAACACACGCAGTGCCTTGCAGCCGAGGCCTTCGGCGACCGCGACGTGATCGACACCGTAACCGTTGAGTTCCGGAGCGTTCAGGTTATCGAAGGACAGCTGCACGCAGTAGTCCATGTCGAAACCGCGCTGAGCCTGACGAATCAGCCCCAGGTACGAATTGTTTACCACAACGTGGATGTACGGCAGCTTGAACTGCGCGCCCACCGCCAACTCTTCGATCATGAACTGGAAATCATAGTCGCCCGACAGTGCCACGACCTTGCGGGTCGGATCAGCCTTGACCACACCCAGTGCCGCCGGGATGGTCCAGCCCAACGGGCCGGCCTGGCCGCAGTTGATCCAGTGACGCGGCTTGTAGACGTGCAGGAACTGCGCGCCGGCAATCTGCGACAGACCAATGGTGCTGACGTAGCAGGTGTCTTTGCCAAACACCTGATTCATCTCTTCGTAAACGCGCTGTGGCTTGACCGGCACGTTGTCGAAGTGCGTCTTGCGCTGCAGGCTGGCTTTGCGTTGCTGGCAATCTTGCAGCCAGGCGCTGCGGTTTTTCAGCTTGCCAGCGGCTTGCCATTCACGGGCGACTTCGATGAACACGGTCAACGCGGCAGCGGCGTCGGAGACGATGCCCAGGTCCGGGTTGAACACGCGGCCGATCTGCGTGGGTTCGATATCAACGTGAATGAACTTGCGGCCTTCGGTGTAAACGTCGATCGAGCCGGTGTGGCGGTTGGCCCAACGGTTACCTACGCCCAACACCACGTCGGATTTGAGCATCGTCGCATTGCCGTAGCGGTGCGAGGTCTGCAGGCCAACCATGCCGACCATCAACGGGTGATCGTCCGGAATGGTGCCCCAGCCCATCAGGGTCGGGATGACTGGAATGCCGGTCAGCTCGGCGAACTCGACCAGCAAGTCGCTGGCGTCGGCATTGATGATGCCGCCACCGGCCACCAACAGTGGACGCTCAGCCTGATCGAGCATGGCCAGGGCCTTCTCGATTTGCACGCGGTTAGCGATGGGCTTGGCCAGCGGCAGCGGTTGGTAAGCGTCGATGTCGAATTCGATTTCCGCCATCTGCACGTCGAACGGCAGGTCGATCAGCACCGGGCCTGGACGGCCGGAGCGCATTTCGTAGAAGGCTTTCTGGAACGCGTAAGGCACCTGGCCCGGTTCCATGACGGTGGTTGCCCACTTGGTCACAGGCTTGACGATGGCGGTGATGTCGACGGCCTGGAAGTCTTCCTTGTGCATACGGGCGCGGGGGGCCTGGCCGGTAATGCAGAGAATCGGGATCGAGTCGGCCGAGGCGCTGTAGAGCCCGGTGACCATGTCCGTACCGGCAGGGCCGGAAGTCCCGATGCACACGCCGATGTTGCCGGCCTTGGTGCGGGTGTAACCCTCGGCCATGTGCGAGGCGCCTTCAACGTGGCGAGCGAGGACGTGATCGATGCCACCGACCTTCTGCAAGGCGGAGTACAGCGGGTTGATCGCGGCGCCCGGGATGCCAAAAGCGGTATCAACCCCTTCACGGCGCATCACCAGAACGGCGGCTTCGATTGCTCTCATTTTGCTCATGGTTTTGTGCCTCTTACGTTTTGTAATTGTATACAAGTGGCTTTGCGCAGAGTGTATTCACGGCGGACGGCGCAGGTCAATCCATTTTCTCAAGCGACCGTTTCATTCGTCGTAAGCCTTATCTAGTGTGGCTTTTCGTCGCATGTGGCGCTTTTCGAGAATTATTGTATACAAAAAAATAACTCATTGTGTTCTATTTGTTGCATCGGCCTGCGGCACAACGGCGCAGCCCAACGCCTTTCCGAAAAACAAAATGAGGACGGCACCATGAGCGCTTTAACCTTGAAAGTTGCAGTCAA